>FWWM01001825.1_pt1 | contig 61890 bp, 62 predicted proteins | sample 2228351 | NCBI WGS metagenome assembly FWWM01 (sample SAMEA103939774, study PRJEB20133) | metagenome
GTGTTTTAGACCTTTCCAAGAGCTGGAGAATCTCCCTCTGTAATTCTGAGATGTCCATGTATGTGATTATATTATAATCTAAAAGCGCACTATTCTATGGCAAGCTGATAAGTCCAGTGTCAGATAGTGCAGGCATCAGCCTTTGATTGCCTCCGCCGGCAAGAAGGGCTTGAGCCAGGCATACTCTTCTCTCTCGGGTCCTGAGGAGAGCATTATTACCGGAACGCCCAGATAATCCTCTATGAACCCTATGTAATCCTTAGTCCTTTGGGGAAGCTCGGAGGCATCTCTTACGCCCTTGGTGTTTGAAAGCCAACCATCAAACTCCTTGTATACGGGTCTTACCCTGCTGAGCGATTGTAGGGAAGAGGGAAAGTCTTCCAAAAGTTCCCCTTCAAACTCGTAGGATACGCAAACCTTGATTTTTTCAAAGGAATCCAGCACATCCAGCTTGGTAAGGATTATCCCGTCCAAGCCGTTTACCCTGACCGCATGCTTCAGAGCCACCAAGTCCAACCATCCGCAACGCCTGGGTCTTCCGGTGGTGGCTCCGTATTCCCTGCCTATGTCTCTGAGGCGCTCTCCCTCCTCATCGTGGAGCTCGGTAGGAAAGGGTCCCTCTCCTACCCTGGTAGTGTAAGCCTTGGATACTCCTACAAAGTAGGCATTTGCGAAGAACTTGGGAGGCAGTCCCGTGCCGTTGGAAAGCCCCAGTGCGGATGCGTTGGAGGAGGTAACATAAGGATAAGTTCCCATGTCCACGTCCAAAAGCGTCCCCTGAGCTCCCTCAAAGAGGACCCTCTTGGAGCTCCTTAAAAGAAAGAGGGTTGTATCCCTCACGCAGTCTTTGACCTCTTCGTAGTAGCTCAAGATTTGCTCTAAGATGGCGCCCGCATCCAAAGAATGGTTTTCGCAGTAAACCTTTTCGCACAGGTCCTTTACAAACTCCACGTTCTCCTTTATCAGGCTGTAGAGCCGGTCTTTATCTTTGAGGTCGCACATCCTTATGCCCTTACGGGCATACTTGAACATGTAAGTGGGTCCTATGCCCCTGAGGGTAGTCCCTATCCTGCCCTTCCTCTCAAAGAGGGCGTCCAACACCTTGTGGTAGGGCAATACCACATGAGCCCTGTCGCTGATGAATAGCCTTTCTTTTACGCTTATGCCCTTGCTTTCTAACTCTCTTATCTCCTTCACAAGGAGCTCCAGGTCCACCACCATACCCTGGGCTATGATGCCCACCGTGTGAGGGTGGAGTATGCCCGTGGGAAGTAGATGCAGGACAAACTTCTCACCCCCTACGTAGACCGTGTGTCCTGCGTTGCTTCCGCCCTGATACCTTACCACCACATGGTAGTAAGAGGAGAGAAGGTCCACAATCTTACCCTTACCTTCATCGCCCCACTGGGCGCCCAAGATTACCAAGTCCCTCTTCATAGACCCACCTCTAAGAGTTCCTCAGCGGTATCCGTTATAGCCTGCAAAAGCTCCCTTATCCCCCAACCTTTATGCGCGGAGACCACCACCGCCCTACCTTCCATGAAGGCAGGCTCCGTAAGGTATGCCATCTCCTCCTCACTCTTTACCACCAAGTCCGCCTTGTTAAACACGAAAAGGACAGGCTTGTCGTCGGCGCCCAGCTGTGATAGGATTTGGTTGACCGTCCTTACCTTCTCCAGCCACTTTTTGTCCGATATGTCTATCACGTGCAGTATTATGTCCGCCTCTTGGACCTCTTCCAAAGTAGCCATGAAGGACTCTATGAGCTCCGGAGGTAGACGCCTTATAAAACCCACCGTGTCCGTTATGAGAAGCTTTACATCCGGGTAGACAAAGCGTGCGGAGGTCTTGGTATCCAAAGTGGCAAAGGGCATGTCCGCCACGAAGGTCTCCCTGCCGGTCAGAGCCTTCATCAGGCTTGACTTTCCCACGTTGGTATAACCCACCAAAGCCACCTTTACTACCTTCACATCCCCTGAGCTTTTCTCCCTTCTTTTCCTCTGCTCCCTCCTCTGACGCTTTATGTCCTCCAACTCCTCTTTTATCTGCTGAATCCTCCTCTTTATCCACCTACGCCTTATCTCCGCCTCCTGTTCACCAGGACCCCTGGTGCCCGTTCCACCACCCAGCCTCGAGAGCTCCTTACCCTTTCCGTAAAGTCTGGGAAGCTCATGGGTTAGTTTGGCAAGCTCAACCTGAAGCTTGGCGGTCTTACTCCTTACCCTTCTGGAGAATATCTCAAGCACCAGGTCCGCCCTGTCCAAGACCTTTTTACCTATCTTCTCCTCTAAGTTATGGACCTGAGAGGGTGTCAAAAAGGCATCAAAGACCACTGCGTCCGCGCCCGTTCCTTGCGCCACCTGCCTTATCTCCTCCACCTTACCCGCCCCCACGTAGTATCTGACATCGGGCTCGGACCTCTTCTGGGTTATGTAGCCTAAGACTTTGCCCCCCACAGCCCTCACCAGCTCTTTGAGCTCCTCAAGGGATTCTAAGAACTCTTCCCTGTCTTCTTCGGGCTTAACCAGACTTACCAGTATGCCTTTCATCAACTCCCTTGCACTATGGTGCTTATGGCGTGCTTGTAGATGAGGCTTGGCTGTCCTTCAACCTCCAAAAGTATGGTGTACTTGTCATGGTCCAGGACCTTGCCCGTAATCCTGTTTCCCCTTGTCAGAAACAGGGTTATGGTAGCTCCCTTTCTCTTGAACTCCTCAATAAACTCATCCTGTATGTTGCTGTTCTTCTCTAGAGGAAACATGCCTTACCTCCTGTATAAATTTCTTCCTAAGGCTCTAATAAGTCAAGCTTTTAAAATTATACTATGCTCAACACCACCCTTGCACAGCTGAACTTCACGGTAGCGGACCTTAGGGGCAACACGGAGAAGATAAAGCAAGCTTGGAAGGAACGGGACGAACAATCTCACTTAGTGATCTTTCCCGAGCTATGCGTAAGCGGTTATCCTCCCTTGGATCTTTTGCAGAGATACGACTTTATAAGGGAGTGTCATAAGGCGGTGGAGGGGCTCGTAGAGTTTTCCAAAGACTTAGGCTCTTTGGCTGTTGTGGGAACACCTTACTATGAGGATGACCTTTATAATGCCTTGCTGGTGATAGGCAGGGGTAGGGTGCTGGGGAAGTATTACAAGAGGTATCTTCCCAACTACTCGGTCTTTGACGAGAAAAGATACTTCCGAAAAGGCAGAGAGCCTTTGATTTTGGAGGTAGGGGGTTTTAGGGTGGGCTTTTCCGTGTGCGAGGACATATGGCATCCGGACGGATGGGAGAGGTTTTACGCAAAGGCGGGCTGTCATGCGGTCATAAACATAAACGCATCACCTTACTACATGGGAAAGTATGAATACAGGGAGAAATTCCTAAGAGCTCGGGCTCAGGACAACCAGATGTATGTGGTCTATGTAAACCTGGTGGGAGCTCAGGATGACTTGGTCTTTGACGGAAGGAGCTTGGTCATTGACCCTGAGGGTCGTATAATCGCAAGGCTCAAAGCCTTTGAAGAGGATGTGCAGGTCCTTAGCCTCTTCAAAGAGAGAGTCATATCCAAACGCATGCTTGATGCAAGGCTAAGGGAGTGGGAAAGGGTGGACGCTCCGTGCATAATCCATACGGACGGCAGGGTTTTAAAGCCCTCCGAGGGTAGGCTTGAGAAAAACCCGGAGGTGGAAGAGGAGCTTTACTCAGCGGTAAGGCTTGCCATCAAGGACTACACGCGAAAGAACCGCTTTGAAAGGGTAGTTTTGGGTCTTTCCGGCGGTGTGGACTCGGCGCTGGTGGCATGCTTGGCGGTGGACGCTCTGGGGAAAGATAAGGTTCTCGGTGTGTTTATGCCCTCCATGTTTACATCGAAGGAGAGCGAGGAGGATGTTTGGGAGCTTGCCAAAAACCTCGGTATAAAGCTACTTAGTGTGGACATAAGGGAGGTATACCAGGCATACAGAAAAGCCCACAAGGCTCAAGATTTTACCGTGGCGGATGAGAACCTCCAAGCTCGCATAAGGGCTAACATCCTCTTCTACCTTTCCAACAGGGATGGGTATCTGGTGCTTTCCACGTCCAACAAGAGCGAGTCCGCTGTGGGATACACCACCATATACGGAGATATGTCAGGAGGTTATGCACCCATAAAGGACCTCTACAAGACGTGGGTTTACAGGCTTGCGCACCATAGAAACTCCATAAAGCCTGACATACTGCAGAGGATTCTTACCAAGCCACCTTCTGCGGAGCTAAGACCCAACCAAAGGGACCAGGACACCCTCCCCCCTTACGAGCTCCTTGATAGGGTTTTGGAGCTTTACATAGAGGAAAACATGGGCTTGGAGGAGCTTCTCAGGGCAGGTTTTGACGAGGGTATTGTAAGAAGGGTCTTAAAGATGGTGAAGATGGCTGAATACAAAAGAAGGCAATCGCCGCCGGGACCCAAGCTTACCAAGAGGGCTCTCTACGGAGACTGGCGCATGCCCATAACCTCCGGAGACTGGATACACACATAGAAGTCCTCAAACCTCTTACCGCTCCTTGCGTCCATCAGGAACTTAAAGAACCTGGACTCGGAGCCCGTGTAGAGCCTAAAGGTCTTTATGGGAGGACAGTCCTGAAGGCTACCCTTTTGGTATATGACTATGGCTTTTCCCTCCGGCTTTCTGTTCCTTATTATGGGTCTTTTCGCGTAAAAGGGTAGGCTGTGGCTAAAATGCCCTACCTGGTAAGTTTTTAGCTTGCCCTCAGGGTCAAGGCTCTTTATGTACTCTCCCAACTCCCTGTAAGGTCTGTAATCTTCCACCTCTGGTATCAATCCCACGTTAAAGATGGCTAAGAAGGCAAGCATGGCGTAGGCGGGAGAGAGCGGAGGGTTTTTGTAGAGGACATAAAGGACGGGAGGGATGAAACCCAAAAGCCAAGGGCTTAGGTTGAAGTAAAAGATTGTAAGGAGGGAAACCAAAAGTATGAGGACGGAAAGGAAGTAAGAGGCGTAAGCTTTGAGCCTCTCCCAAGAGAGCTCCGCTAAAAAGCCTGCGGTTATCATCCCTAAGGCCGGGTATGCGGGCATTACGTAGACGGGGATTTTTTGCTTTATGAGGCTAAAAAGAACAAACACGAAGGCAAACCACACGAGGAAGAAGCGGTATTCCCTCCTGACTTTTAGGATAATCCAAAGGAGGGCGGGAAAGAAGACAAAGGAGTAGGGCAGAAAGCTCACCAAAAGGTCAAGAAAATACTGGTAGAAGGGGTCCGAGCCGGCGTAGACCCTGCGCAGGTTCTCCCTGTAAAAGACCTCCCAGAAGAGCTTGCCTTTGGTCATAAGCCCATAGGCGTGCCACCAAAGACCCATAGCCAGGGCTATGAGGCTGAAGATTCTCAGGAGCTCCTTCGGGTCGGTGAGGAGGAGGTAAAGGAAGACAACGCCCGCCGGAATTACAAAACCCGCGGGACCTTTGACCAGCATGGCTAAGGAGGAGGACAGGAAGGCGAGGAACACGAGAAGATTACTGTTTCTTTTGTAGCCCAGATACCAAAGGTAAAGGCTCAAGGTGATGAAGAAGGTAAAGGGCATTTCGGGGGAGGCGTAGTGAGCGTTGGCGTAGATCATAAGGCTCAGCGATAGCGTCAGAAAGCTGTAAAGGGCTACCTTTGTGTTTTTGGTCATCTCGTATGCAAAGAGGGCGGTAATCAGGGCGCTTAAAATGCCCATCACCACATGCATGAGCCTGAGTCCCCATTCGTTGACACCCAGCAGGTAATAGCCCACTGCCACGAGCCAGTAGGTCATGGGTGGTTTGTTGAGCCTCAGCTCGCCGTTGTAGTAGGGGGTTATAAAGTCCGAGCTTTCCAACATCCGGCGCGTTGCGTCCGCATAGAAGGCTTCGTTGGGAGACCAGACCTGAGGAAGTCCGAAGTTAATAAAGTAGAGGATTATGGTCAGCAGGACCGCAAGGTAAAGCATCTTGAAAAACCTTTAAAAAATCCGATACTATTATATACCATGATAGACAGGGTAGAGCTCCAGAGGATACTGGGTTATGTCATAGAGACGGAAAAAAGGGAGAGGAAGAAGGACTTGGAGGAGGGGAAGGAAGTAGAGGTAAGCCTGTCGGAGGTAGCCAAGGCAAGGCAGTCGGTAAACTACGAAGACATTCAAAGGAAGGTGGAGAAGATAAAACAGGAGATGGCAAGGGGGTCCTATGAGGTGGACCCCCAAAAGGTCTTGAAGGGAATAGAGAAGTATCTGTCTTCAAAGTGAGCCGTAAGCCATGTAGATGGCTTCTATGGGATGCAAAGGTCTTATGCCCGTTCCCAGCTCTATCTGTTTTGAAGCCAAGGGACAGTCGGAGACCACCAGGTCCGCGCCTGCGCTCTTGACATCCTCAAAGAGCTTGCTACCCACTTTGTAAGCCATGTCAAAGGTCTCTTTCCTTACGCCGAAGGTGCCGTCATGTCCGGAGCACCTCTCTATGAGCCTTACCCTTGTGTTGGGTATGAGGCGCATAAGAGCCACAGCCCTGTAGCCCACGTTCAACGACTTGAGGTGGCATGGTATGTGGTAGGCTACCGTTCCGAGGGAGACCTTAAAGTCTTTGTTGAGCTTGCCCTGTTCATGCAAGCGCCAGAGATACTCGTGAATGTCGTAGACCCTCTCGGAGACCGCCTTCACATGAGGGTCATCTGGCAGGAGCAGGGGATACTCATACTTTATCTGCAAGGCACAGGTGGGGATAGGCACCACTATATCGTAGCCGGCGTCCACGTAAGGCTTTAGCGCCCTCACGTTGAACTTGGCTTTCTCTATGGCGGAGTCTATGTCTCCTACGTCAAAGAAGGGAATACCGCAACACTGTTGCTCCGGAAGGTCCACGTAAACGTCGTTGAGCTCCAGCACCCTCAGGACCGCCTTACCCTTTTCCAAGAAGTTGTAGTTGAGAAGACAGGTAGAGAAAAGGACTACCTTGCCGTTGCCTCCCTTTATGTTTTGCCTGTTTTTCTTAAACCAAGATGCAAAGCTCTCCGTGTTAAAAGAGGGGAGGTTTGCCCTCCTGTCTATGCCCATGAAGTTTTCAAGCACCACCCTGACGGGTTTGATGTTGTTGAGCTTGTTTACAATGGGAGCAAAGGGGACCGAGAGCTTACCCATGAGGTCCGTGTTGAGCATGAGCCTGTCGGTAAGCTTTGCTCCCTTGTTTTTGAACTTCCAGACCTTGTATCTGAGCGACAGGTGGGGAAAGTCTATCCTCCACTCGTGGGGAGGAGTGTAGGGGCACTTAAAGTAGCACTGCTTGCAATGAAAGCACAGTTCCAGAGGGAGGGCGAGCTCTTCCTTTGAGAGCTTTTGGACATCGTCCTCATGCCTGTCCACCGCATCAAAGAGCGCCGGGAAGGAGGGACAATAGGTCACACACATCCTACAGTCCTTACACTTGGAGTAGACCCTCCTGGCTTCTTCCCAAAGGGCTTGCTCGTCCAAGAACTTGGGGTCTTTGATGTTGAACTCAAAGTCCTTTACTCCGCCGATTGCCATCTCGCTCATCCTTTTCCTCCTATTTTGATACAACCTATTATATGCAAATAATTTTCAATTGTCAACCCTTGAGCGTTCCCAAAGGCTTGAGCCTTGCCACCAGCTTGGCTATGCCCAGCTCGTGGACTACCCTGACCACCTCCGTAACGTCCTTGTAAGCTTGGGGAATCTCTTCCATCACCGTCCCCTTGCCCCTCGCCACCACCGTCAAACCCTCCAGGACCTTTTCAAGACCTACGCTTTTGACATACTCCTTTGCCTTGGTCCTTGACATGACCCTGCCCGCACCATGGCAAGCACTTCCCAAGCTCATCCTCATACTCTTGTCCTGACCTACCAGTAAAAAGGAATACCTGCCAATGTCTCCGGGTATTAGGACGGGCTGTCCCACATCCCCGTAGGCGGGTGGCACTTCGGGGTTGTGGGGAGGAAAGGCTCTTGTGGCACCCTTTCTGTGGACCAGCAGGGTCTTTTTCTTGTTTCTCACCCTGTGGGTCTCTATCTTTCCTATGTTGTGGGCAAGGTCGTAGATGAGCCTATAGCCCAGCTCCTCCCAGGAGATGCCCAAAAACCTCCTGAGGGTATCCGCCGTTAGAAAGCCCAGAATCTGCCTGTTGGCAAAGGCGTAGTTGGCTGCGCTGTTCATGGCTTTAAAGTAGGACTGTCCCTCAGGAGAGTTAAAGGGCATGCATGCCAGTTGCATATCCGGAATCTCTATGTTGTATTTTTTCAGAGCTTGCTTTGCCACCACCAGATAGTCCACGCACACCTGATGTCCAAAACCCCTTGAGCCCGAGTGGACCATGATGGTGACCTGACCCACTTCAATGCCGAGCCTTTGAGCTATCTCCTCATCGTAAACCTTATCCACCGTCTGGATTTCCACAAAGTGATTGCCCGAGCCTACCGTCCCAAGCTCGTCCGAACCCCTCTCGTAGGCAAAGTCCGAGACCTTGCTCGGGTCCGCGTTGGGAAGAGCTCCAAAGCTCTCTATGTGCTCCAGGTCCTCCTCAAACCCAAAGTCCCTCTCCACAGCCCACCTGGCTCCCTTTATGGCTACCTCTTCTAACTCTGCCTTGGAGAGCCTAATCCTGCCCGTAGAACCCACGCCCGCCGGCACGCTCTTTAAAACTTCCTGCATGAGCTCTTTTATGCGCAGAGCTATGTCCTTGGCTTTGAGCTTGGTAGCTATCAGACGCACCCCGCAGTTTATGTCATAACCTATGCTCCCAGGGCTTATGATGCCCTCCTCCGTGTCCGTAGCCATCACACCCCCCACCGGAAAGCCGTATCCCACATGAACATCGGGCATCACATATACGGCAAGCTCCACGCCCGGGAGGGTTGAAGCGTTGACCGCCTGCCTTAGCGCATCCTCTTCCAAAAGCTCCAAGAGCTTATCGCTTAGGTATAAATAGACGGGCACCCTCTGCCCTTGCACCGTGTTTTTTGGAAGCTCATAAACATAGTCTCCTTTTTTAATGAGAAGCTCTTTGAGGCTCATAAGTATAAAAGATACGCCTTTAGTTAGGTATGCCCAAGAACGAAGCGGACACCATATCAAAACTTTGACTGAGCATTAAAAACCCAGTATAATTTATTCAAAAGCCCTTAGGAGGTTCAGTATGGCGACGCTGACTTATGAGGAAGCCCTACAGCTCCTGAAAGAGCAGATAAAGGACATATCCGCAAGCGCCCGTATGGAAGAGGTGGGTGTGGTCTACTATGTGGGTGATGGGGTAGCCCGTGCCTACGGTCTTGACAATGTGATGGCTAACGAGCTGGTGGAGTTTGAGGGTGGGACCATGGGTCTTGCCTTCAACCTGGAAGAGGACAACGTGGGTATCATAGTCCTTGGCTCCGAGAGTGGAATAAGGGAAGGCTCCATAGTCAGGAGGACGGGCAGAATCCTGGACGCTCCGGTGGGTGAGGGTCTCATCGGCAGGGTCATAGACCCTCTTGGCAACCCTCTGGACGGCAAGGGTCCCATAAAGTATGAATACAGAGCTCCCGTTGAGAAGATAGCCCCCGGTGTCGTAAAGAGGAAGTCGGTCCACGAGCCACTTCAGACGGGTATCAAAGCCATAGACGCCATGATACCCATAGGCAGGGGTCAGCGTGAGCTTATCATCGGCGACCGCTCCACCGGTAGGACCACCATATGCATAGACACCATCCTCAACCAAAAGGACACGGATGTCTATTGCATATACGTAGCCATAGGTCAGAAGAGGTCAACCACCGCAAGGATAATAGAGCTACTTGAGAAAAGCGGAGCTATGGAATACACCTGCGTAGTGGTGGCATCCGCCACAGACCCCGCATCCCTGCAATACCTTGCCCCCTTCGTAGGTTGCACCATAGGTGAATACTTCAGGGACAACGGAAAGCATGCCCTGATAGTCTATGACGACCTTTCCAAGCATGCGGAAGCTTACAGACAGCTCTCCCTGCTTATGAGAAGACCTCCCGGAAGGGAAGCCTACCCCGGGGACGTGTTCTACCTTCACTCCAGGCTTTTAGAGCGTGCCGCTAAGCTCAACGACGAGCTCGGTGCTGGCTCACTTACAGCCCTTCCCATCATTGAAACCAAGGCTGGAGACGTCGCCGCATACATCCCCACCAACGTCATATCCATAACGGACGGTCAGATATACCTGGAGCCTGATCTTTTCAACAAGGGCGTAAGACCTGCCATAAACGTGGGTCTTTCCGTCTCACGTGTGGGAGGTGCGGCGCAGATAAAGGCTATGAAGCAAGTTGCCGGCACCCTAAGGCTTGACTTGGCGCAGTTCAGGGAGCTGGAAGCCTTCGTGCAGTTTGCCTCCGAGCTTGACAAGGCAACCCAACAGACCATAAACAGGGGTCTAAGGCTCGTGGAGCTTTTAAAGCAAGAGCCTTACAACCCCATACCCGTAGAAAAGCAGATAATAGCCATATACGCCGGCACCAACGGATACCTGGACGACCTGCCCGTATCCTCGGTCAGGAAGTTTGAAAAGGAGCTCTACACCTACTTGGACAGGGAAAGACCCGACATACTCAAGGACATAAGGGAGAAGAAAGCCCTGGATGATGAGCTCAAAAAACGCATAGACCAAGCACTGACCGACTTTAAGAGTAAGTTTATACCCTGACCTCTGAGGGGCTTTTGCCCCCTTATTCTACATACACGGAGGTGTTTTTACCCATACTTTTTGCGGAATACATGGCAAGGTCCGCTCTGGAGAGTATGCTATCCATTGTATCTCTTTCCCTGTAGCTCACCGCACCCAAGGAAACGGTTACTTTCTCTCCCTTCACCTTCACCCTCTCCTCCACAGCCTTCCTTATCTTCTCCGCTACCTTGAGTGGTTCTTCCGTGTGGGGCAGTATTACCAAAAATTCCTCACCTCCCCATCTTCCGAATATGTCCGACCTTCTTATCACCTTTTTAACAACCCTTGCTACGCTTTTGAGCACCTCATCCCCCACCGCATGCCCGTAGGTGTCGTTTATTCTCTTAAAATTATCTATGTCAAAGAGTATAAGGGCGAGCTTCTGAGAATTTCTCTGCGCATAACTCAGTAGCTTCTCAAGGAGGAGCGTAAGGGCATGTCTGTTGTATATGCCCGTGAGCTTGTCTTTTGTGGCAAGTTTGTATAGCTTCTTCTCAAAGAGTTTCTCTTGGGTGATGTCTGTAAGTATGCTGAGTATTAGCTCCCTGCCCTCATGATAAACCGTAGAACTTTCCACCTTATAGTAGCGCCTTCCCACCTTGAGCATTCTCCTTTTTATGTTCCTTAAGCCATCCAAACCTTCTACCACTTCCAGTATGTGTTTGGCTCTCTCGTTGACAAAGACCACCTCGCCCGTATACGGGTCGTGTATGAGTATACCCACGGGGCTCATCTGTGCTACCTTCAGCAGAACCTCCTCCTTCTCGTGCCTCTCGGATACATCCATCACATAGCCATAGTAGTGGGTTATGTTGCCCTCTTGGTCAAACACGGGCACGGTGTGGTCAAGGAGCCACTTTACCTTCCCGTCCTTGGTTATTATCCTGTAATCTTGGTGTGTCCAGCTTTTGGACTTTTTCTGTGTGTTCTCTTCTACTTCTTGCGCCACCCTCTCCAAGTCTTCAGGGTGTATGAGTTCTGCGTAAGAAACCCTACCGCTTATAAAGTCCTCTGCGGTGTATCCGAAGAGCTTTTCCACGTTGGGAGAGACCATCCTGACGGGCCAGCCCGGAGCATTCTCCCATAGAAAGACCACACTGGGACCCGTTGAAAACAGAAGCTCTGGTCTTGCGTTGCTCCACTGAAAAGCTTTTGCCACTTCTTCCAGCTCTATGTGCATTTCCACGGTTTTCTGTATGCTCTCATCGTAGCAAGCAAGGACGTAGAAAAACTCCTCTTCACCGTCTACGGTGTGTATGTGAACCACATGGTGATGACTTTTACCCATATCCTTCATAATCTTTACGGGGCAGAGCTCCCCTTCCTCATAGCAGGGTCTTGAGTAGTGGTGGGTGAGCCCGTAGCATGTGCTTTCATGGAAGCCATAGACTTCCTTAGCCTTAGCGTTGGCAAAGACTATCTTGTGGTCCTCATCCACCACGAGTATGGGAACGGGCATCCTGTCAAAGCATGCGTAGACGTACATATGATTAATTTAAAGCCTCTTTGTGTTAAAATGTATGACATATGTATGAGCTTCTTCACAGGCACAAGAGGATAGCGGTCATCGTTATAGGCGTTGCCACCTTGGGCTTTTTCCTCTGGCTCTTCCTTCAGGGTGGCTTTACAGACCTTACCTCGGGTGGCAAGTGTGTGGCGCAGGTAAACGGCGAATGCATAACCTTGAGGGAATACAGAAGGGAGCTCCTGAGATACTCCCATCTTTTGGAAAACAAGGAGCTTGAGCGGTTGGTAAGACAGCAGATCTTAGAAAACCTGATAGCTCAGACCTTACTCTATCAGAAGGCACTGGAGCTGGGCTTTAGGGCTTCCGATGAGGAGGTGGTCCAGACCATAAAGTCCGACCCTACCTTTCAAGAAAACGGAGTTTTCAGCTCTTACAAGTATAAGGAAACGTTGGCTAAGAATGGCTTAGAGCTGTCAGAGTATGAGGACTATATAAGGAAGCTCCTAAGCATACAAAAGCTCTTGACTCTGTTGCAGAACGCGGTCTACATGACGGAGCAGGAGATGCGTGTTAACCTTGCGGTCAACAACGTGGAGATATCCGGAAGGCTCTACGTCATCACACCTTCGGACATCCAGCAGAAGATAGAGCCAACGGAAAAGGAGCTCCTTGAATACTACGAGAAAAACAAGGAGAGGTTTAAGAAGGAGGACACTAAGCTCATAAGGGTATGGGCGCAGAAGGACAAGGAAAGGGCGGGCGCTCTCTACAAGGATGTCAAAGAGGGCAAAGAAATCTCCGGATACACCCAGTATGCCCTGCCGAAGGATAACTCCAACATACCTCCAACACTGCTCAAACTTGCTGAGAGCCTCTCGGAAAAGGACGCTGTGAGTATTACCAAACTGGGGGACGAGTATTATGTAATCCAGCTCTACAAGTATGAGAGGGGGAGCTATAAGAGTTTTTCGGAGGTGAGGGAAGAGGTAAGAAGGGCTGTGGTGGAAGCCAAGGCTAAGGAGGTCTTACTCTCTCAAGCCAAAACCTATGCGGAGAACATGAGAAGGGGAGACACACCTCAGCTCAAATACTTTACCTTCGCGGACACACCCCTTTCTCAGGTGGCTTCTTTGGTAAGAATAGACCAAAAGGACCTGGTTATGCTCGCCTTTTCAAAGGAGAAGGTCTTCGGTCCCTACGCCCTGGCTCAAGGCTATGGCATACTATACATAGAGGGTAGGAAGGAAAAGCCTACGCAAGGGCAGGACTTGGAGCAGGTCAAAAGGGAGCTGATTAACCTCAAGACCAACAGCATCATAAACTGGTATATCCAACACCTTGAGAAAAGCTCAAAGGTTAAGGTGTTTGAAACACAGTGAGGTAGAGCTTGGCTACCTCCTTAGCCAGGTTGTTCATCCGCCTTATATACCTTGCCCTCTCTTGCACCGATATGACACCTCTGGCGTCCAAGAGGTTGAAGGTGTGGGAGCATTTCAGAAGATGGTCGTAAGCGGGTAGGACCAAGCTCTCTTGGATTAATCTCTTGCACTCTTCCTCAAAGAGTTCATAGACCTTAAAGAGCATGTCCGGGTTGGACTTTTCAAAGTTGTAGACGCTCCACTCATACTCCGCCCTCTTGAAGACCTCTCCGTAGGTCAGGTGCTCGTTCCATCTTATGTCAAATACACTGTCCACATCCTGAAGATACATAGCTATCCTCTCAAGCCCGTAGGTAATCTCCACCGATATCTCGTCCAAGTCAAGCCCTCCCGCCTGCTGGAAGTAGGTAAACTGGGTTATCTCCATGCCGTCCAGCCACACCTCCCATCCCAGACCCCATGCGCCTAAGGTGGGAGACTCCCAGTCATCCTCCACAAAGCGTATGTCATGGTAAGATGGGTCTATGCCTAAGGCTCTTAGGCTCTCCAGATATAGCTCCTGAGGGTCCTCCGGAGCGGGCTTGAGTATGACCTGAAACTGAAAGTAGTGCTGTAGCCTGTTGGGATTCTCTCCGTAGCGCCCGTCCTTGGGTCTTCTGGAAGGCTCCACGTAGGCTACGTTCCAAGGCTTTTTACCCAACACCTTTAGGAAGGTTGCCGGGTTCATGGTGCCCGCGCCCGTTTCTATGTCGTAGGGTTGCCAAATGGCACATCCCTTTTCAGCCCAAAAGCGATGGAGGTTCATTATGATGTCCTGAAAGTGCATGGATAACATTATAATGAAAACATGTCTTACGAGGCACTCTTGCCCATCCTCTGGGGTTTCTTTGTGGGCGTTGTCTTTACCACCGTAGGTGCTGCGGGTGGTATTCTGGCAGGTGTGGGTCATATATCCCTCTTCGGTATAAAGGATGCCAACCTGGTAAAGCTTTACAATCAGGTCTTGGTGGTCCTGTCTGGGCTTACCTCCTCCCCCTTATACCTCAAACAGGGGAGGGTAATCCTGCCCCTGGCTGTCCTCTTGGGAGCCGGCTCCGTCATAGGAGCTCTTGTAGGCTCGGGTCTTTCTTACAGATACCTTAAAGAGCTAAAAGACTACAAATTCCTCTTCGGCATCCTGACCTTACTCATATCGTTGAAGATACTCTACGATGCTTTGCGGGGCTTTAAAGCCGGGTCAAGTGGGGCTTTTCAATCAATAAGGGCGAGATTATACGGACCACATCTGGAGCTCTCGTCCGACGGAGAGGTCAGGAGGTTTTCTTTGCTCTCTCCCTTCTTTGCGGGTCTTCTTATAGCCTTTGTGTCTTCCGCCTTGGGTGTGGGAGGAGGCTTTCTGGTGATTCCCTACATGCTCTTAATCCTTAGGATACCAGCCTACTTCGTGCCTGGGACTGCGGTCCTAACGGTGCTCATAGCGGTCATCGCCAGCGCCCTAAACTACATGAGACTTAGCTCGGGCGTAGACTTCCACATCTTGGGTCTGGAGATGGTGGGTATGCTCTCGGGCTCCTTTTTGGGTCCCCACATCTCCAAAAGGCTCGGAGAGAGACGCCTTAGGATTGCCATAGGTCTTTTGCTCTTATACATAGGAGTGGGCTACACCTTGGGAGACTGGCTCAAGAGCCATCTGGGTATAAGGATTGTATAATATTTTCGGTGGTAGATGCGCTCTTGGTCAGGGAAGCTCTCGTCAGGAACAAGGCTAAGAGGGAGGAGTATAAGGAGCTTGAGTTCATAAGGTTCACCGATGACTACAAGGACATCCCCCGTGGCACCGTCATCTTCAAGGACTTTATCATCTGGGGCTATCCCCACATAGGCAGGATATTCAGGCTCTCAACGGGTCTTAGGGAGCAGTTCAACGCTCCCTTTTGGGTAGAGGAGAAGGTGGACGGGTATAACGTGAGGGTATTCAGACACGAAGATGAGCTGTATGCCCTAACACGGGGCGGTTATGTGTGCAGTTTTACCACCGACAGGGTGGGAGACTTTGTAAACCCGCAGTTCTTTGAGGAGAACCCCCATCTGGTCCTCTGTATGGAGGTTGCTGGTCCGGAGAACCCCTATGTGGAGGAATGCCCTCCCCATATTCAGGAGGATGTAAAGTTCTTCCTCTTTGACATCACGGAGAAAAACAGCCAAAGGTTCTTACCCTATCGCGAAAAGCTAAGGCTTATAGAGAGATACAACCTGCCGTCGGTGGAGCTCTATGGTCTTTTCACCCCTGACATGGTGGATGAGCTAAAAAGTCTTCTTAGGAAGCTCAACGAGGAGAGAAGGGAGGGCGTGGTCTTCAAGGAAGACTCGGAAAGGGACAAGAGGGTAAAGTATATAACACTATGGGCTAACCTCAACGACATAAGGATAACCTCACTCAACATGCTCGGACTTCCTGCGGACTACTACACCAACAGGCTCTTGCGTCTTGCCCTCTTCGTTGACGAAGAGGAGGTGGATTTGGGAGAGGAGCTCTACGCAGACTTGGGAAGGGCTTTCTTGGACGGTGTTTTGCAAGCGTGCGAGCTGTCCAAGAAGGAGGGTAAGGTTTACAGGACTTTTAGGTGTAGGTTCAGGAAGAGGGAAAACGCGCTCTTTTTCCTTGAACAACTCAAGCATGCTTCTACGCACATACAGGTGATTGAAAAGAGGCTTGAGAAGGAAGGTCCGTATTACGTCCTTGAGTTTGACAAGGTCTACCTGAACATGACGGGTCTTCTGGGGCATGTGCTCAAGGGTGGGTCGGTGTTTGACTGATTACCTGTAGACCTTTCTCCTGAACAGGTCCTTGGGGGATACCACCCTCTCTATGAAAAGCCTCCCGTCCAGATGGTCCATCTCGTGCTGTATAACCACAGCCTCAAAGCCCTCCGCTTCAAGCTCAAAGGTGTTTCCTCTGACATCTTGGGCTTGTATCCTTATGCGGTAATGCCTCCTTACATTGCCCGTGTAATCCGGCACGCTCAGACAACCCTCCCTGATTACCATCTCACCCTCGTAGGATAGTAGCTTAGGGTTTACCAAGACCAAGAGTCCGTGGGAGACCCTGTTCTCTTTGTGCTTGGAGCTGGAAGTGTCAACCACTATCAACCTCTTGTGGACGTTTACCTGCGGTGATGCTATGCCTACACACCCCGGAGAGTTTCTCATGGTGAGGATGAGCCTATCCGCCAGGTCCGAAAGGCTCTTATCAAACTCCACCACCTCCAAAGAGGGAATCTTGAGGCGCTCGTCCGGATACATCAGGATTTGCTGGTTCAAAGCTCTGCCACCTCCTCCCTCTCTAAGTGGATATCTACGCCGAGCCTGTCTTTGAGCTCCGCAAGCCCCGCCATAAGCTCTCCGTAGAGATCCTTTTCCGACTCGCACTCTATGAGCATAACATAGAGGTCCTGCCTCTTCTCTGTCCTGAGGTCGCTGATGTTGACCCCGTAGTCCGCCAGTAGCTTGGACACTCGGTAGACTATACCCGGCTTGTCAGAACCGAAGACCACTATCCTGTAAAGGCTCAGTCCCTCCCGTGGTTGGGTATACTCTTCGTAGGGTATCTCCTTACATACCACAAAAAGCTCGTAAGCTTGGGCTACGCTTTGAAGTGCATCAAAGAGCGCGTCTGAGGTCATGTCCTCTTGGGAGCTTAGGATGAGCATTATGGTAAACTCTCCGTTGAGGCGTGTCATGGAGGAGTCCTCTATGTTTAAGCCCAGGCGGTATAGCACTCCGCTCACACCCGCCACTATGCCCGGTCTGTCCCTGCCGAACAGGGAGAGAATAAAGTGTTTCATGCCTTGTATTATAATACCAAGGGAGGGAGTGTTTTATGGCTTTAGTATTCTTTCTCCTTATATTGAGCGTTCTCGTAGGGTATGTGGATGTATGGAACTATTTCAAGCATAAAAACCTTCTCTTCTTTGACGGTGTCCCCTCTGTCCAAAACCCCGACGGCTTTCTCTTCATAAGGTATGCCTACGAGCTCGCGCAAGGGCGCTACCCGGAGATGGACCACCTTAGATACTTCCCCGAAGCAGTAGCAAACCCTCCCATGCCGGCGCTCATAAGCGTTTTTTATGCCCTCCTTTACAGAGCCACGGGCATAGGGATTGAGTATCTGGACCTTTTTCTCCATCCTGTGCTGGCGAGCCTCTTTATCATACCCCTTTACATCCTCCTGCGTAGGATAACGGAGAGCCATCTTATCGCCTTCGGCGGTTCTCTGGTGGGAGCGCTGTCCTCTGTATACATAGACAGGACCGTAGCCTTAGCCCTGGATACGGAAGCCCTCAACCTCTTCTTTCCTACGCTCATCGCCCTGTTTCTCTACAACTATTACAAGGATGGCAAGGCTTTAAACTTGGTCCTATCCTTCATAGCCGGCTGGCTTTTCTTCCTCTGGTATTACCACCCGGAGCTCATCCTCTCCGTCTACCTTCCCTTCTTGCTCCTGCTTGCGCTCAAGAGGGATTGGAGGGCTTTCCGCCTACTTTACTCCTTAGCCTTTTTACTCCTTAGCCTTGAGCTATACAGCCCCGGCTCGGTCTTTGGCTTCTTGTGGAGGTTTTTGGTATACACTCAGGTCAAGACGGTAGCATACGAGGGTCTTCCGGACGTGTTCAAGACCATAGGGGAGCAAACCAAGGTGGGTTTTTTCAAATCGTGGGGCTTTTTCTTCACCAACGGGTTTGTGTTTTACCTCTCACTCTTGGGTTTCGTGCTTGCCCTTCTGAGGTTTCCCCTGCTTGCGGTCTGTCTTTTTACCTTCATCGCCCTTTCCTTCTTGGCTTACTACACGGGCAAGATAAGACTTTACATATTCCTTGCTCCTCTTCTGGGTGTGGGCTTGGGTTTTATCCTGCACCTTATCTTTTCTTACTTCAAAAGGCTCATGCAAGAGAGTCCCCTGCTGAGGTTTGTTAGCATCTCTCCATACCTTATGCTCCTTCTTTTTATCCCTTTCTACAATGTGCCTTTCAGGGGACTACCCATCAACTTGGATGTGAATGCCCAAAGGGATTTTAAAAGGCTCTCCGAGCTCCTCCCATTAAGCGCGGTCATCCTAAGCTGGTGGGACTGGGGCTACGCCCTGCAGTACCTTGCCAAAAGACCCACCTTCCACGATGGAGGGACGCAAACCAAACTCAAAACACCCTAGTAGCCAAGCTCTTACTTTCAAAGCCCGAAGAATCAAGGAGATACCTGTCGCTTATCTCCTCGCCCCTTAACCTCTCCAGGCTTGAGCTGAAGCTAAGAGAGGGAGAGAAGTTTTCGTCCGCCCTTGAGGGTAAAGCCTACACCCCCTACATCTACCCAGAGACTTACCTACTGGTTAGCTACGACATGCTGGACAAGCTGGGTGCCATAGGCTACATGGGTATGGGTAGGGAGCTCTCCATAGTGAGGCTTGGGGTGTGTGATGTAAAGGAGTGCAGGTTTGAGATAGACAAAGGCAAAGGCGTCTACACCGAATACGGGCGGGGGATAATAAACGATTACCACATCCGCAGGTATGTGGAGGTAGACCAAAAGGGCAGGGTGTTGAAGGATGAAAGTTTTAACACACAGAGTAATCTAGTCATGGTGGCAACCCAAAGGGATGGAAAGCTCTACAGGTATGTGATGCCGGATTTTCTCTACGATAGCCTCATGGTCCGTGTCTACTTGGGGATGGACGTTGAGGGCTTACAGAAGGTCTACACCCACTTCCCATACGTGAGCGTTTACAAGTTCGTCGTCGGGGAATAAGGCATGCGTATACCGAACGCGTCCAAGATTGATATCTTGGGAAGGTGGTATATTTTTACTAAAAACGCAAAGGAAAGGACCACAACTGTGTCAAGATGTGATAAGCCTCTGGGGACTGTGGCTGTAAGCTCCTTTAGGTGCAAGGCTACCTAATCTCTCTGTCTATATCCTGCATAGCGATTCTTTCAAGCGCCTTAAAGCATCCGGAGTTCACCAGCACAGTTATGAGCATATCAGCAAGACCCGTAAGGGAACTCTGAAGGCGGGGGATTACATAATCACTGGGGCTATAACAGCTTTTGAGTATAACGCCGCTGGAAAAGGAGGTGGAGGTTCGGTGTCGCCGGCGGAGCTTACATAGAATCCATCACAACCGCAGCGGGTGAATGGTTTAGCCAATACAAGAAAACATCCATGGAAGAAGCTGTCAGAGACCTGTTGGCAAATGCGGTCACGCTCATAGTTGAAGACGTAAAGGCGAAGGGTGTAAGACAGGGCGGTAAAAATAAGCCTTCAGTGCTTTTTTGCCCAGGATATGGACCCAAAATGCGCCTCCATGGCGGACTGTATGATGGATTCTGACAGGGACGGATGGGAGTATGAGGACTTAGCCAGCTTATCAACCCCCAAGCCCCACTTCATCATGTGAAGGACCTGATGCAAAAGCTCACCCGCATGGGGACCCACCATATGACATCCCAAAATCCTTCCCGACTCTGCGTCCGAGACTATCCTCACAAAGCCCTCGTTTTCACCGTCGTCCATGGCTTTAGGGTTGGGAATAAAGGAAACCACGCCTACCTTTACTTCGTAGCCCATCTCTTCAGCCTCATCCTCCGTGAGACCCACAGAGGCTATCTCGTAAGCAGAGTATATTATCTTGGGCATTAGGAGCTCATTCCTTGTCTCATCCCTCTCTCCCAGTATGTGGTTTACCGCCACCTTGCCCTCGTGCATGGACTTGTGGGCAAGCATGAGGGGTGATGTTATATCACCGCATGCGTATACGTTGGGAACGCTCGTCTGAGAAAACTCGTTTACCTTTACAAAACCCCTATCGCTCAGCTCCACACCCACTTCTTCAAGACCTATGCCTTCCGTGTTGGGCTTTCTTCCCACAGCCAAAAGTATGAAGTCCGCGCCGACCTCCGAACCGTCCGAGAGGACAGCCCTGACGCCCCTGTCTGTCCTTTCCCAAGAGGACACGCTCCTTTTGAGCCTTACGTCCACACCTATTTTTTTCAGCTTCCTACCCAGATACCTGCTTGACTCCTCGGGAATGCCCGGTGAGGGCAGTAGCCTGTCCTTTATCTCCACCAGCACCACTTCCGAGCCATACATTCTGAATATGTAGGCAAACTCCACACCCACCGCACCACCACCCACTATCAGCACCCTCTTGGGAAATTCCTCTATGCTCCACACGCTGTCCGTGTCATGCACATACCTTCCGTCCGGCACTAGGTCGCCCAAGGCTACAGGAGACGAGCCTACCGCTATGAGTATGTTCTTCGCCCTTACATGCGTGTTGGCTCCTTCCACGTATACCGTGTTCCTGTCTCTTAGAACACCCCTTCCGTAGAAGATGGGTATGCGCAACTGCTGGGCAAACTTTATAAAGTTCTCCCTTATGGTTTTGACCACCTTATCCCTTCCCTGCGATAGGTCCCCCATAGAAAGGCTGTAGCCCCGAGGATGTATGCCGTAGGAGGGCAGTCTTTCAAACTTCTCAATCAGGTGTGCTCCGTATCGCATGTATTTGGAGGGTATACAGCCCCTGTTGAGGCAACAGCCTCCCACCGTCTGCGGAGAGAGCTCTACAAAGGCTACTTTTAGACCTCTCCTGTGGGCATACATGCCCGCCTCGTATCCACCGCTTCCCGCACCCAGTATGACCAAATCAAACTCCGTCATTGTCCTTTCTCCTTGCCTTCCTCCTTTCCCTGTAGACCTCTTTCCTGCACCGTCTTATTATAGCCTTGTACTTGTAGTAAACACCGGGGACCTTTATGGGTAGGTTGTAATACCTCTCCAACATAAGCATTATGTCTTCCGTAGACATGTACTTCCTGTTCCTTATGAGACCTTTTATATACTTTACGATGCGCGTGTCTTTCATTTAAAAGGGGAGGACCCCCGGATTACTTTATAAAGTCCCTGAGGGCTTCGTAAGCCTTCATAGCCTTCTCAAAGCGTTCGTTGATGACTTCCCAGTTGAGGTTCTGCAAGAAGGCGTCTATGTAAGGGGGTCTCTTGTTCTTCTGGTCTACATAGTAGGCGTGTTCGTAGGTGTCAAGGACTATCAGGGGTATGAGGCCGGTGTAGTTGTAAACGTTGTGGGCGTCCAAGCCGTTGATGACGAGCCTTCCGGAGAAGATGTCAAGACCCAGAACAGCCCAGCCCCTGAAGGCTATACCCGCAGCCTTTATCTCGTTGACACATGCTTCAAAGGAACCAAAATCCTCCTCAATCTTCTTTTTGAGAGCCTCAGAAGGCTCACCCTTTGCTCCCAGGTGTCCGAAGTAGAGCTCGTGCAGGACCACTCCCATGTAGTTAAAAGTTTCTTCAACCTTGAGCTCTCTATACTCGGAGTAGTTTTGGTTGGCTTTACTCCTGTCGGAGAAGCTTTGGTCTGCGAGCTTTTCTTGGATTTCGTTATACTTGGTCACGTAGCCTTTGTAGTGGGCTTCAAAGTGGGGTTCTATCTGTTCGTTGGATATGCCGTTGAGGTTTGAGGGCTTGAGATGGTCTTTGGGCGTTAGCTTGTGTGCCATGGTATCTCACCTCCTTGCACGATGTTTTACATTGATTATAAGGCAGAGGGGAAGTTTTTACTATGATACATCTCAAGCGGAGATGGGCTTATAATATATTGTTAAGCTTGGAGAGGTGACCGAGTGGCCGAAGGTGCAGCACTGGAAATGCTGTGTGCGGGCAAACCCCGCACCGCGGGTTCGAATCCCGCCCTCTCCGCCATCATGCTATAATCAAAAGCATGAAGATACAGATACTGCTCAGAGACGGTTCGGACATAGATGAAAAGCTTGAGTTCTTAAAGGACTGGGAGGAGCTATCTTACAGGCTTGACTCTCAACCCTACGGAGGATGTCAACTCTTTGTCTTGGAGATACCCGACGAGGACTTTGACAAGACGCTGGGTATATTCCAAAGCAGGGAAGAAGCCATGGGAGCTTTTCTGAGCGTAGCCATGGAGAAAGGATGGGAGGTGGTCCCCGACTCTTATGTCATATACCACGCCCAGTTTGAGGGCGATAAGCTCATAGCGGGTATAAAGGCTCAGGATGGCGTAGAGAGGTTTGAGCAGATAACCTTGGAGAATATGATAAGGAAGATGGCAATGTATCCCAGGGTGGTGGTCCTGTCCTACGACGTGGTGACCTACATAAAAGACATATACCCGGAGATAGACCTTAAACTCTACGTGCTGTCAAGGGAGCTCTCCAGGTTGGGCAGGGAGATGCCCCATGTGGAGGGAAAGAGCCTGGAGGAGGTCCTACTTACCATGGAGGAATACCTAAGGGACCCGAGCTTACCACCGGTGAGCAAGCCCGTTAGTGAGTGTTAGGCTCTTTTTGTGTAGTGTAAGAGGATAAAGGAGAAGACCGCCAGGCTTATGCACGCATCCGCCATGTTGAAGGCGGGCCATGAGAGCTGTCCATACTTGAGGTAGATAAAGTCCCTAACATAGCCCAAGAATACCCGGTCGTATAGATTGCCCATAGCCCCACCCCCTATCATACCCATCAAGAAAGAGCTTGCTATCCTTTTCCGTCCGATGGCATAAAAGAAAGTTATAAGGAGAGCCAAGACGGGAACGAACAAGAGCAACACAAAGCGCAGTAAACCTTCGGTCTCCGCTAAGATGCCAAAGGCGGCACCCCTGTTGTAAACCAAGACAAGATGTAAAAAGGGAAGTATGCTTACCTGCCTGTAAGCCAGAAAGGACTCCGCCCAATTCTTGGTAATAAGGTCTAAAGTTAGAACCAAGAAGAGGGTTATCAGGTAGATGATAGCATGCTTTGTAGCGCCTTTCTCCATACCTTCTCCAAGTTTCTAAGGTTTAAGCCCAAGACCTCCTCGTCGTAGTTTTTCACCGAAAGGTATCCGTCATCCCTTATACTACCCAAAAGTAGCCAGTCAAGACCCGCTTCTTCCACCGCATCCTTTAGCTCTTGCGCCCTGCCGTTGGACGTGCTTACCACCACCCTGGTTGGGTCCTCCGAGAAGAGAAAATGGTCAAGCCTTACGTCCACATAGAGGTTTATGTCCGCTCCGAAGGATGTTCCGAAGAGCTTTTCCAAGATGGTTATAATCAGACCTCCCACCGACACATCGTGTGCGGACAGAACCACTTCATCGTTGATGAGGCGCACAAGAAGCTCGTGAAGCCTTTTCTCCTTATCCAAATCTATGGGCTTTAGCCTTCCCGCCACCTTGCCATGCATAACTTTGAGAAACTCACTGCCCGAGAGGGTCAGCTCACCCTTGAGGTCCCCTATGAGAAAGAGAAGCTCGGACTCATCCTTGACGATGTGTCCCACAAACTTTCCCTCTATGCTTCCCACCGCTATGAGTATGGGTGTGGGGTATATGTTCCTTATCTCGTCTTGCTCCACCGTCTCGTTGTAGAGGGAGACGTTTCCGCTAACCACAGGCACTCCGAAGAACTCGCAAGCCTGAGATATACCCTCAACAGACCTCTCCAACTGCCACATCACATAGGGTCTTTCCGGGTTGCCGAAGTTCAGGCAGTCCGTTATGCCCAGAGGTTTGGCCCCCACGCATGCCAAATTTCTGATGGCTTCCGCCACCATATATCTGCCCCCTTCCTCCGGGTCTAAGTAGAGCAATCGCCCGTTTCCTTCACAGCTCAAAGCTATGAGCCTATCGCTCTTTAGCTCCGGTCTTACCGCCCACTTGATACGCATCACAGCGGCATCACCGCCGGGCTTTAAGACCGTGTTGGTCCCCACCTGATAGTCATACTGGCTGTATATCCACTCCTTTGACGCCACGTTGGGAGAAGAAAGCACCTTAAGTAGCGCATCCTTTAAGCCCACCTCGGGTAGGGAGTGAGCGTCAAAGCTTTGGACCTCATCCAAGTAGGTAGGCTTTTGGCTGGGTCTATGGTATACGGGCGATTGGTCAACTATGAGGCTCACCGGAAGTTCCGCCACACACTCACCACCAAAGTAAGCCCTCAGAAGCCCATCTTCGGTGGTATGACCCACCACCGCACACTCCAGATGATGCCTTTGGGCTATGCGTTCCACCGCGGGTATGTTCTCCTCTTCAACCACGAGGAGCATCCTCTCCTGGCTCTCCGAAAGTAGGATTTCGTAAGCGTTCATACCTTCCTCGCGTGTGGGAACCTTATCCAGATAAAGCACCACACCCATCTTGGACTTGCTGGCAAGCTCAGAGGATGCCCCGGAGAGCCCCGCAGCACCCAGGTCTTGCAAACCTACCACCAGATTTTCATCCAATAGCTCCAAGACAGCCTCTATGAGCTTTTTGCCGAAGTATGGGTCTCCCACCTGGACGTTGGGTCTTTTGGACTCGGTGTCCTCCGCAAACTCGCCGGAAGCCATGACCGCGCCGTGTATGCCGTCCCTGCCTGTGGCAGAGCCCAAGAGGACGAGCTTCTGTCCCACCCTGGTAGCTCTGGCTCTCATCATCCTGTTGGCGGGCAGTATGCCCAGGCAGAAGGCGTTCACCAGTGGGTTGGTCCTGTAGCATTCTTCAAAGTAGGTCTCACCGCCCACATCGGGTATGCCTACGCAGTTTCCGTAATGGCTTATACCCTTTACCACCCCCTTGACTATGTATCTGGTCTTGGTGTCCAAGGGGTAGCCGAAGCGGAGGGAGTTCATCAGGGCTATGGGTCTTGCGCCCATGGAGAGTATGTCCCTTATTATACCGCCTACGCCCGTGCCCGCGCCGTTGAATGGTTCTATGAAGGAAGGATGGTTGTGGCTTTCTACTTTGAAGGCGAGCCATACCTTACCGTCCAGCTCCACCACGCCCGCGTTCTCCCCGGGTCCCTGCACCACCCTTTCACCCTGCGTAGGAAACCTTTTGAGGACCCTCCTTGAAGATTTGTAGGAGCAATGCTCGGACCACAGAGCCCCAAGTATGCCCAGCTCCACATGGTTGGGTTCCCTACCCAGAGCCTGGACTATCCTCTCATACTCCTCCTTCGTCAGACCGTGAGCCAGGTAAACTTCTCTCATTTAGCCTCACCGAAGACTTCCTTCTTTATCTCCTCCTCCCTTCCGAAGACGCCCATTATGTGGTAGCCGTTGTCCACGTGGATGACTTCGCCCGTGACGCCCTCGGAGAGCTCACTGCACAAATAGACCGCCGTGTTCCCCACCTCCTCTATAGTTATGGCCCTTCCGAAGGGGTTTACCTTGGTGGTGTGTTCCATGAGCAGGTGAAAGCCCGTTATGCTGTATGCAGCGAGGGTCTTTATGGGTCCGGCGGATATGGCGTTTATCCTGTGTCCGTGCTTGGCTATGTCGTAAGCCAGATACCTAACGGTGCACTCCAGCGCTGCCTTGGCTATGCCCATCACGTTGTAGTGCGGGACCACCTTCTCCGCTCCGTAGTAGCTCAAGGTTATTATCCTGCCCTTCCTTCCCTCCATGAGGGGAAGGAGCTCCCTGGTTAGGGCTATGAGCGAATAGACGGACACGTCCATGGCAACGGAAAAGCCCTGTCTTGATGTGTCTATCACACCCCCTTTAAACTCCTCCTTGGGTGCGTAGGCTACCGAGTGGACGATTATATCCAGATACCCCCATCTTTCCTTTACGAAGTCCCTGAGGGCGCCTATGTGTTCGTCCTTGCTTACATCCAGCTCATGGGTCAGCTCCGCAGAGAGCTCCTGGGCTATCTCTTCCACCCTCTTTTTTAGCTTTTCGTTGGCGTAGGTAAGCAGTAGCTGGGCGCCTTCGCGCCTAAAAGCTTGCGCTATCCCGTAGGCTATGCTCTTTTCGTTGGCTATGCCCGTTATGAGCGCCTTCTTTCCTTCCAAAAGACCCATCAGGTTCCCTCCTCAAGTATTCTCATGGCAGATTCCACATCACCACACTCGTGGACGATGTGGTAAAGGGCTCTTACCATCCTGACCCTGTCCTTTGCCTGAAAGATATTCCTACCGATGGAAAGACCCTTGGCACCCGCCTTCATAGCTCCGTAGACCATCTGTAGGACTTCCCTTTCCGTCTTCATCTTGGGACCGCCTGCTATGACCACCGGTATGGGACAACCCTCCACATCCATGGCGAAGGTCTCGGGGTCTCCCGTATAAGGAACCTTTACTATGTCCGCACCCAGCTCCGCCCCAAGGCGCGCACAGTGGGCTACCACCTTAGGCTCATACTGGTTCATATCCTTGCCCCTGCCGTAGACCATAGCCAAAAGGGGCATGCCCCATTCCTCACAGACTCTGGATACAAAGCCAAACTCTCTTAGCATCTCCCTCTCCATGTCCGCACCTACGTTGACGTGTATGGAGACTGCGTCCGCCCCGAGCTTTATGGCTTCCTCCACCGTGCAAACCAAGACCTTATCGTTCTTGGTGGGCGCCCAGTCGGTGGATGCGGACATGTGGATGATAAGACCTATGTCTCTGCCCTTTCCTCTGTGTCCCGCCTTGACCATTCCCTTGTGGAGGACCACCGCGTTGGCACCCCCCTCCGCTACGTCGCTGACCGCGGACCTTATGTCCACTATACCCTCCATGGGTCCAGAGCTAACGCCGTGGTCCATGGGCACTATTATGGTCTTGCCCGTATCCCTGTTCATCACCCTTTCAAGCCTTATGGTCTTCCCCACCGCCGACATATCTAACCTCCTTTAAACTTAAAGGTAAGTATACCCGTCTGCACCTGACCCTCCACGGGTTCAAACTTTACGCCTTTGACAAAGTCCAAGATTTTCCTGTCTACGGAAGGCACACCGCTCCTTTGTAGGATTTCTACACGAGAGACTACCCCCGAAGGCTCAACCCATATCCTGACCCTTATGGGAGAAGGTGGCTCATCCGCAACTATCTTTGGTATGGGAGGAGTGTGAACTACGGCGCGCCCTCCCGTAGTAGAAAAGCCCACACCCTGACCCGTCAAAACTGCGGTCACGTTTCCTATCTCCTTAGAGCCTGCGGTGCTGTTTTCGCTTACCTTTCTTTTCCTGCTTTTTACTTCCCTTTCTACCTCCCCGAGGATGGAAACATCATTTATCTGTTCTTCCTTTGCCTTTGGCACCTCGTAATCTCCGTGTTCTCCCGCCTTGATGGGTGATGTAAGGCTCCTTTGCCTACCCTTGAGCGCTGGCACTTCTCCCTTGGATGCGGCTTTCCCCCTATTCCCGCCCGTCTTGAACTCCGTAAGGATAGGCTCTTGTATGAACAGGTTGAGCGTGTTGGCTTTTACCTCCCAATGTCCCTTTATCAGAAAGACCAGGGACATGAAAGTAAAGAGTATGAGGTTTATGAGCAAAGACGTTAGCCAGTATAGGATGTTTTCATAATGGATAAGCCTCAGCATTTTGGTATGATTATACCATGGAATTCCTCATACTGGGCGGTGGACGTTGGGGAACAGCCCTTGCCAAACATATAGGTAGCTTGGGACACAGGGCGCTGGTTTACGACAGAAACCCTAATGTAGTCCAAACTCTCCAAGAGGGTAAAAACCCCTACGTGGAAGGAGACACCTTAGAAAACGTGAGCGCCACAACAGATTTGGAGAAAGCTCAAGGCTTTTCCCCTTATGTGATAATCGCCCTACCCGTTCAGGTCATAAGGGAAGTGCTTGCACAGATGGACCTAAAGGGTAAGGTTATCATCTCCGCATCCAAGGGGCTGGAGGTAAGTAGCTTTAAAAGGGTCTCCCAGATTGTCAAAGAGCTCCACAAAGATGTGCGCGTGCTGTGTCTTTCCGGTCCTTCCTTCGCGGTGGAGGTTATGAAAGGACTGCCCACCGCCTTGGTGCTTGCGGGGGAGGACCTGCAGACCATGAGGGAGGTAAGGGAGCTCCTTAGCTCTCCCACCTTCCGCGTTTACCTCTCGGATGACCTCACGGGTGTGGAGCTGGGAGGAGCCTTGAAAAACGTGATAGCCATAGCCTGCGGTATATCGGACGGTCTGGGTTTAGGCAACAACGCCCGGGCTGGTCTGCTAACACGTGGTCTTGCGGAGATGGTCAGGATAGGGCTCCGCTTGGGGGCAAGGAGGGAGACCTTCTACGGTCTTTCGGGCATGGGAGACCTTTTCTTGACCGCAAGCTCGGAGCTCTCGCGCAACAGGAGTTTTGGCTATCTGATAGGAAAGGGTATGAGTGTAGAAGATGCCTTAAAGACCTTGGGGCAGACGGTGGAGGGGCTGGAGACGGTCAAGGCTGTTGTGGGCTTGTCTAAAGCCCTTGGTATACATGCTCCTATCTCTCATGCGGTCTACAGGGTGCTCCTTTTGGGTGAGAGCCCGTCGGAGGTTGCCCGTGAGCTTCTTCTGAGACCTCCCCAGAGTGAGTTTGAGAGTTTGTGAGCTCGCCGGGAAAGTAATACTCCTCGCACCGCGGACAGCGAAAGACACCGCCCCCGCAACACTCTATCACCTCCAAAGGTATGAGACACTCAGGACATAGCTCCATCTTTAACCACCGCCTTTATCCTCTGAAGCAAAAGCTCAACCACCTCTTCCACGTTCATACCCGTGGTGTCTACGACGATGGCATCCTCCGCCGGTCTGAAGGGATACAAGGGTCTGTTTCTGTCCCTTTCATCCCTCTCCAATATAGCCCTTAAAATCTCTCCGTAGTCTGCGCTCTGACCCTTGCTCCTTAACTCTTCGCACCTTCTCTTTGCCCTCTCCTCCGGTGTGGCGGTTAGGAAGAACTTCAGTGGTGCATCGGGGAATATGTGCGTGCCAACGTCCCTTCCCTCTGCCACCACCTGCGCATCACCCACCAACTCCCTGAAAAACCTTATCATCCTCTCCCTGAACTCGGGAAGGCTGGCTATGATGGATGCCTGTCTGCCTACCTCCTCCGTCCTTATCCTGTCCTCCAAAGGCTTCCCCTTGTAGTAAATATGCGTCTTCCCTATGCTCGGCTGGACACGTATGTCCTCTTCAAAGAGCTTGAGAAGACCCTCCACGTATGCAGGGTCTACGCCCTTGACCAGCGAGATGTAGGCAAAGACCCTATAAAGAGCCCCCGTGTCTAAGTATGGGATGTTGAGGACCTGTGATATTCTTTTGGCTACCGTGCTTTTCCCGCTTCCTGCGGGACCGTCTATGGCTATCTTCATACCGTGCCGTCCTCTCTTACCCTCTGTCTGGAGAGGATGTAGCTCTTTCTCATGAGAGCCCTGTTTATGGCGTCCACAAAGGCGTTGACGCTCGCCCTTATTATGTCCACATCCACGCCCCTGCCGGAAGCCTTCACACCGTCCAGCTCTATGACTATGCGGGACTCCGCCTGAGCGTCCGTGTTGGGTGTTAGCGCCTTTATGGCAAAGTCGGACAGCTTGGGCTCTATGCCTACCGCTCTGATTATAGCCTTTACCACCGCATCCACCGGTCCGTTGCCCGTGGAAGATGCGGTCCTTTCCTCACCCTTGAAGGACACCTTTACCGTGGCTGTTGGTAGGATGTTGTCTCCCGTCTGCACTTGATAGTGAACCACCCTCAAAGGCTCTTCCTCCCCGCTTTTGGCAAACTCCTCGTAGATGATGGCTTCCAGGTCTTCGTCGTAGACCTCCTTCTTCTTGTCCGCCAGAGCTTTGAACCTCTCAAATATCCTATCCATCTCCTCTTCCGAGACCTCTATGCCCAGTTCAGCCAGGCGTCTTTTGAGGGCATGCCTTCCCGAGTGCTTACCCAGGACTATGCGCGTGGAGGGAAAGCCCACATCCTCCGGGCTCATTATCTCGTAGGTAAGCGGGTTTGCCAAGACACCGTGCTGGTGAATGCCCGACTCGTGGGCAAAGGCGTTGTCCCCCACTATGGCTTTGTTAGGAGGCACAAAGGAGCCCGTTATCCTACACAGAAGCCTGCTTGTCTTGTATATCTCCTTGGTGTTTATGTTGGTGTAAAGACCGCCGAAGAAGTCCCTTCTTACCCTCAGAGCCATGACTATCTCTTCCATGGCTGCGTTGCCCGCCCTCTCGCCTATGCCGTTGACGGTGCACTCCACCTGACGGGCACCGTATTTGACAGCCATGAGTGAGTTGGCAACCGCCAAGCCCAGGTCGTCATGACAGTGGACGCTTATTATAGCCTTGTCTATGTTGGGCACCTTGTCCCTTATGTCCTTTATGAGCTGGGCGAACTCTTCTGGCACCGCATAGCCCACCGTGTCGGGTATGTTTATCACCGTAGCACCCACCTTTATGACCTCTTCTATAACCTTGTAGAGGAACTCCCTCTGACTACGGGTGGCATCCTCGCAGGAAAACTCCACATCGTCGGTAAACCTTCTGGCATAGGACACAGCCTTTACCGCACGCTCTAAGACCTCCTCGGGGCTCATCCTGAGCTTATACTTCATGTGTATCTCGGAGGTAGCTATGAAGGTATGTATCCTCTTCCTGCGCGCCGGTTTTAGAGCCTCCGCCGCGAGCTCTATGTCCTTCTCCAAGGCTCTGGCAAGGGAGCATATGATGGGTCCTTCCACCTCCTGGGCTATGAGCCTGACCGCCTCAAAGTCGCCCTTGGACGCTGCGGCAAAGCCCGCTTCTACTATGTCCACGCCGAGCCTTGCCAACTGCTGACCCATCTGCACCTTCTCTTCCGCCGTCATCGAAAAGCCCGGCGCCTGCTCTCCATCCCTTAGAGTGGTGTCAAAGATGTAAACCCTTTCCATGGTAATTGATAATAATTCTCAATTATTAGTTTGTCAAGGAGTTTTGACAAGCCTAACACCGGCTCACCAGCTCTTTACATTCTTTTTATTCTCTTCCTTCTATCTTCTATTGGCTCTGCCGGTATGTTTCTGCCAATGTTTGTTTTGTCAAAATCCTTGTCAAGGCTTACCAAAAGTAATCCATACTTTTTGGCTACTGAGTATTGGTATGCATCGTCAAAATCAAGGTTGAACCTTTGGGCTACGGTGGATAATTCGGATAGGTCATCGGCGGTCAGTTTTAGAATTTTTACCCCAGCGTTCAGGAAAAGTCAGACATTGCAAGTTTATCCGGAGGAGTGTTCCTTAAAAAACGCTCTACTTCATCCGCCTTATCTTGATTTAAAAGGAGTTCCAGCACTATGTTTGTGTCCAGCAGATACACTAATCTCCCCACCACTCTAAGGCTTTGTGTTGAAGTTCTACCAAAGAGTACCTATTTCTTAAATCCTTTAGAGCACCCCTCCAGTCAAGACTGAGTTTACCTACAGGCTTTTTCTTCTTCTTTTCTATCAAGAACTCTATAAAATCTTCGGTGGCTGAGAATGTCAAATATAGAAGAGTTTGCTTTAAAATATCTTTCCATGCGCTACAGGGTAGTTATAGTAGGTGGTGGTGCCGGTGGTCTTTCGTGTGCCTTGACCATAGCCTCTACCAGAGGCAGGGGCTGGGAATGGGCAGAGGGCATAAGCTGTGCGGTCTTTGACACGGGCGAGTCGGACCTCAACAAGGCTTACCTCAAGAATGTGCCGGGCGTCATGCCTATAAGGGGGAAGGAGCTCCTTCAGGTCATACGCAAGCAGGTAGAAGAGTGGGGAGGTGTGGACTTTTTCAACAAGAAGGTGGTCAGAATAGAGCCCTCCGATGGCGTTTACACGCTCCACTGTGAGGACGGCACCAGCTTTAACGCGGACTATGTGGTCTTGGCTACCGGCTTTCATGCCTTTGACATACAGGGGCTTAACCTGAGCGTGGTGGAAAACCCCAAGTCTCCCAAGCCGGGGAGGGTAATGGTAAAGCACGAGAACTTTGAGGTCATGCCCAACCTCTTTGTGGTAGGAACTCTGGCAGGCTTTAGCTCCCACTTTACCACCTGTGCGGGCACAGGTGTGGAGGTGGGCGCAGAAATCCTTTCCCGCATGGCAGGAAAGCGCATAGTCATACACGACGTGCCACCCTCTTGAAAAGGACACTACTTCCCCTCCTCATATCCCTTTTCTTCCTCGCCCTTTTTTTCAAGTATGTGCCATTGAGCGCCCTCTTGGATAGACTTTCTTCCCTCTCTCCAAGCCAAATCCTTTCTTCCTTTACCCTTTACACTCTGAGTCAAGTCTTCCGCGCCGTGCGCTGGAAGGCGTTGATAAAGGGTATAAACATCATGGATGCCTTTTTTATAAACAGCGCCAACATACTCTTTAACAACATCCTTCCCTCAAGGACGGGAGAGCTCAGCTGGTTTTACTACGCAAACAAGCTAAACGTAAGCTTTGGCTTGTCCCTTTGGTCCTTCTTGGTGGGCAGGCTCTTTGACCTGATGGCTATGTTTTTCTTGTTTCTCTTGCTCCTCTTCTGGGTCCACTCATCCCCTTACGCCATAGCAATGGCATCGCTTCTGTTAGCTTGCATGCTCTCTTTCAAACACCTTTATATACTCATACCGCCCTACAAGAGGCTAAAGGACCTAAGAAGCTTTATAGAACGCCAAGTCAGCTTTTCCCTATCCTTGAAGCTTTCACTTCTTTCAAGCCTTTCCGTCCTTTCCAAATTCATGGGTGTGTATGTGCTGGTGGGCGGAGACCTTTTCCGCCTTTTCCTGGGCTTTTTGGGTGGGGAGCTAAGCAGTATCCTACCCCTGCACAGCTTTATGGGATACGGCACTTACGAACTGAGCTTTGCCCTCGCCCTCAGGGCGTGGGGAACGACGGTAAAGGAGAGCCTGCCGGATGCCTTCTTGGTGCATAACTTTTTACTCCTTTCTTCCTTCATGCTTGGCATACCTTCCCTGCTGTTTTTACACGCCAGACGGACTTAGTTTATAATAAGCCTTATGTATTACTTCCTCCTCGTGGTCTTCATCATAGTGGCACTGCTTTTGATTGTTTCCGTCCTTCTCCAGAGGAGCAAGGGCGATGTGGGTTCAGCCTTCGGGGGGATGGGACAGGGCGTCTTCGGACCCGAGGGTGTGGATACAATCCTGACCAAGATAACCTTCTGGCTCGGCATGTCCCTCATCCTTTTGGCTCTGCTTATGGCTCTTCTGCACCCTTCCCAGAGGGGAAGTCTCATAAAGGATGAAGGTAGGACAGCTCCTAAGACAGAGCAAGCTAAGCCCTCGGAGCGCCCAAATCCTTCTGGCTCACCTTCTCAAGGTCAAACCAGGTGAGCTCCTCCTTATGGAGGACGTAGAGGTCCCGTCGGACACGGTGGAAGAGTTTCTTAGGCTCTCCTCGGAGGTGGAGAGGGGCTACCCTCTTCAGTATGCCATAGGCGAGTGGGACTTCTTCGGAAGGGCCTTCAAGGTAGCCCCGGGCGTGCTCATACCCAGACCCGAGACGGAGCTTCTGGTAGAGAAGGTGCTCCAAAGGTTGGATAAAAAGCCCAAGGTAGGCTACGAGATAGGCGTCGGTAGCGGATGCATAAGCATAACCCTACTTCTGGAAAGACCCAACCTCTTGATGCACGCCTGCGACATACAGCCCAAAGCCTTAGAGCTATCCCGAGAAAACGCAAGGCTTCACGGTGTAGATGACAGGCTCATACTCCATGAGGGTAGCATGTTTGAGCCGGTCAAGGGTATGAGGTTTGACTTTGTAGTCTCCAACCCTCCCTACATACCCGAATTTTATTGGGAGAGGCTGGACGAGGGTGTAAGGTTGGAAGGGTATCTTTCCCTCATAGGGGGTCCCAAGGGATACGAGTTTTACGAGGCGGTCTCGGAGGAGATGCATGAGCACCTAAAAGAGGATGGGTTTTTCGCCTTTGAGATGGGGCATGACCAAGGGCGGGTGGTCCGTGATATATTTTCTTCTAAGGGCTACAAGGTGGAGGTCTATAAGGATTATAGCGGTCAGGACAGGGTGGTGGTAGGATGGAGATAGTGGGCTTTCTGGTGGGGGTTGTCTTTTTTATAATCCTTGAGGGCTTCTTTGCAGGCTCGGAGATAGCCCTGGTAAGCGTGGACAGAAACAGGGTGCTTAGCTACTACAAAAGGCTCAGCTACAAGTTCCTCTTGGACTTTTACCAGCATCCGGAGGATTACATAACCCTGACCATGCTGGGATATACCATAAGCATCGTCCTTGCCTCCACTTTTTACACCCTGGCGGTGATGAGCCTTGTGCCTTACCTTCCCTTCCTGGAGGGTCTGGAGGTCCTCTTCTCGCTTAGCCTCGTAGCCTTCACCTTGGTGTTGGGCGAGGTTATACCCAAGAGCCTCTTTCAGAGGCATGCGGAAAAGCTCCTCATCCCAAGCCTATGGATTTTAGAGAAAATCAAAACCTTGGTCCATCCCCTTCTCAAAATCGTAAGGCTCATCAGCAGGCTTATGACCGACAGGCTCAGGAACAGGTTTCTTGAGAGTCTAACCCTCAAGGACGCCCTTCAGATTGTCAAGGAGCTGGGAAATGCCAACTATGAGATGGTCCACAACGCCCTCTCCCTGAAGGAAAAGCGCCTCTCGGAGGTATTCAGACCACTCTATCAGGTGGTCATGGTAAGCGAGGATACTACGGTTTACAATGCCCTCAAGAGGATGAAGGAGAGCAAATACACCAAGCTTCCCGTTTACAGAGCACGCGTGGACGAGATAGTGGGCTATGTGGACATGTTTGACATCATGGACAAGCCGGACTTGGAGAAGGTGAAAAACTACGCAAGGCAGGTGCTGGTCTTTCCCGAGTTTGCCACCGTCAGGAGCGCCCTCAAGACCTTTTCGTCCTCCGGTGAGAAGATGGGTATAGTGGTGGATGAGAAGGGCATAGTCCTGGGTATAATAACCTTAGATGACCTTATAAGGGAGGTGGTGGGCTACATAGGTGATGAGCAGGTAGAGTCTTCAGAGGAGGTCAAAGAGATAGAAAAGGACCGATGGGTCATGTCCGCCCAAGTGAGCAAGGACGAGGTGGAGACCTACACGGGCGTAAAACTTCCGGATGGTCCCTACAGCACGCTGGGAGGCTTTATACTCTATCTTCTGGGTAGGGTCCCCGCAAAGGGCGAGACTTTGGAATACTCAAACCTCAGGTTTAAGATACTCCAAGGGGACCACAGGAAGGTAGTAAAGCTGATGGTGGAAAAGCATGTACACGGAGAAGGGCTTTAGGGAGATACCCAAGGGCTTAAGACCCAGGGAGAAGCTCATAAAACACGGTCCTGAGGTGCTTACGGAGGAGGAGCTCCTTGCTATCATACTCGGCTCGGGCACGCAGGGTCTTGATGTGCTTAGCCTCTCCAGGGAGATAATCAAGATGGGTTGGGAGAGGCTCTCGCGCATGACGGTGCAAGAGATAGCAAAGGAGCTAAAGGGCGTAGGCACAGCCAAGGCATGCCAGATAAAAGCCATGATAGAGCTCTCTAAAAGGCTCAGCGACCCTTACCACGATGTGAAGATATCCTCGCCTTCCGAGGTTTACCGCGTGGTGAAGGACAAGGTGGATGACAGGAGGGAGCATCTCATAGCCCTTTATCTGAGCCCCTCCAACGGGCTCTTGGGACATGAGGTCATAGCCATAGGGCGTATGAACAGTCTTTATGCGGAGCCCAAGGACATACTCCACACCGCCGTAAAGCTTGCGTGCAGTTCCATCATAGTGGTCCACAACCATCCCAAGGGAGAGCTAAAGCCCTCAAAGGAGGACATAGAGTTTACAAGAAGGCTCAAAGACGCCTGCCGTCTACTGGGCTTTGACCTTTTGGACCACCTCATCATAAACGAAAAGGGCTACCTTTCCCTGAGGTCCGAGGGATACCTATGAAGGTCTTGGAGCTACTGAAAGGCTTGGGCATCATCCGTTCCGAGTGTAAGGTCTGCGGTAAGGAAGGAGGTTTTAAGGGGCAAGCTTACATCTGCCAAGCCTGTCTGGAAAGCATAAAGCCCCATCATCCGATAGAATACAAACGTATAGATTACCTGTTTTCTTACAGGGTCTTTGGGCTCTACGATGGCGTGCTGAAGGAGGTCATCACCTCCATCAAGTTTGAGCTAAACATCCCTCTGGCGAGAAGGCTCGGAAGCATGATAGCACCACACCTCTGGTCCTACATACAGGAGGTAGACGCTCACTATGTCAGCTATCCGCCCCTTAACTACAGGCGCATGTGGACGAGGGGCTTCAATCAGGTAAGGCTCATCCTTGAGTCCGCCGGCATCACTCCCATGGAGCTCTTTACCAGAAGGGGTTTTTCCAAACCCATGGCTTCTCTTGATGCCAAGCAAAGACAGAGGGCGATCATGGAGTATGAGCTCAAAAGCCGGACCTTAGACCTCATAGAAGGTAAGAGGATACTAATAGTGGACGATGTGCTGACCACCGGCTCCACCGCCTCACGCCTTGCCAAGCTTTTGCTCTCGGTAGGGGCGGAGGAAGTCCACGCCTTCTTCATAGCCAAGTCAGGCTAAGCATTCAAAGGCTCTGTAAGAGCTCCTAACGTTGGGACCGCTTGCCACGAACTTAAAGCCCATGGAGTAGGCTATCTCCCTGAGCCTTTCAAACTCCTCCAAGGTGTAGTATTTAACGACGGGGTGGTGGTTGAGGCTGGGCTGGTAATACTGACCCACGCTCAAGAAATCACAGTCCACACGCCTTAGGTCCTCCATCACTTTGATGACCTCCTCCCATGTCTCACCCAAGCCCAGTATGAGGGCGGACTTGGTCTTTATGTGGGGAGCAAGCTTTTTAGAGTTTCTCAGGAGCTCCAAGCTCCTTTCATACTTGGCTCCTATCCTGACCCTGCTATAAAGCCTTGGCACCGTTTCTACGTTATGGCTCAGCACATGGGGAGAGCTATCCAAGACCGCCCTCAGAGCCTCAGGGCTTCCCCTGAAGTCCGGCACGAGGGCTTCCACCCTAAGACCCTCTTCCTTGAGGGTTTTTATGCAAAGGGCAAAATGCTCCGCTCCACCGTCGGGAAGGTCATCGCGCGTAGGCGAGGTAAGGACCACATACTCAAGACCCAAAGCCTTTACAGCCTTTAATAGCCTGATGGGTTCTTGAGGGTCGGGTGGTCTTCCCCTCCCCCTGCTTACATTACAGAAGGTGCACCCGCGGGTGCACACATCCCCCATTATCATAAAGGTGGCGGTCTTGGAAGAGAAGCATTCTCCTATGTTGGGGCATCGTGATTCTTCACAAACCGTGTTAAGACCCGCAAGGCGCAGGAGCTTCTTTACCCTGTGGGTGTCCGAAAGGCGCACTAAGGGCTTCATAGCATCCTGTCCAAAAGAACTACTACAAAGAAAAGTATGCTTATGTATCCGTTGGTTGTGAAGAAGGCTTTGTTTATCTTTGAAAGGTCATGAGGTTTTATGAGGCTGTGCTCGTAGACGAGAAAGCCCGCTATGGCTGCAAGACCCACAAAGTAGACAAAGCCCATCTGTCTAAGACCCAGAAGTAGCAAGCAGAAGAAGGTTATGAGATGGAAAAGGCGCGCTATCTTCAAAGCCTTTTCTATACCGTATTTAACCGGTATGGATTTTACGCCATGCTCCCTGTCAAAGTCATAATCCTGAAGGGCGTATAGCACATCAAAGCCAGCCACCCAGAAAGCCATGGCGCTCCCAAGAAGGAGGGCATCCGTTGAAACCCTTGCGTTCAGGGCTACATCCACGCCCACGGGCACCAGAAAGTAAACCGCTCCCAGGACAAGATGGGGATAGTGGGTAAAGCGCTTGGAGTAAGGGTAGAACCACAACAAAAAGAGGACCACGGGAGAGAGCAGGAAGGCGTAAAGGTTTATAAAGAGCGTTGAAAGGACAAAGACACCACCGGAAAGAAGGATGAGGCGCCTTATCTCATCTGGACTTACCCTCCCGCTGGCGTGGACCCAGCCTCTGGTGCGCGGGTTTTGGGCATCTATGGGAAGGTCTATGTGCCTGTTTAGAGCCATCCCCGCAGTCCTTGCGCTTATCACCGCAAGGATTATCCAAAATATCTTCCAAAGACTGGGCGTATCTCGGTAGAGTAGGACCAAGCTGGCAAGGGCGAAGGGCAGGGCAAAGACGGTATGCTCCAACTTTACAAGCTCCGCATAGTCCCTTAGCTTAGATGTCAAAGATGACCTCCGCCACGTATCCATCTCCTGTCCTCTCCAGCCTAAGCCTGTGGTAAGTCGCCGCCTTTATCACCAGCTTGCTTTCGTTCCTCTCTGGGTCAAAGGTAGCCCCCCTTAAGTATACCTTAACACCCCTTTGAGTAAGCTCCAGAACCTTACACTCCTTGGCTACAAAACCCTTGGACTCAAAGAGGACCAGAGCCCTGTTTATGGTGTCCGCCAGTAGGTAAGGAAGCTCACCCTCCACTTCCAGCGTATGCTCTTGGGTGGCTTCCACCCCTTCTATATCCGTCATCTCGTTGAAGGTAGCCAGGATGGACTTGCAAAAGATGTCCTCCGGCGTCGTGCCCCTGACCCTTATGCCCGTGTCCGCCGTGATGTCTCCTATGACCTCGTAGAAGCTCATATGCCAAGCACGTCAAACATGGAATACATGCCCGCCGGCTTACCCTTTATCCACTTGCCCGCCTCTATGGCTCCCTTGGCGAAGATGTCCCGCGAGGTAGCCCTGTGGGTTATCTCTATCCTCTCACCGAAGCCCAGAAGGTAGAGGGTATGCTCGCCCACCACATCTCCACCCCTTAGAGCCATTATGTCCATCTGGTCGTCCTCTTTGGGACTTATCCCTTCCCTTCCGTAGACCCTCTTTAACCTCTTACCCCATGCTTCTTCCACATGCTGAGCCAGAGCCAAGGCGGTCCCGCTTGGAGCGTCCTTTTTGAACCTGTGATGGATTTCAAGGATTTCCACGTCAAAGCCCTTGTCCTTGAGGGCGGACACAGCCATACGGGCGAGCTTAAACATGAGGTTCACACCCAGGCTCATGTTGGGGGAAAGAAGCAGAGCGGTCTCCCGCGCACACTCCTCAATCTGTCTTAGCTCCTCCTCACTAAATCCCGTCGTCCCTATGACTATGGGCTTTTTGGCAAGGGCGCAAAGCTTGGCATGGGAAAGCGCGCCCATGGTGCTTCCCGTAAAGTCTATCACCACGTCCGCAAGGGGCAAGACCTCCTCCAGACGTGAGGTTAGCAAAGCTCCCCCATACTCTTTTATACCGCTCGCCTGTCCCAGGTCATGAGTCCTTATACAGTCCGGGTGTTCTACGCCCGCCACCACGCTGACCCCAGAGTCTTCAAGGGCGAGCCTGAGGATGGTCCTTCCCATCCTCCCCAAGGCTCCGCAAAGGACCAGCTTGGTCATTCTTCCTCCTCTCCTTCACCGAATATCATCTCCTCCAGCTCTTCTATGGCTTCCTCCGTCTGGTCAACGGGCACCACGGAGGGATAGAGGGCTATGCTGACGTCCTCGGTGAAGAGAAAGCGCGCTATTATCTGCTGGAGCTTTTCCATCTCCTCCGGGCTTAGGTCGTTCCTTATGCTCTGCTCAATGGGCTTGTTGGTGAAGAAGAAGCCCACCAGACTGAAGGGCACCGCATACATCTGTTGTTCTTCCATAGCACACTCCTTTTAGGGTTTCTTATAGTATAAACCAAAGTTAATGCACGAACACGGACATGCGCGGTAGGTTAAACATCTGCAAAAGCTCGGACTTTATCAAAAGCTTTAAAAACTCCTCGTTTTCCTTAAACTGGGCATACCTTTTGAGGATTCTTCTCTTCTCCTCCTTTGGCAGTCCCTCCCATAGCTCCTTGACTATCTTCTTCTCCAATTCTTTAAGAATGCGCTCGGCGGACTCGGGGCTGTCCGGCTCCGGCACCGGCTCTTTTATGTAGTCCTTTACCTTATCCATTATCTCCCTGAAGCGCTCTTGCCAGTCCAGTTTTAGCTCTCTGCCCTGTCTCCTAAGGTATTCTCTATGCCTCTTTTCTACGAAGGAAAAGGATAAGAACAAAGGGGTGGTGGAGCGCCTCTCGGGTCTTAACGCCCTGTAAAAGTCCTCTATACCTTTTTTAACCACCTCCAGGGGATAGCCCCGCTCCTCAAGGATTTTTAAAAACCACCTCTCCCTTGGAGACAGGAAGAGCACATCCCCCTTCAGCCCAAGGATAAAGTCCTTGAGCTTTGCATAGTAGCTCATCTCTTTAACTCCCTTGCCCTTTCCAGAAAGTCCGCATGGCTCAGTTCTGTCCTAAAGCCCTCACCCTTGAAATGTGTCCTTACGCCCTCAAAGAGCTTGAGAAAGACCTCCACGGGTGGCACGTTGCCTATGCGGAAGGCTCTGCCTACGGAGGAGATGGTGTAAAAACCCAGCGTCCTAAGGCCTGACTCTCCGAGTATGGTCCTTAAAAGCCCGTTGGTCTCACGGGATATATCCACCGCTCCCCTGTTTTTCCACATCTCTTGGACGAGCTCCGAAGACCAAAGCTCTCCAAGCCACAAGGGTCCGGCTATCAAGAGCCTGTTGGAGCAGTATGGACATGTGTGTCTAATCTCTTCAAGGCTCACTCCTTCCCTGTAGAGACACCTATCGCAGTAAAGAAGGTAGCCTATATTTCTTATCAGGTCATCCGCCCGTTTGGCTCCTATATCCTTTTTAAAGAATACCTTCATATGATGCCTGTAAGAGTAAGAGAAGATGGGTCTGAAGGCGTAATCGTGCTTGGCTCCCTCCTCCACCACCTTCTTTATGAGAATCCTTATGCCCACTTCGTGGTAGAACTCGCACTCAAGCAGGGGTTTGGAGCCATACCTTCTCATGCATGTGGAGGGGTAAGTGCCCGAAAGCACCGACGTGTCCGTGGCTGTTATACTCAAAACTCCATGCCTTGAGACTGGGAAGATGGAGCTCTCCAAAAAGGGCACGGGTGAGCCGAAGGGGTCAAGGTCAAGGTAGTTTATATTTTTTAGCCTCCTTGCCAGAATAACCGCATCCTCGTTGTATACTTCTACCTTTGAGGGGTCAATCCCGTTTAGCCTTAGGTTTTCCAAAAACTTCTCCACAGCCTTCCCGTCTACGTCGTTGTATACAACCTTGTCCACGTTGGGTAGCTCCAAAAGAGCCCTTATGAGCCTTGCCCCGCTCGCCCCGAGGATGTCGCAGACGGTAATGCCCTCTCCCAAGTTTAGCATAACAAGAAGGCTTATGTCCCTGTTTACCCTCATGTGGGGGTTGTAGAAGACCCCCATCTGAGTGGATATGACCTCGGGTAGCTCTAAGTTGAGCTTAGCCTTGCCCTCCTCTACCATGTGTAGTTCTTTACCGTATCCACCAAAAGCTTTACCTTGTTAAAGTCCATGTCCGGTGAGAGACCGTGTCCCAGGTTGAAGATGTAGCCCGTCCTTCTGGGGATGCTCTTTAAAAGCTCCAGTGTTCTTTTTCTTATGTTCTCCTCGGAAGAGTAAAGCAGGGCGGGGTCCAGGTTTCCCTGAAAGACTTTATCGCTCCTTTCCATCCAACCAACCATGTCTACCGTCCAGTCAACGGAAAAGGCGTCCACCTTCAAGTCTTCAAGGCTTTTGAGAAAGCCCTCCGAACCCCTGAAGAAGTATATTACCGGCACGTCTACCTCTTGCTTAAGTCTATCAAAGAATGGTTTTAAAACCTTCCGTGCGTAGAGGGAATAGTCCGCATAAGACATGTGCATAGCCCAGCTGTCAAAGACCTGAAGCACATCCGCCCCCGCCTTTACCTGACCCTTAAGATACTCCACCAGATTTTCCGATAGGAGTCTCATCAGCGGAGCGTAATCGTGGCTTTCCCACATAAAAAGCTTGGTCCTTTTGAGGTCTTTACTTGATGAGCCTTCCACCATGTAGGAAAGGAGCGTAAGGGGAGCACCACAAAAGCCTATGACCGGCACCTCATCCTGAGTCCTCTTTACACCCCTTATTATCTCGTTAACAAAGTCCGTATCTTTGTAGGATATCCTCCTCAAAGATTTTAGGCTTCCATCCCAGTAGAGCCTGGGACCCTCTCCCTCCGCAAACTCTACCGCTACACCCATGGGTTCTAAGGGCACGAGTATGTCCGAAAAGATTATCACCGCATCCACACCCAGAAGCTCCAAGGGTAGGAGGGAGACCTTGACCGCAAGCTCCACGTTCTTACAAAAGCTCAGAAAGTCCTTCTCTTTACTCCTTAGCTCTCTGTATTCCTTCATATACCTGCCCGCCTGACGCATGAGCCAGACAGGGAAACGGTTTATGGGTTCTTTTCTGAGGCTTTTCAGGAGCAGTTGGTTCATCAGGGATTATTATAACTTATATGAACCTACTGAAAGACTATAGGGTCATACCCCTTGAGGAGACGGACGCTTACGTGAAGGTCATGGTGCCCCGCTCGGTGGATCCCTTCCTGCTGGAGGAGATACGCTTTAACCTAAGCAAAGAGGTAATCCCGGAGTTGGTGGAGGACGAGGTCTTCTCCGCTGAGCTCCAAAGATTGCTGTCGCAAGAGGAGATAGCGCTGGAGGGGTTTCAGGAAGGTGGGGAAGAGAGGGTAGACATACTGCTGGAGGAAGAAAGCGGTCCGGCGGTCAGCAAGGTCCAAAAACCCCCTGTCCAAGTGCGGAGGACGGATTAAAATTATTATTAAGGATGGTAGATATAGAAAAGGTTAGGAAGGTGGCTCATCTGGCGAGGTTGGAGCTAAGCAAAGAAGAGGAGGAAAGGCTCGGCAGACAGCTGGTGGATATCATTGAGTTTGTCCGTCAACTCTCGGAGGTGGACACGGAAGGCGTAGAACCCTTCCGCATGTCTACCCATGGGACGCCCATGAGGGAGGACATACCGCAGAAGGGTCTCTCCCAAGAAGAAGCGCTCCTGAACGCGCCCCAGAGGGCGGAGGGCTTTTTTGTAGTGCCAAGAATAGTGGAGGTTTGATTGAAGACATGGCTGAGCAAACGGAAAGTTTGGAAAGACGCAAGGTTTTGGAAAGCGTGATAACGTCCATCGAAAGGCGCTACGGGAAGGGTTCCATAATGCCCTTAAAGAGCGCAGAAAAAGTAAAGGTGGACGTCATACCCACAGGGTCCATAGCCCTTGACATGGCCACCGGCATAGGTGGCATACCGAGGGGCAGGATAACGGAGATATTCGGTCCCGAGTCCTCGGGTAAGACCACCCTGGCGCTTCACATCATAGCGTCCGCCCAAAGGCTCGGAGGCATAGCGGTCTTCATAGACGCGGAGCATGCCCTGGACCCCAAGTATGCGGAAAGAATCGGCGTGGATGTGGAAAGGCTCTACATATCGCAGCCCGATTACGGAGAGCAGGCGCTGGAGATAGCGGAGAGTCTGGCAAGTAGCGGTGCGGTGGATGTGATAGTTGTAGACTCGGTCGCTGCGCTCGTTCCCAAGGATGAGCTGGAGGGAGAGATAGGCGAGGCGCACGTGGGCAAGCAGGCAAGGCTCATGTCCCAAGCCCTTAGAAAGCTCAAGGGCATAGTCCACAAATCCAACACAGCGCTCATCTTCATAAACCAGCTCAGGGAAAAGATAGGGGTGATGTTCGGAAACCCGGAGACCACGCCCGGCGGTAGAGCGCTCAAGTTCTTTGCGGACATGCGCTTGGATGTGCGTCGTGTGGGTGATGTCAAGGACGGCGGAGAAAAGTCGGGCAACAGGGTAAGGGTAAGAGTCGTAAAGAACAAGCTCGCACCTCCCTTCCAAGAGGCGGAGTTTGACGTGCTATACGGCGAGGGTATATGCAAGCTCTGCGACCTCATAGACACCGCAACAGAACTCAAGATAATAAACAAGTCCGGCAGTTGGTATAGCTACGGTGATGTAAAGCTGGGGCAGGGAAGAGACCAAGCGAGAAAGTTCCTCTCGGAAAACCCTGACTTGGCTGAGGAGATAGAGAGAAAAGTAAGAGAGGTAGCCTTTAATGCTTCAGGTAATCCTTAAGAGAGCCTTAGAGCTGGGAGCATCGGACATACACCTAAAGACCGGTCAAGTACCCTTTGTTAGGTTAAAGAAGAAGCTTCAGAGGATGGAGGATTTCCCACCGATTGAGGATGAGCTCATGGACATGTTCCTGAGCGAGGTCCTGGGAAAAAACAGGAAAAAACAGGCGGAGTTTGAGGAGTATGGTGAGGCAGATACCTCCTACTCGTTGCCCGGTCTGGCACGTTTTAGGGTCAACGTATACAGACAGAGGGGAACGGTAGGCATGGCTTTCCGCACCATACCCTTCAAGATACCCCCCTTTGAAGCATTGAACCTCCCGCCCGTGATGAAAAAGATTGCCTTGGAAAACACCAAAGGATTGATACTGGTTACCGGTCCCACCGGCTCCGGAAAGTCCACCACCCTGGCATCCCTGATTGACGCCATAAACAAAACACGCTCGGACGTGATAGTTACCATAGAAGACCCCATAGAGTATCTTTTCAAGGATGAAAAGTCTTACATAGTTCAGCGTGAGGTGGGAATAGATACATCATCCTTTGCCAAGGGGCTCAGAGCATCCCTGAGGGAAGACCCAGACGTCATAATGGTGGGTGAGATAAGGGACCCCGAGACCGCAACCACCGCCCTTCAGGCTGCGGAGACGGGACACCTGGTCATGTCCACTCTTCACACCTTAGATGCCAAGGAAACCATAAACAGGATGGTGGGTATGTTCAACTTGGAATCAAGAGAGCAGGTCCGCATACAGCTCGCCGAAACCCTGATTGCCATATTCTCCCAAAGGCTACTGCCAAGGGCGGACGGGAAGGGCGTGGTGCCCGCGGTGGAGGTGTTGGTCAACACCGCCTCCATCAAGGAATGCATAGTGGACCCTACCAAGCTGGACGAAATACCCGCCCTGTTGGAAAAGGGAAGGACCGTCTACGGAACCCAAACCTTTGACCAGCATCTGGAGGAGCTCTACAGGGCTGGGCTTATAGACTTTAACACCGCTCTTATGTATGCAAACAAGCCGGGAGACTTGGAGCTCAAGCTCAAGGGCATCGCATCCGGCGGGCGTGGTTTTGTAAACTTTTAACATGGAAAAGCTCTACGAAGGTAAGGCAAAGATAGTTTACAGCACTTGGGAGCCGGACAAGTATGTGGTCTTTTTCAAGGACAGCGCCACCGCCTTTGACGCCCAGAAGAGGGCGGAGGTTGAGGGCAAGGGCACCTTAAACAATACCATATCCTCCCTCATCTTTGAGCTCTTGAACAAAAAGGGCATAAGGACACACTTTATAAAGAAGCTCTCTGACAGGGAGATGCTTGTCAGAAAAGCCCAGAGGATAGACGTGGAGGTGGTGGTCAGGAACGTGTCCGCGGGCAGTGTGTGTAAAAGGCTGGGTTTGAAGGAAGGTATGGAGTTTGAAAAACCCTTGGTGGAGTTTTTCTACAAAAGCGACGAGCTGAAGGACCCCCTCATATGCTACGAGCACATACTCCTTCTTGGCTTGATGACACAGGAAGAGATTAAGACGGTCAAAGGCACAGCCCTTGAGGTGAACCAAATCTTGAAGGAGTTTTTTAAGGAACACGGGCTCTTGCTCGTGGATTTTAAGCTGGAGTTTGGAAGGTTTGATGATGGCTCCATCGGGGTCATAGACGAGATATCTCCCGACACCTGCAGGCTCTGGGACATCAAAACGGGGGAGAAGTTGGACAAGGACCGCTTCAGGTTTGACTTAGGGGATCTGATGGAGGGCTACAGAAGGGTGCTGGAAAGGATAAGCGGTCCTTAGACCGCTCCCGGGATGCCCTCCTCTTCAAACTCTATCTCCAACCTCTCCGCCGGTATTATGGTGGTTATGGCATGCTTGTAGACCAGTGTCTGCTGGCGTCCGTCTTCCAACAGCATGGTGTAAAGGTCAAAGGATTTTACCCTTCCTTGAAGTCTTACTCCGTTGATGAGGTATACGGTAACCTTTACCCTCTTCTTCCTCGCAGTGTTCAAAAAGGCTTCTTGTAGCTTATAAGCCATCTTTTTCCTCCTTCATCCGGTAGAGCTTTTTCGCCAGAAGAATATGATAATCCAAGTTTTCAAGCTTTTCAAGGAGTTCTTGGGGTAGGGCTTGCACTCCCAGGTATGCGCCCACCATGGAACCCACCAGATAGCCTATGGCGTCCGTGTCTCCTCCCAACTCTCCGTAGGAGTTGACCGCATCAAAGAGAGCCTTCTGAGGGTCATGGAGGTTGGAAAGGAAGATGAAGATGGACAAGGGTAGGGCTTCAAGCACGTGTGTGGAGTTTCCCAGCTCCATTATGGCACTGTCCAAGTCCGCCCCGCTTTGCAAGAGCTCCTTTACCCTATCCAATCGTTCCTTAATCCTTTCCCTCTTTGCCATGCCCTTGAGAAAGTCCAAAAGCTCAAGCCTTGACCCAAGACTGCTGAGGTCGTAAGCTCCCTGAAGAAGGAGCGATATGAGGGCGGAATACACTGCGCTTGCGTCGTATACGTCCTCGCCGTAATGGGTAAGCAAGGACACGAGCCTCCCGGCTTCCGCAGAAAGATAGGGGTTTTCGTAGTGGAAGAGGGCAACCGCCAGACATCTTAGCACTCCTTCAACGGATGCGGAGTCTATACCCTCCGTCCTTGGGTCCAAGCCCTGTCGGATGAGCTCTAAGGATACCAAAAGCGTTGGGTCTGGGTTTCTGTGCTTTTCCTCTTGGTCCTTCCATCTTAGGAGGCGTGTGAGGAAGTCCCTTACGTCCAAGGCTTTCCTTTCCAGTATACTCTCCAAAAGGATGGTGGTTATGGTAGTCTCATCTGAAGTTTGATGCGGTTCAAGACCAAAGGCTGGACTGTGGGGATGGGGTTCTACAAAATCTTCTATTCTCCCACCGTAGTAAGAGTATATTTCCTCCCGCGTTATATCCTCTACGTTCTTACCCAGGGCATCCCCCAAGGCTGACCCCACGAGTGCACCTATGAACTTTTCCAACATGGAAATTATTTTAGCTTAGCTTCTCAGGCCCTAAACCACACTCCCACATGCTACCGTCCAAGAGCTCTTTTCTGTATTCCAAAAGGTCCTTTATGCCTTCTATAGACTTAGTTTCTGCATCTAAAAAGGCTCTAAGGAGCTTAGCTACCTCTTTGTAATATTCCTCCTCCGTGTTTTCTATAACAAGGTCTGTGAAGAGTTTATACCAACGTCCTGCATGGTTCTTCATAAACTCCACTAGAGCCTTGGAACATACATCATCCATTTCTTTTATACCTTTTTTCTTAGCAAAGTCTATCTTTAGGAACAGAAAGGATATAAACTCTAGCTGCGCTACTATGCTATCAGGTTCTACATCTTTTACTTCCAGACCAAAAGCCCTGTAAAAACCCTGTATGTCCGCAAGCTCATATACTCTTCTTCCCACTTTGTCAAGCTCATAGGCTGTTTCCCAATTGGGGGCTCTTAGGTTTGTTGCAAATAGACTGTTATACTCACCTTTTAGGGCGAGTAGCTTATCCTCATCCAAGTCCTTGAGTGTATCCTTAAGCTTTTCAACATCAAAATCTATTCCCAAAAGCTTTAAGGAGAGGGAGAGATCTTCAAGACCCTCCCCCAGAGCTGTAAGCGTATCTCTGTCAGGATACGATAGAGCATACGACAGGAATTTAGCAACAAAGGCCCTATATTTTTCCATATCACTTCCCCTCAATTACTAACTTTATCCAGGAATAACTGAGGGATTTTCTCGCCCCAATCTCTCCATTGGAACCATCCCAAACAGAGAAGGTTACGTAAGTTTCCTTACCTGGGCCCCAATCTGGATTGCTTGTGTTAGGTTCAGCAAAGTCTCTCCTTATGACTACATGCCACTTACCTTTTTTGTATACACCCTTACCCTGGGCTCCTTGTATGTCCTTCCAGGTGGAAGAACCGTAACCTTCTGCCACTATCTCCCTGACAGGTGTTGTAAAGGTGTTCTTCCGATAAACCTTCTCTCCACCCAAATAGTTAAGGGCGTATTGATTTCCCCAATCCTTAGGATACTCGTAAGGGGGAACCGCATGAGGATACCAGTCATAGGCATAGTTGGGGTATACTTTGGAAACATCCGCATAGGTATTGTCAATATTTTCTTGTCTAAAAGCAGACCAGTGGAGTATGAGAACTCTACAGTTTGCATCTCCCATAGTCACAGAACAATCGGTGGTGGGTTTATAAGGTATTTGCACTGCTACTGCGTCCGAAAGTCTGTCTATTAGATGGAATCTATCCTCACTTTTATCTTCCCAAACGAGGAGGAAACCTATACTTTTACCGTCGTTCACACTTCTGACCCGAATTTTAGTTACGGATGGTTTAGGGTTCATAGGTGTAGTTACCATTTGTCCCATAAGGCTTATCTCTACTTCCTTAGCAGCCCTCCAGGTGGGAGATAGAGGATCCACGGGAACTTCACGGACCCTCTTGGATACTATCTCTTGAGCGCACACAAAGCTTACTAAAAGGCCCGTAAGGAGAGCAAAAACTTTAAACATGGCTCAACCTCCTTAAGGTATATCCTGCCTGACAACGCCAAACTTTTCATCCTTGTGAGGCCTCTCCTGCACTGGTTCTACTATAGGCGCCCTCACTATCTCACTGCCTTTTTCGTCGTAACCTATGGCTTCGTTATCCACAACCTTGAAGGAGTGTATTATCTGCGGTGTGCAACCAAAGAGATGAAGGAGTCCTAAAAGCTCGGGTTCTTTTCCTTCCCTCATGTTCATGTAAGTTTTTACCGCATGCTCAGCACCGTCTCCGAACATTTGTTTTAAAAACCTCGTAGGGACGTTTATCGGGGGTATGTAGTAAACGTTTGGTTCCAAGCCCGTCTGTGGATAAAGAGGCAGTGCTACCTTCTTTACATGCACCAGAAAGTCTATTGGGTTATCCAGTCTTGCTCTGTCGGGAGGGTTTATAAACCCCATGATCCTAATCTTGCCTATACAGGTTATGACGCACTGAGGTTGTAAGCCTTCCTCTATCCTGGGAAAGCATCCTATACACTTTTGTGATATGCGTGCTACAAAGTTGAACATGATTTTTTTATAAGGGCATGCCCTTATGCACTCTTGGTAACCCTCGCATCTTTCCGCGTCTATAAGCACTATACCATCCTCTTCTCTTTTGTATATAGCTTGTCTTGGGCACGCGGCGACGCATGCTGGGTATGTACAGTGGTTGCATATGCGGGGTAGATAAAACATCCAAATAGGGTGGGGCAAATCCTCAAGGACGGTCCCCACATCCACAGGCTCGTTAACTTCATCCTCACCTACATTTGGGTACATCCAGTCCATCTCCTCTGGCTTGTAGCCCAAAACTCTCTCACCTTCTGGTGCGTCAAACACAGTCTTCTTACTACCTCCCAAGAGCTCAAGAAGTTTTACATCCCAACCTAAAGGATAAAAACCCCAAGGCTTGGTTTCTACGTTGTTCCATAGCATGTACTCTTGTCCCCTACCGGGCGTCCAGTTGGTCTTGCAGGCTACGGTGCAGGTTTGACAGGCTATGCATTTGTTGAGATCCATAACCACTGCAAACTGCCGCCTTGGTCTCTTAGGCTCATAGGGATATACTATCTCCCTCTTTAATTGCCAGTTAAAAGCCTTAACCATGATTTACCTCCTTTACACAAATTCACCTCTTACATACCTTATTAGGCTTTCTTTAGCGTTCATAGGCCTAAAGCCCAGCTTCAGCGGTCTCCACATACCCCTTCCCCCTATACCGCCGTCTTCCGCCTTGGTAATCCTTCCAAGGGCTTCCCTTGGAGCACCTATAAGGCAGTGAACATCGGGAGCAAAACCTTTACCTATAACCTGTCCGAAGAGCTCCTTTCTTATTAGACTGTCGGTTTGCAAGGTGGGTTTAGCCCAGGCACGCGTTATACTCTGGTGGCTACCTCGTCTGTAGAGTGATTGGTAATTAGTGTAAACGTTCTTGGCGAGCCCGTCCTTCCTTATCCTCTGTGCTAATACAGTTCCATGCGATGAACCGTACATGTTAAACCATATTTTGGCGCATCCTGGTGGTGTGTTGTTGGAAGCTCTCGCGCGTAGTAAAAGCCTTCCAACCTTGTAGTCCTCTTTCCTCTTCTCCCAGCCTTCAAAAGGTCTATCTTGAGGGTCTGCGTCCACCCACACGTAATCTCCATCCTTTATGCCTAATTTTTCCATATCCTTAGGGTTGATGTCTATGTATGCTTCGGATATAAAGGGCATCCTCTTATCGTGCCTGTAAATATCCCCGAATGGACCAAAAAGTAGTGTGGTCAGGTCGGTATCGCCTGTGGTAGTATGTGCAGCGTGTCTATACTTGGGGGTATGGACTATGTGGGTTGCTCCGAAAGTTGCCATAAGAGGGTGCTTGGTTTGCGGAAGCTTTTCTGGAGAGACAAGGACATTTCTTGCTTGTCTCCATTCCGAACTTAAAAGCGCTGACCTTGGATCTACACCATAATCTTCTGGACGTTTTGGTCTAAGGAGTGGATGCGGTTTAGCTACTATAACGTTGGGTTCGTAGTGTGTTGAGTCTACAGGTTCTCTGTAAACTGGCAAGTTTTCTCCTGCGTCCATAAACTCCTGTTCTTCTCTGTAGAACTCAAGCCTTCCCGACCTTGTGTACCAAGGTTGGCTTTCCTCCCTTTGGTCCTTTCCTACATACTTGGGATATGTCCTTGTTAGTATGAGAGAAGGTATACCTTCGTGCGCCTTCCTGGCTATATCTTCAAGCTTATAACCTCTTAGGTTTGCAGATGCATCTATTACCCTCTGAACGTAAACCTCCTGTCTTCCTTCCAAGACGAATTTCCAGTAGTCTCTAAAGCGTCTATCACCAGTAAGTTCCGCTAACCTATTGGCTACGAGGGCAAAGACTTCGGCATCATTCTTGGTGTCAAAGAACCTCCTGTGTCCTGTCTTGGGCCAAACATACACAAAGGGGTTGGTAACGGAACCCGCTATGTCCCAATACTTATTTTCATTCCATGCGTCAACACCGAGGACTATATCCGAATACTCACAGGTAAGTGACCACCACCACTCGTTGGTGATTATACACTCAATCTTGGGAAGTGTGTTCATTATTATGTTGTACTTCCATTTGGCGTTACCAAGGGCGGAGTTAGCATCCACGAACCATATGAACTTGGTAGGTGTAGGCATGTGAGTCTTACCAGTGATAAGGTGTTCTCCTATATACTGGGGCTTGTCATCGTGAGAGTAATAGTGGGCTGTTTCGGGCTTCCAATACATCCTCACCTTTGCAAGCTTGTTGGGGTCAGGTTCTATGTTGAAGGGGTTTTCAGCCATATACTGGGGTGCTCCGTTAAAGAGGGCAAGCCTAAAATTACCTGCATAAGAACCTATATTGCCAGTGACATGCCCTACATTGTCTGTTAGAGCACATATCATATACATTGCTCTGTCTTTTAAGTCTCCGTGTAGATACTGGTTTACACCCATTCCCTGGGCCAGTTTCATATTCTTAGGATGCCTTGCTATCTCCCTTGCCAAAGCTTCTATCTTTTTTGCAGGTACGCCCGTTATGAGCTCAGCCTGCTTGGGTGTGTAGTTCTGTTCAAAGAACTCCAAGTATACTTGGAAAAGTGGTCTGACCTCTACCTCCTTACCATCGACGGTCTTAACCTTGAAGCTCCCCTCAAGGGCTGGGTCTATACCCAGTTTCCAAAAGTCTTCTCCCACATCGTCCCTTGTGATTACCTTAGGAGAGTTGGTCTTTGTATCCCATACTACAAAATCATCCATGTCCCTTTCCCTTATATTCTTAGGTATAAACTGCTTTTCCTGTTTGAACGGTGGGGGTAATGGTTGCCCGGCTTCAAAGATAACAGCTTTCTGTAAAGGCTTTGGCTTGTAATTGGGTATTATATCTCTTGCTCTTAGCACCTTACCGTTGTCCATCCTTACAAGTAGTGGCATATCCGTAAAGGCTTTTACGTACTTTTCTTGGTATAGTTTTTCCTTCATTATTACATAGGAGATAGAAAGGGCAAGTGCAGTGTCTGTACCGGTCCTGACTATGATTACCTCATCCGCACTACGTGAAGTGGGTGAGTAGTCATTGGATATGACAACAACTTTGGAACCTTTTGCTCTGGCTTCGGTAAGCCAGTGACAATCGGGCATCTTGGTGGTGAATGGGTTCATGCCCCAAAGTATTATGAGTTTAGAATGCTCAAACATGCACAGATCAAACTCCACGTTTTGCTGTCCGGTTACCATTGGGTGTCCGGGTGCAAGGTCTGTGTGGAAGGAGTAGTTATCCCAGCCCCTTGCTCCTAAAGCTTTATCTGGTCCTACCCCTCTCAAATGACTGTCCAATAGAGCCATCATGTTTGCCATTCTATAAGGTGCGGTGTATCTAACTACAGCCAAGAAAGGCATAGACCCTCTGAATTTTAGCACTCTCACACCCGCACCTTCCATGGCATCTAACATATGTTTAGGATAGTGTCCCTGCGCTTCAAGCTTCTTTCTACCTGCTTCACCCGTATAAGTCTGTGCGATGTTGATGATAGTCTTGGCTATTATGTCCGAAACTTCGTCCCATGTAACCTTGATAAACTTTTCCTTACCCCTTTGGAAGTACTCAGCTGGTGGTTTACCCGTAACGGGGTCCCTCGGAAAGCCCGCTTTGTACCACTTGTAAAAGCCCTCTCTAACCATGGGTCCTTTAACCCTCCTGTCTCCGTAAAACCTTCTCATTAAGGAGATTCCTTTGTTACAACACCTGGGGTCCCACCTGTGCGAGGCCTTAAGTCCGTATATGTCTGTGGCCCTTCCAAAACCAAAGGTAGGTTCAATACGCGTGATAACACCGTTTTTCACGTAAGCCCTTAAAAGGCAATTGTGTGTATCGTTAGGAGCGCACAGGAATACAAAAGAGGACTCGGTCTTGTAGATATCCCTGTAGAACCGTTCCCAGTCTCTGTTGGGATAGTAGACCAAAGGGTTTTCCACCTTTACCACTGGCTCGAAAACCTTTAGGGCAAAAGATGGACTTGAGAAGGCAGCAAGCGTCAATCCACCCTTGAGGAGGTCACGCCTTGAGATACTCATGATACACCTCCTTCTTAGATTCCTTCTTAACTTAATTATAAACTCATAAATGATATTTGTCAAGAGGGTTAAGTCTAATGATATTTATCAAATTTCTACGGCGGACCTATACAGGGAGCTTATCACCTCTTTGTAGTTGAGTTTTCCCTCCTCTACCTTGTCCAACTCCTCCTCCATAAGCTTTGTAAAGTTGTAATCTAGCACCTTAGGATAGTTCTCCTTTAGAAAATCTATGACATCAAAGGCTATCTCCAAAGGTTTGAGAAAGCCTTTCTCCAATTTCACGTAGCCCCTACTCTTTAATGTTTCCACTATAGAAGCGTAAGTGGAAGGCCTTCCTATTCCCAGTGTTTCTAACTTTTTCACCAAAGCCCCCTCTGTATATCTCTCTGGGGGAGACGTTTGGACCATATGGAGATATAGCCTTTTGGGCTTTAAGAGCTCCCCCTTGGAAAGCTCAGGCAGATGCATCTGTTCTATCTCGTGAGGGTAGATTAATGCCCACCCTTTGAACACAACCCTCTGAGCGTGTGCGGTAAAGACAGAGTCTTCAAAACTCAAAGGTGTTAGCTCTACCTTAGTCTTCTCCAGCTTTAAAGGGGTGCTCAAACTCGCCAATGTTCTCTTTGCTATAAGCTCGTATAGGTCTCTATGAAGGCTGTATAACTCTTTTAAGGGCTTGAATGGGTCTTGGCCTTGGGTCGGTCTTATACATTCGTGGGCTGAAAAGCTACTTGCCTTTTCCCTGAATATTCTTAGCTTTCCTACGTATTCCTTACCGTAAGTCTCTTCAATGTAAGACATGAAGGCCTTAGCTATAGCTTCGTTCATCCTGTGCGCATCCGTTCTTGGGTAGGTTATGTATCCCCTTTCATAAAGATCCTGGGCTATCCTTTGGACCGTATCCACGCTAACACCCAAGACCTTGCTTGCGGACGACTGTAAACTTGCGGTGATGAAGGGCTTTGGTGGAGCTAAAAGCTCCAAAGACCTCTCCACTTTTCTTACCTCAAACATAGAACCGCTTAACTTCTTCAAGAAGGGTTCCGCATTCTCGGGTTTTTCAAACCTATAGTCCCAAAGGGCGCTGAAGGTTATGCCGTCCTTCTCAAAGTCCGCCCTTATGTAGTAGTAAGTCTTTTTCTTGAAATTCCTTATCTGTTCCTCCCTTTCCACCATAAGGCGTAGGGCGGGAGACTGCACCCTACCTACCGAGAGCCCCCTCCTGCCTAAAGCCTTTGAGAGCTTGGGAGAGAGTATGTAGCCTATGAGCCTGTCCAAAATCCTGCGTGCAAACTGAGCCCTTACCATGTTCATGTTTATGTCTTGGGGGTTTTTTAGGGCTGTCAGTATGGCGTCTTTGGTTACCTCGTAGAAATAGATCCGGTGGATATACTTTGCATGTTTTTTAAGCTCTTCCTTTACAAAGTAGGCTATGGCTTCTCCCTCCCTGTCGGGGTCTGTGGCTATGTAAACCCTTTCCGCCCTCTGCGCCAGCTTCTTTATCTCATCCATAATCTTCTTCTTACCCTTTACCCACACATAGGTGGCTTTCAGGCTTTCCAAGTCCACGCCCAAGCTGTCCTGAGGAAGGTCCTTTATGTGTCCCATGACCGCCCTGACGACGTAGGACTTTCCCAGGTATTTGGATATGGTCCTTGCCTTTGTTGGCGACTCCACTATGAGAAGGGAGGAGGCGGGGGAAGGGAGGCCCTTCATGTTCATGGCTCAAAAGTCCAGGTCGTAGTCCTCGGGTTGTATATCTTCCCCTTCTAATTCGCTCTCCGAAATGTGGGCGGTATGATATGGGTAATCCAGAGGTTTGAAGGTGGTGGTTTCCTTTAAGAAGGCTACTTTGATGATGCCGGTGGGTCCTTGTCTTTGCTTTGCCACTATCAACTCCGCTATACCCTGCTCTTCCGGAGAGGGGTTTTTCTTGTAGTAATCGGGTCTGTGTAAGAATATGATTAGGTCCGCATCCTGTTCAATCTGTCCGCTCTCCCTCAGGTCCGCAAGCTGAGGACGCTTGTCGCTCCTGTGTTCTACCTGTCTTGAAAGTTGAGCCAGGGCTACCACGGGGATGGATAGCTCCTTGGCAAGAGCCTTCAAACTCCTTGAAACCTCAGCCACCTCCTCTTGTCTTGATGACTTTCTGAACTGAGGTCTGACAAGCTGAAGATAGTCCACAAAGGAAACCTTAACACCCTTTTCCTTTTTGAGCTTTCTCGTCTTTATGCGTATGTCAACGGTGGAGAGGTTGGGCGTGTCGTCTATGTATATGTCGCACTTGGCAAGCTCTATGCCCGCATGGACTAGCCTTTTCCAATCTTCCTCCTTAATAAAGCCCTTCCTTATGTTCTGAAGCGGGACGCCGGAGAGCATGGAAAGAGCCCTCATGACCAGCTGATGTGCAGACATCTCAAGAGAATATATGACTACGGGTATGCTTTGCCTTGCCATGTTGATAGCCATGGAGAGCATGAAAGAAGACTTGCCCATGCCGGGGCGCGCTGCGATGATTACCAGGTCTCCCGGATGGAAGCCCGTGGTGGTGGAATCAAGCTCCGTAAAGCCCGTGGGCGTGCCCGTTATAACCTTTTCTTCCTTGCTATGCAGGTCAATTATTTCAAGCACATCGTCCACAACTTCTTTGATGTGTTGGTAATGGGTTATGGTCTGTCGCTCGGATAGCTCGATGACCCTGTGGGTCAGGCTGTCTATTATGACGTTAAAGTCATGGACCTCCTTTATGCTTCTGAGAACATCTAAGGAAAGCTCCATGAGCCTTCTCAGACCGGATTTTTCCTTTACGACCCTCACCGCCTCATACAGGAGAGGACCGTGTGCCGCTTCCTCCAATAGAGCGTAGACAAAGCTCATCTGTATTTGGCTGTCAAGCCCCGTCTTTATCAGGTATTCTCTCAAGACTATGTCATCCCAGTTAACACCCTTTTCGTCCCTGAGTTTGCAAAGCAAGGAAAAGAGCTTTCTGTGCGTCTCAAAGTAAAAATCCTCCTCCCTGAGGTATTCTAAGACGGTAGGTATGTTCTCGGGGTCTTCTATCATAGCTCCGAGCACTGCCCTCTCCGCCGATTCATCGTAAGGAGGTTCCAAGTTAAAAGGTTCCATAGTTCTTATAATATGGCTGTTATCTCCAACTCCACCAGAGCGGACAGGGGCAGGTCCGACACGCCCACGGTGGTGCGTGCTGGTTTAACCTTCACATCCCTGAAAAATTCCTCATACACCTTGTTAAACTCGGAAAACAGGGATAAGTCCTTCAGATACACCACCGCCCTGACTATGCTCTCCTTACTCCCTCCCGCCGACAGCACTATGTTGTAAGCGTTCTCCAGCGCCCTCTTGGTCTGAGCATCAAGACCCTCTTCAAGCCTGCCCGTGGTAGGGTCTACGCCTATCTGCCCAGCGAGGAACAAAAGGTTTCCTACCTTCACCGCCTGAGAGTAAGGACCTACGGGTTTGGGTGCTCCTTCGGTAAAAATCTCTTCCTTCATTCCAGACTTTTGAGGATTTCCTCGGGCATATCAAAGTTGGCTGTGACCTTCTGCACATCGTCCAGCTCGTCAAGGGCATCCAGCAGTTTTAAGAGCTTCTTGGCGGTCTCCACATCCTCAATCCTGACGGTGGTGGTGGGTTTGTAGGTGGTTTCAGCCCTCTCCACGCTCAGCCCCGAGCTCTCCAAACACTCCTTGACCCTGTAAAGCTCCTCCGGAGATGTGTAGATGATGTAGGCGCTCTCACCCACCTCTATATCCTGAGCTCCGCATTCTATGGCTCTCTCGTAGAGTTCTTCCTCGCCAACGCCTTCGGAGGATACCTCAACAAGACCCACCATTTCAAAGAGGTAAGACACACACCCCGAAGAACCAAGATTTCCACCGTGCTTGGAAAAGGCGTGTCTTATCTCAGAGGTGGTCCTGTTCCTGTTGTCCGTGGTAGCAAGCACCATGATGGCTACGCCGTTGGGACCGTAACCTTCGTAGATTAACTCCTCGTAGCTCTCACCTCCGAGCTCTCCCGAGCCCTTCTTTATGGCACGTTCTATGGTTTCCATGGGCATGTTTGCCCTTCTGGCACTCTCTATGGCGCTCCTCAACCTCGGGTTGGTCTCCGGGTTGGGTCCACCCTGCCTTACCGCGACGGTAATCTCCCTTATAAGCCTGCTAAAGAGCCTTCCCCTCTGAGCATCTATCTTAGCCTTCTTATGCTTTATCTGCGCCCAGTGACTATGCCCTGCCATAGGATAATATTATACTCCCCATGCGAACTCCGGGACGCTCGCAGCTTTTCATTGAAAATTAATAATTCTCAAGGTATAATTAAGTTTAAAAGGAGGTGGAAAGATGAAAAAGGTCATGCTCGCGGGAGTTCTCATGGTAGGTGGTGTATCTTTGAGCAATGCTCAGGAGCTGGTAGACCCCTGTGGAAGCCCCAAGGAGCTCTATTCCAAATACTTGCTGGACAAGTGCTACAAGGTCTACTTTGATGCCATAACCGATGCCAAAAAGAAGGCGGACGAAGCCCTCAACAAGGTAAACAGCTTGGAGCCGAGGGTCAAAAAGCTTGAAGGCATAGCGGAGGACCATGAGAAAAGGATAAAAGCTCTTGAGGAAAGACCTGCACCAAAGAGGGAAGAGGGTGTAGGTCCATTTAGGTGGCAATTGGAAGAGATAGGCTCGGTGCACTTTGACTTTGACAAGTTCAACATAAGGAAGGACCAAGTCTCCAAGCTTGATGAGATAGCCAGAAAGGCAAAGGAGAGCGGTCGTGAAGTTCTGGTGGTAGGCTTTGCGGACAGAATAGGTTCATCCAAGTATAACTTCAACCTGTCCATGTGGAGGGCTCAAAACACCGCAAGCGAGCTTGCCAAGAGGGGAGTGGACGTAGGTAAGATAAGGATAGCCTCCTACGGAAAAGAACTCTACGAAATGCTTGATCCCAAAAACCGCGCCAACCAAAGGATAGTCAAGGTTTACGTCATAAAGTGATGCCTACGGCGGAGGGTCTTCCCCTCCGCTCCTAAGCAAAATCATCCATACCATTCCTACATACTCTATCTTTATAATGACTATGGTTGAGATACCCTTGGATTTGGCTCAAAAGTGTGTCAAGTGCGGTCTTTGTAAATCCGTATGTCCCACATACCCGAGCATAGAAGAAGAGAGGGGCTATGCCCGTGGCAGGCTTGCCCTTGCGGAGATGGTCCTTAAGGGTGAGCTACCCCTGGATGAGGAGGTTGCGCGTCAGTGGGATGAGTGCGCCATGTGCAGGCGCTGTGAATGGATATGTCCCAACGACGTGCAATACAAGGAGATAATGGTAAAAGCTAAGGAGCTACAAGGGGAAAGGCTAAGAAGCGCCTTTATAAAGACTGCCGGGCTGAAAAGCCTGGAACTCCTCCAGTCCCCCATGGGCAGGAAGGTCATATCCGCGATGGGAAAGCTCATGTCCGCCCTGCCCTTCGGTGAGGTAAAGACGCCCTTTCCCACCGGTGCGGTAAAGTTTATGCCCAAGCCCTCAAAGGACGCCTTCGGTTTAAGGGGGAAGGTCTTTAAAGCCCAAGAGGAGAAGGCTAAGCTTCTGTTTTTCACCGGCTGTATGATAGACGCCTTCTACACAAAGACGGGGGAGAACACGGTAAAGCTTTTAAACAAGGCGGGATACACCGTCATAATCCCTCAGGACATAAAGTGCTGTGGTGCTCCCCACTACTACTCGGGCAACACATCCGCCTTTGAAAAGCTCAAAGAACATAACCTGAAGGAGATGCAAAGGTATGAGTTTGATGCCATAGTGGTAGCCTGTCCCACCTGCGGTGGAGCTCTCCAAGAGGATTACGGTATAGACAAGAAGGTCTATGACTTTGCCCAGCTCATCTTTGAAAGCCCTCTTAGGTTCAAAGGCTCGGGAGAGAGGGTGACCTTTCACGTGCCATGCCACTCCTACTCCGCCATGAAAACAGACCCCAACGTTTTCTACGGATGCATGAAGAGGGTGGAAGGGGATGAGGTGGTAAAGGCTGAGAAGGACCAGTCCTGCTGTGGCTTTGCGGGTCTTTTCTCCATAACACAACCAAAACTCGCAAACCGTATACAGAGGGAGAAGATGGAGGACCTGCAAAGGACAAAGGCAAACATAGTGCTAAGCGCCTGTCCCGGCTGTGTCCTGAACCTGAGAGACGGCGCCAAGAAGTACAATACCGCTCAGGAGGTTATGCACATAGCGGACTATCTGGCGGAAAGGCTCCAAGAGTAGTATTTTAAAATGTTAACTGATGTTCTTTAACCATATAAGGAGAAAGACCAACATAGCCAAGGTGCTTACCAAACACGGCTTTGGACTCTTGGTGGTAAACTTGGGCTTTGGACATCTTGTGCCCTTCCACTGGGGACTTCTGGGACACAAGAGAAGAAAGGAACCCTACAGACCCGAAGAACACCTGAGGCTTGCCTTTGAGGAGCTGGGAACCACCTTCATAAAGTTGGGTCAGATACTCAGCGTAAGACCAGACCTATTGCCGGAGAGCTACATACATGAGCTTTCAAAGCTTCAGGACAGGGTGCCACCTGCTACGCCGGAGGATATCAAAAGGGTCGTAGAAAAAGAGTTGGGTGGTAAAGTAGAGGACCTTTTTGATTACTTTGAAGAGGAACCGCTGGCGTCCGCTTCCATAGGTCAGGTTCATAGGGCGCGGTTAAAGGACGGCAAAAGGGTAGTCCTAAAGGTCCAAAAGCCTTACGTGGAAAGGCAGGTGGAAGAGGACTTGGCTATACTGGAAGAGGTAGCCCACAGGATAGCACGCCTGGGCATCCTCAAAAACATAGATGTTATAAGTCTTTTTGAAGAGTTTGCCTACACCATAAGGAACGAGCTGGACTATACGAGGGAGGGTAGGAACGCAGACACCTTTCGTAAGAACTTTGCGGAAGAAAAGGGAGTTTACATACCCAAGGTTTACTGGGACTACACCACCAAAAGGGTTTTATGTATGGAGGAGGTTGAGGGAGTTAAGATAACGGACCTTCAAGCCTTAGAGTCCATGGGGGTGCATCCCTCCCAGATAGCCAAGAAGGGAGCGAGGATATACATCCAGATGATTTTCAAGGACGGCTTTTACCATGCGGACCCCCACCCGGGCAACTTCCTCATAATGAAGGACGGAAGGATAGCGCTCCTTGATTTTGGCATGGTGGGAACGCTGGACAGCATGGGGAGGCTAAGCCTCTTCCAGCTCAACTACGGCATAGTCAATAACGATATAGACCTGGTGGTAGATGCCCTTCTGGATTTGGGCGTATCCATAGACCCCAGAAAGGAAGCCTTCTTCAAGAGGGAGCTGGAAATACTCTTTTCTTACTATCTCTTGCAACCCATGAGGGAGATAAAGATATCCAAGCTTTTGGATGACACCCTCAAGCTCTCTCGCAAGTACGGTATGCGTATACCCTCGGACCTTTTCCTGCTTTTGAAAACCTTGGCTTTGGCGGAGGGGATAGGGATGAGCCTGGACCCAAACTTTAGGCTGATAAAGGAGCTGGCTCCCTTTGTGAAGAAGGGCTTTAGGCAGGTAATACTTCCCTTCGCTTCAAAAAGGGAGGCTTTGAGGATGGCTCTGCTTGCAACCAAGATGGCTATACAGGCTGTTCCCAAAGGCAAGAGGCTTTTAAACAACCTGGAGAGGGGAAAACTGGGCATATCCATAGACTACATGGGGGAAGAGAGGTTTTTAAGGGATTTAAGGAGGGACATAAACAGGCTATCCTTGAGCATAATCACCCTCGGCTTTATGATAGCTTCAGCCTTGATACTGCTGGCTCTTTCTCCGCACCTTCTTAAGGATTACATCGTATACGGGCTTGTCCTTCTGACCCTTCTGATGGTAGCGATGGGTTTTGTTAAGTTAAGGGAAAGCTGAGAGAAGGCGGATAATCCTCTTGGCTCTACTCACGGAAGCCCTGTCATACTTTCCGAAGAGGAAGTCCTCCAGCATCCATCTGAGCTTGTCCCTCCTTCTCTGAAGCACGAGCTCCCCTCCCCTGTATACCGATTCTTCACCAAAGTCCAGCGTCCACTCGCCATGGTTTATTATCCACCTCCTCTGCGGGTTGGGATGCTCCCAAGCGGTGCAGAGCCTGAAGGGAACGCTGTTTGCCTCCCCTTCCATACACCACTCCCCTTCCTTCTTTACCCTTCTCACCTTTACATCACCGAAGAGCCTCATAAGGAGGTAAAGGTCGTGCCAAGCCAAATCCCAGAAGGGTGAGATGTAACCCTTGGACCTCCCAAAACGGTATATCTCCAAGCTCTTTACACCCTTTGGAAAGTTTTCCGTGCATACGGAGTAGGATTCTATCTCCGAGATGTAAAGATGTGGATAACCTTCAATCTCTTCAAACTCCTCCGGAGTAA
>FWWM01001633.1_pt1 | contig 61881 bp, 54 predicted proteins | sample 2228351 | NCBI WGS metagenome assembly FWWM01 (sample SAMEA103939774, study PRJEB20133) | metagenome
GGATTGAGGGTGCGTGGGAGCGAGCATGGGCGTTGCGGGAGATAGCCTTAGCGTTGGCAAAAGCGGGAGAGAGGGAGAAGGCGATGGAAGTTTTTAAGCAAGCCTTGCAGGCGGCAGAGAAGATTGAGGATGAGGAGGAGCGAGCGAGGGCGTTGGCAGGGATAGCCTTAGCGTTGGCGGAAGCGGGAGAGAGGGAGGAGGCAAGGGAAGTTTTTGAGCAAGCGCTGCAAGTGGCAGAGAGGATTGAGGTTGCGGGATGGCGAGCGAGGGCGTTGGCAGGGATAGCCGAAGCGTTAGCGGAAGCGGGAGAGAGGGAGAAGGCAAGGGAAGTTTTTGAGCAAGCGTTGCAGGCGGCAAAGAGGATTGAGGGTGCGTGGGAGCGAGCATGGGCGTTGCGGGAGATAGCCTTAGCGTTGGCAAAAGCGGGAGAGAGGGAGAAGGCGATGGAAGTTTTTGAGCAAGCGTTCCAGGCGGCAGAGAGAATTGAGGTTGCGAGATGGCGAGCGGAGGCGTTGCGGGAGATAGCCGAAGCGTTGGCGAAAGCAAGAGAGTTTGAGCAAGCGTTGCAGGTGGCAGAGAGGATTAAGGTTGAGTGGGAGCGAGCGAGGGCGTTGGCAGGGATAGCCGATGCGTTGGCGGAAGCGGGAGAAAGGGAGAAGGCAAGGGAAGTTTTTGAGCAAGCGTTGCAGGTGGCAGAGAGGATTGAGGATGCGGGATGGCGAGCGTGGGCGTTGACAAAGACAGCCGAAGCGTTGGCGAAAGCGGGAGAAAGGGAGAAGGCGATGGAAGTTTTTGAGCAAGCGCTGGAGGTGGTAGAGAGGATTGAGGTTGAGTGGGAGCGAGCGTGGGTGTTGGCAGGGATAGCCGCAGCGTTGGCGGAAGCGGGAGAAAGGGAGAAGGTGAGGGAAGTTTTTGATCAAGCATTGCAGGTGGCAGAGAGGATTGAGGATGCGAGATGGCGAGCGGGGGCGTTGCGGGAGATAGCCTTAGCGTTGGCAAAAGCGGGAGAGAGGGAGAAGGCGAGGGAAGTTTTTGAGCAAGCCTTGCAGGCGGCAGAGAGGATTGAGGATGAGTGGAAGCGAGCGAGGGCGTTGGCAGGGATAGCCGAAGCGTTGGCAAAAGCAGAAGAGAGAAAGAGGGCGATGGAAGTTTTTGAGCAAGCGCTGCAGGTGGCAGAGGGGATTGAGGTTGCGTGGGAGCGAGCGGAGGCGTTGCGGGAGATAGCCTTAGCGTTGGCAAAAGCGGGAGAGTTTGAGCAAGCCTTGCAGGTGGCAGAGAGGATTGAGGATGCGAGATGGCGAGCGTGGGCGTTGACAGAGATAGCCTTAGCGTTGGCGGAAGCGGGAGAGAGGGAGAAGGCGAGGGAAGTTTTTGAACAAGCCTTGCAGGCGGTAGAGAGGATTGAGGATGCGGGATGGCGAACGGAGGCGTTGCGAGAGATAGCCGAAGCGTTGGCGGAAGCGGGAGAGTTTGCGCAAGCGTTGCAGGTGGTAGAGAGGATTGAGGTTGCGAAGAAGCGAGCGAGGGCGTTGGCAGAGATAGCCGAAGCGTTGGCAAAAGCGGGAGAAAGGGAGAAAGCGAGGGAAGTTTTTGAGCAAGCCTTGCAGGTGGTAGAGAGGATTGAGGATGCGAAGGAGCGAGCGAGGGCGTTGGCAGAGATAGCCAAAGCGTTGGCAAAAGCGAGAGAGTTTGAGCAAGCGCTGCAGGTGGCAGAGAGGATTGAGGATGCGTGGGAGCGATCGGAGGCGTTGGCAGAGATAGCCAAAGCATTGGCGGAAGCGGGGCAAAGGGAAAGAGCCGTAGAGGTCGCTGAAAGAATCCCAACCAACCGAAACATGCACTTACCCGTTGTTGCTGCTGCCCTTGTGGAAGCGAGAGACAAGGAGGACTTCAAGCGGTTTTTGCTCCCGTGCGCTTACTACTTGGATGCGGCTTACCAAATGTGCGGGTTGCTGGTGAAGGTTTATCCCCAGCAAGCGGTTGCGATTGCGGAAGTAGTGCGTAAAGCGTAATGCATAAAGCGTAAAGCGTAAGGTGGAATTGGTAGGAGCGGCGTCAGCCGCGACCATGAAACGGGACGAGGGACGCAGGGCATGGGGCAAGTGGAAAAGCAGGGAAACGGAAGCAAGGAGCATGGAGCGAGGAGCGAGAAGCATGAAGCAAGGAGCGTTGTTTCTTTTGGGCGATGCTCGCTGGAAGGAAAAAGCGGTGTGACGCATTGGAAGATGCGCCCTACAGAACACGAAATGCTCTTTCCAAAGGGGGAAGCCTGAAGAAATGAACTGGCGGTTAGCCGTTGCGTTAGTGGTGCCTTTGGTTTTGGTGCTGGCGGTAGCCAGGGGTTGTCGGCAGGGTGGCACTTTCCATCCTGCTTCTCCCAAAGAGGTGCTGCAAAACCCTGACCAATTTGACCGCCGCCGCGTCACTTTGTCGGGGCAAGTGATTTACACCTTCCAAGTTGCGGGTTCAGGCTTTTACCTGCTGGGGGACGAGAGCGGCGAAAACCTGCTGGTGATGACCGACCGAGGGACACCCGATGTGGGTGCGTTGGTTCGGGTCAACGGCATCGTCCAAAAAGCCCTGCAAATTGGTCCCGCCGCTTTGGTGGGTGTGGAAGAACGCAGCCGAACCGTCATCGGGCGCCGACCCCTGAAGTTCGCCCAACAAGTCATCCCCATCCGCCACTTGCACCAAAATGCCTTGCGCTACAACGGTCGCCTCGTCTGGGTGGAGGGAGAGGTCAAAGAGGCGACGGACATTCTGGGCGTCGGCTACTATGTCCTGCAGGAGGGTGACAGCACCCTGACAGTCATCACGGGGGCAGGTAGCCCTGGCGTGGGCGAGCGGGTGCGGGTGTTGGGCGTTTACTACCGCTTCGCCCGCTTCGGAGGGGAAACTTTCGCCTGCATGGTGGAACTGGAAAAGCAATGACCCTTCGCAGGGGGAGATAAGGGATGCCGAAATTTGAGCCCACGCTGGTCATCGGCGTGGCGGTCAACGAGCAAGTTGACAAAAAAGAGCCGACGATGCGGTGGTTGCTCCAAAACGCCCGCTTCTGGCTGGAAGAAGCCTTCCCGCAAGTTTTGCCCATCGTCCATCTCTCGCTGGCGACCGAAGAGCAATTGCTGGACCAAACGGACAACGTTGACCAGCCCATCGGCTCGGATTTGGTTGACGGGTTCCGCAGGTGCTTGGAAGGGGTCACGGAAGCGGGGAAGTTGGAAAAGGTGGAGAAAGCAGGCATAGAAGTGCCCGACATCGCTCAGTTGACCGTCCGCATCGTGCTGCTGGTAGATGCTGCTACGTCCCCTGAGCGAGTGCAGGCAGTTCTTTCCGCTTTGGAGACAGCCTTGAGGGAGCGCTACTTGGCGCACTTGCTGGTGCTCATGATTGCCAAAGGGGACCACGAAGGGCAACTGTTGCCGCTGCGGGAGTGGCTTGCTAAGCACCGTCGTCTCCACCTTGCCAACTTGGTCGTCGTTGACCGCTTCCGCAGCGATGGCTCCAACATCTCTCGCGAGGCGCTCCCTGTGGTGCTGCAGTTTTTGCTCCTGACCGCTTTGGCGCCTTACGAAGGCAACGAGCACTGGCTATTCCGTCGCCTTGCAGGTGAGGGGGTGACCGCTCAGACGGTGGGCGTGGGGCTGTTCTATGTTCCACTCTCTCAAATCGCGGAGGCTGCGAGCAACTACTTGAGCGAGCAACTTTCAGGGCTCGCTTTCGCCGATGCGCCCGCTGAAACGCAGGAGTGGGAAAATCAGTTGCGCCAAATTTTCCACGAACCCGATTTTTGGGTAGCGCTCTTTCACGGCATTGAGGAAGTCCGAAAGGCAGAGGCAAAGCCTGAAGCGCGCCCCGAAGAGGTCTTCCAAGTGCACATGAAAGAGGGGTTGGTGCAACTGGATTTGAGCAGGGTTCCCTGGCAGGAATGGGCGGACCGCATCGCCGACTACAAAGACAAGTGGCTCTGGCTCTTGCGAGAGTTTTGGCTCCCCCGCATCAGGGGGAACGCCCAGCGAAAAGGGGCAGAAGCGAAAGAGCGGTTTGAGCAAGTGTTGGACGAAGTGACTAGGCAGGGCGTGGGCGTCTTCAGTGCGGTGGAGAAACTGATGGAGGCGTTGGGCAAGCACCTGAAGGAGTGGCGCTGCGACAAACCCGACATCCCTCGGGGCGTTTCCCCTGAGACAACGGGGCAAGCGTTGGAAGCCCTTCGCAACGCGCTCCTTCAAGTGCCTAACCCCTTAGCCATTGTGGCGCGGTTGGTCTTGGCAGGCGCCGTCATCGCTTACACCACTTTCGCCTTGGCACGATGGGCTTGGTCGTCAGGCTTCCTGTTGGGTTTGCTGCGGCAATTCCTCCCCTTCGTTGAGCCGTGGATGGTGACGACCGTCATCGCTGTTTTGGGCGTCATCGTCTTCTTGCGAACGGTGTGGCGGGGTTGGACAATCTACCGAGATGCCCTTGAGCATGTGGAACGCTGCCGCGACGCAGCCATCCAAGCCATCGCAGCCGAAGTGGCGTCCATCCTCCGAGAAGCTGGGTTGCAGGTGATGGAGCAGTTGCAGAAAGAGTTTCTGGGGCTTGTCAGCAAGGTTGCCGAGCGTAACCGACAGGCTAAAGAGGCATTGGAACGCTTTCGGCAAAACTGGAAAGCAAAAGCCGAAGCAGCCTTGGGTTTTGGGGACACTGTCCTCATCCGACCGTGCATCAGCCAGTGGGACGAACTGAAGCCCCTTTTGGACGAGCGGTTGCAAGGCAAAAAGTGGGACGAACTGTGGCGGAACCTGCTGAAACGGGCAAGGGTTGAAAGGTTTGATGTTTGGTGCAACTGGTTGGAGGACGGGACAGTAGAGGGCAGGTTCCCCGAAGCCGCCAAACGCCTGTGGAAAGAGGGGTTGCAGGGCGAGGAGATGAAGCGGCTGAGTTTCTACCTGAAGCCCGAGGAAAGGAGACAGGAAGTCAAAGAAGGCTTGGTGAGCCGCTATGAGCAAGCGAGCCGCTTTCTTTGGGCGCAAATCCGAAGAGGCAGCGAAATGCGGTGGCAACTGGAGGCAGCAGGGGAGCCTTTGCTCAGCGACTTGCAGAAGGAAGTGACGGAAGAGCGATTTGGAGTGGGAGTAGAACACCAGTGGCTTTCCCTTGCTTTGCCAGGGATTGTGGGCTTCCTGCAAGTGGCGCAGGTGAGATTGCCTGAGCCAGACCGTTTGGGTGAGGGGGCTAACGCGTGATGGCATTCACGCAAATGGCGAAATTTCTGGCTCCTGCGGGCGGATGATTTTGGCGGAGACGGGGGGCGGGGGCACCCGTTCCAAAGCCGCACGGATGTCGCTCAACTTCATCACCACGCCGTCTTCCAGCGGGAACTGGTAGTAAGCGCGGCGGATGCCGATGGTGCGGTAGCCATACTTGCGGTAAAGGTTCTGGGCAACAAGGTTGCTCTTGCGCACTTCCAACAGCGAGGTGTTCAATCCCCGTCGGACGGCTTCTTCCAAGATGGTTCGCAGCAGCAGTTCGCCAATTTTGCGCCCTTGCATCTTTGGATGGACAGCAATGTTCGCCACATGGGCTTCGTCGTATTCCTGCCTCCAACCAGCAAACCCGACCAATCGGTTGCCGATGCAAGCGACCATGAAGCAACTTTGCAGACCGCGCCGCAGTTCAGAGGCGAAAGCGCCCCGCGACCACGAACCCAAGCCAAAACACATTCGCTCTATCTTCATCACTTCGTCCAAGTCAGCGAAAGTCATCGGTCGGATGACCAACTCGCCCTCCGGCTCTTCCCACGCTTCTTCTTTTGGCGGGGCAAGCCCGAGCCACTCCAAAATTTTTCGCAGCACCCGCTACGCCTCCTTTGCGCCGTGAACAATGCTGCACTGGCACTTCATCACATTTTTGCACGCCCCATCGTTGTGGAGACGCAGGGGAAATGGGGAAACGGAGAAACGGGGAAGCGGGGAAACGGGGCGTGGAGCAAAGAGCATGGAGCGCGGAGTATGGAATCAGTAGCGTTGCCCCTTGTGGGCAACGGCGATTTTCAACGACCGAGACAGGTGTAAGCGAACGGTTGCTCACCGCAGGGACACGGTTTGTCCCGTTTTGGCGGCTTTGTAAGCCGCTTCGGTGACGGTGATGACTTTCAGTGCATCTTCAGGTGGGCTTTCGTTCTCAGCGCGTCCCAAGACGACATCAATGAAGTGACGGTCGGGATTTGAAGCGGGTGGCAACTCTGATGGTGGCACTTCTGTCCAGTCGGCGCGCCATTCTTCTTGCGGGTGGGGCTTGCCCCAAATCACCTTTCCGTGCTCCAACCGAAGGACGCCTCCGCTGCCAACAAAAGTGTGGTGCTCAAAGAAGCCAATGGCGCTGCCGACGGTCACGATGGACGCAAGGGTGCCATTGGCAAAGTGGATGCCGACGATATCGTTGATTTCCACTGGTGCCCCGTTATTGGTCAAAGTGGCAGTGACGGAAACAGGTTTGGCAGGCACGCTCCACAACACGATGTCCACGATGTGGCTACCAGTGTCCATCAAGAAACCGCCACCGCTTAGTTTCGGGTCTTGTCGCCAAGTCCCTTCCGTGCCCCGCTGCCATCCTTGGGCGACAAACGACTCAACGAAGAAAAGGTCGCCCAAGTTTCCCTTGTGGATTTGCTCTCGGATGAACCGATAGGTGGGCATAAAGCGGCGCTGGTAACTGACCACCACGACCTTGCCTGCTGCTTTCGCAGCCGAGATGACTTTCTTTGCCTCGCTGACTTTCACCACCATTGGCTTTTCCGTGAGGACATGCAGACCCCGTTGCAAAGCGGTCACGATTTGCTCACAGTGAACGGAGTGGGGCGATAGGATGACCACCGCATCCATTTCCACTTTGTCCAGCATTTCGCGCCAATCAGCGAAAACCGTTTTGCCCTCTTTAACTCTCAGCCCCACTTCTTGCGCTCGTTGCTTTGCTGCTTCCAAGTTAGGATCAGCGAAAGCAACGATTTTCGCTTCCTTCACCCCTTGCAGGTTTCGCAGGTGAAAACCCGCGATGCTACCCGCACCGATGAAACCTAAGCGCACTTTTTGAGGCATGGCAACAACACCTCCGCACCGCAAAAGTGAGGGCTTGCACAGTGCCCATAAATTTTGCTGCTCGCTTTCTGCAAGTGGGTTCAGGTTTTCTCCGAGCAAACTTCAAAATGGTGTAAGCGGCAAAACCCGGTCAGGGCAAAGGCAAACGGCAAGGGGAAATCGGCGCACTGGAGGCGCTTCTCTTAATGCGCCGACTTATTTTTCGTTAGGCGCCGAATTTTTCAGTGCGTTGAGAAACGCACCTTCCAGTCCAACGATTGTTGCCCACAAGGAGTGAGGCTAATAACTCTGTGTTCCGTGTTCCCTGCTCTTTGCTTCATGCCCCGTTTCCCCACTTCTCCGTTTCTCTGCGTCCCCTTTCTCTGTCTCTCGCAAGAAGGCTACTACTGGTGGAGCCATCGTTCGGCAATGCCCATCAGGTGGACAATTTCTCGGCGCATTTGCTCGGCGAGAACTTGCAACCCCTCCCGTCGGGGAAGGTCGGGCGGAAGGGTCAAACGGAAAGGCGAACCAAACACAATGGAAACGGGAGCAGGTTTAGGCAAAGGGGCTTCCAACGACCACGCTTGATAAGTCCCTGCAATGCCACAAGGGACAATGGGCACTTGCGCTTCCGCAGCGATGAGGGCAGGACCCAATTGAAAGGGACGCAAGCGACCGTGATCGCTGCGGGTGCCTTCGGGGAAAATGACCAACGCATCACCGCTTTTCAATTTTTGGATGGACAAGCGAAGGGCGCGTCGGTCAGGCGCGTCTTGCTCCACAGGGATGCAATCTGTGAGCCAGAGAAAAGTCCGAACGAAAGGCACGGAGAAGAGCGGACGCTTCGCTACAAAACTGAGGGGGCGCGGGCTAACAATGGCTAACAGAACGGGGTCAAGGTAAGTGGGATGGTTGGAAACAATCAACACACCCCCTTGCGGGGGAATGTGTTCGGTGCCCGCCACTTTGGGACGAAACAGTAGCCACGCGATTACTCTCGCTGGGGCTTGGAGAAGTTTGTAAACACGCTCTTTGCCCTTCGTCAGCATCACGATGCCTCCTGCTTGCTTTGAGCCTTCCGAAGGGCATTTTAGCAAAACAGCGCAGCAAGCGCCACAAGGGCAATCCGCTGCGCCGTTTGAGTTTCTGGCGGCTTTTGCGCTCTTCAGCGGGCGACCATAATTCGCACATCCACGACAACAGCGCCTTCCCCTTGCGGGTAGACGATGAGGGGGTTGATGTCCAGTTCCTCAATCAGGTCTTGCTCCATCGCCAGTTGAGACAGGCGCTCAATGCACTCCACGATTTTGTCAATGTCGGCGGGTGGCTCGCCCCGCACGCCTTCCAACAGGCGATAAGTGCGGATATCCCGCACCATGCGGTAGGCACCCAGTTCGCGCACGGGGGCGAAGCGGAAAGTGACATCCTTGAGCACCTCCACATAGACGCCCCCCAGACCGAACATGAGCAAGGGACCAAACTGCGGGTCGCGCTTCATCCCCAAGATGACCTCGCGCCCCTTCTTCGCCATTGCTTGCACCAGCACGCCCTTGACAGTGGCGTGGGGGAGGTGTTGCTTGACAGATTGGACGATGCGTTCGTAAGCGCGGCGGACATCGTCATCGCTGTTCAAGTTCAACTGCACGCCTCCCACATCAAACTTGTGCACCACATCGGGGGAGAGCACTTTCAAGACGACGGGGTAACCAATCCGACGGGTTGCTGCTACCGCTTCCTCTGGGGTGTGGGCGATCGCCCATGGGAGGACAGGGAAGCCATACGCTTCCAGAACTTGCCAAGCGATTTCTTCGGGGATGAAGCCATGCTCGCTAACAGGGGCTTCTTGCAGGAGCCGGCGTGCCCGTTCGGTCTCCACAGGGAAAGTCTTGACACCCGTGCGTGGTCGGCGGACCCAGTCCACATAGCGGACCATTGCCGCCAATGCGCGAACAGCGTCTTCAGGGAAGGTGTAGCAGGGGACACCGTGTTCCTTCAGGATGTTAACTCCAGCGGAAATATCCACCAAGCCCATGAAGCAGGCGAAGACGGGCTTCGTTTTTCGCTGGGATGCTCGGACAATCTCGTGGGCGATGTTTTCAATGTCCGTCATCGCCTGTGGGGTCAGCAACACGATGACCGCGTCCACATCGGGGTCATCCATCACCACTTCCAAAGCGGCTCGGTAGCGGTCACTTTGGGCATCACCGATAAGGTCAATGGGGTTTTGCAAGGAAGCGTGAGGTGGCAATTTCTCCCGCAACTTTGCCAACGAGGTTTCGCTCAACTGGGGCAGTTCTAACCCATAGCGGACACACGCGTCCGTTGCCATGATGCCCGGACCGCCTGCGTTGGTGATGATAACCGTTCGCCGACCGTTGGGAAGGGGTTGGTTGGCAAAAGCGATGGCATACTCAAACAGGTCTTCCACCGTGTCAGCGCGAAGAACACCTGCTTGGGCAAACAGCGCCTCATAAACCTCGTCGCTTCCTGCTAATGAACCTGTGTGGGAAGCGACGGCGCGAGCACCGGCAGGGGTGCGCCCCGCTTTGAGAGCCAAGATGGGTTTGCGCCCATCCCCCTCCCCTGTGATCTCGCGGGCTAATTGCAGGAAGCGGCGTCCGTCCGTCAACTCCTCCAAGTAGAGCAAGATGACTTGTGTGTGCGGGTCTTGCCACAAGTAGGCGAGGAAATCGTTCTCCGTTACATCGGCTTTGTTGCCGAGGCTGATGACTTTGCTGAAGCCAATGCCTTGTCCTTTAGCGTAGTCCAGCACGGCGGTGCACAGCGCCCCGCTCTGGCTCACGAAGGCGATATTGCCCGGCAAGGGCATCTCTTTCGCAAAGGAGGCGTTGAGCCGATAAGCGGGGTCCGTGTTGATGACGCCCAAGCAGTTGGGACCCACCAAAGCGATGCCATAGTGGTGAGCAATCTCCTTGATTTGGGCTTCCAGTTTCGCCCCTTCGGGTCCGCTCTCTTTGAAGCCGGCGGAGATGACGATGGCGCCCTTGACACCCTTTTGTCCGCATTCCTCCAGCACCTGCGGCACCAAGTTAGCGCGGACAATAATGACCGCCAAATCCACTGGTTCAGGCACCTCAAGGATGCTGGGGTAAGCCCGCACGCCGCAAATGGCACGGGCTTTGGGGTTGATGGGATAAACGACACCCGTGAACTGCCCCATCAGCAAATTGGACAGCACTGCGTGACCGACCGTGCCAGGTTGGCGCGAGGCGCCAATGACAGCGACAGATTGCGGCTCCAGAATTGGCTTTAAGTCATGCAGACCTTTGAGGAGTTCTGCGCGTTCCATGCTTATCGCCTCCGTAACGGCTATTGTGCTGCACTTTCGCTTTTTTGGCGTCAGGATTTCGCCTAATAGGCATATCAGGCTTCCATGACAGCGATGGCAACAGCGTAGTCACGGGTATGAGCGAGGGAGACCCAGATTTTGCGGATACCCAACCGTTCCGCCCACTGTTTTGCTGCCCCTTCCAGCACCACGAGGGGTTCCCTTGTTGGCAAGTGGGTCACCCAGACGCTGCGCCATCCGACGCCCAGCGAGAAGCCTGTTCCCAAGGCTTTGGCAACGGCTTCCTTTGCTGCCCACCGCGCTGCCAAATGCGGGAAGGGGTCTGCCATGCGAAAGCAGTAGGCAATTTCTTCGGGATGGAACACTCGCCTCAAAAACCGCTCCCCGTGTTCTTCCACGAGCCGTCGGATGCGGGCGACATCCACAACATCGGTTCCTACGCCAACAATTGCCATCGTTGTCCCCCCTGCTGAGAGCCTTCGGTTAGGAACAATTTTAGGGCAATCCCAGAATAGCAGCGCTTGGCAGCGTGGTTGATAAAACTTCCTGCGCGAATGGGTGAAGGCATAAGGCAATGGTTGGCAGGGGAGTGGCGAACAAGGCGAAACCGTTCTGTCAAAAGTGTGGCAAACTTCTTTGCAAGCAAAGGAACTTCACTGCGATAGGAGGGTCAAAGGATGGCTCGGAAGCGGTTGGAAGAATTGACGGAGTCGCTTCCCGTCCGCTTTATCACCCACGATGCGCCCCTTGCGGAGGAGTTTCGGGAACATGCGCAAAAAGCCTTAGACAGTTTGCGCCGCATCTACCCAAACATGCAGGAAGCGGAAGTGGAAGTCAACCGCCAGCGTGGTCGGTTCGTGGTAGAAGTGACTTTGAAAGTGGCTCGCTACCTGTTGCGGGCGCAGGAGAAGGCAACTTCTTTGCGCGCCGCTTTTGACCAAGCGATGGACAAAATTGAGCGGCAACTGCACCGGCACAAAGAGCGGTTGATTGACCGACGCCGCCACTCTAAACCGTTGGTGGCTTTCATGGCAGAACCATCTACCGTTGCTCAAGCACCCGTTTCCGAGTTCACCATCGTCCGCACGAAAAAGTTTTCTGTCAAACCCATGACCATAGACGAGGCAGCCGTCCAAATGGATTTGCTGGGGCACGACTTCTTTGTGTTCGTCAACGCCGATACAGGTCAGGTGAATGTCCTCTACCGCCGCAAAGCCGGCGGCTTGGGCTTGTTGGAACCGGGCGACGAGGAGGAAGCGTAAGGCCCGCTGCTCCGCACAGGACAGGGCGCTGCGTTCTGAGGTGAGCAGCCATGACTTGGGAACAGTTTCGGGAACGAGTTCGGTCGGAACTGGGGGAGGCGTTGTTCACCCGCCCTGACGAAACCCTATCGTTCGTAATGCGCTCATGGAAGGAATTGTTCCCCGACCGCTTTGAAAAGCCGCTGCTGTTGGACGAGACAGACGAAACTCCTGCGGATTTTGCCACCGTGACGCAACAGTTCCTTTGGCAAGTGCTGGACAACTCCGCCGACACAGCAGCCGTCCTTTTGTGGCTCACTTTGGCGGAGTGGCTGTCAGGATGGCAAGCAACCCAAGCGCGCGAATAAGCGCATTGTCAAGACGCAAAGGGGGAAGAAAGCAAAAGCAACAGGCGTTTGCGGTCCCGAATCGTTCAGCAGCAAAGCGGCGATGCTGCCCATCAGGACGGCTTTCCACTGCCAATCTCGCTCCCCTTTCAGCCACAGGGCAGCAAGAAGCATTAACTGCGCTGCCAGTGCCACACCCCAATGGATGCCGCGAAAGGCGCGGAAGGTGATGCCCAGTTTCGTCCACACCATTGCCAAAAGCCAGCCGACCCCTTCTTGATGGATGGCGTGGACGAGACGCCCCCAGTGGGTGAGAGGTTCGGGGCGGAGGAGTTCTACGAGGGCAAAGCCTCCGAGGAAAACACTGAGGAGCGCAATCGCCACTAATCCATGCCACCAACGCCATCGCCCCACCCCCAAGATGGCAAGGAGTGTGACAACGCCTGTCAAGGCTCCACCTATGTTAGCGCCAAAGAAAGGCGCGCCTACCACCATCGTGCCGAAAGCAACCAGAAGAGCAGCAACCCATCGGCGGGATGGCTCCCACAACCCCATCGCCAGAAAAGCCCCCAAAGTCAACCCCATCCCCACATTGCCCAACCCGTAGTAGCGACCGCCGAAGAAGAAGGAGTAACCGAAAGGCGCGTTGGGACTGAAAAGCCCGCGAAATAGCCCGTCGTAGGCGAACAAAACGCAAGCGAAAAAGACCAGCGACCACAAGTAGCGGTCGGAAGGGGCAAAAATACCGAACCCAACCAACGCCATGAAGAGCAACACGGTGGTCGCTAACGCCTCCCCTTTCCCCTGCAACCATTGGTTGAACCCCGCACTTAGCAAGTGCACCCCAATAGTCGCCGTTACCAAGACAAGCAAAACGAGCGTCAATCGTTGCCCCCATCGCTGAGCAGCGGGGTTGGGTGCTGCTTGCCAGACACATAGCAAGAGGGCTATGGCAGCGAACAAAAGGCTTTGAACGACGCACCAACTGACCAAAAAAGCGAACCGCCACCAACTGTCCGTGATGCGTGCGGCTTCCCCCATGCCCCACAACCACTGCAATCGGTTAATTGGACGGGTAAAAGCCTCTGAACGAATTGGGGCGCCGTTGATGGAGTGGGTTGGTGTCACTTGCCAAAAGTCCAGCACCGTAGCGGGGATGTCCAAGATGGAAATGAGCCCTTTCTGCTGTGTGGTGGTGGAAGTAAGCAAACCGTCCGGCACCATCCCTTTCCCAATGCCGACTGCCCACGAAAGGGTGTAACGGCTGCGTGCAGAGGGCGCCAGCGAGAAGACCAGCAGAAGGTCGCGTTGCTTGTCCATCCGTTCCAAAATCGGTTGAAGCAATTGCAACTCGCGGCGAAGGGCAAGAGGCACCAATCGCTCACTGCCGTAAAGGTCCGCCCGCAGCGTTTCGCCGGGGAAAAGCACTAACACATCTGCCTGCTGCCACGCTGCTTCAACGATTTGTCGCCACTTTTGCGGGTCAACGGCGACGCCGAAAGGCATGGCGGGGTCTTTGTGCAGCAAAGTTGTTCCTGTCAAGCCCATCCCCAAACCATGTTCATCCAGCGCCAAAAGCAAACCGTGCCGAAAGAAAAGCGAAGGAAGCGGAAAGACTCTTACCCCTTGCACTGGCACATCGGCGCTGCTGATGCCAATGATGCGCACCCCTTTGGAGCGCAGCGATTGAGCGACAATGCCAAACGGTAAAGGCTTTTTCTGCATCCGTTCATTGAGCCATTGCAACTCCGCTAACATTGGAAAGACCAATGGTCTGAAGGGGGGCGAAACTTGAGGAACAGTGTTGTTACCAACGCGTCGGCGGTAGGCGTCAAGAGCGGTATCGCTTTCGTAAGGTTCATCGGCTGCCAACACGTGCCCTGCGGTGGCATCGCCGAACGCCCGCACCCCACAGACAATACTCATTGCCGCTCTAAAACGGTCAGCGCCCCCATAGCCCATCGTGTTAAGGAGCGCCATGCTCCCGCGCCGCTCTAAAAGCGCTCCGATTTCGCCGAAGGCGGAAAACCCTTGAGGCAAAACCGTTCGGTAATCCACCCCGTCCATAACGAACAGGATGACCTTCGGTCTTGTGGGAGAAGGGAAAGCAGCGATGGGGGGGCAAAGCAGTGACAGAAAAAGCGATAAAACCACCAACCATGACCGCCAACAGCGGTGCGTCATGAGCGTCACCTCAAAAATCGGAAAAAAGGGGCGGTGGGGCAGCGGTTGGCTGACCCCACCGCGAGGCGGCGGTAACCGCCCCGTCCGTGCTCAGGCTTCTAAGCCGACCACATGGGCGAACTTGGCTTTGAATTCTTCAGGCGTCATCTTCGCTGCCGCTGCCAATTTCGCCAGCATCTCTGGGTCTTCCAAGTCTTTACGCTCCAACCGAATCATGTATTCGCGGGCGACGCGGTAGTGCTCGGAGTTGATATCCACTAACCGCACTTTCGTTCGCCCCGTGACGGGGTCGCGCAGTTCGTCAAAGGGCAAAATCTCCAATCGTCCACCCACTAAGCAAACCATGCCGCCTTGCTTCACTTTTTCGTTTTCAGGTTCGCTCAGCAGGAACTTGACAGCGCCGTAGCCGAGGGTACGGGTGTAGTCAATGTCAAAGGGGATAGGTGGCGCGCACCGCAACTCGTAACCCAAAGTGACATCCACGATGGTCATCTTTTCGCCCCGCTCAGCGAAGCGGCGCTGGATTTCGCGCTTCAGGATGGTTGCCAGCGGGATTTCACCCAAGCGGATGTGTCCGTGCGGGTCATACTCCACTTCCACGCCAGGGATTTTTGCCAACTCTTCGGGGTCCAATTTTTCGCCGATGCCTTCGGCGATGACCGCCACGCCATCCTTGCGCCCCATCACGCGCCGCTTTAAAATCGCCCCTTCCAACACATCGCAAACTTCTGCCAAAGAGACGCGTTCCTTCGGGAACTCTTCGCCGATCACGGTGATGGTTGCACCAGCGGCTTTACCGATGCCCAACGCCAAGTGTCCTGCTTTCCGTCCCATCGCGACCACGAAATACCAACGGTTGGTGGTGCGGGAGTCCTCCATCAGGTTGCGAACCAACTCCGTGCCCACATGGCGAGCCGTTTCAAATCCGAAGGTGGGCATCCCGCCAGGAAGGGGAAGGTCGTTGTCAATGGTCTTGGGCACATGGGCGACGCGGATAGTTCCTCCTGCTGCCTTGACCACTTCGCTGGCGGAGAAAGCCGTGTCGTCACCGCCAATGGTCACCAGATAGCGGATACCCAGTTCCCGCAAAGCGTTGACCGTGTTCTGCAAATCTTCGGCTTTCCTTGCGGGGTTTGCCCGAGAAGTCCGCAGGATGGAACCGCCGTCAAAGTGGATGCGGGACACATCGGGGATGGTTAGCGGTCGGACCATGTCCGTGCGCCCTTTCATCAGGTGCTCAAAGCCGTCGTAAATGCCAATGACCTCCAGACCAGCGTTGATGGCTTCAATGGTGGCGGCGCTGATGACGCTGTTGATGCCCGGCGCAGGACCGCCGCCAACAAGGATGCCCAATCGCTCCGCCATCAAAATCGCCCTCCTTTGTCACCCATTTTTGCGTGGTATGTGTTCAAGTCCTTTGCGCCTTAAAACCGACTTGCTCGTTCCCTCTTTGCCACCAGACCCAAAGCAACCCCACAATAGTTTTGGCATCCTGCACTTCGCCCCGTTCAATCGCTGCTACCGCTTCGGACAAAGGGAGGGTTACCACTTCTACCAACTCGTCTTCATCTTGCTCCCCTTTTGCAGGTTGCAGTCCCGTTGCCACGAAAAGGTGAATCAACTCGGTGCTGTAACCGGGCGCCACATAAAAGTCTGTCAAGTGTGTCAGTTGCTGAGCGATGTAACCCGTTTCCTCCCGCAACTCCCGTTGCGCGCACTCTTCAGGCGGTTCATTAGGATGGCGCGTGCCAGCGGGAATTTCCATCAGGGCTTTCCCGACCGCATAACGAAACTGCCGAACCAAAACGACGCGGTCGTCTTCCAATAAGGGCACGATAGCAACGGCTCCGGGGTGCTCAACAACTTCCCGCACACTCATGCGCCCGTTGGGCAGGCGCACTTCATCTTTGCGCACCCCGATCAAGCGCCCTTCAAAAACCTTCTCGCTTTTCAACAGCGTTTCTCTCAAATCCACTGTCCGTCAACCCTCCATTTTGCAAAAAGGATAGCACAGGCACTGCGAAAAGATAGCGGGGAGAGGTCGGGAGCAGTTTCGTCAACGGGTTTCTTGCACCTCGGCAATTTCGGCAGGTTCGTGGAGCATCTGCAGCCGATACATGCGGGCATACCAACCGCCGTTCGCCATCAATTGCTCATGCGTGCCCTTCTCCACAATTTGCCCATCTTGGATGACAAAGATTTGGTCGCAATCGCGCACCATGGACAAGCGATGGGAAATGATGATGGTGGTGCGCCCCTCCATCAATCGTTCCAAAGCGGCTTGGATGACCGCTTCGCTTTCAGGTTCTACGGAGGCGGTCGCTTCGTCCAACAACAAGATGCGGGGGTTCGCGAGAAAGGCGCGGGCAATGCAGATGCGCTGTTTCTGCCCACCAGAAAGCCGAACGCCTCGTTCGCCCACCACCGTCTCGTAGCCGTTTGGCAGTTGCTCAATGAACTCGTGGGCATTCGCTAACTTAGCGGCTTCCACGATTTCCTCATCCGTCGCATCCAGTCGCCCATAGCGGATGTTGTTGCGCACCGTGTCGTTGAACAGGAAGGGTTCTTGAGTGACGATGGCGCAGTGTTGTCGCAGGGAAGTTTGAGCGATTTGGCGCAAGTCGTAACCATCCAGCAAGATGCGCCCTTCCTGCGGCTCCCACAACCTCAACAGCAGCGCCAAGATGGTGCTCTTGCCTGCTCCTGACGGACCAACGATGCCTATTTTTTGTCCAGGCAGCACCTCAAAACTGACATCCTTGAGCACCACATTGCGGTCATCGTAAGCGAAAGTGACGCGGTCAAAAACTATGTGCCCTTTCACCTCCTTCAACTGCACCGCATCGGGGGCGTCGGTGATTTCCAATGGGGCGTCCAGAATCTCAAACACGCGGGACGCTGCTGCGATGGCGCGCTGCACCATTTCGTTGATTTGCGCCAGCGAGAAAACAGGGGAAAACAACTGCCACCAGTAGCCCCGATACGCCACCAACCCACCGAGAGTAAATTCGCCCCGCAACACGAAGATAGCACCCACGCCCACCATTACCACGCTGCTGAAGAAGCCGACGGTGAACACTGCGGGAAAGTAAACGGTGCGCGCCAACACGCCCTTGACGCTCTCGCTGTAGTAGCGGCGGTTCTCCTCCTCAAACCGCTGCAACTCGTAAAGTTCGCGGGCGAAGGCTTTAATCACCAAGATGCCCAGAAGGTTCTCCTGCAACTTGGCGGAAACATCGCCCAAGCGGTCGCGGATGCGCCGATAAAGCCCTCGGATGCGGGCGTTGAAAAACCAAACCAGCAATGCAACGCCTGCCATCGGCAACAGCGTTAAGGTGCCAACTTTCCAGTTCAAGGCAACGATGATGGCAGCGACGCCGACGAACTGCAGGAAGTTGGCGATGATGTTGTCCACGCCGTTAATGGCAATCTCTTGCAAAGTGTCCACATCGCCGATGGCGCGGGCGATAAGGTCGCCGCTGCGGCGTTCGTGGAAGAAACGGAGCGAGTGGCTTTGAAGTTTGCGGTAAAGAGCGACCCTTAAGTCGTAAACGAAGCGTTGCGCCACCACGCCCAGCAAGTAAGTCCGCAGCGCCGACAACCCCACGCCCACCAAATGGACGCCCACCATCACCAGAATGGCAGGCACCAGCAAGGTCACCTTCCTGTTGAGGATGACTTCGTCCACAATGAACTTCCAAACGAGCGGGTGAAAAAGTTGCGCCGGCGTGGACAATAAAAGGCACAACATCCCAACAGCGATCTGCCACCAATACGGCTTCAGGTATTGCAACAGACGCGCAAACTGCGCCATCTTGCTCGCCCCTTTTTCATCTTCAGTTTGGCAACTGCTTCCGCCCAAAAATCTACCAAACCTTCGCCAACTTGTAAACGCCTTTAGCGGTTACGAACTGCTTGGGAAAAGAAGGGCACAAAAGGGAGCAAGCGAGGGTTGAGGAGCAAGCACCCGCAAACTTTAGCCTTCCGATTGCTGCAGGGGCGCATCGGAAGCAGGTGTTGGGGCTTCTTGTTCAGCGGTTTTCTCCAGCACCTCCAGATAAGCCAGCAGAAGGTGGCGCAACTCCGCTATCAGTTGCGCTCTCAGGCGGCGCAACCGCTCCACTTCGTCCAGCGCCTTTTCCACCTGCCGCTGCGCCTCGGCTCTTTTCCGTTCTGCTTCCTGCTCCGCCTGCGCAATGATCAAGTTTGCCTCCTGCTTCGCTTGCTGCCGAACTTCGTCCGCTGCCTTTTCGGCGACCACCAGAGCGTTTTGCAACTGCTGCTCTATGGCTTGGTAGGTCTGCAACCGCTCCAATAGCCGTTCCCGCTCCTCCTTGAGCGAGCGGTTCTCCTCCAGCAAGTGGGCAACGACCTCGCTGACTTGCTGAAGGAACCCCTTGACTTCTTTGACCGAGTATCCGAACAAACTTCGCCGAAACTGCCAGCGAATAATTTCCGCCGGCGTCAGTGACACTGTTGTCACCTCAGTCATGGAAGAATCGCCACCAACACTTGCACCAGCAGGAACGCCAAAAAGATGGCAATCATCGGCGAAAAGTCCAATCCCGCTGTTTTCCATGGCGGCAAGACGCGCCGAATGGGGGCGAGCACGGGTTCGGTGATGTCCTCTATCCAACGGACGACAGGATGGTAGTGAGACGGGCGAACCCACGAAATCACACAGCGAAGGACCATGAGCAAAACGAACAGGTTATACGCCCACATGACAACACGGTCCAACACTTTTGTCACCTCACAGGTAATTCCACGCTGTTGTCCGTCGCCTCGCCAACGCCTGGGAAGAGAGCGGAGACGGCTTTAATGGTTTCCTCATCGCCACCCGCTAAGACATTAGGCGGCACGAACAGAAACAGCCGCCTCCCGATTTCATAAAAGTTGCCCCGCAACGCGTAACTGACTCCTGCCAGCATATCCACAATGCGTTGGGCTTTCGCTGAGTCAATGTGTTGAAGGTTCACGAACACTGCTGCACCTTCCATCAATCGGTCCGCAGCCTTGACAGCGTCTTCCAACTTGCGGGGAGCGATTGCCCAAACGGTGGGGCGTTTGTTCCGAATCACGCCCCAACGAATGACACGGCTGGAGGGGTTAGCAGGTGCTTCTGTCTCGTCCGCTTCCTCAACGACCTCTGGCGGCTCCATCCCGAAAAGGCGCGCCAACAAACCCATCACCGTTGCACCTCCTTTTGGGGTCGGGGACCGAACAGGGCGGTGCCAATCCGCACCATGTTCGCGCCCTCTTCTATCGCCACCTCAAAGTCGTGGCTCATGCCCATAGAGAGGTAGCGCATCTCCACGCGGGGAAACGAAAGGCGCTGAAGGTGCTCAAAAAGTTCCCGCATCCGCCGAAAGTAAGGGCGCACTTGTTCAGGGTCGGGGAGATAAGGGGGCATCGCCATCAAGCCCACCACTTGCAAGTGGGAGAAGGGCTCCATCTGCTTGAGAAAGTCTTCCACCGCTTCAGGGGGAAGCCCTCCTTTCGTCTCCTCATCGCCAACATTAACCTCTACCAAGCACTCCACGACTCGCCCCAGTTGTTCGGCACGCCTGTTCAACTCTTCGGCTAATGCCAACCTGTCCAGCGATTGCACGAACCGACAAAATCGCACCACAAGTTTTGCCTTGTTGGTTTGCAAGCGACCAATGAAGTGCCAAGTGACCGCGTCGCCAATCTGTTGATACTTTGCCCACGCTTCTTGGGCGTAGTTTTCGCCGATGTGCTGTAACCCCGCTTCTATGGCGGCGCGGATGCGGGGCACATCCACCGATTTGGTCGCACCCACCAGAACGATTTCTTCAGGGCGACGCCTTACTCGTTCCGCTGCTCGTGCGATGCGTTCCTGAATTTGGCGGAAGTTCTCCTTCACCTGCTCGGGCGTGACAACGATTGTTTCCTGCACCATAGCAGACCCCTCTTTTGGCGGGTGCGCGCCTGTGTCCCCGAGCCCGCTCAAGGATTATAGCAGCGGCAGCGTTTGAAAGTGCTCCCACACCTGTGGCAATAATAGCGCCTTCAAGTTATCCACGATGAAGTCAGCATCCCACAGTGCAGCATCGTTGAAGTAAGTGCGCAAAGCGACGCATCGCATCCCCGCTGCTCGTGCTGCCTGAATTCCTGCGGGCGCATCTTCCACCACCAAACACTCGTGCGGTCGTAAGGGTGGCTCCACTTGTTCGTTCAACCGTTCCATTGCCAGCAAAAACGGCTCAGGGTCTGGCTTGCCGCGTTGGTAATCCTCAGGGGTCACGATGACCGCAAACAGTTCTCGCACCCCTTCCCGCTGCAACACCGTCTCAATCTGGTGCCGAAACGCGCCTGAAGCGACTGCTAAGGAGAATCGCTGCGCAAGGGTTCGCACCACATCCGCCATCCCGTCCATCGCTTGCAGTTTTGTGGGGAGCCACGCGTCGTAAAGTTCGGTTTTGCGTCGCAAGATGTCGTCCACTTGCGTCTTATCGTCCACACCGTTGCGCCGCAGCGCCCACCGCACTGCGTCCCTGTCGGGAACACCGATGCATCCCTGCTTGAACTCATCCCAAGTCAAGTCCATGCCCTCTTCCCGCAGCACATGCGCGAGGGCTTCGTAGTGCAACCGTTCGCTGTCCACCAACACGCCGTCAAAGTCAAACAAAACCGCCCGCAGCATACTTTCGCCCCCTTCAAAGTGGCACAATAAAAGCGTGCCACAAACTGTATCGCTGAAAGCGAAGCACTGCTCATAGTTGGGCACGCAAGGGTAGTTCGTCGCCTGATGAACCAATTCAGTAACTTGGGGATGCGTCTTCTGATACACCATCGGTGCGTTTGGGGTAAGTCCTCTGACGCACCGAAAAAATCGGCGCATCAGGAGATGCGCCTTTCAAACGACCTTGTTTCGCCCGCTTAGGTAAGCGCTCATGACGGCGTCAGGCAATGGAAGTTTCCGAGCACTTAACTGCGCAGAAACTCAATCTTCAGCAAGGGTGAAGCCATCTTCAATGCCTTGGAAGGCTTTGCGGACGATGTCGGCAAGGGCAGCGATGAGCAACGGGTCGGTGTTAGGCATCTCTATGCGACGCAAGTGGACGCCCAACTCTTTGGCTTTTTGCTGGGCTTCAATGTCAATGTCGTAAAGCACCTCCAAGTGGTCGCACAAAAAGCCGATGGGTGCTACCAACACATGCCGATGCCCTTGCTGTGCCAGTTCTTCCAACTTCTCCAAGATGTCGGGACCAAGCCAGTCATCACCGCTGGCACTTTGGTAAGCAAAGTGCCACTGGCTCAAACCCAAAAGTTGGGCGACGCCTTCTGCCGTCCGCTGCAACTCTTCAGGATATGGGTCATTCCACTCCAAGATGCGTTGAGGCAAACTGTGGGCGGTGAAGAGCACTTGGACCTTGGCGCGTTCTTCAACAGGAAACTGTTCCCACGCCTGCTTCACTTTTTGAGCGAAACACTCAAGGAGCAACGGGTGCGTTGCCCAACTGGTGACGAAGCGAATCTGCATCGCCCCGTTGGTGCGCTCTAATGCCTCCTTTGCGTAACCGATGTATTCCGCCACGCTGCGGCGGGAATAGTGGGGGGCTAAGATGAGCCCCACCGCCTCGGTGACGCCATCACCGAGCATTTGCTGCACCGCTTCAGCGATGTAAGGGTGCCAGTGCTTCATGCCCACATAGACGGTCACAGGCGAAAGGGATGGCTCTTGCCCGTTCAACTCCTCCTGCAGCAAGCGGGCTTGGGCAAAAGTGATTTCGTTGATGGGCGACTTACCCCCAATAGCGCGGTAGCGTTCTATCAAGTCGCGCAGCATCTCGGGAGACGGTTTTCGCCCCCGCAGGATGTGGGTGTAATAGGGCTCCACTTCGTCCAACGAATTTGGTCCGCCATATGCCATCAGCAAAACGCCTCGTTTGGTCTCTGCCATCAGTGCGTCCCTCCGTTTGCATAAAAGCGATGCGCCTTTCAAATTTAGCGCCAGAAGGGAGAAAAAGGCAGCAAAGCGAATGCTGCTGCGTAGCCCGCATCTGCCGTAACAATGCGTGGGCGCGGTGGCGGTTTCATCCCTACACCGAGGAAGAACCCTGGTTGAGTGGCTTGCATATAGCCCATCGTGTGACAGGCAACACTCAAGCGGTAGATGGGATCGTGCATAAGGGTGTAAAGTCGTTGCTGTGCAGGGATAGTGGTCACATAAATCCGCAGTTCGCCGTCAGCGTAAACGATAACCTCTTCGCGCCAGTCGCCGAGGATGTCGCCGTAAAAGAGGGGTGCATTGTAGGCGCCTTGCGCTGGTGCCGTGAGCAGGTTGACTGCTTCTGCTTGCTCGTAGCCCCATTTGTCAATGCGCAGCGAGCCTCGCCAGACATCCATCAGTTCCCGCAGGAAATCACCGTCCCACCAAATGCCGAAGTTGCAGTAGGGCATCCGAGGCGCGACGGAAATGACCTCACCTTTGGCGGAGAACAGCCATCGTGCTCCGCCCCCTCCACCCCAACATTCCATGCCAGGGTAGCGAGGGTCAATGTCTGCCGCCATTGCTCGTCCGACATCGCCTGTTGTGGGTTCGGGCGGTCCCCAAAGGATTTTCCCTGTTCGGGCACAGTGCAGTTCCACGCCCATCCCTCGGCTTGCTTTAGGGCTCTCGTGGCACGCAAACACCTCCAAGCCAGGGCGATCAGGGTCAATATCGCTTAAGTGAAAGCGGTCGCCGTGTCCCAAGCCTGTAGTGTAAACTTCCCGCCCATCGTCATCAATGAGCATCGCCCCGTGCAAAATTTCGTCCTTGCCGTCACCGTCCACATCGCCGATGCGGACATTGTGGTAGCCTTGTCCCCACCACTCTTTCGGCAACTTCTCGTTGCTCCAGTGCCACCGCTTCACCAACCTACCGTTGCGGTAGTCCCACGCCTCCACTTTCGTCAGGGCGTAATAGCCACGAAAAACAATGATGCTGGGGCGAACGCCGTCAAGGTAAGCGATTGCCAGCAGGTTGCGGTTGACCCGATTGCCGTAATTGTCGCCCCAGTCAGCGATGTTGCCCCGCTCAATCCACGGGGCTCGTGCCACCTCCTTGCCCGTCAACCCATCAATGACGGAGAGGAACTCGGGACCTTCCAACACGGTGCCTTGTTCGTTGCGGTAATCAGTGCGCCCGTCGCCGTTGGTGTCGCCAATTTGCCTTCCGTCTCCGAAGACGGTGCCTTCCGCTGTTTTGCAAATCACTTCCGCCCGCCCATTCCCATCCAAGTCGTAAACGACGAGCGGGAAGTAGTGGACGCCCAACTCAATGTTCCATCCCAAGTCCATCCGCCACAGGAAGGTGCCGTTTCGCAAATAGGCTTCCACCTTGAAGGTGGTGGGAGAAGGGCGCACTTGAGCGGGATCTTTGCCCCCTGCCGGTCGGATGACCACAAAGTCGTATTCGCCATCACCGTCCAAATCGCCAACTCCTACCCGTTGAACTGACTGATTTTCCCAATCGTTGGGCAATGGTTTGAGTGGAACGGAAATGTAAGGGCGAACGGGTGGATTGGCAGGTAAGGTGAAGGGTTGACTGGATGCCAGTTCGCGCCCTTTGACAATCGGTCGCACGAAGTAGGAGACGGGCTTGCTCAAATCCACGCCTGCGTCCACAAAGTCGGTGGTGCGTGCGATGGGTTGACGGTTAACTCGCACGGGCGGACTGTTGCCAACGCGCCGATAGAGGTTGAAGGCGGTATCGTCGGAGTCGGTTCCCAACAACCGCCAACTCACATGCACCTTTCCATCGCCCAAAGGCACTGCCACCACGCCCCGCCCTAACCGCTCCATTCGCCGCATCGGCAGTGAACTGGGGTTCAGAAGCGTTGGCAGCAACACCGCCAAAAGAGCAGAGAACAGCACTATGCCTCTAACTGCTCGGCTCAGCCGAACAGGCATTTCGCCCACCTCTCCTTAGCGAAGCAATCGCGCGCCGCTTCGTAAGCGGTGTCACTTATCTTGACGCACTAACAAGCGATGGATAACCGTGCCAACGGGACTGACCTGTTTCTGCTGTTGCGCTTCACCAAAGTTGGCGGAGGGATTTATCGGGGAGGAGCAAAAAGGCAGCAGCGCTCCCAAAGCAAAGGGCACCTACCACAAAGGCGTTCGCAACCCCTAACCACTGACCGAGGAAGCCGAAGAAGAGGCTACCCAGCGGCATCAGACCGATGAACATGAAGGAGTAAACGCCCATCACCCGCCCGCGCAAAGCGTCAGGGGTCAAAGTTTGCACGAGGGTGTTTGCCGTTGCGTTTTGCAAAATGGCGCCAAAGCCGATGAGCGCTAAGGTTAAGGTTGCGATGGGGAAGGGGCGAGCGAAAGCCGTAGTGGCTAACCCCACCATTGCGACCAGACTGCCAACCCCCACCAATCGCCCGCGTCGGAAGCGCCCCTCCAAACTGGCAGCAGCAACTGCGCCCAAAACCGCACCAACCCCGACACTGGCGACAAGGAAGCCGTAGCCCTTCTCTCGCACGCCCAACACCTTATCCGCCAACGAGGGCAGGAGCACTTCAAACTGTCCACCGAACAGGCTCCAAACGCCAACTAAAAGGAGCAGTCGCAAAACCCGCCGATCAGACCGCAAGTAGCGGACACCTTCCCGAAGGCTTTCCCAAAATGCTTGCTGCTGGGACGCAGCCACAGGGGTGGATGGCATCCGCAGCAGCGCTGACATCGGCGCCAAAAAACTGAGCGCATTCAGCAGAAAACAAGTGGCGATGCCGAATTTGGCGATGATGATCCCCGCTATGGATGGACCGACGATGCGGGATAAGTTGACGGCAGCGGAGTTGAGAGTAATGGCGCTCATCAAGTCCTCTTTGCCCACCAACTCCACCCAGAAGGACTGGCGGGTGGGAACATCAAAGGCTCGCACGAGCCCCAACCCTAACGCTAACAGGAGAAGGTGCCAAACGGCTATCCACTTCGTTGCGGTCAACAGCCACAGCAAAAGGGCAATGGTGGCGGCAGTGATTTGCACCCCCAACAGGATGCGCCGCTTCTCAAACCGATCAGCAATCGCCCCGCTAAAGGGTGCCAGCACTGACACCGGTAGCGCCGTGAGAGCGTTCACAATCCCCAACAGGGCTTCAGAACCCGTGAGTTGGTAAACGAGCCAACGCTGTGCCACGCCTTGCATCCAACTGCCTGTGAGGGAGATGTTCTGCCCAATCCAAAACCGCCGAAAGTGCGTGTGGCGAAGGGCACGGAATGGGTTGTGCCGTTCAACAAGCGTTTTTGAAGGAGTGGATTGTGCCATCCGTGCCGAATCATCTTCCATCGCCATGCTCCTTTCGTGCCTTTCTTGCCCTAAAACAGTTTGGCACACAGGAGCGCTGCGGGGCTTGCGCAATGCGCGTTCCGCGCTTTTCAAACTTTCAGCGCTGCACCCGCTTTCAGGTCAACTGCAACTTCCCTTGAGCATGGAGTTGGCGGAAGATGGAGAGAGTTTCTTGAAAACCTTGGTGGACGGGCGTTCTCGGCAATGGACCCACATCCCGCTGCAGACTGCTGTCGTCCAAATCCCAAACTAACGGCAACGGCGTGGGGTCAAAGGAGAGCAGTAAGGATGCATCAGGCTCAATTTCCGCCATCACTTGCAAAATGTCTGCCACTGCCATCGGCGTTCCCCGCAGGTTGTAAACCCTTGCACCGTCCAAGTCAGCGAGGGCGCACCGAACGAAGGCTTCTGCTACATCGGCAACATACTGTAAGTCCACGACGCCGCCGAAGCGAATGCGGAAAGGTTGTTTGAGCACGAGCGCTTTCAACGCCGTTGTGATATCCGCTGTCACCCCCACATCGCGTCCGAACCCGTAAACTGTGTGAGCGCGCAACCCTGCGCTGGCGATTTTGTGTTCGTGCCAATACGCATTGGCGCACAACTCGTTGCAAACCTTATAAGCGCCGTAGTGGGTGACAGGGCGAAGGGGCACTTCTTCAGGCAGTGGCGCTTGCGGATACATTTCGGGCGGACCAAAAACGGCGACCGAACTGGCATACACAACCCGTCGCACAGGGGGAAATTGACGGGCGGCTTCAAAAACGCGCAGGGTGCCGATGACATTCACCATCGCGCCACCGACAGGGTCTTGACGACAAAAGGGAATTTGCCACGCTGCCAAGTGGATGATGCGGTCAACCTCCCAGCGAGCCAAGATGCTGGGGAGCAATTGGGGGTCTGTCAAGTCACCTTCCACGAAGGGCAAATCTTGCCAATCGGGCACCAACACTGAAAGGCGGGAGCCATCTCGCCGCAAGTCGGTCAGAACAACAGGCAAGTTGCGTTCCCACAACTTTTTAACCACCCACGCTCCGATGAACCCGCACGCACCCGTGACCAACAGCGCCATTTTGTCCGCCTCCTCGGCTTGCTTCATTCACTGCTTCTCAACGGCAAAACGCCACAAATCAGTGGCATCAAGGCTTGTCCCGACGGATGTCAAAAACTCTCGCTGTTGGAGCACCTCTCCTGAGTTGCCGATTTCGCTCCCTATTCGGTGCGTTAGAAGACGAGCACTTTGAGCGGCAGTCGTTTGAATATCCGCCAGAGATTGACCCCGACACCGCTGAAGAGTTTTTGTGGCAGCCATTGTTTAGGAAAGGGTATCGTTTTCGCCCATCAACGCTGCTGCGAAAGCAACAGGGTCAAAGAGGAGCAAATCGTCAGCAGTTTCGCCAACGCCGATGGCTTTGATGGGGATGCCTAAGCGGTCCTTGATGGCAATGACAGCGCCGCCTTTGGCGGTTCCGTCCAGTTTGGTGATGACGATGCCCGTGATAGGCACAGCAGCGGCAAACCGTTCTGCTTGCGCCACTGCGTTCTGTCCCGCTGTCCCGTCCAACACCAACAGCACTTCGTCTGGTTCCCGCTCCAACGCTTTGGTCACAACGCGGTGGATTTTGCGCATCTCTTCCAGCAAATTGAACTTGGTGTGCATGCGCCCGGCGGTATCAATGAGCACGACATCATATCCCCGTGCTTTCGCTGCTTGCACGCCGTCAAAAGCGACGGCAGCGGGGTCAGCGCCCATCTGGTGAGCGATAACGGGCGCTTGCAACCGTTCTCCCCACACCTTCAACTGGTCAATGGCAGCGGCGCGGAAAGTGTCCGCTGCGACCAACAACGGCTTTTTGCCTCGCTTTTGCAGCCAACGAGCGAACTTGGCAATTGTTGTCGTTTTGCCTGTGCCGTTGACGCCGACAAATAGCCACACGGTGGGTGGGACATCGCTGAGCCGCAAAGCCGTTTCCCCTTGCAGCAAAGCAGCAATCGCGTCCCGCAACGCAGCCCGCACTTCTTCTACCGTTGTCAATCGCCCTCTGCGGACACCGTCGCGGATGTCGCTCATGATTTTTTCCGTTGTCGCCATGCCCACATCTGCCAAGATGAGCGTCTCTTCCAGTTCCTCCAGCAGCCCTTCATCCACCTGTTGTCGCTGAAAGATTTGAGTGAAACGCTGGACAAGGTTTCGCAGGAACCGCATTGACCGTCACCTCAGCGGTCAAATTTTGGAGCGTGCAAACGCCGCTGTCATTGAAAGCGTGGGACAAAGAGCCCATGCGAAAGGTAGCGGCTGACGATTCGCAACCGTCCGCTTTAGTGAGTGAAGGGTTGCCAGCGCTGAGCGGTCACGCCCAATGCACCAGCGGAATCAGCGCCAAAGTTGCCCATAGAGCGATGCGGACAGCGTTCAAAATGTCCTGCGGCGGGCGATTGGATGCGGGACTTGACGGCTGCCGTGCATCAATTTGAGAGGGGTTGGAGAGGATGTCGGATTTCTTTAGCACGCCTTCCTGCACTTTCTTCCCTCGCTTCTCTTGCCCTTCCAACCACACCCACAGGGCTGCTGTGCCCAAAGCAACCAGTTCCAGCAACTGGAAGGGGGGCGCAAGGAGCCGCAGCGAGAAGAAGCACAGGAAGGTGGACACAAGACCGTAGCCAGAGATATAGCCAGCCACCCCTTTCAAGCGAGGTGGAAACAGGACGGGCGCCCAAACGACTAACGAGACAAAGGAAACCCACAAAGCAGCGCTCATCGTGCTGGGACGGCTCAGCACCACTTCAAACACTTCTGCCAGTAACCGTTCCATCGTGCAACCCTCCCTTTTTCGCTACGGCACTCGTTTCCTTTGTAGCACACTCGTTCCCCAATTGCAAGGGCATGCGTTATCTGGCACTGCTGTGCACCTGCTCTACGCGAGCGTTCACTTCTGTCATGCGCTGCGTGAGCAACTCCCACGGTTCATCGTTTTCCTTGACCAAGCCATAGTTGCTGTTTTCACCGTCAAAGCGCCCTTGTGCTGGTTGGTCATTGTGTTGGAACCAATGGTAGCCCACACAGTAAGGTAAACGCATTAAAGCGGTCACGAAGCGCTCAAAGTGGTCAGCGCGGTCCTTCTGCGTTGGCACCGGCTGCCCTGCGCCGCGCGTGTTAGGCAACCCGCTGTCCATCGCCTTGAAGGAGAACTCCGTGATCATGACGGGTTTGCCTGTGATGCGATGCAGTTCCTCCAGCATTTTGACAGGTGGCTCAAAGCCATACCAGTTGAAGGAGACGACATCCACAAACTCGCCCATCGCTTCCACAACAGGGCGAAGGGCGTAGCCAGCGAAGCGAACACCCAAGATGAGATGGTTCGGGTCGGCAGCACGAATGGCATTGTGACAGTGGCGGAAGTATTCGCGGGCAATGAGGCGCAAAAATTCCAACCTGTCAGTAAGCCGCTGCTTTTCCACTGCCTCGTTGGGTGCTGGGGGCAGTTCCGTCAACTTCGTCAAGGCATCCCAATTGGGCACCGCTACCTCCCACGCTTTGTTGAAAGCGTCAATGGTGCCGTAGCGTTTGCGGAAGAACTCCAGCACCGCGCGCTTGCCCGGCGCTTCGGGTGGGAGTCGCAACAAGTAATCGTCCAGCAAGTGCTGGCGGGAACGCCAATCGGGTCCCCATCGCAGTTCGTTGTCGGTGAAGTAGCCGACCAGCAGCGGGTCGTTTTTGCGCGGGGCACACTCGCGAGCGGCGATTCGGTCCAGCGTCTCCCGAAACTTCGGGTCAAAGACATCGGGGAAAGTGCCCTTGAGCCAGTCGGCGCCGGCTCGCGCGCCCATGTTCAGAATGACCGTGTAAGGCATGTGGCGAAACAATGAAGGCGACGACCATGCTCCAATGGTGTTGAAACCCCATCGTTGCAATCGTTGGGCAACGGCTTCCGCCCACTTCTCTTCGCTCCCATACTTTGCTTCCACATGGCGCCGGTAAGGGGAATAGCCCAATGCGGGACAATGGTCGCCGTTGAAGTTGACATGGTTGACGCCTTTGGAGATGAAAAGGTGCCCGTCGGGGTCTACCAGCCACCAAACACCGCTTACCTGCTCGGTGCGGAAGAAGCCCGTCGCCTTACGCTTCATCTTTGTCCACCCCCCATAGCGGCAATAAACAGGAGCGCTCCCGACCAACGCTGCTAATCCCGTCACCGTCAAAAATTGCCGTCGTCTCATCCCTTGCGCCACAAACATCCCCTCCTTGTTGGCTTGTCAAGCGCAAGTTTTCTGCTATGGCGATGGTTGCCAGTAACTGCTTTCGTGGCATCGTTCTCGGCGCACCAATTTACCATCGTGAAAGTGCCATCGCCAGAGCCGCACCCGTTGGCCACTCAGTTGCTCACGACGGAGCATGAAGCGCCAGCGCCGATACTCCTTCTCTTGCGCGGGTGTCATCCAACCGAGGAGGTGGCAGCGCAGTTGATTGCTGACGACCGTGCACTCAATTTGCACGGGGAAGGGGAACGGGTTTTGCAACCGCAAATCGGCGACGCCGAAAGCGACGGCAGCGTCCATGCCCAACGGGACGTAGGAAGGAGCAACAGCGTGCGGGTGGCGTTCGGTAACTTTCAACCCTGCCAACAGCGCAGCGTTGTAAAGAGCGGTCGCCACTTGACAAACGCCCCCGCCCCACGAGGGCACCAGGACGCCTCCGAAACTGACGGGGGCGCGCACGAAACCGCGTTCCCGCGTCCACGAACCTACTCGTTGGTTGAAGGAGAAAGTCCCCTTAGGCGGGATGATGGCTTTGTTCAAAGCGCGGGCGGCTTTGAGGGCGTTGAGCCGTTGCCCTTCGGTGCGCCCTTCAAGAGAGGTGTAGAAACTCGCCATCACCACTAAGCGCTGACGCTCGCATCCCGCTATCATTGTTAGCACTGCAAGCAACAACAGCGCATACTTGCTCACAGCCATTTCATCGCCACCAGCACAAGATTGTAGCGCTGCAGGAGGGAACCGCATGGACTGGGTGCGCATTGACGGCAGTTATGGGGAAGGTGGCGGACAAATTCTGCGCAGCAGTTTAGCGCTGTCGGCGCTCACGGGCAAACCGCTGCACATTTTTAACATCCGCGCCGGGCGCAAAAACCCTGGCTTGCGCCCCCAACACTTGACCGCTGTCCGAACCATTGCTGTTGTTTGCAACGCCAAAGTGGAGGGGGCAAAAGTCAACAGCACGGAAGTGCGGTTTATTCCCGGCGAACCGAGTGGGGGCGAGTTCGTGGTGGATGTCTCCGCCGACCAGCCCAGTGCAGGTGCGGGCACTTTGGTGTTCCAAACCCTCTTTCCCACCCTCCTGTTTGCGCCACGACCTTCATCCATCCGCATCGTTCGTTGCGGCACCCATGTTCCTTTTAGCCCCCCCGCCGATTACATCGCTCATGTGTTTTTGCCCACTGTGCAGCGGATGGGGGCAATGGGAACCTTCACCCTCGTTAAGGCGGGTTGGTTTCCGAGGGGTGGTGGCGAACTTCTCGCTATCGTTCAACCCGTTTCCGCACCCCTACAACCCGTTGTGCTGAGGGAACGGGGCACTTTCCGCCGTGTGTGGGTGCTCAGCGCTCTGTCCAACCTGAAGCGTTCCATCGCCCTTCGGCAAGCCAACCAAGCGGTTAACAGGTTGTTAGCGATGGGTTTCCGCCAGAGTGAGATTGAGGTTGACATCCGCGAATTGCCTTCCCCGTCCACAGGAACGGTCGTTTTCCTATTGGCGGAGTTTGAAAACATCGTGGCTGGGTTCTCAGCGTTAGGCGAGTTGGGCAAGCCGGCGGAAAAGGTGGCAGACGAAGCGGTGGACGCTTTTGCTAACTACTGGCGCACCACCGCACCTGTTGACCCGCACCTTGCGGACCAACTGGTGTTATTCATGGCGCTGGCGGATGGGCGGTCGGAGATTCGCACCAGTTCCCTCACCCAGCATACTCTCACCCACATTTGGCTGATAGAGCACTTCTTGCCCGTGCGGTTCCAAGTGCAGGGGCAGTTGGGCGAGGAAGCCCACATCGCTGTTGAAGGTGTGGCGTTCTTGCGGCAAAATTGAAGCGACGCGCTTAAAACGCAGGTGACCGACCATGCACAGCGAAACGATGGGCGACAGAGCCATAGAGGAGGTGAGGGCGTTCCACCCACGCGACGGCGTGCTTAACGCACCCGTGTTGGTGCTGAACCGCAACTACGAGCCCCTCAATGTCGTTCCCGCCAAGCGGGCGATTGTGATGTTGCTGAAAGGGAAGGCGGAGATGGTGAAGCCTGCCGACGGTCTGGTCGTTCATGCTGCGCGGGAGCAAATACCCGTCCCATCGGTGGTGCGGTTGATGGTTTATGCGCGGCGCCCGCCCGCGCAAATGCGCCTCAACCGTCGCAGCATTCTTCTGCGGGACGACTACACTTGCCAATACTGCGGTTATCGCGGACCTGGCTTGACCATTGACCATGTCATCCCCCGTGACCGAGGAGGCAAGACCGACTGGGACAACCTGGTTGCCTGCTGCACCCGCTGCAATAGCAAGAAAGGCAACCGAACACCTGAGGAAGCGGGGATGATTCTGCGGAAGCGACCGCGTCGTCCGGCTTACTTGCCTTACATGGGCTACGCCAAACTGATGCAAGCCCTCCGCAACCCTGAATGGCACGACTTCCTCCGCCCCTTCGTGCGGGAGTAGCAATGCTTCATCCGCTCAAGCGCTGCAGGTGACGCAGCAGCCACTCCGTTGCAATGCCCTCGCTTTCGGGAGCGTGCATCAGCAATCGTCCGTAAAACTTGAAGGCTTGCTCCACTTCGTAGCCTCCCTCTTCATACGCTTTCGCTGTCGGCAAGTAGCCGATGCAGCCGTTCGTGTAGCCGAGGGCAACGGTGTGAGCGAACGGCGATTGCTGCTGAACGGTCAAGCCAATTTCCACGAAGGTTTCACTGGCTAACCCTGCGAAAGCGAGGTTTCCCAACCGCAGCACTTGCGCGTTCATGGATTCGTGGGTGGGCAAAGTTTTTTGACGGAGCGCTTGCAAAACTTTCTTTGCCCACTCCGCCTCGCAAAACTGCCATTGCGCGTCCCCTAACCTTCCTTCCTTGCGGGCTTGTTCGGCGCGCTCTTGGAAGCGTCGTTGGTGCTCTCGCAACACCTTCATGGGTGGGGGCGATAGCAAGGGCAGTTTGAGTGAAGCGATATCACCAGCAATTTTGTTGCCTTCAATTGGTTCTGCTCGCATAACGGCTTGCACCACGCTGGCGGCTAACTCCTGCCCTAAGCGACGAGCAATTTCTCCCGTGCCCCGTTCCCGAGGGTTAAGGTTGCCCGCACACCCTTGCAAAAACAGCGCTGCTGCCTGACCACCGAAGAAATCCTCAACGGCTTCGCGGGCAAAGTGGACATAGTCGGCAGAAACGACATAGTTGTCTGCACCCAGCACGACGGGATGGCAGGCGTAGGAGAAAGCGACGAGATAAGAGCCGTTGACTTCGGCGACGAACGCTTTTACCTGCGGGTCCGTAACGCCTTCGGGATTTTGTCCAATGACGATGCGCCCTTCGGGTGTTCGTTGGCGGCGGTTGATGCTGATGCGGCACTCGGCTGTTCCAAACCGCAATTGCGCTTTCATCAGCGAGTCGCATGCGATTTTGACCGCTGTGGCGGCTTTGCGAAGGGTGGTGTCCAAGTAAGCCGCATCGGGGCGCCCCATGCACGAAGGGGCTAACTCTCCAACAGCAGGAGCAGAATGGGTGTGGGAGCAGTTGATAAGTAGGTGCGATGGCTCAATCCCCGTCCACTCTCGCACCAATTGGCGCAAGCGTTTCACTTGCTCCTCAGTGAGCGCAATCAAATCCAACGCCAGAAGAGCCGCTCGCTGCCCCTCGTCGTTCTCCACCACCAGTGCACGAGCGGAAAGGGGTGTGTGGATGTCATCGCACGGTTTCGTCCGCGCTGCGAATCCCGTCAGCCACACCCCGATGGGGGGAGTGATGTCCATTTCGCCGTAGCCTGCGCGCCAACTCATCGTCCTCACCCCTCGTTCTTTCTTGCCCGTCAATGCCTCAAAGCGGCATACAGCCGATTTCAAGTCTGTCGGTGCAGCACTTCCCACAAAGCAATTGCGCCGGCGACGGAGGCGTTGAGGGCAGCCGTTTTGCCCAACATGGGGATGCGCCAAACGGCGTGCGCCATCGCTTTCAAACTCGCCGACACCCCACCCCCTTCGGCACCGACAATGAGGAACAGAGGGCGCAGTTTGGGAGCGGAGCGAATGTCTTCTCCGTCCATGTCCAACACGGCGATAAACCCGCCCTCGTCTTCAAAGCGCTTTGCAAACTGGCGCAGGTTGCCGATAGCGATAGGGATGTGGAAGCAAGCGCCGGCAGATGCTTTGACAACCGTTGCGGTGATGCCCACGCTGCGGACGGGTGGGAGAATGACGCCACACGCCCCTAAGGCTTCTGCGGACCTGATGAGGCTGCCCGCGTTGCGCGGATCCTGCAAGTGATCCAAGCCCAACACGACGCCTTTGCTCTCCATCGCTCGTTGGAGCACCTCGCGCAAAGGGGCTAACGGAAACTCGCCAATGTCAGCAGCAATGCCTTGATGGTCAGGCGAACCTGCGATTTGCTCCAGATGCCCCCGCGAGACCGTTCGGATGGGAACGCTTTCTTCGTGCAAGAGCCATTGCAACTCCGCGTCCAACTTTGCTCCATCCGCAACATAGACCACTTTGGGCACAATCCCTGCCCGCAAGGCTTCCCGCACCGGGTGCCGACCGTAAATGACCATCGGAACAACACCTCAAACGGCATCTGCCCTGAGGAACCGACTCGGTTGCGTCAAATTTTGCCCTTACACATCACTTGTGACTTACCGCTGAATTTGTCGCAGGAGGGCGACGATGGTTTCATTCATACGGCGGGCGGCTTGCCAGCCGACGGAGTTGACTTCGCCGTAAGGGCGTTCAGGAGCGTTGTTGAGCCAGGGCGGTTGCTCGTCCCACTCGCACTGGGGAATGATGTAGCCGATTTCATCGTTGGCTAAGCCGACAACGAAGATGAAGGACGCTCCTGTTTTGCGAACATAGTCCATCAGGATAGGTTCGGCAGGCGCATCAGGGAAGTCAGCGCCGGGATAGCGCACGATGCCGCCATAAACCAATTCGGGGTAAACTTCGCCTGGAAGGAGCAAAAAGAGCGCGGTCGGGTTTTTCGCCCCCGCTTTGTAAATCGCGACCACGCCCACCTCCGACCGAATGTCCTCGCCCAGCGGGATTTTGACCGCAATCTTCTGACCGTTCACGGGCAACTCCGATGTCGTTGTGCGCGAGTCAAGTTTGCCCTTGGTGTAAAGGGGGCGAGAGAGGACGCCCAAGCCGGTGGCAAGGCGGAAGTTTCGGTTTTGCAGCGGAACGAAGAAGGGTTGCAGCAGCACACGCAGCGTTCCTTTTTCCAACCGCTCTGCTTGACGGCTTTTAAGTGCCCGAGCGGCTTCTTCAGCGACGAACTGACCGATGAGTTCGGCTTTGCGGAAACTGGCTTCGGGGGCTGGTTGACCAGTAGGGGGATCTATGACCTTGACTTCTTCGCCCAACGGAGTAATCAGCCCGCCGATGGCGCCGTTCCAAAAGACTGCCACACCACCCACCAACGCTTCCAGCCGCTCATAAAGTGCCCAACAAAAGTCGGCGCTGAGAAGGCGGTTTTGACTGCCCAAAACTTCAGGGTGGTTTGCCCAGTTGACCAAAGTCCCAATCGTTTTGCCCGTCTTGCGGTTAACAGCGTGGAGCACCATCAAGCGATGGTCTTTGACAAGGGGTAAACGGGTGTCCAACTGCAGGGCTGCTAATTCCTCTCGCTCGCTTTTGGCGAAAATAAGCGTGGCTGGCTCCATCCTCTTGAGGGCATCAAGGACGCACTGGGCTATCTGCTCTTTTAACCGCACCATGTAGCGTTCGTCGCGCCCCGATTGCAGCGGCGTTGGACCCCACAGCCCAAGGGTATCAGGGCTTTGATGGTTGTGGGTGGCAGCGATAAGCACGGTTATGGGTTGCTTCCAAAGTTGGCGAACGCGCTCGCGAACGGCAATGACATCGGGTTCGTAGAAAAAGCCGATAAGATCCACGCCGACGAAAGCGACTGTTGTGTTGCCGTCGGTGATGGCAAGACACCGCGCCCAAATGGGGTCATGGATGCCCGTTGCTGTGCGGTTGTGACCGAAGCCTGCGATAAAAACGGGGCGGTCTAAAGACGGCGTCACATCGCGCTTTGCTGCCCCTGCCTGGAAGGCAGCAGCGGGAGCGATAGTTGCCGCAAGGAGCAGCCAACACCATCTGCTCACCATTCTCCCGTCACCTCCTCAGGGTTTTCCGCTTCCCCCTTCCATCCTTCTTCTCCGATAAGCGGCACGAACAAGCAGGGACCGAAGTTTTCAGTGATGAACTCGTTCCCCCTGCGGGTGATGCGCAGCAGGTCTTGCAGTTTGCGGCTCCCGACAGGGATAACCAACCGCCCGCCATCTTTCAGTTGCTCCAACAACGGTTTAGGCGGCGCAGGTGCAGCAGCAGTGACGATGATGGCGTCGTAGGGGGCGTGTTCGCTCAACCCTTTTGAACCGTCGCCCACGATGACTGTGACATTTGTGTAGCCCAACTCCCGCAAAATTTGCTCAGCGCGCTGCGCCAATTCTGGGATGCGTTCTATCGTGAACACCTCTTTCGCCAGTTCTGCCAAGATGGCGGCTTGGTAACCAGAGCCAGTGCCTACTTCCAGCACCCGCTCGTTGCCCGTCAGTTCCAGCAGTTCGGTCATGGTGGCGACCATGTAGGGTTGCGAGATGGTTTGCCCGTAGCCAATGGAGAGGGGATAGTCTTCGTAGGCGTGCCAAATGTCTTGGGGGCGGACGAACTTGTGGCGGGGCACTTTTAGGAAGGCTTGGAGAACTCGCTCGGACCGAATACCTCGCCGCCGCAACTGGTATTCCACCATGTTGGCGCGCAGTTGGGCTAATTGGTTCTCGGCATCCACCCGCTTCCCGTTATCCCGCGACAGCAACAAGCCTCTCATTCCTTTCGCCTCACAAAGAGCCTGTGCGCTCTTCGGAGGGGAGGACATTGAACAACTGCAAGCAATACTGGATGGTGGCTTTCAACTCGTGGTGGGTGATGGTGCCGCCGATAAGGTCGGCGCGCAGCAAGCGGTTCAATTCCGCCAACACTTCCGCTCGGCTGCGCCCTTGCCCCATCCATCGGCGCACTGTTTCCCGCAGCCGCTCCAAGCGGCGCTCGGGAATGCTGCGGACGGCTTCCTCCAAAAACTGGATGGCTTCGTTGATGTTTGTAGTTTGCCGTTCTGTTTCGCCGTCAATGAAAGTCAAAATGTTGCGCCTTTCGTCTACGGTGATGTTGAGTTGGTTTGTGGAACTCCCGGGCGTCTCGTAGACGACGGCAATGTTGACATATTTGTCCTCCCCTTCCGTCCACTCAGAAACTTGGAACCGCAGGTTGCCGAAAGAAACCTTGCCCATATAAGGTGCCAAGGTGGCAATCATCCGCTTCTGCACTTCTTCCGCCAGACCTGCCACTGCTTGATACCTCCTTCACGGTGAAGCCACCGTGTCCAGCGATTGTTCTTGCATTGCGGTTGCCTCTGATGTCGTCACCTGCAAAGGGATGGTTTGGGCTGACCCCAGTTGTCGGTCAATGCGCTCAATTTCCTCGCACAGCGGTGCCAACGCTGCCCAGGAAAGATTGCCCGATTTGAACAGGCTGTAGGCGACCTCGCCCAATTCCAACAATTTGTCGTAACGCTGGCTGAGCAACCGGCTGACTTCCACCTCATGAGCAGTTTTCGCCGACAAGTTTTTGAGCCACACGAACATCGCCACAAAGCCTTTTGCGAGGGCACTTCCCAGCCACCGAAAGAAGGCAAGGGTTTTGCGCCCCACTCGGGCACGCCATTCCCTCAGGTGCACTTCCCGCAAAACGGCTTCTTTATCCTGTGGTCGCCACATTGCTGTCACTCCCCTTACTCATTTTGCGGCAGTCATTCAGACGGTGGCAAGGATTCCGTGCGGCGTCGGTCTGTGATGAAGGCGGACAGGATGTCAATGGGAACGGGCATGACCACAATGGTGCTTCGCTCGGTTGCCACTTCCGTCAAAGTCTGCAAGAAGCGCAACTGCAAAGAACCGGGATGTCGACCCATGATTTCAGCGGCTTGAGCCAAAGTTTCGGCGGCTTGGTATTCCCCTTGGGCGTGGATGATTTTGGCTCGGCGTTCCCGCTCCGCTTCCGCTTGTCGTGCCATCGCCCGCTTCATGGCATCGGGCAACTCCACATCCTTGATCGCCACCATGTCCACTTTGATGCCCCAAGGGTCAGTGGTGGTGTCAATAATGCGCTGGAGCCGTTGGTTCAGTTCCTCCCGATGGGCTAACAGTTCGTCCAATTCGCTCTGACCCACCACATCCCGCAGCGTTGTCTGGGACACTTGTTGAGTGGCATAGAGGAAGTTTTCCACCCGCGTCAGTGCTGCCATAGGGTCCATAACCCGAAAGTAAACGACGGCGTTGACCCGCACAGTGACATTGTCCTTGGTGATGATTTCCTGCTTGGGCACATCTACGGTGAAGACGCGGATGTCCACTTTGATCATCTGCTCAATGAATGGGATGATGAACTGCAAGCCAGGGCGCGTCACCCGCACGAACCGTCCCAAGCGGAAGACGACACCGCGTTCCCACTCCTTGACGATGCGAACGGATTGAGAGATCAGCACCAATGCCAGAACAACGATAACCGCTAACAGTTGAATCAACGCTTCCTTCGGCATACTGTCACACCCCTTTTCGGCTCATTGTTTTCGCCGCACTTTCAGCCGCAACCCTTCCATTGCCACGACTTCCACTTTTTCGCCCGCTTTTATTTCCCCGTCAACGGCTTCTGCCGTCCACCAAGTGCCGCTGACGAAGACGGTGCCAACAGGGGCTAAGTCGGTGCGGGCTTCCCCTACTTGCCCAATCATCCACTCCTGCCCCACGACGGACTGTCGCTGTTGGGCGCGGATAATAGCCACTAACGCCCCCGCCAGTAACCCGCTAACTATTAACCCTGTTGTCACCAAAACGGGTGGGTCAACGCGGAAGTAAGCATAGAAGTTTGATGGCACTGCCCCTGGTTCAGGGAAGAGCATGAAGCCACCGAGGAGCAACGCTGCCACGCCGAAAGCGGCTAAAATCCCGTGACTGGCAACGAACAGTTCGGCAATGAAAAAGGCTGCCGCTGTCACAATCAGCAACACCCCGACAATGTTCACGGGCAGCAGAGCAGCCGAGTAGAGGAACAGGATGAAAGCGATGACCCCTACGGTGATGGGGAGGATGGCGCCAGGGTTGTAGATTTCCAAGATGAAGCCCAGCATGGCGATGAGAAGCAGCAGGTAAGCGATGTTGGGGTTGGAAAGGAAGTGCAGGAACCGTTCCTTCGCCGTCATTCGGAACTCAAAGAGCGCTGCGTCCTTCGTGTGCAACACTTTCTCGCCCTCAACAGTTCGCACCTTCCACCCGTCAATTTTCTGGAGCAGGTCGTTCATGTCTTCCGCCACTAAGTCCACAACTTTTTGTTCCACGGCTTCGCGAGCGGTCAGCACAGCGCTCTCCCGCACCATCTTCTCCGCCCACTTGACATTTCGCTTCCTTTCTTCAGCGATGGCTTTGATTGTCCCGACGACAGCGTTGGTGACTTTTTCCATCAGCACTCGCTCCGATTCGGAAGGGCCCCGTTCCTCGCTGCCGGGGGCAGGGGGGGCGAGGGGGACGAGGATAGGATGGGCAGCGCCGATGCGGGAAGCAGGAGCCATCGCCGCAATGTGGGCAGCCATCACGATGAATGCCCCTGCCGAATCCGCATTGCCCCCTCGTGGCGCCACAAAGACCACGATGGGAATGGGCGAGTTCAAAAAGAGACGAACAATGTCCTGCATGCTGTCAACGGTTCCGCCAGGGGTTGTTAGTTGAACCACCAAGCACTCCGCTTCGTTCTCCTTCGCCTCTTCCAATGCTCGCTGCAAAAAATCGTGCAGGCTGGGGTTTATCACAGCATCCTTTAGCACCACATAGTAAACGCGCGGGCGAGCAGGCTGTGCGCTCAAAGTTGATGCAAACACACTGATGATGAGAATGAGCAGCCAACGCATCGTTATCGCCTTCCTTTTATCGGCAATGCCCTGCTAATAACAGCATAGCCCTCTTGGCTCTGGGTGTCAATGCGGCTCTTGAGCGCACACCTGCTGCCACACTGCCTCCAAAAAACGTTTTGCCTCCACCTTGTGCTCGTCCAGATACAACTCCACGCTGAGAACACCTGCAAACTGGTCCTGCCAAAGGGTTTGAAGCACCTCGTGCCAATTGATGACGCCACTACCCGGCACCAAGTGAAGGTCATCGTGCTTGTCATTATCATGGGCGTGGATGGCCACGCAGTGATGACGGACGACTGCCCAATGGGCAGAAAAGCCTTCTGCCACTGCGGCATGCCCCACATCTAAGCAAACTTTCAACTGCGGTGACGGAAACTCTTGCAGCAACTGAGCAATTTCGTTGACATTATCCAGCAGGAAAACAATCTCACTGCCTTTGGGCGTGGGGTTGATATTTTCCAAAGCGATGGGCACTTGCAACCGCTCCGCCAAAGGTAACAAGCGTTCCAGCGACCACCGCAGCCCATCCATGGCTTTCGCCCGCACCCATTCCAAGGTAGGGATGCCGATGCCGTAACCAGGGTGAACGGTCACCCATTGAGCACCTAACTCGTGCGCCACCTGCAAGAGCCGCTCCACATACCGAACGGCTGCCTGTCGCGTTTCAGGTAGGAAATCGGCTAAGTTGAGCACATATGGGGCGTGAAAACTCGCTGTCAACCCTGCTGCTTCCATTGCTTTCCGCAGGGCATTGATGCGGCTGCGGTGAAACCGGCTCAGCCACTGAGCAGGGCTGAACAGGTCAATCTCCAAGTGACCGAAACCGTGTTCTAACGCGAATTCCAAATACGCTTCCGGCGGTTTGGGGAAAGCGACGAAACCCCACCGCAAATTAGACACCTCCGCTCAATGAGTCTGCCGATGCTGGCGTTTCTCTCGTTGCGTCACGGACGGTGCTACCAACGCACCTTCAATTCCCTTGCTGCTTTCGCTTCGTCCAAACGAGTGACAGGCGTTTGGTGCGGCGCCGTCTGGACAACTTCCGGGTTTGTCAAAGCCTCCTCTTTGATGCGTGCTAACGCAGCAGCAAAAGCGTCCAGCGTCTCCTTACTCTCCGTCTCCGTCGGCTCCACCATCATCGCTTCCTCCACGATGGTGGGGAAGTAAACGGTAGGGGCGTAGAAGCCAAAGTCTAACAAGCGCTTCGCCACATCCCATGTCCGAACGCCCGTCTCCCGCTTGAAGTGCCGCAAGGTCAACACGAACTCGTGTTTGCACAGCCCTGGGAAAGCAACAGGAAACAGCGCTGCCAGTTTGTGCATCAAGTAATTGGCGTTGAGCACTGCATCTTCGGTAACTCTTGTCAACCCTTCAGCACCGAGCGAGCGGATGTAAGCATATGCCCGAACCATCACTAACACATTGCCGTAGAAACTGTGGACGCGTCCGATGGAAAGGGGACGGTCGTAAGAGAGGCGAAGTTTCCCATCACACTCTTCTATGACAGGCACTGGCAGGAACGGCTCCAAAAAGGCTTTGACTGCGACGGGACCAGCGCCAGGACCACCACCGCCGTGGGGTGTGCTGAAAGTTTTGTGCAAGTTGAAGTGCATGATGTCGCAACCCATGTCGCCCGGTTTCGCTTTGCCCATGATGGCGTTCAGGTTAGCGCCATCGTAGTAGAGGAGCGCCCCTGCTGCGTGGGTGATTTCAGCAACCTTGACAATATCTCGCTCAAATTTGCCCAAAGTGTTCGGGTTGGTGACCATCACCGCTGCTGGCAAGCGCCCTTCCTTGTCAGGCTGCAGCGCACGCTCCAGCGCCGCCAAATCAATGCAACCGTCGGGACCGCTGGGCACACTTTCCACCGTGAAGCCGCAGCGCGCCGCCGAGGCAGGATTGGTGCCATGAGCCGAGTCAGGGACAAGGATGCGGGTGCGTTTTTCCTCTTCGTTACGATAGCGGTGCCACGCGCGGACCAACAGCAACCCGATAAACTCCCCTTGCGCCCCCGCTGCTCCCTGCAAAGTGCACGCGTCCATCCCACCGATTTCACACAACATCTGCTCTAACTGCTTCATCAGCCACAAAATCCCTTGCACCGTCTCCTCGTCCTGTAGCGGGTGCAAAAGGGCGAAACTGGGCAAACGGGCAACTTCTTCGTTCACCTTCGGGTTGTGCTTCATCGTGCAAGAACCCAGTGGGTAAAAGTGGGTGTCCACGCTGTAGTTGCGTTGCGAGAGCCGCACGAAATGGCGGACAACCGTCGGTTGGTCTAACTCAGGCAAAGGGGGCAGTTCAGCGCGCAAGTTTTCTGTGCCCAACAACTCCGTCAAGGGCTTGACAGGCACATCGGGTTCAGGAAGGCGAACGCCTATCCGTCCCTTCTTGTGTAGTTCCTTCAGCAGCGGCTCTCCCAACTCAGCATCCCCCTTCGGCGTCAATCGTAAACATCGGCGGTAACCTTTGCTTCCTTTAGCGCAGCGATGATGCGCCGCAGGAAGGCAGGCAAGTCCGAAGGCACCCTTGCGGTAATGATGTTGCCGTCCTGCACCACTTCCTTGTCCACCCAGTTGGCTCCCGCGTTGACAAGGTCAGTTTTGATAGCGAAGAAACTGGTCACTGTCCGCCCTCGCACGATGTCCGCCTCCGCCAGCATCCAACCGCCGTGACAGATAGCGGCGACGATTTTGCCTTTCTCAAAGGCTTCTCGCACCAACCGAACCATCGCCGGATGGCGGCGCATCCGGTCGGGGGCGTATCCGCCGGGGACGATGACCGCAGCGATGCTGTCCGCATCAACCTCTTCCGCTGCTACATCCGCTCTCGCTGGGTAACCTTCCTTGCTCTTGTATGTTTCGCCTGCCTTCGGTCCCACAATCAGCACTTCCGCCCCCTCCTCCCGCAACCGCAACACGGGATACCACAACTCCAAGTTTTCGTAGAGGTCTTCCACCAAGACGGCGACGCGAACACCTTTCAGGTCCGCCATTTTTCTCCCCTCCTTTCGGCGCGATGGGCAAAAGCCAAATGCCCGTTACAGTTTTCCATGTTCGGCGCCTGAGTGCTACTGATAAGCCTCTGACACTTGCTCAACTGTTATTGCTCTCGGAACACCGCACCAACGGATGACTGCAGCAGCGAGCAAATAGCAAGCAGCGCCAATAATGATGGCTTTGCTGTAGCCGACAAGTTTGCCCAGCATCACCGCACTGACGGAGCCTACTACGCTCATGACACCATTAACGCCCCAAAGATACGCTACGCTCATTGCCCAAAGAGTAGGCGCTAACCGCATCGCGGACGGGAAAGGCATGCCCATTGGAATGCCCAAAGCAAAGGCAAGGGCGAACAACGAGAGAGCGCGCGTCGGCAGTGGCAGGTGATGCAAGGCGTTAACAATTGGTGCAATTGTCAACCCTAAAAGAGCCATTGCGGCGGCGACGACGACACATGCGTTCATTGCCCAATTGCCCAAGCGTTCGCTTGGTTGCCGTTGCGTCCAAAAACTGCCAGCAGCGCTTCCGAGGAGCAGGGCACCGACGAACAGCGCAACAGTGTGGGTGGGGCTGCCCAGCAACAGCATGGTTCGCTGCATTAAACCGATTTCCGCCAGCATGAAACCCACGCCTAAAAACGCCACATAAGCGGTGGGGAGCCAAAATGAGCGCCCGCTGAAAACCGCTGAAGAGCGCCGCTCCTGCACCCACGCCGCGACACCGAAGACAATTACCAACCCAAAGGCAAGAGCAACAAATTGCCACATGATGGGTGGCACCGTCGGCGACAAGTCAACAAAGAATGGCGCATCGTCCGTAACGGGGCGAACATTGACTTGGTAGCGCCACAAAACTTCCTCAACCACATCTTCCGACGAGTATTCACCTTTCACCACCGCTCCCAGAAGTTCGTCTGTGACGGCAACGAAGGGGACGAAAACGGGGATAAGACCCCATCGTTCCGTGACAGTGCGAAGGAGTTTGGCATCATCTTGGCTGAAAGGTTGGCGCGCAATGATAACCAGTTGGCGGTAAGGGGTGATGCCCCAAAGTTCTCGGGGCAACTCCCACCATGCCAAGTGCAACGCGGCTTCAGGCGCGGGCTTTTGCGTCCCTTCCTGCACAACTTCCAAACCCGTCAACCACCAACGGAGAGCAAGAGAAGGCTCCTGCGTGATAAGGGCAATCATGCCCCGTTGGCTCAGCACATGCCAATAATCGCGGCAAGCATCTTTCGTGTGGACATAACTTTCCACCAACGCTAACCCCGCTTTTCCCATCGTGGCGGTTTGGGTGAGCGCCATGACGACCAAATCGTAGCGGCGGCGCGTTTGCTTGACGAAAGCACGGGCTTCAGCAATGTAAAAGCGAACGCCCAGTTTCTCGTAAATGCCGCCGTTGAACTCTCGGAATCGCTCCGCGAAGGTTTTCATCGCGGGATTGACATCAACAGCGTCCACCGTCTTTGCCCTCGCAATGAGCGCGCAAATCACATCCACACCCCCGCCTGAACCCAACGCCAAAACGGCATTGATTTGCCGTCGCGGCCGATTGGGTTGCTTCGGAAAAGTCAACAGAGCGTAAGGGACGCCCATGAGGGTGTTCATGAGCCACAAGCCCCCCTTCAGTTCCCCCTTAGGCAACCGCACCATCAGTGCGGGAACTTCGCCATCGGTGTAAAGGTGTAGCAAATCCTCTTCGCCTTCATCCTGCACTGCATCAGTGCGGGCGAAAGCGTTCCAGATGGTGGCGATGATGCGCGATTTGCCTGTCGCCAACTCCGCCAACATGGGCTTGACAATTTCTGGGCGCGTGTCGCGGGTGGGAGCGAGGTCAAACAAACGGTAATCGCGATTGGCAAAAGCAAAGGCTATGCTCGCCACCGCCAACGCTAACCCGACGCTGCGCAGAAGGAGCGGACCGAGCCCGAGAAGGGCAAAGGCCAGTCCAACTAACCCTGCCCCAACGATAAGCGCGTTCAACCCGCCAACCCAATTCAACAATGCCAACACGCCACCCGCAGCGAGGGCAGCGCCAGCCAAATCGGCAGCGTAAAGCCATCCGCTTCGCTCGCTGTAGCGGTCAAAGAGCAACGCAAAGGTTGCTCCCAAACACAAGAAGGGCAGCAGCGCCACAATGCCTGCCAGCCAAAAGGCGGTCGGAAAGTTCGGCAGCAAAACGCGTGCCAGAAACCAAGCAGCAAATAAGGTAGTCACTGCCATCGCAAAAATCAGCGCGGGAAGAAAGTGTTCTGCCTTCGCTCGGAACCAGTGGGCAAAATAACCGCCCAAACCCAACCCGCACAAAGCGATGGCGATGGCTAAGAAGGCGAAGTGGTAGCGCAGCACCACCGCAAACACGCGCGTTAAGGCAATCTCCATGCTCAATCCGCAGAAGGACAGCAGGAAGACAGTCAACACAATCGTGCCCCATCGGTTGGACATATCGTCACCTTCCTTTGCTTGTCCAGAGTTCACGATAGAGCGAATTGAAGGGCGAAAGCCAGAAGGGCTGCTACAAGTCCTGCAAGCCAAAACAGTCCCACGATGGCAGGCTCGTGCCAGCCCCACAACTCAAAGGAATGGTGGATAGGTGTCATGGGAAAGATGCGCCGCCCTTCACCGTAGCGCCGCTTAGTCCACTTGAAGTAAGCCACCTGCACTGTGACAGTCGCTTGCTCTATCCAAAAGACCAACCCGATGAGCAAGAAGGGGAAAACAGCGTGCGCCTTCAAAACCGCCATTGCCAAGCCAGCGCCCAATGCCATAGAGCCGATGTCGCCCATGAACACTTTGGCGGGGTAGCGGTTGAAAACGAGGAAGCCGAGACAACCGCCGACCAACGCAGCAGCAAGGAAGGCAGCGTCGCTCCGTTCATTGAGGAAAGCAAAAGCGCTGACGGCACCAGCAGCGATAGCCGTCAACCCTGCTGCCAACCCATCCAACCCGTCCGCAATGTTGACGCCGTTGACAGTCGCCAAAAAGAGTAGAACGAGGAAAACGAACCAGAGGGCTTGGGTGGTAGGGGTTTTCACAGGGAGCAAATCAGCCAGACGCCATTGCGACCATGCAGCGCCAAGCCACACGAGCGTCAAAAGCACCTGCGCTGCCAATTTGGGTTGGGTGCGCCAACCCTTTTTGCGGCGCAACTTTGCCCAATCGTCGCCCCAACCAATCGCAGCGAAACTGAGCATCGCCCCGCTTAAAAGCAACGCATCCGCAAGGGACAAAGGGGCAAGGTTCAGAGTGGCAACAACGGACAGTGTCAAAGGAACAGCAAGGACGAAGGCGAGCCCGCCCATCGTTGGCGTGCCTGCTTTCAAACGATGGCGCTCGGGCACATCTTCCCGCACCGTTTCACCCTTCAGTTGCCGCAGCCGGGGCAGGAAAAGCCAAGTCAACAACGCTGTCAACGCGCCGCTTAATCCCAGCGACCATCCCAACGCGCCAACCACATCGGTCGCTCCTTTCGCGTCGGCAAAAAGTTTCGCTTGCAAGTAAAGTTTAGCGATGGCGTGTTGTCGGTAGCATTGGCGGTGGGGCGTGCTAAAATAGATGCGCCACTGCGTGGGGGCGTAGCTCAGAGGGAGAGCGCTGGAATCGCACTCCAGAGGTCGCGGGTTCAAATCCCGCCGCCTCCACCATTAGTCTGCTCCATTAGAGCCTAGCGAAAGAGGAGCGAAGCCGAGGGGAGAGAAGGTGAAGGGCAACGAGTTCTCAACCACCTTATCCCAGTTGGCAGGCTATTACCTTAAAGGACTGGAGCAGGTGCGCTCGGTGGCAATTGGCTATGCCGTCAACCTTTTGCGTGGGAAAACCCACGCGTATGTCGACTTGGCACTGTTGTGTGACAGGGAACCATTGATGACAACACCTGACGGCGTAATAAGTCTCAAGCCACCAAAAACTCGCCTGTCTCGAGTTGCTGTAGAACTCGTGGAAACTGACGAAGTAGATGAGTTGACAGAAGTAGAAGCGGCTCCCGATTCTGACCAAGTGACTGCTTTCGCCCGCCTTTGCGATCTCTATCAAAGGCACGAACTTAACCCTTATGACCGTGAATTCCTTTACGGCTATCCAATGCTCGTTGGCACGCTGAAAGACACACGCATTTTTGGTCCGATTTGGACTGTGCGCTGCCAAGTGGAACGCGACCTCACTGAGGGCACCGTGCGGCTGGAATTGACAGGCGACCCTGAAATCAACATGCACCTTTTCCGCAAAGTTTTGAGCGAAGCGCAACTTACTTTGTTTCAAAGAGAAATCCTTGCTCAATCAGAATGGGCGCTCCCCATGGAAGCCAACGAAATGCAGATTTTCTTCCAGCGACTTGCGAACGCCTTCCCAGAAATCATTGCACCCGTTGAGGGATGGGTCATGGAACTCAGACGGATTGCCGACGCTGCCGCCCAAGTAAGAATGCGAGGTGGTTTGTTTGCTGAGGGAGAGTTGCTAAGAGTAGAACCTTGCGCAGCACTCATCTTTGCTGCTCGCCCGCAATACTACCTGAGGTCTGACCTGGAAGAATTGCAGAGCATCGGCGATGTTAACGGGTCGGTCATTGCTGCACTGTTTGAAAACGCTGAAGGCAAGGTAAATGCGCCTGACGAGAGCGAAGAATATCAGGTTCCACCGTTGGAGGAGTTGATATTTCCCTTCAAGAGCAACGAGGCACAACGGAAGGTAGCGCAGGCTGTGGAACGACACCAAGTCATTTATGTCTGGGGGCCGCCCGGCACAGGCAAGTCGGAGACGATTTGTAACCTCATCTGCCACTTGGTAGCAAAGGGCAAAACGGTTTTAGTCTCCAGCCAAAAGCCCAAAGCGTTAGAGGTCGTCACTGCCCGCCTTGACCGCTTAGGTGTTGACTACCTCCACATGACGCTGCTGAAAGGCGACAAAAAAGTGCGAGAGGAACTGACTCAAAAGTTGGGACGGTTGGATGCGTTCTTAGCCCAACATAGCCTTGATAAGTTGCAAGAGCGTGAAAGGCAATTGTTAGAGGGACTGAATTGGTGGAAACAGCAAACCCTGCAAAAGCGGCAACAGTTTGAGATGCAGCGGGAGGCGGAGCGGCGGATGGAAGGCATTTACCGCCGTTACTATGAGTTGCGAGCCGACGATGTGCTGCCGAGAGATATTCTGTTGCCAGATGGGAATGATGCTCAATTGGCAGACGCTCTCGCCCGCTACGGGACACTTTATGCAGCCTGTAAAGATGTTTGGGCGGAGTTGGACTTATGGGCAACAGAGGAACAACGCCTAAGCGATGAAGGGTTTGTGAAGCAGTTAGTAGTTCAATTGGATGAAGCCTTGGACGCTGCTTACAGTGCCGCTCAACTTTTGTGTCGGCCTGCCATTTGCGATTGGGCTAAGCGGCTCTCCTCTCGCCTCCGTCTTAACTCAATAAATGACCTATCGCTCTCTCCTGATGTCTTTGAGAATTTGCTCGCCAGCCTGCAAGCCGTTCAGAAGGCAGTGGCTACAACTTTTGAATTAGCGGACGAGGCGCGCCAATGCTTTCCTGACGGTGAAACTTTAACCTCCTGGGCGCATCGTTTAGCGTTAACAACTTTCCCTGACCGTCCTTGGGAAAATGCCGAAATGCTTGAGTTAGTTCACGACTTTGCAAATTACTACGCTGCTTGCTATACCGAGTGGCAACAACTGACCAAGTGGGCTGAGCGAGAACCGATGGCAAAAGACCCTGCATTCGTCCAGAAGTTGGCAGAAGGGCTTAATCAACTGTTGCCATTGGTTCAATCTGTCAGCGAACGACTGCGGCAGCCAGACATCGTTGCGCTCGTTCGTCAGTGGGATGATGACTCCCGATTTCCTACCGACCCCCATACTTTGGAGCGTCTAACGCAAGCAGTGCAATCTCTTAGTGAACCAACGAGACAAGCCTTGCTGGGAGTGGAGCGGCTGCGGCAGAACTACCCCGATGCAGACACCTTGCTCGCTCACGCTCGCTCTCTATGCGCTCTCACCCCTGAGGACTGTGAGCGGTTGAGGCAACAATTGCATCAGTTAAGACAGTTAGGGGAAAGGCTGTGCGAGACGCGTTGGGCATTGGACGGTATTACAGGGACTTCCGAGTCTGAAGAAGTGCAGCGGGCGGTTATGGACTATAGCGAGACAGCCCCCCATTGGTGGAAGCGGCTTTTGCCACGCCACCGCCGATCCCGTGCTATCCTCAGGCAGTTCTTTGGCACACCAAGAGGTGATAAGTTCAGTGAAGAAAGGCTTAAGCAGGCGCAAACATGGGTAGAGCATCAAAAGGCTCACAGAGATGCCCGCATTCTTATTTCCCAATTGCCTGCCCCGTGCGAACCTTCTGTCCTTAGCGAGTTGCTTAACACGGGTGACCTTCTAGCGTGGTGGAGCCAGCAACGGCGCTTTAATGACCTTTTTGCCCAAGTTGAAGCGGAAAGGGCTTTGCAGCAGGCATTGCAGGCTTTACCCTACCCCATACTTACCCGAGCTGACTTTGAACGATGGGGCAGTTGGAAAGAAGCGGAGAAGCAATTGAACATTTTGCGAGCCGCCCTTGAGGTGTTTCAGCGACGGCAGCAATGCCTTAGTGACAAAGCGCTGAATTCGGAGGTAGCGCAGCGGCTTCCTTCGGCGTTTGCACGCCTGCAAGAAGCGCTTCAGTCGTTAAACAGCGAAGAAATAGCCACTGCTGTATCCGAAGCCCTTCCCTTTATCAATGCCTTGCCAACCTTCGCGAAGTTGCAGGAGTTTTCAAACTCGGCATTGAAGGACTGCCCTCTGTTGATAGAGTGGGCACAGGAGGAAATAAAGCGGGCGAGAGAGGTTCCAGAAGATTGGCTGGAGCGGGCAAAATTCCTCTTTAAGTTAGCCAGCAGCGAGAGCGCTGTGGAACAAGCCCTGCGCAAATTGCCTGATGCTGTGATAAGCCGCAGCGACTGGGAAATTAGGGGAGACCCCCAGAAAGCGTTGCAGGTCTTAGAAACGATTCGGGATTCACTCACTGCTCTTTGGAGGCGTCAGATAGCGTTCCAGGAACTCTTCCACGCAGGCAGTTTGCCCACGACTTTCCTGTGGTTGCGTGGTGCACTGCTGGCAAACGATGTGGAACAGATTTTCAGTTGCATAGATAGCGGTCGCAATCTTCTCGCCAAGTTACCTACCTTCTCGGAAGCCTTGCGCTTAAGGCAAAGTTTCCCAGATTCTTTGCGATTGACAACATGGATACATCAGCAGGTGGACAGTAACGGAAGCGTTCCCGAAGGTTTTGCGGAAAAGATAAAACTGGCGTTGGAAGCCTACCGCCTCCGCCACATCATTGAGCAAGATGAAAGCGTCCAATCTGAAAGCACTGACCAGTTAGCGGAGTTTTTTACCGAGCGCGCCCAACGGATACCCGATGTGGTGAAAGAACTGTTGCAAGTCCGTATTCTGCTGCGGCTTAAGGAAAACTATCACAGACTGAGGCAGGATATCGCTCTGCTACGCCGATTGCTGCGCAGCGGCAAAAAGAGTTATCGCCGCTTTGAAGAACTAAAGCAACAGGTGAATTTCAACGCACTGTTGCAACTGTTTCCATGCTGGATAATGACTTTAGATGAGGTTGCCCGTGTTTTCCCCCTTCAAGCAGGTTTATTTGATGTGCTCATTGTGGATGAGGCTACCCAGTGCTTCTTGCCCACCGCTTTGCCAGCGCTATATCGTGCTAAGAAAGTGGTCATTGTCGGCGACGAAAAGCAGTTGGCGTCAGCGGAAGCCATGTTCCTTGCTGAGGCTGTCAATGACGAATTGAAGCGGCAGTTCGGCATTGACGGATTGCCTCGTGCCCTTGCCTTTGATATGCGGTCTTCGTCACTGGTGGACATGGCGGACATCTTGTGCGATAAGAAAATCGCCCTCAACGAGCACTTCCGCAGTCTTCTGGAAATCATTCGCTTCGCTAACGAATGCTTTTATGGCTTCCTGCGCATCATGACGCAAGGGCACGATTCGCCGCCAGACGGTGTTTTTGAAGTGCGCCTTGTTGAAGGAGGATACGAAGACGAGAAGCGCGGAATCAACCCATTAGAAGCCAAAGCCCTTGTTGACGACTTGTTCCAGCGATTGCGTGACCCACGCTATGACGGTTTATCATTTGGTGTGCTTTCGCTGTTCCGTGAGCAGGCGGATTATATTCAGCGTCTCATTATGGAGCGGCTTTGGGAAGAACCTGAACTCCAAACCTTCCTGCAGAACCGTCCAGAACCATTGCTTGCTTCTACGGTGGACGGCTTTCAGGGGGATGAACGAGATGTCATTTTCTTCTCGTTCCGCTACGCGTCCAACTCGCACCCTGGAAGCATTTACGCCATTCAAAATGACCAGCGCCGCATCAATGTAGCAGTCACTCGTGCCCGCAAAAAGGTCATCGCTTACATTTCCCGCCCAGTCAGCGAGTTCCCGCGTGGATTAGTGCACGACTTTCTGGCTTACCTGCAAGACCCGTCGGTTGGCACAAAACCAGAGGGTGAACAATTTGACAGCCCCTTTGAGCAGGATGTTTGCGAGCGGCTGCGCAAACACGGCTTTAGAGTCTTTCCGCAATATCCTGCCTGCGGCTATCGCATTGACTTGGTTGTAGAAGACCCCCAGACAGGTAAGCGGCTTGCCGTTGAGTGCGATGGTGAGCGGTATCACACCGACGAGACAGGTTATCCGACAGCCGATGATTTGGTGCGCCAAGAGGTTTTGGAGCGAGCGGGCTGGCGTGTCATTCGCATCCCGTCTCGCCGCTATTGGCGTGACCCTGAAGGCTGCATTGATTGGGTCATTACCGCTTTACGCGGCTCAGGCGATATGCTCACTGGCTTGCGAACAGGGGAGAACAAACCGTCCATTTCCCCTACTCCGTCGCAACGGTCAGACGAGCGGAAGCCATTTTGTCATTAGAGCAAGTGCGGGTGGGGATGAAAGTGCGCCACCAGCAGTTCGGCATCGGCACAGTGGTAAGGATTGAAGAAAACCCAAAGATCACTTTTGTTGTCGTGCGGTTTGAAGACAAAACCGTCGGCACAAAGACTCTTACGTTGGGGATTGCACTTTTGGAACCTAATGGAATGAGCGAAAGGAAAGCGCAACATGATGAACGCCACCCAAATCTACCGCTGGAGCGCTTCGCTGAGCAACCGTGGGAAATCTCCCCTGATGTAGTGTTCGCCAGCGGAGGTGTCTAAAGTGGACAAAGCGTTGTTGGTGGAAGGTGCAGGCAATAAGGCGGTGCTTGATGCTATTCTGAAGCGTGCGATGGGGTGGTTTAGATAGTGACGGAGACAGCAACACTGTAGTGCCCTTCCGTTGGCTTCACGGCTCCGCTTGCACCTGTGAACCGTTTAAGCACCGCATCCCGAAATGGCAACGCTTTTTAATGCAAAGGTTGTTAGTGGCTTCACCATCCATGCCACTGGCTTTAGCCAGTGGTTGATGCCTGGAGGGCGCATTTCCCAATGCACCGATTTTTGTTTTTTGGCGTGTCAGGAGACACACCCTCCAGATCGCCCAAAAATTTTTCGGTGCGTCAGGCGACGCACCCTCCAGTTTGCCGATTTGTTTTTGCTGGAGGGCGCCTATCCTGAGGCGCTGATTTTTTCGGTACGCTGGAGGGCGCATCTCCTGATGTGCCGAATTTTTCGGTGCACCAAGAGGCGCACCCTCCAACGATGCTAAATTCGTTTTTTGGCGTGTCAGGAGACACGCCTTCCAGTTAAACGACCGTCGCCCACAAGGGGCGATGCCACCAACCAATCCGTAGCGTCGGGGTTTGCCCCCGACGGTCGTTTTCGCCGATTAAAATTGGCGCTCAAGAAAGGCCTCACCGACGACGGGCTAAAGCCCATAGCATGGGTTGGTAACAGCATTCACCAACAACATTCGGGGTAAAGAGCGAACGGCAAAATAGGCGATGCCTGAACCAGAATTTGTGGGATGTTGGCACTGCTCTTTATTGCGAAAAGGAGTGTGGCTTTGCGATGGATGTCTGGCACCGCAAGTTTCGGCGCTACTTGGCGCAAACTTCCGATGAACCCATCGGCATCGCGGTGAAGCGGGCGCACGGGTGCTGGATTGTTGCGAAGGACGGCAAGCGATACTTGGACTTCATCTCAGGCATCGCCGTGAGCAGCCTTGGGCACACCCACCCCGAAGTGGTGCGCGCCATTCAGTGCCAAGCCGCTCGCTACTTGCACACGATGGTTTACGGCGAGTTCGTGCAAGATGTGCAAGTAGCACTGGCGGAAAAGTTGGTCAGGCTGGTAGAAGCCGCCTTCCAACGCGCCACCAACGGACAATGGCGTGGTGAGTTGCAATACTACCCCACCAACAGTGGCACAGAAGCCAACGAGGGAGCCCTGAAGTTAGCCCGCAAATTTACGGGGCGCAGAAAGTTCGTCGCTTTCCACAACAGTTTTCACGGCGACAGCATGGGTTCGCTGTCGGTGACGGGACGAGATGTTTACCGCCGTCCCTTTGAGCCCCTCTTGACCGATGTTCTGTTTTTGCCCTACGGCGATGTATCTGCTTTGGAGGGCATTGACGAAACAGTGGCGGCGGTTATCGCAGAGCCCATTCAGGGCGAAGCCGGCATCATTGTGCCGCCCGACGATTTTCTCCCTGCGTTGCGCCAACGGTGCGACGAAGTCGGTGCGCTGCTCATTTTGGATGAAGTGCAGACGGGTTTGGGGCGCACAGGTAAATGGTTCGCTTTTGAGCACTGGGGCGTTGTGCCAGACATCTTGACGCTGGGCAAGGCGTTGGGTGGCGGGATGCCCCTCAGCGGTTTCCTCGCTCGGCAGGAAGTGATGCGGTCGTTCGCGGAAAATCCGCCGTTGTGCCATGTGACCACTTTTGGCGGTCACCCTGTTTGCTGCGCCGCTGCGTTGGCAGGGTTGCATGTGATGGAGCGGGAGAATTTGCCCCAACGGGCTGCTATCGTGGGCGAAAAACTCAAAACAGCGCTGCTCCAACTGGCGGAGCGCTTTCCCGTTATCGCAGAGGTGCGGGGCAAAGGGCTCATGTTGGGAATGGAGTTCCGAGAGAAAGACGCTGCGCAAGCCTTTGTGCGCGGGTGTTTGGAACAAGGGCTCATCGTCGGTGGAACTTTGCACACCGAGAAGGTTGTCCGCATCGCTCCCCCTTTGGTCATCAGCGACGATGAAATGGCATGGGCGTTGCAAGTGATGGAAAGGTCGCTTCGCAACCTCCCTTCGTAGCGTCAAGTTCATGCGGGTGACAAGCATGCGATTGCCGCAACCTTTGGTGCAAGGCTACTTCGTTTGTCGCCTCAACCGTTTCGCTGTTTTGGTGCGATTGAAGGATGGACGCGAAGTCGTCGCCCACCTTCCCAACTCGGGACGCTTGCAGGAAGTGCTGAAAGCAGGGAACGAGATGTGGTTAGTGCCTCGTTCTGCTCCGCACCGTCGCACCGATTACGATGTGCTGCTTAGCCGTGACAACGAAACCCTCGTTTGCGTGGATGCGCGCCTTCCGCCTCAATTGTTGCTGGAAGGAATTGCGGCTGGCAAAGTGAGGGCGTTTGGAAAAGTGCTAAAAGCCTGCTCGGAAACGCCTTTGGGAAACCACCGCCTTGACTTGCACTTGACAACGACTTCCTCCGAGTGGTGGGTGGAGACCAAATCGGTGACGCTGGTTTGCGATGGGGTTGCCCTGTTTCCCGATGCGCCAACGGTGCGGGGGCAGGAGCACTTGCGGTTGTTGGCGGATTTGCAACGAACGGGCAGCAACACAGCGGTTGTTTTTGTCATCCAACGCCCTGACGCTCGCCTTTTTGCGCCCCATCGGGAGGCAGACCCTATCTTTGCTGAGGCGTTGTGGGCAGCCGCTTCTGCTGGCGTTCGGGTGTTGGCGTATCGTTGTCAAGTGACGATGGAGAGCATTGCAATCGTTTCTCCTGTGCCCGTTCGCCTTTGAGCCTTTCTAATCTGTTGCACGGTGCTTCCTGAAAGCATGGGCACTAACTCTCTGACGGGGGGCTTTCCGCTTCAGGGCTGGAGGAACCTTCTGTCGGCGCAGCCGAAGAGGAAGCAGTAGGGGCATGGCGGGATCGGGAGTGAGCGGCTGCTTTGCGGTCACCAGCAGCAGGCGTTTCGGCTTTTGCCGCTGCTCGGGTGGCAGCCGCCCGTTGGGCACGGGCAGCGGCAGCAGCGCGCTTCTTTTCTTCCTCCGCTTGCCACTCTTCGTCGGTCATCTGCATGGACTTTTTGCCCGTCACTTGGTCTACCGTGCCCAAGCCCATGCGAATCCACTTCTCCTGTTGCCACTCGCCAATCTCCAAGAGCCGCTGCTTGTCAAACACCAAATCGCGGTGCGAATAGCCACCCACTTGCCACACTTCCGTGTGGATGAGGGCAGGTGTCGGGCACGCTTCCACGCACAAGCCACACAGGCTGCACAGGTTGTTGTCAATGATGAAGACGACAGGATATTTGCCCTTGTGCCCTGGCTTGTCGTCAATGACTTCAATGTGGATGCAGTGGTCGGGGCAAATGCGTTCGCAGGCCAAGCAACCGATGCAGTTCTCTTTCCCCGTTCGGCGGTCAATGGTCAACCCGATGGTGCCTCGGTAGCGCAAAGCGATGGGGCGCGAACCCCACTTTTTGGTGATAGTCGTGGCTTGTCGCAGGAAAACGACACGACCGAAGTTGCGGATGGTCACTGCCATTCCCTTTAAGATGGTTCGCACGGCTTCCACAAAATCGTGCCAGTAAGACGGCTTGACAGGGCTGGGTGGTTGGGGAGGAGCGGCAATCATCGGGTTGTCCCTCCTATCGGTGCCAGCGTTTCTTGCATCGCTTCCTGCGTCAGTTCCTCTGGCTTAGCGCGTTCCCCGCGCATGATTTTCTCTTGCAGCAAGCGCACGCCCCACAGCAGTTGCTCGGGGGTGGGGGGACAGCCGGGCACATAGACATCAACGGGGATGATTTTGTCCACGCCGTTGAGGACGGAGTAAGCGTCGTAGAAGGGACCACCGTTGGTCGCGCACACGCCCATGGCGATGACATACTTGGGCTCCGCCATCTGTTCGTAGAGCACCTTCACGCGGGGCGCCATCTTGTAAGTGACGGTGCCAGCGACAATCATCAGGTCGGCTTGGCGGGGGGTAGCGCGGGGAATCATGCCGAAGCGGTCAAAGTCGTAGCGCGGTCCTGCTGTTGCCATCATCTCAATGGCGCAACAGGCTAACCCGAAGGTCATATACCACAACGAACTCTTGCGCGCCCATCGGAAGGCTTTGTCCTTCAGCTGCCCGATGCCAGGGGTCTTGTCCAAAACGCGGTTGGCAATTTCTTTGAGCCAGTCAAAGCGGGTCAGCACGATTTCCAACTTCTGCTGGCGCAACTCTGGTGGCAAGGTGGGTTGCCCGGGAATTTCGGGCACCCATATGGGTGTGCGGTCGCGTTCCATCGTCGGACCCTCCTTCAAAAACACCCTGACAACTTCGTAAGACCTGTCCCGAACCGCTTTTGACTCGCTTTCACCTGACAGCGCCGCAATAAAGGATAACATGCCCTTTGCTGGTCGGTGACTGACAGCGGTCAATTTGCTTTCTCGTCGCTACAATTTGGGGCGAACCCTTTCGCTGAGGGGGCATCTCCTGACGCACCGATTCTGCGGTCCGCCGGGAGGTGAACCCTCCAGTGGGCAGTTCTTACAGAACACAGGGGGCGCTGCCAATGCCAACAGTGCGTTTTGCCCTTGCGCTAACTTTAGGGGCTGTTTGGTGGGCGTTGGGTTGGACGCTTTTCGCGTGGGCTTACAACGCTTTTGTGCTGGGAGCAGCGCTGTGGGAACTTTTCGCTGCGTGGTGCTTGCGGCGTTTCTTGCAAGGGGAGCGAAAAGTTAACAGCGTTTTGGAGATAGACGCCCCCGCAACAGTGACCATCAGCGTTGTCAACCCCACCCTCTTTCCCGCTTTCGTCGCCCTCAAAGATGAGCCGCCGCTGGATTTTCGCTGGGAAGGTGGGGTGCGTCATCCCAATCAATTGCGACCGCTGTTTACAACGTTCGTTCCCGCTCGTTCGCAAGCGGACCTCACCTACACGGTGACGCCGATGCGGCGAGGGGAATTCTCGTTTGGCACCCTTTACGGGCAAGTCAGCACGCCATTGCGATTAGTGTGGCTTCCGATAAAGTGGTCGCTTCCTCAGACGGTGCGGGTGCTGCCCAACCTGTCTATGGCTCGCCGATTCCCATTGCTGATGCGAAAAATCCAATTGCGAGAGATGGGGTTGCGCCGAGTGCCTTTTCACGGTGCAGGCACCGAGTTTGCTTCGCTGCGCGACTATCTTCCCGATGATGACCCGCGTTGGATTGATTGGAACGCCACAGCGCGGCGGGGGCGACTGGTGAGCAAGGAGTTTGAGTTGGAACGGGGGCAAAATATCGTCGCCGTTGTGGACGCAGGGCGCGTCATGGCGACCCGCCTGAACGGGTTGACCAAATTAGACCACGCCGTTAACGCGGCTGCCTTTGTCCTCTACCTCGCCCATTTGCTGGACGACCGCATCGGGTTGATGGTTTTTGCGCGGCAGATTTTGCACTGGCTGCCCCCGCGCAAAGGGGTGAAACAGTGGGATGCGATTTTACAAGCCTTGCGCCAAGTGGAGCCTCAGTTGGTGGAGGCGGAATACGCCGCCGCTTTCACCCGCTTACTCCAAAGTTTGCCCCGCCGTTCCCTGTTGGTGCTGTTTACGGACTTGATTGACCCCGACACTTCCGACGCTCTCATTCGGCACGCGCGATTGTTGGCGGAGAAGCATTTGGTGTTGGTGGTGGCGGTCAGCGATTACGAGTTGCGGCTGCTCCTTGAGCAACCCGTTAAAGATGCCCCTGACTTGTATCGGCAAGCCGCTGCTGTTGCCGTTTTAACTGACCGCTTGAAAGCCGTCGGGCAATTGCGAGAGAGCGGTGTCGCTGTTTTGGACGCAGCGCCAGAACACCTGTTCAGTGAACTGTTCACGCATTACTTGTTGGCAAAACGGCGGCTGTAGTTGGGTTGGCTTTTCACCAAGCCGCATCCGCGCTCTTTGCTGCTTGACAAAAGCGACGCACTTTCTCTGGGTCTTTTACCCCTGGCGCCTGCTCCACGCCGCTGGAGACATCCACGCCGAACGGTTGGACGATGCGGATGGCAGTGGCTACATTTTCGGGCGTAAGACCTCCTGCCAAGAAGCAGGGGATGGTCAATCGGCGCACCAGTTCCGCTGCCAGTTCCCACGAAGAAGGCACACCGGTTCCGCCAAAGCCTTGAGTCGTTGCGGTGTCCAAAACGAGGGCATCGCAGCCGGCTTTGATGAAAGCCTGTGCCCGTTCCAGCAGCGCCTGAAGGGACGGTTGCGTTTCCGTTGCGGGCGGAAGGGGCAGGGCTTTCCATAGGGCGCAGGAGAGAACGGATCGCAGTTTGTGAACGAACTCAGGTGGTTCGTCACCATGCAATTGGACAACAGCGGGGTCGAGGGTGCGGACAAGGTCAATCAGTTCGTCCACTGCTTTCTGGCGGGTGACGAGGACGGGGGGAACGGTCATAAGGGCAAATAGCGCTTTTGCCCGCTCGCGGGTTTGGCTGCGGGGCGAACCGCTCACTTCGGTCACCACGCCACAAAAGTCAGCACCGACGGCGCAAACAAGGCGCACATCTTCCTCTCGCGTCAGCCCACAAATTTTCACCAACACGCTCATGAAGCAACCCCTGAAGCGTTGCTTGCGTTACTTTGTTGGGACTGTTGAGAAGAAGGTGACCGGCGTGCCACCCGAGCGCGCCGCAACAAGCGTTCCCGCATCTCTATGGGAGCAACGATGACGACCCGTTCCTCCCTCTCCCCCTCGCTCATTGTGAACACGGTGGGGTCGCTCTGCAAAGTCATGTGGACAATACGCCGCTCAGCGGCGGAAAGGTTGCGCAGCCGAACAACTCGTTGCTGGCTGCGGGCTTTGTCAGCGGCGTTCAGCGCCAACTGAATAACGGCTGTCCGTCGGCGCTCGCGGTATTTGGATGCGTCCAAGACCACCCGCAAGGGTTGGTTGAAGCGCTTGAGAACAGCGGCTTGAATGAGCAACTGGAGTGCGTTCAAGGTTTCCCCTCGTTTGCCGATGACTAACCCTGCGTCGCTCCCTTCCATGTTCACATACACTTCCCGCTCCCGCTCTTGTGGCTCTTCTACAGTCAAGTCCCACCCAGCGTATCGGACGATGTTGGTGAGCAACTCCTTGACGAAAGCAGCGGGCGAATTCCTCACAGTGACCCGAACGCGGGCAGGTTCACCACCGATGCCGAAGATGCCGGGAGTGCCTGGGGAAAGAACCTCCACATCCACTTGCTCTCGCGTGACGCCCAATTGTTGCAGGGCTTGTTGGATTGCCTCCTCAACGGTCTTGCCCGTCACTTCTACCTGCAGCATCGCACATCCCTCGCTTTTCCCTTAGCGCTCTCACTGTTTGTTGGGCGATTTGGTTTTTGACTTTGCCTTTCGGGGCTTTTCCTCTGCCGAAAGGGAGACCTCGCGCACGGGTAAGGCTTCCCGCGCATAAACCCGCTTCATCAACAGGTTCTCACCGATGTAAAAGACTTGGAACGACAGCCAATACAGAATGAAGGCAGCGGGGAAGGAGTGGAAGAACATGGCGAACAGGACCACGAACATGATGTTCATCAACAACTGCTGCTGCCGTTGCGTTGGGTCTTGAGTGGGCGTGCTCATGAAGAAGGTGGAGGCGAAAAAGATTGCCAAGTAGAGGGCGAAAAGCGGGTAGTCCGGCTGCGCCAGGTTCTTCACCCATAGGAAACTGCCTTTGGCAAACTGGAAGCGGTAGTGAAGCACGCCGTAGTAAACCCAGAACAGGATGGGAAGTTGCAGCAGCAAGGGTAAGCAGCCGCCGAAAGGATTGACTTTGTGCTCCCGATACAATTTCCAGATTTCCGCATTCAACCGCTGCGGGTCATCTTGGTAGCGCTCTTGCAAATCCTTCACCAACGGCTGAAGCGCTTGCATCTTCCAGAACGACTTCATCGCCTTTCGGTTGAGGGGATGCAGGAGCACCCGCAACAAGAGCGCCAGCAAGATAACGGCTAACCCGTAACTGTAGCGGGGGTCGCGACCACACAAGGTCACAAGGGTGTCAAACAGTTGGTAGTTCCAACCTGCACGATAGAGGGCATCCAGTTCCTCGCTCACGACTTGGTAAGCGCTGTCGTGATGCCGCACCTCTCTCTTTCGCTCGTCCCAAACCCACAAAGCAACATCCTGAACAGGTGAGCCGTAGGTAGCGCTGCCACCCCCGTGCAGCAACTGCTCCACTCGTTCCAACGCTTTCACAGTGTTGCGATGTTGGGGACCGTCTCGCTCCGCCAACAGTTGATATTTGCGGTAGGCAGCGGCTACGGCTAACTCTTGCAGGGTTTTGGGAACAACGATGCCGTTACGGTTGCGTTGTTGGCGCAAGGCTTGCTCATAAGTGCGCACCACTTCGTCCAACGCTTGTAGGCTTTCTTCCAACCGCTTTAGGGTCACCAGAACAATCCCTTCGCGCAGTTTCAGTCGGGCGAAGGCTTCTTGATCGCTCTCCTGCACTGTCGGCAATTGCCCTTGGATTTGGGTCCACTCGGTGGCGGCTCGTTCAACGGAGGAGGGCGGGGTGAGCAACTCTTCCACAGATGCGTTCGTCCAGTCCCTTGCTGTTGCCAACAAGGGGAAAAGCAGGAGCAGCAAAAGAGCAAGGGCGACCCTTGCCGTCTTGTGAGAAGACCACTCTGTTGGCACAGGGTCGTAACCGCCAGGGTGTAGCGGGTGGCACCGCAAAAGCCGCTTGAGGGCTAACCAACAACCCCGCACCACCCCAAAGCGCTCTATGGCTTCCATCGCATATTCGCTACAAGTCGGCGTGAACCGACACGCTGGTGGGAGAAGGGGTGACACCCACCGCTTGTATCCCCGCAATAAGCCGACAAGCAAGCGTTGGACAACTCTGGATGCTTTCCGAACCAGCGACGCTGTTACTGTCTTGCTCATACTTGCTGACCTCACTGTTGCTCGCTCCGTTGCTCGGTTTGTGCACCGTTAGCGTTGTCAGGTGCTGTCAGTTGCTCTTTTGTTTGTGATGGTGCAACCAACACCTTAGCACGCCACAGCAGTTCCGTTAGGGCAGCGTCAACCGCTTCAAAGTTTGCCGCAGCGATGGGTGGGTGCGCAACAATGAACAGGTCAACGCCGTCCACCATTGCCCATCGCTTCGTCCGATAGGCTTCTCGCAGCCACCGTTTGATACGGTTGCGCTGGGTTGCTTTTTTCGCCACCTTGCGACCGACGGAGAAAGCAACTCGCCGGCCCTCACCCCCCCGCCAACGCACGAACAGGGTAAGCAGCGGATGGCGATAGCGCTTTCCCTCCATCAAGCAGGCTTGAATGTCTTTCTGGCGACTAAGGCGTTCAGATTTAGGAAAGCGATTCGTCCCTTTCGGTCCGGGCGGCAGTTTCAAACGGTCAGTCGCCATCGCCCTTTCAGCCGCCGGCGCTTGAGGACATTGCGTCCCGCTTTCGTTGCCATGCGTGCCAGAAACCCGTGCGTCTTTTTCCGCTTCCGCTTCTTGGGGCGGTAAGTGCGTCCTTGCAACGATTTTGGCATTCCACATCCCTCCATCAACACATAAGTTGGCTGTTGTCAAGTTTTCCGCATCGGTGTAGAACAGGTGACTCATTGCGGTGTTTTAGGGTATCGGCAACCGTGACACTATTGTGGCACACTGAAAAGCGGTGTGCACCGAGGAGGAGGGCATGAATGACCAAAGAAGAATTGCGGCAGAAAGTGCAGCAGGTGCTGGCGGCTTTGCCCATAGAAGAACGGTGGCGGCGAACGCAACTGATTCTGCAGCGGGCACGGTCGTTCTTGTTGACAACGGATGCAAAGTTGGCAGCCTTCTACATGCCTTTGACGGACGAGGTGGATCTTGTGCCTTTGATTCGCTGGTGGCAGGAACGGGGGCTTCCCGTCGCCCTTCCCCGCACCCTCCCGCAGGAGAAAAAGTTGGAGTTTCGGCGCGTTGGGCGCCTTGATGCCGACTTGCAACTGGGTGCGTTTGGGATATGGGAGCCGAAGCCTTCTTGTCCCTTCGTTGCGCCTGAAGAGATTGACCTCATCGTGGTGCCCGGGCGAGCCTTTGACGAATGTGGCAACCGATTGGGGCGCGG
>FWWM01001830.1_pt1 | contig 61724 bp, 62 predicted proteins | sample 2228351 | NCBI WGS metagenome assembly FWWM01 (sample SAMEA103939774, study PRJEB20133) | metagenome
TGACCATCACGGAGGAGGCCCGGGCGGAGGACCTCGGCACGCTGGAACGCCTCCCGGTGCGCGAAGACGGCACGGTCTCGCTCGGTGAGGCCCTCCATGCGATGGTGACCTTCTCGGACAACGCGTCCGCGGTGGCGCTCCTGCGCATGCTCGGCCCGGCAACCATCGACACGACGCTCCGTGGCCTCGGACTCTCGGTCATCTCGGTGAACGACCCGGCGCTCCCGGCGAGCGCGCGGGACCTCGCCCTACTCGCTGCCGCCATCGCCCGTGGCGAGGCGCTTGCCCCGGCCCAACACCGGCACGCGCTCGACCTCCTTGGCGCGCAGGAGATCCGGGCCGGCATCCCGGCCGCGCTCCGCGACGCGCCCGGGGTGCGCTCCATCGCCAACAAGACCGGCACCTGGCCCGGTCTGACGCGCGACGTGGCCATCGTCGAGACCGTCTCCGGTTCGTACGTCATCGCCATCCTGGTACCCGGCGACTGGAACTGGAGCCTGGTCGGCTTGATTGCCCGCACCGTTCACGAAGTTTTGACGTCCCCCTAACGCGCAGGTCGTGAACCTGCTCCGTCGACCGTGCACCGTTTCCCCGTGGGCTTCGCGCGGTCACGGGGCATCGCCGCTTGCCTGGGATGCGTCGCAATCTCCCTCGCACTCTCGACGGTAGCGCTCGCGCTGGCGGTTGAGCCGTCAGCCGGCTCGCTGCCGGCCCGGGGGGCTGGCGCTTCCTCGTTTCATGCCACCCCGGGAGCCGGCGGCCGGTACCTCACGCCGGAGCAGCTCGATGCCCTGGCCCACCTCGCCGGCTGGCCGGACGCACCCGGCTGGTGGCCCGAGATGCGCCGCATAATCTCGTGTGAGAACGCACGGCTCGATACGCACGCCTACAACCCAGATGACCCAAACGGCGGAAGCTTTGGCCTCGCTCAGCTCAACGGGCGCTACCATTTCGACCGCGCCGGGGAGGACTTCCGCCGCTGGGCCGACCCGGTCGTGAACCTGCGCACAGCCCTCTGGCTGAGGACGGTGCTCGGCCGGTTCGGCGGCCCGGGTGGGTGGGCCAACTGCGCCGCGCTGCTCGGCATACACTAGGGGCACGCTGCCACGGAGGTGGGCCTGATGTTCGTCGCCATGAATCACTTCAGGGTGAACCCCGGTCGAGAAGCCGAATTCGAAGAGGGTTGGCGCACCCGGCCCAGCTACCTCGCCGCCGTGCCCGGGTTTGTTCACTTTGCGCTGCTCCGGGGCGATGAGCCCGGCGAGTACATTTCCCACACCATTTGGGAATCCCGCGAAGCCTTCGTGAACTGGGCGCAATCGGAGGCCTTCCGAAAGGCGCACGCGGTCGGGATGCCGGACGGCATCCTTGCCACCCATCCCCGGGCGCGCTTCTACAGCGCAGTCCTCGCCGAGGGCGCCCCGATCGTGCCCGCCCGTGGCTGAGCGCGAACCCGAGGCGCTCCCCGGGCTTCCGGCCGAATTCTTTGTCCGCGTCGACGAGCGCGACGACGCCGACTTTTACCGGGAGCCGCGCCTCGTCACCCACATCGACGACGCTGCCATCGCCGCGCTCGAGCAGTTCTACGGGTGGCTGCTGCCCAACGACGGTGCGGTCCTCGACCTCATGTCCAGCTGGGTGTCGCACCTGCCGCCGCAGCTCCAGCTCGCTCGCGTGGCCGGGGTCGGCCTCAACGCAGTCGAGCTCAGCGCGAATCCGCGGCTGACCGAGCGCGTGGTGCAGGACCTCAACCGTGACCCACGCCTTCCCTGGCCAGACGCGACGTTCGATGCTGCGATCTGCACCGTTTCGGTGCAGTACCTCGTGCAGCCGGCCGCCGTCTTCGCCGAAGTTGGCCGCGTGCTCAAGCCCGGCGCGCCCTTCGCGGTGGCGTATTCGAACCGCTGTTTTCCCACCAAGGCGGTAGCCGTGTGGCTCGCGCTGGGAGACCGCGACCGGGCCGAGCTCATTGCGCTCTACTTCGCGCACGCGGGTGTGTTCGGGCAGCCCCGCGCCTGCGAGCTTCGTCCCGGCGGCGATGGCGACCCGCTCTACTGCGTGGTCGCTGACCGACGTAGCGACGCGGGCTCGGCCGGCATGACGTGAAGCTGCTCGGGCGGGAGCTCCAGGAGCCACTCGCGCCGCGATGCCACGCCGAGCACTTCGTAGGGGCGCACGGCCAGCTCCGCAACGAGCCGTGGCCCGGGCCCGGTGGGCTCGCAGTGGAGTTCGTGGATTGCGCCGTAGTCGAAGTCGCGGTCGATGCGCGCCAGCAGCCCATTCGCCGCTGGCTCTCCACGGCGAAAGACGACGCGCTCCGGGCGAATGGTGACATCCACGGCGTCGCCCGGACGGGGATCGCCGACCCAGCTTGCCGCGCACGCCCGCCAGCCCGCGGCTTCGAACTCGACCACCCGCTCGTCGCGGCCCACCACGGTTGCCGGGAAGACGTTGCCGGCGCCGAGGAGCAATGCCGCCTGCCGGCATCGTGGCGCCCGGAAGACCTCATCCCGGGCACCCTCCTGCAATACGGCTCCTCGGTCCAGTACGACGAGCCGGTCGGCGAGCAGGTGGGCTTCGCGCAGGTCGTGGGTGACGAAGAGGATGGTGAGGTGCTGCTCGCGGGCCAGCTCGATGAGGAGGTGGCGCGAGCCCTGGCGCAGGGCCTCATCGAGCGCCGAGAACGGTTCGTCGAGCAGAAGGAGTCGGTGCCCCGGGGCGAGGGCACGAGCCAGCGCAACTCGCTGAGCCTGGCCACCACTCAATGAGCCGGGGCGTCGCCGCTCGAAGCCCGTGAGGTCCAGCCGCGCGAGCCATGCTGCCGCTCGTGCGCGCCGCTCCCGCCGAGGCAGGCCACGAATCCCGAACGCGACGTTGTCGGCGGCGTCGAGATGCGGGAAGAGGGCCGCAGATTGGCTGACGTAGCCGATGCCCCGCCGATGCGGTGGCACCGAAATGCCGGCCGTCGAGTCGTAAAGGATGGTGCCGTCGACCACGATGCGGCCGGACAGTGGCGGTACGAGCCCGGCCAGTGCCAGCAGGGTCAGCGACTTCCCGGACCCGGAAGGTCCGAACAGGACGGTTATGCCCGGTCCGCATTCGAGTGCCACGTCGAGGTGGAACGTCCCCGCACGCAGCGCGAACGCGGCCTCCAGGGTCATGGCTGCTGCCCCGGGCGGACGGCTGCGTGCAGCGCCACCGTGAGCAGGACCAGGAGCATGAAGCCAATCAGGAGGCTGACCAGCGCCAGTTCGTTCGCCCCCTCCCGATCCCCCGCGAGGGCGGCATCGTAGATGGAGGCAGGGAGCGTCCGCGTCTCGCCGGGGATATTACCGGCAACGACCACCGTGGCACCGAATTCACCGAGGCAGCGCGCGAAGGCAATGAGGGCTGCCGCGGCGAGCCCCGGCCACGCCATCGGAAGAGCGACCGCGTAGAACACCCGTCGCGGTCCGGTTAGCGTTTGGGCCACCCGGAGCACGTCATCGTCGAGCTGCTGGAACCCCGCCACCGCTGTGCGCACATACAGCGGAAGGGCCACAATCGCGGCGGCGATCGCCGCGCCCGGCCAGGTGAAGACGAGGCGAAGCCCCAGCTCGTCGATGAGGAAGCGGCCGAGCCCACTCTCCCGCCCGAGCAGCCAGAGCAGGTAGTAGCCGATCGCCGTCGGCGGGAGCACGAGGGGCACGAGCGCCAGCGCCGAAAGGACGGTCGAAACCCTGCGGCCGGCCCTCGTGATACCCCACGCGATGGGCGTGCCCGCGAGGATGCAAAAAGCGGTGCCCACGAAGCTCACGAGCAGTGAGACACGCAGCGGGTCGAGCCACTCCATGCAGCCTACCTCCCCACCGGCGGTTCGAAGCCATACTCGGAGAGGGCCGCCTGCGCCGCTGGCTCCAGGAGCCGCGCGAGCAGGCAGCGGGCCGTGAGCTCCGCCCCGCTGTCACGGACCACTACCCCCGCCTGGCTCAGCGGTTCGTGAAGCCCCGGGTCGACGACGGCAAAGGCAGGCGGCTCACGGGTCGCGACGAGCGAGAGCGCCACGATCCCGGCGTCAGCGTTCCCGCCGTCAACGTAGTCGAGTGCCTGCCGGACGTTGTCGCCGAACACCAGCCGCGGCTCCACGGTCTCCGTCACCTGCGATCGTTCGAGCGCTTCGAGCGCGGCCCGTCCGTACGGGGCATGCTCAGGGTTGGCGATGGCCAGGCGCGCATAGACTGGGTCGGCGAGGTCGCCGACGGATTGCGGCACCGGGAGGCCGTCGCGTGCGACGAGCGCGAGCCTGCCGCGTGCATACCGGGCGAGGCCGCCGGGCGCCACCTTGCCCGCACGCCCCAACTCGAGGGCGAAGCCCTCGTCGGCGGAGAGGAACAGCGCGTACGGGGCCCCTGAAGCCACCTGCCTGGCAAGCTGCCCTGAGGACCCGAAGGTGACGGTGATGCGCGTCGCGCACGCCTGTTCGAGCTGAGGCGTGAGTGCGGTGAGGGCATCCCGGAGGTCCGCCGCGGCTGCCACAGTAATGCGTGCCGCGGTGCGCTCACCCGGCTGCGCGCCGGCCTCGACGTCGGTCACGAACTCTACTTGCTGAGCGCCATCGTCCCTCTCTGCCCCGCAGGTCGCTGTCAGCAGAGCGGCTGCGATCACCGCCAGCCCGGCGACCAGGGCCCGGGCGGCCACCTGGCGCACCAGTGCGCGTCGCGGGCGCTTGGGCATGGTCACGGACGCCACTTCGCTTTCCCGTCCTCGCCGGCTAGAGGTTCATCGGCTCACGGCTGGTGAACTCATACAGCATGGCGGGTCGGTGGGCTCCTTGCTTCTCGAACCGGCCCGTGGGCCGAACGATGCCCAGCCCCACGACCCGTCGGCGGAAGTTTCGCTTGTCGAGCCGCTCGCCGAGGATCGCCTCGTACGTCTGCTGCATGCGCGTGAGGGTAAAGCGCTGCGGCAGCAATGAGTACACCACATTGGTGTACTGCAGCTTGTTCCGCAGTCGCTGTTCCGCATACGCGATGACCCGCTCATTGTCGAATGCGGTCGGCGGCGCCGGTCGTGCAGGGTGCCAGGCTGGCTGCCACTCGCTCTCCGCCCGCAGCCGCGTCCGGCCGATATCCACCAGTGCAAAGTAGCTCACGACCGCCTCTGCGATGCCATCGCCGAGTCGGTCGAACGTGTAGAGCTGTTCCAGGTACACGTCCGAGACGCCGGTCTCGTCCTCCAGCTTCCGGCGCGCCGCATCGTCGAGCTTCTCGCCCGGGAGGAGGAGGCCGCCCGGGAGCGCCCACTGCCCCTTGGCCGGGTCCGCGGCGCGCTCAATGAGCAGCACGTTCAGGCGTTCCTGCCGCACAGTGAAGATGACGACGACCACGGCGACGGCCACAGCGGCAGTGTATCCCGGTGGGGCGAACGGCTCACTCCGCGGGTGACCGAATCCGAACGGCGGCCGTACAATGCAAGCAGGCGGCACCGGAGGGGTCGCATAGTGGTCTAGTGCGCCCGCCTGCTAAGCGGGTTCCGGGGTAACTCGGTCGAGGGTTCGAATCCCTCCCCCTCCGCCATCCACCGCTGCACGGCCATGGCTCAGCGCTTCTACCTGTGGACCGTCGGCTGCCAGATGAACAAGGCGGACAGCGAAAAGCTCGCCGCCGGGTTTCTGCGCCTTGGACTCAAGCCGGTCGACCGGATGGAGCGCGCCGACATCATCGTCCTCAACACGTGCAGCGTCCGCCAGCACGCGGAGGATCGCGCCTACTCGAAGCTCGGACGAATCCGGAAGCTGAAGAGCGAGCGGCCCGAGATCAAGGTCGCAGTCATGGGCTGCATGGTCGGGCTCAAGACCGATGAGCTCGAGCGCCGATTTCCCCAGGTCGACGTCTTCGCCCGCCCGCAGGAGTTCGAGCCGATCATGGCCCTCGTCGAGGAGCCTGCCGAGGACCTCGGCGGCGAATTCTGGCCCCGCACCTACGCCGTGCCGGATGGCCCGGCGGCCTACGTCCCGGTCGTGCACGGGTGCAACAAGTTCTGCACCTACTGCATCGTGCCCTACCGCCGCGGCCGCGAGCGGAGTCGCCCCATCGACGAGATCGTGCGCGAAGTCGCGTACCTCACGGCGCATGGCGTCCGCGAAGTGACCCTCCTGGGGCAGACGGTCGAGGCGTATGGCCACGACCTGCCCGACCAGCCGGACCTGGGCGACCTCATGCGCGAACTCTCCAAGCTGGACCGCCTTGCGCGCATCCGTTTTCTCACCTCCTACCCGAAGGACATGACGCACCGCATCCTCGAGGCGGTCGCCGAGCTGCCGAAGGTCATGGAGTGCTTCTCGCTCCCGGTCCAGGCCGGGAGCGACGCCGTGCTGGAATCGATGCGTCGCGGGTACACCCGGGCGGAGTACCTCGAGAAGATCGCCGAGGTGCGGGCGCTGATGCCAGGTGCCGGTATCACCACCGACGTGATCGTCGGCTATCCGGGCGAGACCGAGGCCGACTTTGAGCAGACGCTGTCGCTCCTGGAGGAAGTGCGCTTCGACAAGGTGCACGTCGCCGCGTATTCGCCCCGCCCGGGGACCATCGCCTGGCGGAAGCTGCCCGATGATGTGCCGGCGGAGGTGAAATCGGAGCGGCTGCATCGCGTTGAAGCGCTCGAGGCGCGCATCTCCGAAGAACGCAACCGGGCGTACGTTGGCACCATCCAGGAGATCCTGGTCGAGGGCATCCGCGGCGGACAGCCGTTCGGGCGCACGCGGACCGGGAAGCTCACCCACCTGGATGCGCCAGCACGAGTCGGCGAGCTGGTCCAGGTGCGCATCGAGCACGCCGGCCCGTTCGCCCTCCGGGGTGTGCCGGTCGATGCGCTGGCGCTCGTCTGAACTCGGTCTCCTTCCCCTGGATGTGACCGGAAAATCAAAATCCCCGGGCGGTGCGCACCGGGGCCTTGTGCAGGCGTCGCCTGGATCAACGGCATGGTGGTGGAGCTGAGGGGATTCGAACCCCTTACCTCAACACTGCCAGTGTTGCGCTCTCCCGATTGAGCTACAGCCCCCCAAACCGTCCATCCACATGCTACCAGCCGGGCCGGTTGCGCGCCAAACCTCGAACGTGGCTACTTGTTCCGCGTACGAGGATCCAGCGCATCCCGGAGGCCATCGCCGAGAAACGTGAAGCAGAGCATGAGGGTCGCGACCATCAGAGACGGCCACAGGAGCTGCACCGGGTGCACCTGGATGGAGTCGAGGCCGGAGCCAATCAGCGATCCGAGGCTCGCGTTGGGGGGCGGCACGCCGAGGCCGATGAAGCCGAGGGTAGCCTCGGCGAAAATCGCGAGCGGTATGCCGAAGGTGGCGGAGACGATGACGGCGCTGAGCGTGTTCGGCAGCATGTGCACCCGCACGATCCGCCAGGGGCTCGCGCCCAGCGCACGCGCCGCCGTGACATAATCCTGCTGATTGATCGAGAGCATCTGCCCGCGGACGAGGCGCGCCACGGTTGTCCAGCTCACGAACGAAATCGCCAGCACCGTAACCAGCAGGACACCGTTGAACCCGGGGATTTGCGGGTCACCGCTGCCGATGATTGGCCAGTCGCGCCCCAGCAGCACCTGGCGGAAGAGAATGATTGCGAGCAGGTCCGGGAACGCGTAGGCAAGGTCGGTGAGCCACATCAGGAGGGTGTCGCTCGTGCGCCCGGCCAGCGCCGCCGCCATCCCGACCGTCACCCCGATAAGCAGCACGATGAGCTGCGTCACCAGGCCGATTTTCAGCGAGAACAGCGTGCCCTGGAGGACCCTTGCCCATAGGTCGCGGCCGAGGGTATCGGTGCCGAGCCAGTGATCCCAGCTCGGGTTCTGTTCCGTCGCCTGGAAGTCGGGCACGGTCGGGTCGTAGCGTCGCACCGTGTCGCTGACATCTGCAGCGAGCGCGACGGTGCCGATGACGAGGAGGATGGCCCCGGCGATGACGGCCAGCCGATTCCGGAGGAGTCGCTGCCACGCCTGGCTCCACAGGCCGCGCTGCTTGCTGGCAAGCTGTTCCGAAAGAAAGTCGTACGGCTGAGCGATCGGCTGGTCAGTTGCGGCCACGTCGAGGTCCTCGAGGCGGGGGATGGTGTGATGGTGGTCTAGTAGCGGATGCGGGGATCGGCCAGGCCGTAGAGCAGGTCCACGACGAGGTTCATGAAGGCAATGACAACAGCGTAGAAGACTGTGACGCCCATGATGAGCCCGTAGTCGCGGATCAGCACCGAGCGGACAAACTCGCGGCCCAACCCGGGAATGGCAAAGAGTGTTTCGATGACGAGCGAGCCGGTAATCAGCCCGGCGAAAATGGGGCCGAGCACAGTGAGGACGGGGATCATCGCGTTCCTGGTCGCATGCCGCAGGACGACGACGAACTCAGCGAGACCCTTCGCCCGCGCGGTGCGGATGTAATCCTGCCGCAGCACCTCCAGCATGGAGGCGCGTGTGATTCGTGCGATGTACGCCATCGGGAGAAAGCCGAGCGCCACGGTGGGCAGGACGACCTGGCGCCAGTTGCTGAAGTCACCCCGGAACCATCCGGTGAATCCGAAGTCCGAGCTGAGTACGTTGAACCATCCCAGCTGGACGGCAAACACGATGGTCAGGAGTGGCGCCAGCACGATCGATGGCATTGCCGCGCCGATGGTGGCAACGAACACGCCGACGTAGTCACTGATGCCGTTCTGATTGAGCGACGAAAGGATGCCGAGCGTCATCCCGAACGTGGTCGCGAAGAGAAACGCCGCGATGCCGAGCTGGACCGACACGGACATCCGCTCCTGGATGATGTCGCTGATATCCCGGTTGTTGGCGATCGAGATCCCAAGATCGAACTGGGCGAGGTTCTTCAGGTAGTTGAGGTACTGGACGTGGAGCGGGTCATCGAGCCCGTAGCGGCGCTTGAGGTTGTCAAGGGTCGCCGGCGGCAGTGGCTTGTCAGTATCGAACGGGCCGCCCTCCACGGCGTGCATGAGCAGGAAGGTGACGGTCGCGATCGCCACGATGAGGGGAATCATGGCGAGCAGGCGGCGGGTGGCGTAGGCGAGCATGGCGATTCCTCGGTGGGGCGGTGGGTGCGGGTGCACCCACCGCCCCGGCGCGGTTGCGGCCGGATGAGGCCCGGGAGACTACTTCTTGGAGGTCTTCCAGAGCTCGATGTACCAGTCGCCCGGGACGAACGTGTCGCCCGGCCGCTTGTTCTCCACCATGCCGGAGATGTGCGGCTTCACAAGGAAGGCGGCCAGCGTGTGCCAGAGTGGCGCAATCCCGTTCGCTTCCTGCAGGAGAAGCTTCTCGGCGTCGCGGTACTGCTGGCGGCGCTGCTCGTCGTTCGTGTTGAACTTCGCCTTCGCGATGAGGTCATCCAGCGCCTTGATGCTGGTCTTCGTCTTGTTGATGGAGCCGCCGGTCTCCCACAGCCCGAGGAACCAGTTCTCCGGGTCGGGGTAGTCCTCCTGCCAGCCGCCCGTGACGAGCTGGAAGTCCGATGAGTTGAAGCGCGAGGAACGCGTCTTCGAGTCGACGAACTCGAGTTTGATGTCGATACCGAGATGCTTCTTCCACTCGGCCTGGAGGAATTCGCCGAGGAGCTTGTTGGTCTGGTTGTCGACGAGGAGCAGGGTCAGTTCGGGGAAGCCCTTGCCGTCCGGGTAGCCGGCCTTCGCGAGATTCTCCTTAGCTTTCGTCGGGTTGAAGCCGAGGATGGCGTCGTACTCGCCGCCCTTCAGGCCGTTGCGGGCCGGCGGAACCCAGCTCGTGGTCGGGGTGTTTGCATCCTTAAACACCACCTTCACCAGCGTCGCACGGTCGGTGGCCTGCGAAAGCGCAAGGCGAACCTCCGCCTTATCGACCGGTGCCTTGGTGACGTTGAACTCGAGGCCGATGGTGCGGGTCGCCGGGTAGAGCTGCAGCTCCTTCGCGAACTCCGTCTTCAGCTTGTCGAGCTCCGGCTTGTTGGCGACCGTGGCGTCAACCTCGCCCGTGCGATAGGCGTTGTTCAGCACGGCCGGGTCGTCGACGTACTTCAAGACGATCTTCTCTACACCGACGGGCGTGCCGACCCAGTTCGGGTTCGGCTTGAGCTCCATCGAGGCCTTCTCGGTGTAGGCGCTCGGCATGAACGGGCCGTTGTAGACGTTCTCGAGCGGGCCGGGCCAGGGCGCGTCCACGCTCGCGAGCTTGTGCTTCGGCGCTGGGAAGGTCGGCCAGAGCGCCAGGAGGATCGGGAAGGTCGGCTGCGCTTCCTGGATCTTGATCTCGAGCGTCTGCGCATCGACCGCGCGCACGCCAACCTTCTTCCGCAGCTCTTCCTTCTCAGCGGCCGACTTGTCGGCGGCGTTGTAGTAATCATCGCAGCCAACGATGTTGGTCAGGATGTACTGGTAGTGCCCCGCGACATCCGGGTTGCACGTCCGCTGGATGCCGAGCACGAAGTCCTCCGCGGTGAGCGGTTGCCCGTCCGACCACTTCAGGTCCTTCTTCAGCTTGACGGTGTACGTCTTGCCATCGCTTGAGACCTGCGGCGCCCCGTCGGCCATGGCCGGCTGCGGCTTGTCGTTGATGTCAAGGTGGTACAGGCCGCGCCAGACGTAGACAAAGTGCGTGATGTCCTGCGCGAAGTCGGAGAAGTGCGGGTCCCAGGTCTCGAACTGGGTCGCGCCGATGGTGATGGTGCCCGATGGGGCCCCTCCCCCGGGAGCAGCGGTGGCGGTAGCGCCGGTCCCGCCGGTGCCACCAGTGTCGTCGTCGTCGTCGCCGCATGCGGCAGCCGCAAATGCGACGGCAACGATGGCGAACACGCTGAGCAGCATGCGCCAATAGGATTTGGTCATCGGTAGTGGTTCCCTCCTCTTTGCGATTGACCGTTCGGTAAGGTGCTCCCGGGTTTGCGTAGTGTCAACGGATTTTTAGCTGCCGGCGCAAATCGTCACGGCGACGCAATGTCGGGGGGCCGACATCCGGCCGGGACCTACCACCGCACACCGCGCCTGCCCGCCTGCTAGCTCGCCGGGAGGTGGACCGCGGCCTATCCTGAGGCCTATCCTCCGTGCCACGGGAGCCAGCGGGTGAGCAGGATTCTCGCCATCGTTCATGTCCAGGGGCGCGACCAGAAGGGCGTCGTCGCGCGCATCAGCACGTACCTTGCCGAGCGCAACATCAACATCGAGGACATCGAGCAGCGCGTCGTCCAGGGGCAGTTCCTCATGGACATGCTCATCGACATTACCGAGGCGACGGTAACCCTCGATGAGCTGGTCACCGGCCTCCTGGCGATTGGCCGTGACATCGGGATGGAGATCCGTGTCACCCTCCACAGCGAACGCCAGCGCCACCGCGTCGCGGTGCTCGTTTCGAAGGAGCCGCACTGCCTCGAGCAGCTCATTGCCGACTGGCGGGCGGGTGACCTGCGCGGCGACCTCGCCTGCGTCCTCTCCAACCACGAGGTGCTCCGGCCGGTCGCCGAAGCCGCCGGCATCCCCTTCGAATGGCACCCCAGCGACGACAAGGCCGCGCACGAGGCGTTTCTCCTCGAGCGGTTGGCGCACTACCGTGCCGACCTCGTCGTCCTGGCGCGCTACATGCAGATCCTGACCGGGGCAGTGGTGCAGCCATACGCGGGGCGCATCATCAACATCCACCCGTCGCTGCTGCCGTATTTCCCCGGTGCGAATCCCTACCGCCGGGCGTGGGAAGACGGTGTCCGGGTCACTGGCTGTACGGCACACTTTGTGACCGAAGAGCTCGATGCCGGCCCGATCATCCTCCAGGACGTCTTTCACATCGACGTCGGCGTCGACACCGTCGAAGACGTCCGGCGCAAGGGGCGCGCCCTCGAAGGCGTCGTGCTGAGCAGGGCCGTGCAGCTGTACCTGAACGGCGAGATCGTTGTCATCGATGGAAAGGTCGTCTTCAAGCCCGGGATGCGGACCCTGCTGCGCGACCTTCGCGAGCGGCCGTAGCCGGGGAACCGCCGCCACCGATGCGCCACGCCATGCGTACGCCCGGCACCCGGCCGCGGTAAATGTCGACCACGTGCTCCGGGCAGACCGGCAGGAGCACGTGCGCCTCCCCGTCGATGTCATCGAACCGCCGGCTGGCGGCGGCGATGAGGTCCGGTCGATTGGTCAGCAGTCCAATGGGATTGCCCACCGAGGGCGCTGCCTCCCCGCGGAGGCTACAGAGGGTGCAGGTTGGCAAGGGTCGCTCCTCCCCGCGTTCAATCGGCGAAAGCCTACCACCTGCACCCGGATAACGGACCAGCGCTCCGTCAAGATTTTCTCGCGGACCTGATCAATTCGCGCGTTCGCCGGTGTCGCCACCAGAACATCGCGCCAAGCATCGGCCGGATGAGCAACCACTCGAGGAATTCACCGAAGGGTCCCGGCAGCAGCCTGAACGCAATCTCGTCTTCGAGGATGGCCCCGCCGGGTGCCTCTCGGAATCGATGCTGGTGGCGCCAGCGCCGAAACGGCCCGCTCTCCTGGGTGTCCTCGAGCAGCCGCCCCGCGACGAGCCTGGTGATGCGCGCCCGCCAGGTGACGCCCGCCCACCGGGGTCGCCACCCGAGGCGAAAGACCTGCAGGTCGCCCTCCTGCGCGGACCCCGGCGCCGAAACGATGCTGAACGGCGGGAACGGCGGGGAGATCCGCGCGAGGTTCTCGACCCGCGTGTGGAAGGTGAAGAGCTCCGCTGCGGATACCCCGGGGACGAACGAGCGGTAGCGGAAGTGGGTCACAGTGGCGCCTCCAGGCCAAGGTACTCCAGCACATCGCGCGCGGCGTTGATGCCCGAGAGGGCAGTCCCGACGGTCCCCTGCCCGGGAAAGGTATGGTCCCCGGCAAGGACGAGCCCGGGCCCCGCCCGCCGTCCGGGGGCCCGGAGCGCGACCACCGATGGCACCTGCCGCAACCCTCCAACGTAGCCGCCGGGGCGCGACGTGTACCTCTGGTAGGTCGCCGGCGTGCCCGACCGGAACAGCCGGATGCGTTCGTCGACGTCCGGGATCACCACCCGGACGGCCTGGAGCAGGCGCTGCTCCAGGCAATGCCGCAGCGTCCTCCGGGATCCTGGCGGGCGGTGGAATGCGAGCGGGTCGACGTGCGTCGATACCGAGATGCTCCAGAGGTGGGAGCGCTGGCCCCGGCCCGGGGCGATGGAAACGAGTGCGCTCGTGCCCGGCCGGTCGAGGTCGTCGGTCGCGGCCACCACCTGGTGGAAGGGGTGCATGAGGTCCAGCCCCGTCGCGTCGATACCGACGTGGAGCACGAACGCTCCCCACGCGGAGCCCGAGCGGGGCAGCCTGGGCGGTCGGCCGAGGAGCAGATCGAGGGCGCTGGGCGGCAGGTTCGCGACCACGGCCCTCGCAGTCACCACCGACCCGTCATCTCGGCGCAGGCGCCAGCAGTCACCATCGCGCCGCACCTGGCCAACGCCGTTCGCGAACTCGACGCGCCCGCCGAAGCGCCGGACAGCGCGCACGAGATGCACGGCGAGCGCACCGGTGCCGCCCTCGACCCACTGGCAGCCGCGGCGGTAGAGATCCAGCGCGATGGCACCCTGGATGGCGCTTGCCGTGCGGGCCGGGGCGCCGGTCGCATCGAGGAGCAGAGCATCGATCAGGGCATCCGCTGCGGAGTCGCCCCGGGCACCCAGGAGGCGCTTCACGCTCCCCACCGTCGAACACAACCAGGGGAGCGTGATCGCCGCGGTCGGCCGCCGGAGCACGCCAAGCGTGCGCCGCAGGTCGGCTGGACGCTGCAACGGGAACGATGGGAGGGCAGCGCCGATGCCGTACACCTCGCCGCCGACCAGCTCAGCCCAACGCCAGAAGCGGGCATACCCCGGTGGGGCCGAACGGAAGGCTCGCCGGAACTCGGCCAACCACGCGCGGTGGTCGGCGACGTACGGGACCCGCACGCCCGGGAGATGGAACACGATGGAGGGGTCGAGGGGGCGCGAAGGAACGTCGACGTCGAGGCAGTCGAAGACCTGTCGAAGAATGCCGCCAGGCTCGAGGCCGGTGACGACCGTCGCGCCGGCCGGGAACCAGAAGCCGCCCAGCGCAAAGTCACCGGCGCAGCCCCCGGGGCGGGTATGTCGCTCGAAGAGCGCCACACGCGCACCGGCCCGGGCGGCGAGACCCGCCGCAACGAGCCCGCCAAAACCAGAGCCAATGACGGCCACGTCGCAGTCCGGGTTCGAGTCGGTCACATCCGGGATCTTAAGAGTTAGACAGCTATTTGACAAACCATCGACGCTTCGCGCACCATGGAGGCGTGAACAGCACCGGGATGTACCGCATCGCCCAGGTGGAAGAGCTCACCGGTGTGAGTGCCCACGCGCTGCGGGCCTGGGAGCGGCGCTACGGCGTTCCGCGCCCCAGCAGAACCGGCGGCCGGCAGCGCACCTACTCCGAGGCCGACGTTGCGATGATCCGCCGGATGCACGAACTGGCGAGCCAGGGGGTCCCGCTGGCCCGCGCTGCCGAGATCGCCCTCCAGGAGGCATCGACACCCGGCGAAGCCGCGGCGCCCCGCATCGCTCGCCTCAAGGCTGAACTCCTCGATGGCTTGCTGGCCTTCGATGAGCGGCGGGCGGCTACCGCTTGGACGGAGCTGTTCGAGACGCTCGACCTCATGTCGGGGTTCGAGCGCGTCGTTGTCCCCCTCATGCGAGAGATCGGGCTGGCGTGGCACGACGGGCGAATCACCGTCGCGCAGGAGCACTTCGCATCGAACTTTGTGCGCGCGCGCCTCGACCACCTCAGCAGGCAGGTGCAGCCCCTTCCCGCGTCCCCCACGGTTGTGCTCGCCTGCCTCGAAGGTGAGCACCACGAAATCGGGCTGCTGATGCTTGCTGTGATGCTGCGGTTCCAGGGCCTTCGCACGATTTACCTCGGGCAGGACGTACCGGACGACGCCCTCATCCGGACGGTGGAGGATGCGCAGCCCGACGTGCTGGCGGTCAACGCGGGCACGGTCGAGGGCGCACGGCATCTGCCGAGAATCGTGGCGGCCCTCGCTGAAACCGCTCCCCTCACATCGATTGTGTACGGTGGCGGCGCGTTCGACGCCGACCCCTCGCTTCGGATTGAGACCGCTGCATACGGCGGGCCCGACCTTGCCGATGCCGTCGCACTCATCAGCCGGCTCAGCCGGGAACGAACACCGTTGCATGGAGGTGCAGCATGAACGTCGCTGTCGCCGGTGGTACCGGCTTCCTCGGGAGAGCCATCACCAGGGCACTGCTCGATGCCGGCTACACGGTGGTGGTTGGGTCGCGCAGTCGCCCCGTACGCCAGCCCCTCGATCCCCGGGCCCGGTGGGTCGCTGCTGATGTCACCGATGCCGGCAGCCTGGGGGAACTGCTTTCAGGCGCCGACGTCGTCATCGACGCTGTCCAGTTCCCGAATTCCCCGATCGAGAATCCGCGCATGGGGTACACCTTCGAGCGCATTGACCTCGGCGGGACGAAGAACCTGGTCGATGCTGCAAAGGCAGCGGGCACGCCGCTCTTCATCGGGCTCAGCGGTGTCGGCGCTGCCGCCGACGGCGCGTACCACTGGCTTCGCTACAAGTGGCAGGAGGAACAGCACATCGCCGCCTCTGGCGTGCCCTTTATCGTGTTCCGTCCAAGCTGGGTGTACGGTCCAGGCGACGTCTCGCTCAACCGCTTCCTCAATTTCGCCCGGTTCCTGCCCTTCGTGCCCGTCATCGGCAACGGCAAGACCAGGATCAATCCGCTCTTTGTGGATGACCTCGCTGCCCACGTCGTCGCAGCGGTCGCCCGGCCCGACCTCCGGGCCCGCATCTTCGAGATCGGTGGACCGGACGTCATGACGATGGACGAGGTCATCCGCACCGCGCTGCGCGTGTCGGGCAAGCGCCGATTCCTGCTCCACAACCCGAAGCCACTGATGAAGCTCGCCGCATCGGTGGCGCAGTTCGTTCCCGGCCGTCCCCTCACTCCTGATGCCATCGACTTCATCACGATGGACGGGGTCGCTGACATAGGGCCACTGCGCGAGGCGTTCGGGCTGCAGCTCACGCCGCTCGAGACTGCACTTTCGACCTACCTCCAGCGATAAAGGGGGCAGTCCGGTCTATAGCTCGCATCCACCGCTTGCATGGCACGGGGCAGGATCGCGTAGAATCGGGCTGCGGCACCGCGGGGGCCGCGCACGACACCCTAACCGCACGGGATGACCATTGCGCGCAGATACCTCCGATGTAGCGTTCAGGCTCCTCCTTGCCCTCGGTGACCTCTGGGAGGGCCTCCACCGTGCCGGGATTGACCCCTCGGCCCGGGGTCTTCACATGACCCAGGAGTACCTGGGCGGCTACACGCGGTACTGTGCCGGGCCGGGGTCCCATCCCCGGCTCGTTGTCGAATGGAACGAGTCGTCCCGCCACCTCCGCATTATCCGCTGCGAGCCGTGGCCCGGCGCCGAGGCTGCGATCTCGGCCACCGTTGCCTTTGTGCGGAGCGAGGCCCGGGCGCGTGGCATCAGCGATATCGTGGACCGTGCCCTCGTCGCGGCCTGCAAAGAGCCCCTCAAACCCGCCCGCAAGACCGTCCTCCCCTCGGCGCTCCAATCCAACCAGGCACTCGCCGCACGCCGGACGTAGCAACCCGCGGCGGCCGGGCGTAGGATCCGGCCGTGGAAGTTGGCCCGGCAGTCGAGCACCTTCCGAAGCGCGCCCACCTGCTCCCGGAGCTGTTCGCCGCCCACGAGCGGGATGGCTGCCTCACCCCCGCCACCGTCGAGCGTATCGCTCGTCAGGTGGGGATAACGCCGGCCGAAGCGTGGGAAGCCGCACGTTCCTACCACGATTTCCGGTTCGAACCCGCCGCGGGGACCATCGGCTGCGCGGGCGTCGCCTGCGTTATTGCGCAGGGATGGCGCGCGCCGACCCTGCCCGCCGGCTGCCTTTTCCGCTGCTTTGAGCCACCCGCGGAGGGCCCCGAGCGCCCGTTCCCGGAGCGTTTCGTACGCCGGGCCGGCCCCCTGCTGGCGCCCGTGACGCCCGGATACGGCGGCTACGAGCGCGCCCGCCGGCGTGGTCCTGGCCGGACCCTCGAAGAGATAGAACGGAGCGGCCTGCGGGGTAGGGGCGGCGCTTATTTCCCAACGGCCCGCAAATGGCGCGCCGCGCTGCAGCAGAACCGACCGGTCGCCCTGGTCCTCAACGGCGAAGAGGGCGAGCCGGGGGTGTTCAAGGATCGGGCCCTCCTCTGTCTCCGGCCGGAGCGGGTGGTGGAGGGTCTGGCCATTGCCATGGCCGCATTGCGCCCGGTGGTCACGGTTGCCTTTCTCAACGGCTCGGCTGCACCGGCGACCGATGCATTCACCCGCGCCCTGGCAGCGTCGCCGATCGCGGAGAAGGTCATCGTGTACCGGGGCGCCGGCGGGTACGTACTCGGAGAGGAGACGGCGCTTCTCAACGCCATCGAAGGCCGGCGAGCCGTGCCTCGCCCGAAGCCACCGCTCCCGGTGGAAGCCGGGCTGTTCGGCCTGCCGACCGTCGTTAACAACGTCGAGACGCTGGCAGCGGTTTCGTTCATCCTCGAGCACGGTGCCGACGCGTTCCGCGCACTGGGCGACCCCGCCGCACCGGGCACGCGCATCCTCTCGATAAGCGGTCGCGTCGCGGCCCCGGGAGTGTACGAGGTTGAGATGGGAACGCCGCTCGGTCGGGTGATCGCGGAGGCTGGTGGGCCGCCGCCCGGTCGGGCCGCGCTCCTGTGTGGCGGGCCCTCGGGCGGATTCCTGCCCGGTGAGCTGGCCGACATCCCGGTTGCACCCGGCAGGTACCACCCGACCGGTGCCATGCTTGGCGCCGGCGGCGTTGTGGTGCTCGAGGCACCGGGCGACGTCCGCCGCGCGGCCCTCGCCATGGCCGCGTTCAACGCTGAGCAATCCTGCGGGAAATGCACGCCCTGCCGCGAGGGGACCCCGCTCCTCTTCGAAGGGCTCGGTGGCGCTCGGTCCGCTGAGTTCGAACGCATCCTCGAGGCGGTGGAGGTGGCCTCGCTCTGTGGCCTCGGCCAGATGGCCGGCGGACCGGTGCGGTCGGCGCTAACGTTCTGGCCGGAGGTGTTCGCATGAAGGTCGACGGCCGCGAGGCGCCCGCACTGCCGACCCTCCTCGATGCCATTCTCGCGCTGGGGATTCACCTGCCCCACCTCTGCAAGGACGACAACCTTCCGCCCATCGGCGCCTGCCGGACGTGCCTGGTGGAGGCCGACGGGCGGATTGTGGCAGCCTGCCACACTCCCGCGGCGGGGGTTGCTGACGTGTGGACGACGACAGAGCGGGTGGTCGGCCTGCGGCGCACCGTGCTCCAGCTCACAGCCGGCATGCACGGGCCGCAGCCCAATGTGCCCGGGGGCCCTAGCAGCGCTGAGGTCTGGTCGGCCTACGCAGCGCACGGCATTGACCGCCCGCAGTATCCCCGTCGCGTCCGCACGGGCGTGGACGAGAGCAGCGCTTTCTTCGTCTTCGACGAGCAGGCGTGCATCCTCTGCGGACGGTGTGTCACCGCCTGCCAGCAGCTGCAGCACATCGGTGCACTTGGGATTGCGGGCACCGGCACGGCTGCGCGGGTCACCCCGGGTGCCGGGACCACGTTCGCGGCATCGAACTGCACCGCGTGTGGTTCATGCGTGGCGGCCTGCCCCACCCATGCCCTGCGGCCGCGGGCGAGAGAGGAATTGGCACGAAAGGGGTGAGCCCGTGGAAACACTGACGCGAAGCACCTGTCCCTATTGCGGCGTCGGCTGTGGCATCGTTCTGCACACCAGGGACGGCGTCGTCACCTGGGTCGATGACGACCCAACCAACCCCTCGAGCCGCGGCATGCTCTGCGTGAAGGGGCGCTTCGGCATCCCGTTCGTGACGCACCCCGATCGCCTGGCGCGCCCCCTGGTGCGGCGCGGCAGCGAACTCCGGCCGGCCAGCTGGGACGAGGCGCTCGACATCGTCGCCGAGCGCCTGCTTGCACACCGCGGATTCTTTGGCAGCTTCGCCAGCGCCAAGGCGACGAACGAGGATGCATTCGTCCAGCAGAAGTTCGTGCGCCTCATCATGGGGTCGAACAACATCGACCACTGCACGCGGCTCTGCCACTCGCCGAGCGTGGAGGCCATGCTCGAACAGCTCGGCAGTGGAGCCACCAGCAACTCCTACATCGACTACGAAGAGGCCTCGTGCCTCATGGTCGTGGGCTGCGACCCCGGCTCCAACCACCCAGTCATCGCCTCGCGCATGCGACATGCCATCGATGCGTTTGGAACGCGGCTCGTCGTGGTCAATCCGAAGCGAATCGACCTCGTCGATCGCGCGGACATTTTCCTCCAGCCGCTGCCGGGAACGGATGTCGCGCTCTTCAACGGCATGGCCCGGGCAATCCTCGATGCCGGGCTGGAGGACCGCGAGTTCATCGCCACCCGTACCGAAGGCTTCGATGCGTGGCGCGCGGCCATCGAGGAACATACCGTCGCTGAGTACGCGGCGATGGCGGGCGTCGACGCAGGTGACCTGGCACGTGCAGCCCACCTCTACGCTCGCCCGCCTGCCCGCCGGGGATTGCCCCCGGGTGAGCGACCTGGAAGCTGCCTCGCCTGGGGCATGGGCATCACCCAGCACACGCACGGCACCGACAACGCGCGGGCGCTCATCAACCTGGCCCTGCTCACTGGCCAACTCGGGCGGCCAGGCAGCGGCATTTCGCCGCTGCGCGGACAGAACAACGTCCAGGGGTGCGGCGATGCTGGGTGCATCCCGGATTCGCTGCCCGGGTACCAGCCCTACCGAGACGACGTTGCCGCCCTCTTCGAGGAGGCCTGGGGAGCCGAGATTCCGAGGAGCCCCGGCATCAAGGCGACGGACATGGTCGAACGAATCGCGAGCGGCGAGATCCGCGCCATGTACATCGTCGGGGAGAATCCTCTGCTCTCCGAGCCGAACCTCGCCCACGCGGAGGAGCTCTTCCGGCAGCTCGATTTCCTCGTCGTCCAGGACCTCTTCCTGCACGAGACGGCGCAGCTCGCGGACGTGGTACTCCCCGCGTGCTCATTCGCGGAGAAGGACGGGACGTTCACGAACAGCGAGCGCCGGGTGCAGCGCGTCCGCCAGGCGATCCCGCGGGTGGGGGAGTCCCGCCCGGACTGGGAGATCATCTGCGACCTCGCGCGGCGCATGGCGCCGGCTGTTGGCATCGATTCGCGCCAGTTTGCGTACGCCTCGCCGGCCGAGATTTTTTCCGAGATGGCCCGGCTCACGCCGCAGCTGCGTGGCATCTCGTACGACCGGCTCGAACGCGAGGGTGGCATCCAGTGGCCGTGCCCCGCGCCGGACCACCCGGGAACACGCCTGCTCTACGCCGAGCGCTTCCCCCGGGGGCTCGGCAAATTCGTGCCGGTTCGGCAGTCGGAACGCGCTGCCGAGCTACCCGACGAGCAATTCCCGCTGGTGCTGAACACGGGGCGCGTGCTCTATCACTGGCACGGCGGCACCCTCACGCGCCGGGTCACGGCGCTGCTGGAGATGGTCGACCGTGTGCCGGTGACCCTTCACCCCGACGACGCTGCCCGGTGCGGCATCGCCGACGGCGACGAGGTGGTGGTGCGTTCCCGGCGGGGCAGGCTGGCAGGTCGGGCCGTGGTGACTGATGCGGTGCGGCCCGGCAACGTGTTCGTGCCCTTCGTGCGGCTCCAGGATGCTGCGGCGAACTTTCTCACGAACAACGTCTACGACGAACCGTCGCGCATCCCCGAGTACAAGGTGTGCGCCGTCAGCGTCGAGAAGAAACGTCCCCGGCCGGGAGCCCGTGATACCGGCTTGCCCACTGCTTGGCGTGGTACGTGATGATGATGTCGGCGCCGGCCCGGCGAATCGAGGTTAGCGTCTCATCAATCGCGCGATCGCCGTCCACCCAGCCCCGCTCGATGGCCGCCATCAGCATGCTGTACTCGCCGCTCACGTTGTAGGCAGCGACCGGCACGTTCACCCGTTCGCGCACAGCCCGGATCACATCGAGGTAGGGAAGCGCCGGTTTGACCATCACCATATCGGCGCCCTGCTCGATGTCCGAGAGCACCTCATCGAGCGCCATCCGCGCGTTGGCGGGGTCCATCTGGTAGCCGCGGCGATCCCCAAAGGCCGGCGTGCTGTCGGCAGCATCGCGGAAGGGGCCATAGAACGCGCTGGCGAACTTCGCCGCGTACGAGAGAATCGGCACGGTGGCAAACCCGGCGGTATCGAGCGCGACGCGGATGGCAGCAACCCGTCCGTCCATCATGTCGCTTGGGGCGATGATGTCGCAGCCCGCACGCGCCAGCGAGACCGCGGTTGCCGCGAGCAGCGGCAGGGCCGCATCGTTGTCCACCGAGCCGTCCCGGGCAAGGGGACCGCAATGGCCGTGGCTTGTGTACTCGCACAGGCACACGTCGCCCGCCACCACGAGCTCCGGTGCCGCCTCCTTGATGGCAGCGATCGCCCGCTGAACGATACCATCGTCAGCCCAGGCGCCGCTGCCCTGCTCGTCCTTGGCGGCGGGCAGGCCGAACAGCATCACCCCGCCGATGCCGAGGTCGCGGATCTCCGTTGCCTCGGCGGCGAGAGCATCCAACCCGAGGCGCGCCTGCCCCGGCATCGAGGGGACCGGCTGCCGCCCGCTGAGGCCCGCCTCGACGAAGAGGGGGTAGATGAGGTGGGCCGGCGTGAGCTCGGTCTCCCGCACGAGCCGGCGCAGACCGTCGCTCGCCCGGAGGCGACGATGGCGGCGGAACGGTGGGAGCTCCATTGTCTGCCAGTGTAGCATCGGTGAACTCCCGGAGGCCGCGCTGCGCCCGCTCGGCGTATCCTTGCCGGTATGGAACGACGCCTTCCGGCCGAATACGAACGGTGGCAGGAGCACGAGCCGGCGATGCGGCGGCTGACTACGCCCGAGCTCATCGCCGAGATCCAGGATGGCCCACCGGACCGGCGCCTGGCGGCCCTCTCCGTCATCGACCTGGCGGCGGTCGACCCCGCGATCCTGCGGGACTGGATTCGAACACTCCCTGATGCGGAGGCCAACGAGCTGGCCGGCGCCATCCCGGTGCTGGCACCCGACGGATCGTGCGCGGACGATGCACGCTGGGCCGAGATGGCCCGGGAGGGCTATGCGGCGAGGCTGCTGCCGACGTTCCTCGTCGTCCTGATGGCGTCACTCGAAGCGATGGAGGCACGCCGCTGCACGTCGGCGGCGCGCGAGTGGGAGCGCACGGCGGATTGGCTCGGTGAGATGTTCGATCGCCTCGCGCGCGACGGCCGCAAGGATGCGCTCGAGGACATCTCGCTGTTCGTGTTCGAGAACTACCTCGATCGTGACGCAATCTTCGAGGCGTTTTGCGGCGCCATCGTTCGCCACGAGTGGTTTGCCCGCCAGGTCAGTGCCAACCCCTCGCTGTACCTTGCTCGTCTCCCGGCCGAGCGCCAGCGGCGCGCGCTGCTGGAGGCGGCCGGCGCTGGCGGGCTTCCGTTTGAGACGGCCTGGGGCAACCTGCTCAGCGGCTGACCGACCGGCTACACCGCGCATTCGCCTTCGCCGCGCTGTAGCCGGTACAGCTCCAGCCGGTTCCAGTCGATGAACAGCGAGCGATTGTCATCGGTGAGTTCGCCAGGCAGGCAGAGGTCGGCAATCGCCTCTTCAAACGGCCGCGGCCCGACGCGGTCGAAGAACTGGTTGAACGTCTCGCCCGGGTTTCGCCCGGCCTGGTACAGGGCGATGAATCGCTCCACTGCCTCAGGGCCGCGCTTGGCGGGCAGCCGCACTTTGAGCTGCTGAGCAAGCCGGAGCTCACCATTCTCATAGTTCCCGCCCAGGAACACGTGGTATGCGGGCAGCTGGTGGTCGCCGACCTTCATCGCGGCCCCGTGGAACCCGATCGTCGCGATGTGGTGCTGCCCGCAGCTGTTCGGGCAGCCGCTCATCTTGATGTGAATCTTTCGCGTGAGTGGATCCTCGATCCCGAGCGCCTCAACCCGCTCCTGGATGGCTCGGTTCAACCCCATCGACGAGGTAATCCCGAGCTTGCAACTGTCGGTACCGGGGCAGCTCACGACGTCGGTGATGGTCCGCGCCCCCGGGTCGCCGAGTCCGAGCGACCGCAGCCGCCGGTACACCTCGTACAGCGCCTCATCGCGCACCCAGCGAAGCACGAGATTCTGGCCGATGGTGGTTCGCGCGTACCCGCCCGAATACTCCCGCATGATGGCGGCCAGTCCGCGGAACTGCTCCGGGCTCAGGTCGCCACGGGGTACTTTGACCTCGACCGCGCTGAACCCCTGCTGCCGTTGCGGGCGGACGTTGCTGCCGACGAAGGCGGTAAATTCACGGCGATCGCCATCGGGCTGTTCGTACTGCGGACGCTTCGGCGGCACGTTGGCCTCTTCATCGTGGACGAACAGATATGGGTCCGGCCGGAACTCCCCGCTGGTCGCCCATTCCCCGCGGAGCTCCTCCTCAACCATCTGCCGAAACGCATCGATCCCAACCCGGTCAACGAGGAACTTGATGCGCGCCTTGGCCCTGTTCCTTCGCAGCTCAGCAGCGCGGTTGAAGATGCGCAACACCGCCTCGGAAACCTTGAGGTACTCATCGACCGGGACGAATTCGTAGAGCACAGGCGCCTTGCGCGGCATAGTGCTGAGGCCACCGCCTACGACCATGGTGAAGCCGCGGACCCCATCGCGGATGCGGGGGATGAATCCCAGGTCGTGGATGCCGGTGATGGCGGTGTCGAGGTCGTTCGCCGTGAAGGCCACCTTGAACTTCCGTGGCAGCAGCTGGGTCAGTGGATTGCGCAGCCAGCGGCGGGCAAAGGCCGCAGCGTAGGGGGTCGGATCGAACGGTTCGCCCTCCTGGATCCCGGCCCAGGGGTCCCCGGTGACGTTGCGCACCGTGTTCCCGCATGCCTCGCGGGTCGAGAGGCCTGCACGCCCGAGGACGAAGAGCGCCTCGGCCGCCCGTGCGAGAGGGATGTGGTGGAACTGGACATTCTGGCGAGTGGTAATGTGCCCCTTGCGGAGCGGCGCGAACCGCTCGGCTACCTCGGCCAGCGCCTCCATCTGCTCGGGCGTCACCCCCCCGAACGGGAGCTTCACGCGGATCATCTGCACGTTCGGCTGGCGCTGGCCGTACACCCCCTGCTTCAGCCGAAACCCGATGAACTGGGCCTCATCCCACTCGCCACGAAGGAAGCGGGTCGCCTCGGTCTGGAAGTCCTCGAGCTCCTTCGCAAGTACCGGGAGCACCTTCCCCGGCTCGTTCGAATAGACCACCGTCTCGACGTCTGGCATGGCACACCTCCCGCGCCGGGCTGTAAACATGAGCGACTCTATCAACAAACTCTCTTGACCGCAAGAAGCGATCAAAGTAAGTTGACCGTGTTACTAGCAAAAGGAGATGCGGCCCGTGACCCACGGCGCAACCCTCACACCGGCGGAACTCTACGAGTTGAACGCCCGCTTCGAATCGGTTGAGCCGCAGGAGATTGTCCGCTGGGCTATCGACACCTTCGGCGACGGGCTCTCCGTGGGTGCCAGCTTCGGTGGGGCCAGCGGGATGGTCATCCTGCATATGGTCGCGCGGCTGAAACCGGACGTTCATGTCTTCGTCCTGGACACGGGGTACCTGTTCGAGGAGACCTACGAGACCATGCGCCGGGCGGTCCCTGCCCTCGGCCTGACGAACGTCCAGGTCTACCGTCCCGATTTGAGTCACGAGGAGCAGGCCGAGCGATACGGGGCGGCCCTCTGGATGCGCGACCCCGACCTCTGCTGCGAGCTCCGCAAGATCGAGCCCAACCGCAGGGCGCTTGCCGGGCGAACCGCGTGGATGAGCGGACTGCGCAGGGACCAGTCCGAGCGGCGGGCCGACACCCCAATCCTCGCGTGGGCGGACAGGTTCAACGTGGTCAAGATCAACCCGCTCGCGCGGTGGACCGAGAAGGAAACATGGGCCTACCTGCTCGAACACGGCGTGCCCTACAACCCGCTGCTCGATCGGGGGTATGCCAGCATCGGCTGTTACAACTGCACGGTCCCCGGCGTCCAGGGCAGGGCTGGGCGGTGGCAGGGGTTCGAGAAAGATGAATGCGGGCTCCATACCTGAGTCCCGGCAATGAGCGCCAGCACGAAGTGAGGGTGAGACACGTATGAATACGACGGCCGCCAGCGGCCTTGTGGTGTGGCTGACCGGGCTCTCCGGCGCGGGCAAGTCGACCCTTGCGGGCGCGGTCGCTCCGGCGCTCCGCGCGCGCGGACTGCGCGTGGAAGTGCTTGATGGTGACGAGGTCCGTGCCTACCTCTCTCGTGACCTGGGCTTCAGCCGCGCCGACCGCGACACCAACATCCTGCGCATCGCCTACGTTGCGAAGCTGCTCGCGCGCAATGGCGTAACGGTCATCACGGCGGCGATCTCGCCGTACCGGGCGACGCGCGATGCGGCGCGCGCGTTGGTCGAGGCTGAGGGTGTGCCCTTCATCGAGGTCTTCCTCGCTGCGCCGCTCGAGGCCTGCGAAGCCCGCGACGTGAAGGGCCTCTACGCAGAGGCGCGTGCCGGTCAACGCCCGGGCTTCACGGGGATCGACGACCCGTACGAGGTTCCGCCATCGCCCGATCTCAGGCTCGAGACCGCCGATGAGCCGGTCGAGCAATCGGCGGCCGCCCTGCTCGCGTATCTCGAGGCGCGCGGGCTCGTCCCGGCCGTCCAGGAGGTCCGCCGATGACCGCCGAGGCAACGGCAGCGATCGGGCAGGACGCCGGCCTCGATGCCCTCGAGGCCGAGTCCATCTTCATCCTGCGAGAGGTGGCGGCTGAGTTCGAACGCCCCGCGCTGCTGTTCTCCGGCGGCAAGGACTCGATTGTGTTGCTGCGGCTCGCCGAGAAGGCGTTCTGGCCTGCCAGGTTCCCCTTCACGGTGCTCCACGTTGATACGGGGCACAACTTCCCGGAAGTCATCGAGTTCCGCGATCGACGCATGGCGGAGCTTCGCGCACGCCTTGTGGTGGCGTCGGTGCAGGCAGCGATCGATGAAGGGTGGGTCCACGAGGAACGCGGTCCGCGGGCATCGCGCAATCGACTCCAGACGCCGGTGCTCCTCGCGGCGATCGCCAGCCACCAGTTCGATGCAGCCATTGGAGGCGCCCGCCGCGACGAGGAGAAGGCGCGAGCAAAGGAACGGGTCTTCTCCTTTCGCGATGAATTCGGGCAGTGGGACCCGCGCAACCAGCGCCCCGAGCTTTGGAACCTGTACAACGGCCTCCACCTGCGGGGCGAACACATGCGGGTGTTCCCGCTCTCCAACTGGACCGAACTCGACGTGTGGCGGTACATCGCGCGCGAGCAGCTCGAGGTTCCGTCAATCTACTTCGCTCACGAACGCGAGGTGTTCGTGCGCGATGGGATGCTCATGGCGGTCTCTCCCTACCTCTCCCGGCTGCCTCATGAGCGGCCGTTCGTGGCGACGGTCCGCTACCGCACGGTCGGCGACATGACGTGCACGGCGGCTATTCGCTCCGGCGCCCGCACCCTGGACGACATCATCGCCGAGGTTGCCACTGCACGAGTGACTGAGCGCGGGGCGAGTCGTGCCGACGACCAGTTCTCCGAGGCGGCGATGGAGGACCGGAAGCGGGAGGGCTACTTCTGATGGACCTGCTCAGATTTGTGACCGCCGGCTCGGTCGATGATGGCAAGAGCACCCTCATTGGGCGCCTCCTGTACGACACCCGGCAGGTCTTCGACGACACCCTGGCGAGTATCGAGCGCGCCAGCCACGCACAGGGGCTCGACGAGCTGAACCTCGCCCTGCTCACCGACGGGCTGCGTGCCGAGCGCGAGCAGGGCATCACCATCGATGTCGCCTACCGCTACTTCGCCACCCCGAGGCGGAAATTCATCATCGCCGACGCCCCAGGCCACGTGCAGTACACGCGCAACATGGTTACCGGCGCCTCCACGGCCCACCTCGCGCTCATCCTCCTCGACGCGCGCAAGGGCGTGGTCGAGCAGACGCGGCGGCACACCGCCCTGGTCGCACTCCTCGGCGTCCACCACGTGGTCGCGTGCGTCAACAAGATGGATCTGGTGGGATGGTCCGAGGATCGCTTTCGCGAGGTGGAGGCAGCGTACCGCGCGCTCGCGTGCTCCCTTGGCATCGACGAGGTTGCTGCCATCCCGATTGCTGCGGTCACCGGCGCGAACGTCGTCACGCGCGCGCCTGAGCTGGAGTGGTTTGCAGGTCCGACGGTGCTGGAATTCCTCGAACGGGTCGATGTGCCGCAGCCAAACCTCCGGGTGCCCTTCCGCTTTCCGATCCAGTACGTCATCCGCCCGCAATCACGCGAATGCCCCGATTACCGAGGGTTCGCCGGCACGGTGGCGGCCGGGCATGTGCGCGTCGGTGATCGGGTCCGGCTGGTTCCCGCCAACCTCACGACCACCGTTTGCGGTATCGACCGGGGGTTTGCCGCGGCAGACGAGGCCCAGGCTGGCGATGCGGTGAGCATCCGGCTGGCCGACGACGTTGATGCCGGCCGCGGCGCAATGCTCGTACGGGCCGATGACCCCCTCGTTCCCGCGTCGCTCATCACCGCCGATGTCTGCTGGATGAGCGAATCCGGTCCGCTGCGAGTGGGCCAGCAGGTGCTCATCAAGCACACCTCCCGGCGCACCCGCGCGTTGATTGATGCGATCGAGGATCGTCTCGACCTCGAGACCTTGGAGCGCGTTCCCGCGGGGGGTGCCCTCCACCTGAACGACATCGGCCGGGTCCGCCTCCGCCTGTTCGAGCCGCTTCCGGCCGACCTGTATACCACCTGTCGCGAGACCGGCGCGTTCATCATTATTGACCCGGCGAGCCGCCACACGACCGGCGCAGGGATGATCCGCGCGCTCGAGCAGGCGCCGTCCGTTCCGGCCGGTTAGCGGTGAAGCGACTCGTCCGGGGTGTCCGCAGCGACCCCGTGACGGTACAGTGCCGCCACTTCGGCATCGCTCAAGCCGAGCAGGTGGCGGAAGACGTACTCGTTCGACTCGGCGAAGCCCGGTGCATGGGTGCGGATAAGTCCCGGCGTTCGTGAAAGCACCCACGGCGGTGCTTCCATCTCCCATGTGCCGGCGTCGGGGTGCGTGTGCTCGACCCAGGCCCCGGTCGCCCGGAGGTGGGGATCCGCGACGAGCTCGGGGGTCGTGAGGACGGCACCGGCCGGGACGCCTGCTCGCTGCAGCAGATGCATCGCCTCGTGGTGACCGCGCTGGCGAGTCCACGCCTCGATCTCCGGGTCCAGCGCCTTTTCGTTCGTTTTGCGGGCTGGCTCGGTTGCGAACCGCGGATCGTCGGCGAGCTCTGGCCGCCGGATGACCTCGCAGAGGGCGCGGAACTGCTCGTCGGATTCACAGGCAATCGCAACCCACCGGTCCTCGCCCGCGCAGCGGTACACGTTGTGCGGTGCATGGGAGGGGTGCCGATTGCCCAGCGGTCTGGGCAGCTCCCCGGTGAGGCTGTAGCCCACCAGGTGTTCGCCAACGAACATCGTGAGGTTCTCGCGCTGGGCCAGTTCGACGTAGCAGCCCTTGCCGGTGAGCCGTCGTTTGCGCAGGGCAGTGGCGGCAGCAGCTACCAGGGCGGTGCCCGCCACGGGGTAGCTGAATCCGGTCTTCATCGGCTCGCCATCTTCGTAGCCGGAAATCGAGACCAGCCCCGCGAGCTGCTCGACATTCGAACCGTACGCAACATAATCGCGCTCTGGCCCGGTCTTTCCGTGGCCCGGCATCGAGATGTAGATGATGCGCGGATTCACGGCACGAACGGCTTCGTAGCTGAGCCCGAGGTTGTCCATCACGTCAGAGCGGAAGTTCTCGACGAGCAGGTCACTCACCGCGCAAAGGGCGAGCAGTGTCTCCCTCCCGAGCGGATGGGAGAGGTCGAGCGAGATGGCGTACTTGTTTCGGTTATTGTGGTTGAAATATGCCGAACGGTTGTACCAGCGCGGCGTGTCCCGCGGTACGAGGCCGAGCGCCCGGAGCAGGTCCCACTGGCGGGGACTCTCGACCTTGATAACCTCGGCGCCGTAATCGCCGAGCAGGCGGGTGCCCATCGGCCCGGCCCAAACCATGGTGAGGTCGACGACCCGGATGCCGGTTAACGGCTGCGTCATGCTGTCGGCTCCCGGCGCGCGAGGCTGGGTGGTCCCTCCCACGCCTCGCCGTTATCGAGTTCCACCCGGAGGTGCGTGCCCGAGCGGACGACCGTGCCGGGAAGCTCCGGCGGGCCGGCCGGGTAGCTGGCCTTCCGGGGAACCACCACGCGGGCACCCTCGGGGAACTCCGCACTTGCGATGATTTCGAGCGCCTCGATGCGTCGCCCGATGGCGCGTGCGAGTACCTGGAAGAGCGCGAAGTCGCTGGTGGCGCGGAACGTTTCCATCGCCTCCTCGCGCGTTGCCGCCTGCTTCGCCGGGCCGAGGTCTGCCGGTGGGGGGATGGTCTCCTCATCGCCCCGCGCGAGCAAGGATGCGACGTACTTCCTGGCGCGAGGCGCGGCTTCGGCCGTCAGCCGGTGGAGCAATTCGAGGTCATCACACCGTTCAAAGAAGGCGACGGCACGCGCTACTCGTTCACGCGGACCCACGGTCGATCTCCTCCAGTACCTCGGCGGTGTGCTCCCCCAGCAGGGGAGCGCGCCCAGCATTCCAGTCACCCGGCCCCATCCACCACGGGGGGCCGGGGTAGGTCGCCCCACCCGCAATGGGGTGGTCGATCCGCTGGAGAAACCCTCGCTCGTTGAGCTGCGGGCTCTCGAGCAGGTCCTCCATCGTGTGGACGAAGGCAATTGGCGCGCGGCCGGCGCCTGCGCGGCGGTACAGGTCCTCCTTCGTCTCCGTGGCCGCCCAGGCGTAGAGCTCAGCCATGAGTTCGTCGTTGTGGCGAACCCGGTCGGCCTGGGTGGCGAACCGCGGGTCGTCGGCGAGGTCGGGGCGCCCAATGACCTCGAGGAAGGGCTTCCAGTTCCGCGGCATCAGGTGGATGCCGATGTGTCCATCGGCGCAAGGGTAGATGCCGATGAAGCTTGCCATGTGGTTCCCGCGGCGGATGCCGTTCCATTGTCCGAGGTAGCAGTAGTAGGGGATCGACGCCTCCAGGATCGGCGCCATGCACCGCTGGATCGAGATATCGACGTGCTGGCCAAGGCCATCGCGCTCGGCCGCAAGCACCGCCAGCATGCCCGCAGAAAAAGCATTCAGCCCACCCTGGTAGTCTGCCTGGTACCCGCCATTCTTCAGGGGCCCCCCTTCGAGGGTGCCGGTGATGTACATCTGGCCGCCCATGGCGAAGGCGACCAGGTTGTTGGCCCGGTAATCCCGGTATGGGCCGTGCTGGCCGAACGGCGTGATCGAGACCATGACGAGGCGCGGGTTGCGCGCGCTGACCGACCCAAAGTCCAGCCCGAGCGCCTCGATGTCCGCCGGGCGGTAGTTCTCGATGAAGACATCGGCGGTCTCCAACAGGCGAAGCAGTCGTTCACGGTCGACCGGAACGGAGGGGTCCAGCACGACGGATTTCTTGCCCGTGTTGAGGTAGAGGTAGAGGGCGCTCTTTTCCGGGTGCGGCGTGCCGCCAGGGAAGGGCCCGTGTGCCCGGGCAATGTCGCCCCCGGGCGGCTCAATCTTGATGACCTCTGCGCCGTAGCCGGCGAAAAGCTTGCCGCAATACGGGGCACTCACGAAGCTCCCGAACTCGACGACGCGTAGCCCTTCGAGCGGCCGGCTCACGGCCGCCCATCTTACGCGTCCTGCGCCTGCTCGCCACCCGGCCGGTGCTCCGCTTCGACCTGGCTGCCCCGATCGCTGTGCAGGCGGGAGAAGTCGATGCGCGTCGCCGGGATCTGGCCCATGCGGCCGGCGTGATAATCCCGGATCGCCTGGAAAATCTCGTCCCGCGTGTTCATGACGAACGGGCCGTGAAAGACGACCGGCTCGCGGATAGGTCGACCGCCAAGGATGAGGATGTCCAGGTTGGGCGATCGGCTGTCCTGCACGGCGTCTGCCTGGACCACAAGGCCATCGCCGTTGCCGAAGACGACGAGTTGCCCCTCGCCGAATGGCGCCCGCTCGCTTCCGGCGTGGCCGCGGCCGTTGAGGGCGTAGACGAGGGCGTTGAAATCACGCCGCCAGGCCAGTTCGAGGCGGCTGCCCGGCGCCAGCGTGGCGTGCAGGTAGGCAATGGGAGTGTGGGTGACGCCCGGTCCCCGGTGCTCGCCCAGCGTCCCGGCGATGAGCCGAAGCAGGGCACCCCCATCATGGGACGCCAGCAGCGTGACGGCCCCGCCCGGGATGTCCTGGTAGCGCGGAGGTGTCCACTTCAGTGCGGCTGGGAGGTTCACCCAGAGCTGGACGCCGTGGAACAGTCCACCTTTTTGAACCAGCCAGGCCGGTGGCACCTCGTCGTGCAGGATGCCCGCACCCGCCGTCATCCACTGGGTTGCGCCATCGGTGATGTAGCCGCCGCCACCGGTCGAATCGTGGTGCTCCAGCGCGCCATCGATCATGTAGGTAACGGTCTCGAACCCCCGGTGCGGATGCCACGGCGCGCCCTTCGCCTCGCCCGGCGCATATTCGACAGCGCCGATGTGGTCGAGCAGGAGGAACGGGTCGGCGATGCCGAGGTCGACCCCCGGGAAGGGCCGTCGAACTTGGAAGCCTTCGCCCTCGAGGTAGGTCGGCGCGGTGATGACGGCGTGGACCGGCCGAGGACGCTGCCCGGCCTGGAGCGGCTCGACGCGGGGGAGGATGAGGGGGTTCTCGACGGTGACTGCGGGCATGGGCGCTCCTTAGTTGCGGATGCAACTACTAGCATAACAGGTGTCACCGCAGCCCGTGCAGCATCCGGCTACGCGGGCCGCGACGGCAACGCCACCTGGACGTTTGCACGCGTGCTCGGCTGGCCCTCGGCGAGCGTGACGACCTCCAGCTCGACGAGATGGTGGCCATCTTCAACGCGCTTCTCCACCACCCGGCCGGCCAGCACCAGCGGCCGGTCGGCGACGTCGGGCCGCCGATACGCCGCGCGAACGCTCCGGACGAAGCCGCCGGTGCCCGCCCAATCGCTGACATACTGGGTGATCCAGGCGAGCTTCAGGAGCCCCGGCACCAGTGCTCCCCCAACGCCGAGCCGCTTGCCCGCCTCTGCATCCGCGAAGGCTGGGTTCGTCGGGTTGTCCCGCCCGAAGAAGTCGATGGCCATGTCCGTAGTCGGGACGCGCTCGAGCGGCTCCAGTTCGTCGCCGACGCTGACGTCCTCAAAAAATCGCTCGCTCATTCGTCGCCCCTCCCGGCGGCCATCTTGGGGTCGAACTGGGTGATGGTGATCATCGCGGCAGCCACGTGGTTGCCGTCGGCATCGTAGTAGTCCGTGCCCTGGGTAACGAGCACGCTGTACCCGTACCGTCCGCCGAGGCGGTCGCGGATGTCGTACACCTGTGAGATGGCCGTCAGCTCCTCGCCGATTCGAAACGGCCGGGTGAAGCGCCACTCCTGCTGGGTGAGCAGACCCCCGGGTAGCACCTGGGGCATCCCGCGGCGAGGGCCACCTCCGAGCATCGCGATGACGTAGGGCGGGGCGATCCCCGTCCCGTCTGCGTACCTTGGGTCGGTGTCGCCAAGGACATCACGCATACGCCGGGCATCCTCCTCGCGGATGACCACGGTGACAGGGTCGCTCTTTCGGCCGATGGCGGCGCGGTGTTCGTCGGTAATGAGGCTTTGCTCAGGGATCGCCATGCATCCTCCACGCTAGCCCGATCTGGGGCGGGCTGGGTTTGCGTGGCCGTAGTCTGCCAGCTTTTTGGCAATCCCGGGAGTCCAGAGCTCAGGGCAGCGCGAGCACGGTTACGGTGCCGGTGTCCCCATTCACCTCTATTGTTGCACCGTCCGGGATCCGCTTTGTTGCATCCGTTGCCGAGACCACGCACGGGATACCCAGTTCGCGGCTGACAATGATGGCGTGGCTGAGCGTGGCCCCAACGTCGACCACGACCCCGGCTGCCGGAACGAACAGGGGTGTCCACGCCGGGTCGGTCATCGGGGCGACGAGGATATCGCCCGGTTGGAGCACCGTCGGGTCGAGGGGATCGAGCACCACCCGTGCCGTGCCGCGCGCGGTCCCGGGACAGCCCGGGACTCCCTGGATGACGGTGCCGACCCCGGCACGCTCCGCCCGGTGCTGGTCTCGCCGCGGCCACGTCGTGTTCGGCGGTGGCGTGCCGTTGATGATGAACGGTGGCTCCAGGGAGAGTAGCCACGCATAGTGCCGTTGCCGGGGCTCGACCAGCGCCCGGACGTCCCGGAGCTCACCGATCGCGTAGGCGCGAAGCTCGTCCTCAAAGAGGAAGCAGAGGTCCTGTGCACGGTCGAGGTGCCCGCGCTCGACGGCACGGCGACCAAGCTCGCGGAGCGCCACCCGCGTCTCTTCGATGACGCGGATGATGTTGGTCTTCGACCGCTCCCGCCCGGGCACAAAGGTCAGGGCGCTCTTCATCGCCGCATCGAATTGCGCCTGGGTCGCCGGGTCGCCGGCGAGCTGCTGGCGAATCTCGGCGCGCAGTCGCTCCCGCTCGGCGACACGTTCTGCGTGCTTTCGCTCCGGCGACTGTTCATCGCTGCTGAGGCGCATCCGGTCGATGGCGGCGAGCGCCAGGTCCGGGTTCGTTTCCCAGGTATCGGCCATCACGTCCCACTCGTTGGGCCCGCGCGAGCCGAACTCCGCCAGGAACTCCCGGAAGCGCTCGAGGAAGGCCGCCGCGTCGGGATGGCTGGCAGCGGCGAGCCGGGCTGCGAGCCCCGTGGTCCCGGCATCGAACAGACGCGAAAGCTCCTGCGATTGCCGCACCACGCGGCTGAGTTCCCACATGGCGTACGATGGTGCGGCCGAGTCAACGCCGCCGAGGCCGGCGATAAGGCGCATGGCATCGCCGGGCCTGCCGAGTGCGGCGCAGATGGCAGCGATGGTGCCCGGCCCGATCGAGGCCGCGCCACTCTGGTTGATGTGCTGGTCGAACATGCGCCGGCAGAGCGGGCGCATGGCCACCGCCCGCTCGAGAAGCTGCTGGTCGGTCATCGCTGCCAGGTCGGGCCGCTCCGCCCGCACCTGCCGCGCCAGCAGCCGGTCGGCCTCGAGCTCGGACTGGTCCATATCGCCGAGGACCCAGCCAAGCCACTTCTCCATCACTGCCGTGGTGCGTGGATTCTGGTGCCACGGCTCCGGCACGTACGGCGGCACGTCCGGGTGATCGCCGAAGTAGGCTGCGTCAATGGCTGCCGCCGACATCCCCGGCGTGCGCTCGGCCCAGACGCGGATCCAGGTGGCGTTGAGGTAGCCGTACCCGCCAATGAGCCCGATGAAGTCGCAGCGGTTGGGGTCGGGGTCCAGCTCGTCGTCGTCTATCCCCAGGCGGTTGACAGCACAGTCGCGCCACCCGCGTACCGTTCCGCCATTGCTAAAGACGAGCTCCCAGCCTGCTGGGCTGGGCGGTTCGGGCAGGACCTCGCCGACGTTTGCGCGCGTCCAGAACGACGCCTTTGGGTTGTACGGGGCATCCTCAATCCAGCGGACGTTGTCCATCTGCCTGTCTCCTGCGCTGGCCTGGTGGCCGGCGATCCTAGCGGTTCCTTCGGCGGTTGCGAAGGGGTTTGCTGGACGGGTGGCCAGCCTTGACTGGTGCCCCGCGCCCTGCGATAAGGCAGATCAATCGATCGATAGTTTCAAACGCGGAGCGTCTACGATGCGGTTTCAGCGCGTCGGTGTTATCGGCTCGGGGCTCATGGGCAGTGGCATCGCCCAGGTTGCGGCCTTCCACGGCCTCGATGTGACCCTGGTGGACCTCGACCAGCGGCGGGTCGAACGAGCCATCGAGGGGATTCGGCATCGCCTTGCCCGCGAGGCCGAACGCGGGCGTATCTCGCCCGATGCCGCCGAGGCGGCGGGCCATCGGCTGGCGGCAGCCGACGACGTCGACGACCTGTCGTCGGTCGCGCGCGCCGAAGCCGTCATCGAAGCGGTCGTCGAAGACCTGGAGGTGAAGGCGCGCATCTTCCGCCGGCTGGGGGAGGTGTGCCGGCCCGATGCACTGCTTGCGAGCAATACGAGCTCCCTGCCCCTAAGCGACCTGGCTGCGGCCTCGGGCCGGCCTGAACGGGTGATTGGCCTCCATTTTTTCAATCCGCCTTGGGCGCTCAAGCTCGTTGAAGTCGTTTCGACCGCGTCCACGACGGACGAGACGCTCAATGATGCCCTTGCGCTCTGTCACCAGCTCGACCGTGTCACCGTGCAGGTGAAGGATACCCCCGGGTTTATCGCCAATCGGCTCCTCGTCCCCTTCATTTTCGACGCCATCGAGTTGCTCCAAACCGGCGTGGCCTCGGCCGAGGATATCGACCTCGCCTGCAGGGTCGGGCTCAACCACGCCATGGGGCCGCTCGCCACCGCGGACCTCATCGGCCTCGATACGCTCAAGGCCATCGCGGAAAGTATGTTCGAAGAGTACGGCGAACCCCGCTTCAAGGCGCCCACGCTCCTCCGCCGGCTCGTGAGCCTTGGTCACCTCGGCCGAAAGACCGGGCGCGGGTTTTTCCGCTACTCCTGAGCCCCGGGCCTCTCGCGGAGGATGCTGGCAATTTCATCGAGGACCGCCTGGCACTCGTCGTCCGTGTTGTAGAAGTGCGGGGCGATGCGGATTCCGGCCCCTGGCCGGTAGTCGACCACGAACCCGCGCCGGATGAGCTCGTCCTTCACCCGCTCGGCGTGTGGAACATCCACCGTGACGTGGTTCCCCCGGCGCTGGGGGTCGAGCGGCGTCCGCACCGTGAAGCCACGCGCGAGGGCGCCGTCAATCAGCAGGGCAGTCTGGTGGAGTGCCTGCGCGCGAATTGCTTCGACGCCGACCTCGCGGATGATTCGATACCCCTCGCGTGCCTGGTAGTACGAGGGTACGTTCGGGGTCCCGCCCGTGAAGCGGTCGATGCCAGGCGCATAGGCAATCGGGGGCGGCTCGAAGCCGAACGGTCGGGCATGCGAAAACCACCCGGCCAGCCGCGGCTCGAGACGGTCGAGCAGATCCGGGCGCACGTAGAGATACCCGGCGCCGGGGCCCCCGCACAGCCACTTCACGGACCCCCCGACGAGGAAATCGACGCCGATCTCACCCACCCTGAAGGGGATGGAGCCCATCGACTGGTAGGCATCGAGGATGACGAGCGCCCCCACGTGGTGAGCACGCTCGACGATGGGGCACACGTCGACCAGTTCGCCCGTGCGGAACAGGACGTGCGACACGATGACGGCAAGCGTCCGCTCGTCAATCGCCGCGAGCAGCTCCTCGAAGGGGAAGCGCAACGGGTCAGCCCCAACGCGGATGACTTCGGCGCCCAGTGCTCGCTGCCCATCGACCAGGTACTCGACGGTAGGGAATTCGCCCGCGCAGAGGAGGAGGCGGTTCCTTGGGGACTCATAGGTGAAACAGGAGAGGATGGTCGCGAGCGCGTTGGTCACGTTCTGGACCATCGTCATCGAGCCGTGCGGTGCGTGGATGATGTCCTCGAGGATGGCCGCCACGGCGCGGACTTCGGGGAGCCAGGTGTCCCACGCGACCACCCCTTCGGTCGCCCAGAGGTTGGTGTACTCCTCCAGTGCTGCGGGCACGGTCGCAGGCATTGCCCCGAGCGAGTTGTTGATGAGGTACGTCTTCTTGGAAAGGATCGGGAACGTTCCGCGCCAGGAATGAAGATCGGGCATGCCCGTGAGCATGCCCGATGGATGCGGATGGCGGAAGCCCGAAGCCTAGCGCGGCAGCCCGACGTAGACCTCGCCGTTCTCGATGCGCACGGGGTAGGTCTGCATATCCTCGGCCGTCAGGGTCGGGCGGGCGAACTTGGGCACCGGGAAGGCCTGGTACGGCATCGGGATGAAACGGAGCAGGCGGAACAGCTTGGACTGGATGCCGCCCAGGAAGGGATGCTCGTTGTTGAACTGGCTCGAGAAGGGCTGGCGTACCACCTTCCCCGTCGCGATGTCGAAGCGGGCCCCGTGGAACGGGCACATCACGCAGTTGTCCTTCACTGGCTCGGGGCGGATTGGCGAGCCCGGGAAGCCGGCAAGGGGAAGGCGGGCGTGCGAGCAGAGCGCGCTGAGCGCGTGCACCGTATCGCCCGTGCGGATGATCACGACACGCTGCGCTCGCGCGCGCACCTCCTTGGGGAGGCCATCAGGAAACTCTCGCAGGAGCCCAACCTTGGCCCAGCGTTTCATCTGCTCGTGCGGGCGAACTTCCTTCGCGCGGATCGGCACCGGCGCGTCGAGGCCAAGGAGCGGCGACACGACCACCTGCATCAGCCCGCCGGAGATGAGGCCGGCGACCAGCAGGACGATGCCGCCGAGCGTGTTGTCCGAGGCCGTCACCGGGTCGCCGGGGAAGAACAGGAGGATGATCCCGCCGGCAATTAGGCCGATGCTCGCGAGGCCCCAGGTGCCGAGAATCGATATACCGAGAAACGCCAGGGCAGGTGACACAGCCAAACCTCCGACGGGATACTACCCCGCTTGTGCAGAAATGCGCAAAGATTCCGCTGACCGGGTGAGCAATTCAGGCCCCCGACAGCTGTTCTGAGAGCCCTTCGAGCAATACCCGCACCCGCTCGGGGGCGGCCAGGTGCTGGCGGATGCGCGATTCGAACTCCCGGCGGTCGGGCGATTGGGACCAGCGCTTCCAATCGCCGAGGCCGAACCACGTGCTGATGACGACGATGTTGTGCGGGTCTTCGCTATCGCGCAGCGTTTCGCCGGAGATGTACCCCTGCTCGTCGAGGCAGCGAATCCGGAGCTGGCGGAGCAGCTCGAGGAGGCTGCGCTCGTGGCCCGGCAGAACGCGCCGCTCGATGATGACCTTAACCGCCATGATTCACCCCTCCGCGAGCTTGCGGTAGGCGCGCCGGAAATAAATCAGCGGTGCGCGGCCTGGATCATACCGCGCCCCGAGCACCTTCCCGATGACGATCGTGTGATCGCCACCGGGGACGGCCTCGTGCAGGGAGCAGTCGAGCTGGGCGATGGCCCCGGCGATGAGCGGCGCCCCAGTCACCCATGCCTCCACCGGGATACTCGGATCAAAAGCTGGCGCCGGTGCGCGGCCGGAGGTGGCAAAGTACCGTGACACGTCCTCCTGGTCGGCGGCCAGGATGCTTACCGCAAACCGCCCGGATTCCCGGATCATCCCTGGCAGCTGGTTGCTGTCCGCGAGACTGACCAGGATGAGGACGGGATCGACGGAGAGCGAGGAGAAGCTCGACACCGTGATGCCGTACACCTGCCCAGCCAGCTCGGTCGTCACCACGGTGACCCCCGAGGCCCAGGAGCCGAGCGCTCCTTTGAAATCGTCGAGCGAGAGTTGTGTCGCCATTCCCGGATCAGGAGGGAGGGAGCGACGGGACCATGTCCCAGAGGGCGTGAACCGTCGTCTCGACGAAGTAGCGCGCAAGCGGCAGTGACGCGATCAGCGTGTCCATCTCGCGCGCGTCTGCGGCGTCATAGATGGCGAGCACACCAACGCCGGCCTCCCGGTAAATGGCGCGGATTTTGCCCTGGTCGTACTGGGCTTTGACGGCGCGCAGCTGCTCGGCGACGAGGGCCTGCCACTGCTCGGCGGGCATGTCGTGCGGCTGCCGGGACACCAGCCGGACGGAAAACAGCATAACGAGCTCCTGGGGAAGTGCCTCCGGCCGATTATAGCCGCCGAACTGGGCGCGGCGACACGCTCAACGCAGCAGCAGCACGATCGCCGCCGTCACGCCGTAGCTGATGACCGCGACGCGCAGCCAGAACGCCCCGAGGCGTCGAGCGATGCCAACGCCGAGATAGCCCCCAGCCAGGGCGCCGAACGCCATGACAATGACGGCCTGCCAGGCCACCGGACCGAAGAGCGCGAAGTACGCCACGGCGACGACGTTGATGAGCGCCGACAGCAGCCCCTTCAACGCGTTCGAGTGCTGCAAATCATCGGGGAGGAGCACCGCGAGCGTCGCCAGCATGATGATTCCCAGGCCACCGCCAAAGTAGGCGCCGTACACCGCCAGGATGAACACGGTGACTGCCAGTGCTGGCGTCACGCTGGGCGGATGCGCCTCCCGCCGCGATGCCGCACGGGCCAGCCGCGAGAGCGGACCCTGGAACGCCATGACGCCGCAGGCGAAGAGGATAAGGAACGGCACGATGGCATCGAAAGTGGAATCCGGGGTGCCGAGCAGCACCGCCGAGCCAACGAGCGACCCGAGAACTGCGGGAGCGGTGAGCAGGGCGATGCGCCGTCGCTGTCGCCGGAGCTCGCCGCGGTAGCCAATGCTGCCGCCAACGTACCCGGGCCAGAGTGCGACGGTGTTCGTGACGTTCGCCGCTTTGGAGGGGTACCCGGCGGCCAGCAGGGCAGGGAAGCTGACCAGCGACCCGCCCCCGGCAACTGCATTGATTGCCCCGGCCGCAAACGCCGCCGCCGCCAGTCCGGCCGCTGTCGGGAGGTCCATGCATGCTCAACGCTGGCAAATGCGACCTCTACGCGCCAGAGGCGGTAGGCTGAGATCGTGGCGCGCCCGCTCCTCACCTTCGACCTCGACGGTGTGCTGTGCCGCCCGCCGCTGGGCATCAACCCGGGCAGCGGACGGGGCAAACGACGCGACGCGCGTGGCCGCGCGGGCATCCTGTGGATCACAGAGCGCTGGCGCTACGTCGGCCGTCGGCCCATGCCCGGTGCGCTCGAAGCGTTTACCCGCCTTGGGGAACGGTTCGATTGCCGCGTGGTCACCGCCCGGGGCGAGGCGGCCCGCCCCCTCACCGAGCGGTGGTTCCGTCGCTACCTCGGGGTTGTGCCGCCGCTCGTTATGCGCTCCGCACCGTCCGAAACGTCCGCACAGTTCAAGGTGCGGGTGCTCCGCGAGCTCCGGCCCGTGGCGCACTTCGAAGACGACCCGTTCACCGCGGCATGGGCGGCGGAGATCGTCCCGCGAGTGTTCCTGGTCGATTGGCGCCGCAACCGGTGGCTCGAGGCGGAGAATGTAGTGCGCGTCCGCTCCGTCGCCGATGCTGTCCCGCTCCTCGAAGCGGTCGATTACGCCGGGCGGGCGGAGAGCTGACCGAGCAGTGCCCGGCGCAACAGGAGCATCGCGGTCGTCACGGCCCGGCGCTTCACGGCCTGCCGCCCCTGGTTCATCGAGGTCGTGATGACGTACGCCTCGCCCTCGGGCGTGGCGACCGCGACGTGGACGGTGCCCGGTGGGATGCCATCCTGGGGGTCGGGCCCGGCCACTCCGGTAATGCCGACGCCATAGTCGGAACCGATGCGCTCCCGAACGGCAAGCGCCATGGCACGCGCAGTCTCCTGTGAGACGACACCGTGTGCCGCGATGATGTCGGCTGGAACCCCGAATGCCACCTTCTGCTCGGTTTGGTACGTGACCAGCCCGGCGAGGAAGTAGCTGCTGGCCCCGGGCACGTCGGTCAGGGTGCTCGAAAGTAGTCCCCCCGTACACGACTCCATCACGGCCAGGGTCGCTCGCCGCTCGTGCATGAGGTCGGCGATGTGACCCTCGAAGGTGTCGTCGTCCCGGCCCCAGATGGCGTCACCGAAGATCCGTTCGAGCTCCTGTTCCACCGGCCGGATGCGGGCCCATGCCTCCTCGCGGGAACGTGCCTTGGCCCCGATCCGCAGGTGGACACCGTCGGCGCGGGCGTAGGTGCCGATGCCGATGCCCGGCGTCGAATAGAGGGGACGGGCCAGCTCGTCGACCGTGCCCTCGCCAATCCCGACGGTCTTCAGGGTTCGCGTTACCAGCACTTCCGTCGCGAACCGGCGCTCGAGCTCTGGCTGCACCTCTTTGGTCCACATCCGCTCCATCTCGGAAGGGACCCCGGGCATGCAGATGGCGATCCGGCCGTCCCGTTCGACCCACCACCCGGGGGCAGTGCCCCGGGGGTTCTCGATCGGGCGCGCGCTTGGGATGAGCCAGGCCTGCTTCAGGTTCGACTCGGGCATTGGATAGCCGCGACCGGAGAACCAGGCGCGCAGGCGCCGCTCGAGCTCCGGGTCGACCGAGGGGGTTTCGTTGAGTACCCGGGCGATCCCTTCGCGTGTCAGGTCGTCGTCGGTTGGGCCCAGGCCCCCCGTCGTGATGACGAGGTCGGAGCGGTTCCACGCTCGCTCCAGCGTTTCGACGATACGACCCAGGTTGTCGCCGACCACGGAGGTGTACAGGAGGTCGATGCCGAGCTCCGGGAGCCGCTGGGCGATGAAGGCGCTGTTGGTGTCGACGATTTCGCCGAGGAGGATTTCCGTCCCGACGGCGATGATTTCCGCTTTCACGGTCGCGAAGTCTACGGTGGTGCTGTCCCGGCGAAAAGTGGCCGGGAGCAGTGCTCGGCCTCGGGGGCACCGCCGGTCAGCGCGGACGTTGGGCCGCGAGCTCGAGGAACTCGGCGACCACCTGCGCGTTGCCCGCGACAACCGCGCGGGAATACAGCGTGGCCGGGCTGCCATCGAACTCGACCACGACGCCCCCGGCCTCGGCCACGATGAGCAACCCGGCGGCGAGGTCCCACGGCTGCAGGTCGGCGTGGGCGTACACGTCCCAGTAGCCCGCGGCGAGTCCGGCGAACCCGAGCGCAGCGGACCCCGGAACCCGAAGCGATTGCATTCCCGGCCAGAGGTGTTCGACGAGGCGAAGCTGCTCCCGGGCTCGCTCGGCGTCGTACCCGAGGTCCATGGCGACCACGGCCTCGGCGACGCTGGCGCAGGGAGTGACGCGGGCAGCGCAGCCGTTCACCGTGCACCCCTGGCCCGCCGCGGCGACGACTTCAAGGCCCGTAAGCGGCTGTGTGGTGATGCCGAGCAGGGGGCGACGATCACGGCAGAGGGCTGCGGTGAATGCAAAATGCGGAATGCCACGCGAGAAGTTCTTCGTCCCGTCGAGCGGGTCGATCACCCACAACCAATCGTCCGAAACAGTGCCGGCGGCGGATTCTTCGCTCATGATCGCGTGGCCCGGGAAGGCCGCCCGGATCGCCTCCGTGATCGCTGCCTCGACCCGGAAGTCGGTCACGGTCACGACGTTGCCGCGGCCCTTCTGGTAAATGTCGCCGCGCTCGGCCGTGGCGGCACGAATGATGTCGCGGGCGGCGCGGGCACACTGCAGCGCAACGTCGCGGGCGGTACGGCCATCGGCGGTTGTGGGGAGCACGCCGCCATTCTCGGCCATGCGGAGGCATTCCGGCGACCGCCGGGGCCCTGTACTCGGTGTGCTCAACCGGTACAGTGCATCTGTGAAGTTCGCAGGTGTCGATCTCGCGTGGTCGGGGCGGCGACCGTCCGGGTTTGCGGTGATTGAGGGAAGCCAGTGCACCACGTGGACCGCGACGGTCGCGCCGGACAGGGTTGCCGATTGGCTCGATGGGCTCGGGGCGGACGTGGTGGCGTGCATCGACGCACCCCTACAAGCCAGCCCGACCCGCTCCGCCGATGTCCAGCTCGGGCGCGCGCTCGGCCGATTTGGTGTGACGGCGTACACGGCTAGCCCGGGCTTCCTCGACCGGCACGGGATCGCCGGCGGGCCGGAACTTGGACGAATCCTCGAACGTCGCGGGTGGTCGCTCCGGCCGCTTGATGGGCCGATATCATCCGGCCGTCACGTCTTCGAGACCTACCCGCGTGCGCTCGTCCTGGCCCTGCTCGGCACCTGCCCGGTGCCGCGGTACAAGAAGGGCCGCCTGGTCGACCGGGAAACGGCGTTGGCCGAGCTAGCATCGCGCCTCGAGGCGGCATTCGCCGACCGCGGGCTTCACCTCACGGCGCCGGCGCAGGCCTCCGTACCGGCGACGACCTGCGCCACCGGTCGGGCGCTGAAGGCCCGGGAAGACTGCTTCGACGCCGCGCTCTGTGCCCTCGCAGCGCGGGAGATAGCCCGGGGCGGTTTGGAGCCGGCGGACCAGTTCGGCGCGTTCGGCGAGGGTCTCATCGTTGTGCCCGGGGCGGCTCGCCTTACATCCGCTCCGGGGCCGACATCCCCATCAGGTTGAGGACCCGGGCCAGGGCGATGCGGGCAGCCAGCACGAGCCGCAGACGCGCCCTGCTCAGCCGCTCATCCTCGGTGATCACCTTCAGCGTCGCGTCGTTCTGCTGCTTAAACGCATCGTTGAAGGCGTGGAATGCCGTCGCAAGGTCCTGGGCGTAGTGCGGCAGATGCTGCGGCTCGAACCGGGTTGCAACGGTCTCGATGACGTCGGCCAGCCGCATCATCTCGCGGATCAGGGCGAGCTCGTGCGGCTGTGTGAGCAGTGCGACATCGCCGCCGTCCGGGGATAGGCCCTGTTCTCGGGCGCGCTCGAGGATGCTGCACAGGCGAGCGTGTGCGTACTGCACATAATACACCGGGTTTTCCGACGACTGGCGCACGGCGAGATCGAGGTCGAAATCCATCTGCGCGCCAGGGGAGCGTAGCAGAAAGAAGAAGCGTGCGGCATCCTTGCCCACTTCCTCGACCAGTTCATCAAGCGTGATGATCTCGCCGCTCCGCTTCGAAAGGCGAACGACTTCGCCGCCCCGCTTAAGCGTGACCAGCTGGTAGAGCAGGATGTGGAGCGCCTCAGGGTCGGCGCCGATAGCCCGGGTCGCCGTCTTGAGGCGAGAGACGTGGCCGTGGTGGTCAGCTCCCCACACATCGATGACAAGGTTGAACCCGCGCCGGATGAACTTGTCCCAGTGATAGGCGATATCGCTGGCGTAATACGTGGGGCGGCCATCGGAGCGGACGACGACGTTGTCCTTGTCCTCCCCGAGCTCGCTGGATGCAAACCAGAGGGCACCATCGCGTTCGACCAGCATGCCGCGCTCTCGCAGGATGCGCATCGCCTGCTCGTAGGCACCTCCGGGCTTATAGAGCGACTTCTCGGAGTACCAGCGGTCGTACCGGACGCCGAAGTTTTCCAGCGTGGCGCGGATCCGTTCGACCATCAGCTCGATGCCGAGGGCCGCGAGCTCGGCGGGCACCGGCGCACCCGGCTCGCGGAGAAACGTATCGCCGTGCCGCGCCCTCACTTCTTCGGCGAGCTCCACCATATAGGCGCCCGGGTAGCCGTCGGCCGGCAACGGAACGTCGCGACCGAACAGCTGCTGGTAGCGTGCGTAGAGCGTCTCGGCGAAGAAGTCCGTCTGGGTGCCGGCGTCGTTGATGTAGTACTCGCGCTCGACTTCGAAGCCTGCCGCATTGAGCGCGTTGGCCAGGGCGTCGCCAATTGCCGCCCCGCGTCCGTTGCCGACGTGGAGCGGCCCGGTCGGGTTTGCTGATACGAACTCAACCTGGACACGACGTCCGGCGCCGATGGAAAGGTCGGCGTACCGGGGCCCGGCTGCGATGATGTGCTCCACCTGCTGTTGCAGGAACGGAGTCGAGAGCCGGAAGTTGATAAAGCCCGGGGGCGCGACGTTCGGTGCTTCGATAGCCGGGTCCGCCGCGATGTGGGCGACGATAGCCCGTGCCACTTCCACCGGCGGGCGCATCGCTGCGCGAGCGAGGCGGAGCGGGAGGGTCGATGCGAAATCGCCGTTCGCCGGATCCTTCGGGCGCTCGATGGCCGCGCCAGGGATGGCGACATCGGGAAGGTCGCCGGCAGCGACAGCAGCGTGCGCGGCGGATTCGACAAGCTGCTCGAGATGGGTCCGGATTGTTCGCGTATCGGGCATTGGGCCTTTAGCGTACGCGCCGGCGCCGGATTGCGACAGGGCGCACATTCCGGACCGGCGGCACTGCCTCAGGGACAGTGGAAGGGGAAGCGGTGTTCCCGCGCCAGGCGGACGACCTCCTCGACGGCTTCCCGGGCGTGGGTCACGACATCCTGCGGGTAGCCGTAGAGCTGACGGTGTGCCTCGAACTCCTCCTCGTCGACCAGCTCGATGCACCCGCCCGGGAAGACCTTCACGTCGAGATCGAGATCGACGTAGCTGATCTGGCACCCATCGAAACTTGGTGGGGTGGTGACATTGCAGTACCACAAAGCCGTGCGGCAGCCCGGCCGCGAGAGCCGGAAGACGTTGTACCACCGGTCCCGCCAGAAGTAGACGATGGAGTCGTACGGCGATCGGAATTCGCCGCGCGAGGTGTAAATCGGGGTGCGCGCCCGGTAGGAGGTCACGAGGAGGGTTCCATCGTCGGAGAGCACACGGAACGGCTGGATCCAGTGCGCCGCTCCGTCGTACTTCGTCGCTCGAAGAAGGACCCTCGACCCCGGGCGGGCGCGGTGGGTGCGAACGTCCATTGCCGGATGATACACACCCTCCGGGCTTGACCGGCCGAACTTACGTGAAGTTCTTCGAAAATACTGGCTGGTAAGCCAGGCAATGCCTAATCGTTGACGAAGAGCAATCCGGCGCCGAGGCCAGCCACGAGCGCGACGATCGTAAGCAGGTAGCAGAACACGAGTGCGCCGCCTTCGAAGGACTCCCGTACGTCGGTGTGCATCGGGGCTGCGTTCGGGTTGTGCTCGCCGTGATGCGCGTCGGCCATGGCAATGCTCCGGTGCGGGGTGTCGCCAGCATTGTGCCGCCACGGGCCACTTCGATCATCTCCTGCGGCGGTCGTGGTCCTGTTGCGCTCCTGCCATTCCTGTACGCTGGCTGCATGGTTGCGCGCAGGAAGCGGTTCGTAACCCGCATCCTCTCCGTGCCCGAGGCGATCCAACGGTACTGCATCGACTTCAATGCCGGCCGCTTCTACGAGGCCCACGAGCACCTCGAAGAGGTCTGGCAGTTCGAGCGGGGACCCGTACGTGATTGCTACAAGGGGCTCATCCAGGCCGCTGCCGCGGGGGTGCATCTCCAGCGCGGTGGGTACGGGGGCGCCCGCCGTCTGCTGCGCACCGCCGCGGCCTACATCGAGCCGTACAGCCCGGGGCCGGTGATGGGCCTCGCCATCGAGGAGCTGGCCGGGTGGCTCGCCGATGCCTCGGCCACTCTCGAACGGCTTGGCCCGGAAGGGATCGGCCAGTTTCCGCTCGATGAGCGACCGCGGCTGGCCGCCGACCTCGAGGGGCTCCGGCGGGATGCGGTCCGCTGGCGAGCGTGGGGCTTCGATGCTGATGGTTCGCCCCTCCCCATGGAGGTGATGCTCCCCGGCTAGCCCCGGGGCGCGAGGCACGGCGCTGCAATGCCTTGCCGAGGACATTTAACAAAGACTTGTCTATCTTCAACCAAGACTCAATAATCTCAACATCAAAAAAGGAGCGGAGGTACTCCATGAACGCCCAATCCACCGAGGTCGTCATTGATGCCCGGGACGTCGTGAAGACCTACGACACCGGCACCGTGCAGGTCCAGGCGTTGCGGGGCGTCAGTTTGCAGGTCCGCAAAGGTGAGATGGTCGCCATCATGGGGCCTTCGGGCTGCGGCAAGACAACCCTCCTGAACTGCCTCTCCGGCCTGGACGAGTTCGACTCCGGCGTCGTGCTGGTTGCGGGGAACGACATCGCGCACATGCCGGATGACCGAAAGACGGAGTTCCGCGCCCGCGAGATGGGCTTCGTCTTCCAGACCTACAACCTGTTGCCGGTGCTCAGCGCGGTCGAAAACGTGGAACTGCCGCTCATCGTCTCGGGCACGCGCCCAAAGGTCGCGCGCGAGATGGCGCTGGCAGCTCTCGAACGCGTCGGCCTTCGCGAATGGGCGAATCAGCGGCCTGCACAGCTTTCCGGCGGTCAGCGCCAGCGGGTCACAATCGCGCGGGCGCTCGTCAACCACCCCTCGATCGTCTGGGCGGACGAGCCTACCGGCGCACTCGATTCGAAGACCGCCAGGGAAATCATGGATCTCATCGTCGAGCTCAACGCGAGCGAGCAGCAGACGTGTGTCATCGTGACGCACGACCCGAAGGTGGCCGCCCGGTGCCACCGTACCATCCAGATGGCCGACGGCCTCATCGTCCGGGAAGATTCCCGCGAGACCATGGTCGCCATTGCGTCGAGTGGGGCTGAATAGAGATGAACGAGCTCTTCGGCGTCTCGATGACCATCATCGCCAGCGTTTGCGTGGTGCTCGCGGCACTCGTGGCGCTGGCCATCGCATACATCGCCTGGCGCAACCCGGTGATGTTCAAGATGGGCCTGCGCAACATCCCCCGCCGCAAGGCCCAGACGACCCTGATCATCACCGGCCTCATGCTGTCGACGCTCATCATCAGCGCCGCGTTCGGCACCGGCGACACGCTCACTTCGTCCGTGAGCTCGCAGGTGTATGACATCCTCGGCGAAGCCGACGAGTGGATCTCCTGGGACGCGCAGGAACACCCGGCCCCCCAGGATGAGCAGGTCATCCCGCTGTCGACGGTGGACGAATGGAAGCGGCAGCTCGCGGGCGACCCGGACATCGAAGCGATCGTGCCGTTCCAGCGGGAGACGCTCCCGGTGGTAAACACCCGGACGAGGCTGAACGAGCCCTCCGCGCGCATCGTCGCCTTCCGTGCCGATGACGCCGACGCCCTCGGCGGCCTGCGCGACCTCGCCGGGAACCCGGTGGCACTGAGTGGCCAGGACATCGCACTGAACGAGGACCTGGCGAAGCAGCTCGACGCCGAGGTCGGGGACGCAGTGCGCCTCTTCTACAACGGAGCCCCTTACGAGTTTCGAGTTGTTGCGATTACCCCGTCGAATGTCCTGTCCGGTGCTGTTGACCCGAACGCGATGCGCGGCGGCGCGGTCGACTTCCGGACCTTCAGTGAACTCACGGGCCGCGGCGATGTCGCCGATGCCGTCATTATTTCGAACGTTGGCGGCGTCCGGGATGGCGTGGATCGGTCTAAGGTGGTGGCGGCTCGTCTCAAGCAGATCCTCGAAGGTACGCCCTATCGTGTCGTCGAGCTGAAGCGTGAACTGGTGGAGACGGCCGAGCTCGTCGGCTCGGCGTTCACTGCCATCTTCGTCGTCTTCGGCCTCTTTTCCATCGCCGCGGGCATCCTTCTCATCTTCCTCATCTTCGTGATGCTGGCAGCCGAGCGGAAGCCGGAGATTGGCATGGCGCGGGCGGTCGGCGCCAAGCGCCGCCAGATCGTCGAGTCGTTTCTGGCCGAAGGCATGGGGTACGACCTGGGGTCGGCGGTCGTTGGCCTAATCGCTGGGATGGCCGTGACGGTGGGGATGGTGCAGATCATCTCCTACTTCGGCGGCGACAGCTTCGGGCTCAACCTGACCGTGAGCTTCACCCTGCGGAGCATGGTGACCGCGTTCTGTCTCGGCATCATCGCCACCTTCCTGGTCATCTTCATCGCGTCGTGGCGGGCGAGCCGCATCAACATAACGGCCGCCATCCGCGACCTCCCGGAGACGTCGCCAATCGACCCGGAGGCGTCCACCTGGCGCGGCTACTATCGCGGCGCCATCAATGGCATCGCTGCCTTCGCCTTGCCGATCGGGCTGGCGTTTCTCCTGTTCGGTGCGCCCGGCGTGCTGCTTGGGCTCCCGCTGATCGTCACGGGGCTGGTGAGCCCGTGGTTCTACGTGCTTCGCAACTCCGACCTCGCCGCGCCACGGGCGAAGCGCACCAGCGAGCCGGCCCCCCGCTGGCCCTGGCTCGTCGGCCTGTTCGTGCCCGTCATTGGCTGGGCCCTGGTGCTGCCCTGGTACGCCATCGCGATGCTCCTGGTCCGGGTCACCCGCGATCGCCGGCCCCGGGGCCTGCCCCGGTGGCTTGCCCTGGGGGCGCTCCTGGTGTGGCCGCTGGCCTTCTTTGTGGCGCTCCTGCAGGAGTGGCGTGTGCGCATCCCCTGGAACGCCGCGGTAGCGGTCGCATTCGGCATCGCGGGGGTTGCGCTCACCTACGGTGGGCTCGACCGGGATGGAGCGTTCTTCTTCCTGCTGGGCGTCTCCTCCCTGTTCCTGTGGGCGGCCGTTACGCTGCGCTACTTCGGCGTTCCGGAGCGGCTCGCGTTCACCGTCACGAGCGGGCTTCTGCTCGCGCTCTGGTACACGCCCAGTGACTGGCTGGAGCCGATCACCGGGCCGCTCGAGGGGGACATCGAGCTCTTTTTCCTCAGCGGCGTCGTGATGGTCACGTGCGGCGTGTTCATCGTTGTCTACAACGCGGACATTCTCCTGCCCGCGCTTGCCAGTCTGGGCAGCCGCTTCGGACGCATCGTCCCGGCCCTCAAGACCGCGGTGGCCTACCCGCTGACGTCGCGGTTCCGCACCGGCATGACGATGGCGATGATCGGGCTTATCATGTTCTCCCTGGTGATGATGTCGACCATCAACACGAACTTCGCCGCGCTCTTCCTCAGCGATGAGGCGCGCGGCGGGTTCGATGTGGTCGGCATCGTCAATGAGAACAACCCAATCGACGACCTGGAGGGAAGCCTGCAGCGGGCCGGTGTCGACACCTCGCCAATTGTCACTGCGGCCCGGGCTCGGGCGGCGCTTCAGCAGGAGGCCGAGGTCGAGAACCGGGATGGCTTCGCGAACGGCGAGGATGGCGAGGTGCGCCCCTTCAGCCGGATCAAGGTCATCGGGGTTGATGATGCCTTCATCGATGCCCAGCAATTGAAGCTCAAGTTCCGCGCCGCCGGCTACAGCGACGACGCCGCGGCCTGGCAGGCGCTGCGCGACCAGCCAAACCTTGCGTTCATCCCGGCCGACGTGACGGTGGCGCAGCAGGGGTTCGGCCCGCCCGGCGGTGGGGACCGCCTGCGCTTGAAGCCGCTCGATGAGGGGTTCGAGCCATTCACCCTCGACCTGCGCGATCCGGGCACGGGCGCCATCACCACGGTGACCGTCATCGGCCAGCTCAAGGAGAGTGCGGACACCTTCTTCCAGCTCGCGAGCTCCCGGATCGATTTCGCAAGCGGCATCGTGGTCCGCGAGGAGACGCTCGCGCGGGCCTTCCCCGCGGCGCGGGTGCAGGTATTCTTCCTGCAGCTTGCCCCGGGCACCGATGCTGAGGCGTACGCCAAGGCGGTCGAGGCCGCGCTCGTCCAGGCTTCAGCCGATTCGCTGCAGTCGCTCATCGATGAGCAGCAGCGGCTTCAGACCGGCTTCCTGCTCGTGTTCCAGGGCTTCATGGGGCTCGGTCTCATCGTTGGCATCGCCGCGCTGGCCGTCATCGCCTCACGCGCGGTGGTTGAGCGGCGTCAACAGATAGGCATGCTGCGGGCGATCGGCTACCAGCGGCGAATGGTCGCGCTCAGCTTCCTCTTCGAGTCGGGATTCATCGCCGTCAGTGGCATCATCCTCGGGCTGGCACTTGGCCTGTCGCTCGCCTGGGTGCTCTTCGTGACCGGGGAGTTCGGAGAGGAGTCGCGCTCGATCGATTTCACCGTCCCGTGGCTGCAGCTAGCCTTCATCTGTGGGATTGCGTTCGCGGCGTCGATGCTCATGACCGTGCTGCCGGCTCGTTCGGCCTCGCGGGTGCCGGTCGCAGAGGCGCTCCGCTACGAGTGATCCGCGGCAGGGCGTGAGCTCCCGGGCCTCGTGGGGTGATCCCCCCGGAGAGAAACGGAACGGGCGGCCCCTTCAGGGGCCGCCCGCCATCGCTGGTGCCGCCAGTCGCGCTGTCGCCGAAGCTTAAGACGACCGGGCGAAGAATCGGCCGAGGTTGAGGATCACGCGCTCCCGGAGAAGGGCAGCCTGCTGGCGGCGCTCCGGCTCGACGAGCTCGGGCTCGCGCGCGCTGCGCTCGGCCCGGGACAGCTCGTACTCCTCCCGGAAGCGGGCCTCCGGGGTTGGTTCACCGACACGCGTGGCGTACGCGAGCGATGTGGGGTCGAGGTACATGGTTCACCTCCTGCACAGTGACTGTGCGTTCCTTCACAAACACCGTAGCACAGGCAAGCGACGAAAACGTTGCGAAATGGAAAATTTCAGCCTGAGCTGGGAGATTCCCATGGTTGCCATAGACCGAAGACATAGCCATCCGGCCCCATGACCTGGCACTCCAGCCGACCTTCGAACTCGTAGGGCGGCGCAATCGCCTGCGCGCCGAGCTGGAGGGCCGTTCGGTAGGCCGCGAGGACGTCGACCACGCGGACGGTCATTTCGGCGCCAATGCCCCGCGCCATTCCCTCCCGCGCCAGGGCCTCGAACCACGGATGACCGCGAAACGATTCGTCTGCGTGGATTTCGATGTCGCAGCCCGGCAGGCGCAGCTGGGCGAATCCGGGGTGCCGCTCGGCGATGGTGGCGCCGGCTACCCGCACCAGGAAGTCAGCTAGTGCGCCAACGTCGGTCGCCCACAGCGTGAGCCCGAAGGCCGCCCTGTCAGTCATGGGCGCACCGTCTCCTGCTGGTAATGTTGTGTCAAGTGCTAAGAAATACGATTGTCATAACTGGCGTACCGGTCTGAACCGGGGCAATGTGACGTCGTCGAACTGCTGAAACGTGACCTCGACCGACATACCGACGCGAATCTCATCGTTGCTGACGTCGATGAGGTTGGTTGGCAGCCGGGGTCCCTCTGCAAGCTCGACAATCGTCACGTTGTACGGCACCTGGAAAGCAGGGTGGTACCGCTGGTGCATGATCCCGAAGGTGCGCACCGTGCCCCGGCCACTGGCCGCCTCCCACGTATATTCGTCGGAAAGGCACTGGTCGCAGTGACGGCGCGCCGGGAGGCGCCAGGTGCCGCACGCCTGGCATCGCATCAGCATCAACCGGCCTTGCGCTGCTCCATCGAAAAACGGACGGGACGCCTCGTCGGGCTCAGGGGCGGGAAATGGGATCTCGGTCATCGTGCGGGTCTCCATCGTGCTCAGGCGGGGTGCGGGCTCAGGATCAGGCAGGCGTGGTAGCTCAGGGTGCCACCGTTCCCTGTCACGAGGATGACGTCGTTCTTCGGCACCTGCCGCTCTCCGCCGTGCCCGCGTGCCTGGATGACCGCCTCGCTCAGCGGTGTCATGCCCCACATGTAGTAGGCCGAGAGCTCGCCGCCGCCGGTGTTCGTCGGGAGTGAGCCGCCGGGGCCAAGCTTGCCATCCTCCACGAAGGGCCCGCCCTCGCCCTTCTTGCAGAAACCGTAATCCTCCAGCGTGACGAGTACGGTGTACGTGTAGCAGTCGTACACCTGGCAACAGGTGATGTCAGCCGGACCGACGCCAGCCATCCTGTAGGCGGTTTGGGCGGCCAGCTTCGCTCCCGTCTCGGTCTCCCAGTCCGAACCGGCCCTGCCGCTGTCGCCGGGGTGGCCCTGGCCCATGCCGTGGATGTACACCGGCGGCTGCGGCATCTCCCGCGCACGGTCGGCCGGGCTCACGATGACCGCGATGGCTCCATTCGAAACCAGGCAGCAATCGAGCAGGTGGAGCGGCTCGATAATCCACCGTGAGTTGTGGTAGTCCTCGAGCGTGATCGGTTCGCGCATCTGGGCAAGCGGATTCATCGTCGCCCACTGCCGCTGCCCAACAGCGATGATGCCGAAATGGTCTTGCTTGGTGCCGTAGAGGGCCATGTGGCGCCGTGCGGCGAGTGCGTATGGTGTGTTGGCGCCGAAGTAGCCGGCAGCAGCGTACAGGCCGGCCATGCCTTTCGGCCGCTGCGGATTGCGGGCTGCGCCACCGTACGCCGCCCCGGCCGACGTTCCTTCCTTGAGCGGGGCATCGGCGAATACACACACGACGTGGGTGGCCATACCTGCGTGGATGGCCAGGGTTGCGTACTGAACCATTTGGGCAGCGGTAGAACCTGCGGCGTTCATGTGGTTCAGCAGGCGCAGGTTCTTCAGGCCGAGGTAGTTCTGCAGCCCGAGAGTGAGCCCGCCGCCCGTTGTACCGGTGATGCCGGCGTTGATCAGCAGCCCATCGATGTCATCCTTGCGAAGGCCCGCGTCTGCGATTGCCTTCGCGACGGCTTCGGCGGCGAGTTCGTTGGTCGGCCGGTAAACGCGGCCCATGGGCGTCATACCGAGCCCGGTAATCGCGGCAGCGCCGCGCAGGGGGTGGGGCATTCGTCGTTCTCTCCTTCTCCGCCCGATTCTACCGGTCGATGTCAGATGCGGTACCGCTCGAGGTCGCGCGCGACGGTCGTGTTCCGGAGATGGCCGGCGGCGATCGCGGGCGAGAGGTGGGTGAGGAGCAGGTGCGCCTCGGGAGCCATCGCTTCGCGAAGGCGCGGGATGTCGTCGCGCAGGTTGAGGTGAATTGGGACCGGGTCATCGAAGGATGAGCACTCGGCGACCACCACCTCGGAAGCCCTGGCCATCGTAACGAGCGCGTCGCAGAAGCCAGTATCCCCCGAATAGGCGAAGGTCCGGCCGCGAAGCCGCCCGATGTAGCCGAGGTTGAGCGAAAGACGTTCGTCATGACGAACGGCCAGCGCCTGCAGTTCGAGGTCGCCGGCGGTGGCACGCTCGCCATCGCCGAGCTCGACCCAGTGGAGTTCGTACTGGATATCGAAGACGCCAGGGTAGACCGAGCGGGCGATGGCCGTGGCGAGTTCCCTCGTGCCGGGCGGCCCGATGATGACCGCAGGGCGCGCCCGGCCGAAGTACTTCCAGTGGAGCAAGAGAAACGGCAGCCCGAGGAAGTGGTCGCCGTGGTGGTGGCTCAGGATGACGGCATCGAGGTCATTCGCATCGATGCCCAGCCTGTTCAGCGACTGCAGGGCTTGCGGCGGCGCCTCGAACAGGAACCGCCCGTCGATGACGAACCCGTTCCAGCAGAGGCCGCCGGGGGCGAACGCATTCCCGGTGCCGACAAACGAGAATTCGAGCGTGGCCATCAGGAGCAGATGGTACCGGCACGCTTTCGATGGTGCGTTAGCCCTCTGCGCCTGCCGGCTGAGCCGGCTGCCGCGAGCCCCCCATGCCAAACATCACCTGTGCGATGCGCCGGATCTGGATCTCGTCGCTGCCCTCGGTGATGCGGTAGCGCCGATGGTGGCGGTAGATGTGCTCGAACGGCATGTGGCGGGTGTACCCAATGCCTCCATGAACCTGGATCGCTAGGTCGGCGGCGTCGCAGGCCAGGCGGTTCGCCCGGTAGTTGCACATCGCCACCTTGTCGCTGATTTCCATGTGGTGCTTCTGATCGAGGAGCCAGGCAGTGCGGTACACCATCCACCGCACCATTTCGCACTCCGTCTGGAGCTCGGCCAGCGGCCACTGGATAGCCTGCCGCGTCGCCAGCGGCTGACCGAAAGTCACGCGCTGCTTCGCGTAGTCGACCGAGCGGTCGATGCAGTACTGGGCTGCCCCGACCCCAGAAGCCGCCTGCCGGATGCGATTCTCGTGGACGAACGTGTTCGCAAGGGCGAGGCCATCGCCTTCCCGCCCGAGCATCGCCGTCGCCGGCACCCGGACATTGGTGAGGGTGACCTCGGCGTGGTCGGTCGGCATGTTCATGGTCCACCACATGAAATCGACCGAGAACCCTTCGGCATTGGTGGGGACGATGAAGCAACTGATGCCGCGTGCCTTGCCCTCCTCACCGGAGGTGCGGGCGAAAATCAGGTCGTGCGTAGCGTTGTGGAGGCCGCTGTTAAAGCGCTTCTTCCCGTTGATGACCCATTCGTCGCCGTCGCGGACGGCGCGGGTTTCGAGCCACGATGCGTCTGACCCATGGTTGGGCTCGGTGAGCCCGAACGCGACCCTGGTCTTCCCCGTGAACATCCCTTCGAGGAATTCCTTCTTCTGCTCTTCGGTCCCGAACTGCTCCCACATCTTCACGGTGGGGAAGTTGCCGACGACGGACGATTCGTTCTGGAGGTCGTTGTGCAGGCCGAGCCCCTTCTTCGCCAGGTGCTCGCGAATGATGGCCATCTCGAGGTTGGTGCCGTCGCGGCCGCCGTACTTCTTCGGCACGGCGAAGCGGAGCCAGCCGGCGCGGTCGGCGCGACGGCGCATCTCGGCCAGGAGCTCCTCCCACTCTTTCCGTGGGATGCCACCGTTCTCCCAGTCCGTCCGCGCCCACTCGCGGCGATGGTCAAAAAAGCGGATGTTGTCGTCCTGCTGCTCCAGCGGCTTGATCTCTCGCTCGATGAAGTCGTCCAGCTCGCGCAGGAGCTCAGGGATATGAGGGGGCAGTTCAAAGTCCATAGGGGCAGGCCTTCCAACTCAAGGAGTTTGCCCGCGTATCCTACGCTCCCGGGGGTGCAATGGCAGGGCATGGCCCCAAAGTGACAGCCCGGCTGGTCGCGCAGGGAATTCCCCACCGGGTGGTTCCGTTCGACCCGGCCATTCGGTCGGCCGTGGAAGTCGCGGCTTCCGTCGGCGCGGACCCGGCGCAGGTGCTGAAGACGCTGGTCATCGAACAGGTGCAGCCGCCCGGCCGTCCGCTCGTTGTTATGGTCCCGGCCGTGTACGAGGTGGACCTCCGTGCGCTTGCCGAACGGGTCGGTGCCAAGCGCCTGCGTATGGCCAGCCAGGCCGACGCCGAACGGCTGACCGGGCTGCACGTTGGCGCGATCAGTGCCCTTCTGCTCGCCGGGCGGCCCTTCCGGTTCCTGGTGGCCGCCGAGGCCATCCACCACGCCGAGGTGCTGGTCAGCGCCGGCGAGCGCGGGTTCGACGTGGCACTGGCCCCTGCCGACCTCCTGCGTCTTACTGGCGCCGAGCCGGTCGCCCTGCGGCCGCCCCAGCGCGCCTAACCGAGCAACTCGAGGTACTTGCGCTTCATCCAATCGCCCTTGCGACGGTAGTCCGCCGCAGTGGCGAGCGTGCCCCGCTGGCCGGTCTCGCGCGCGAACGCCGCGTTCAGGATGGCGAAGTGGTTATCCCCACTACCGAAGCGGCGAGCGCGCTCGCGGGCCGCACGGCTCGTCCACAGCTTGCAGTAGTCAATCGCCTCCTGCAGCTCCGCCTGGAGGTCGACGACCCCCGCGCCCGAGGCTGGTGTGTCCGGCGACCGGTAGGCTGATCCGGCCGGCTGCGGGCTAACGGGTGGGGCTGGGACGCCAAACATCGTGAGCTGCTGCCCCTCCACCAGGCGGCCGGTCTCGTCGAGGACGGCATCGCCGGCCTCCTCCACTTCCACGATTTCGGGCACCGGCCGATCCTCGGCGCGAGCCCGCTCTGCCTCGAGCAGGTCAGGCTCGCTCCTCGTGTCGCCGGGACGGCCGCCCGGGTCAGCCGGCGCGGGGATCGCTGGGATCGCTGCTTCGCGCTCGAGCAGCTCGATGATCGGGGCCAGGCGTGGGTCCCGGCCGATGAAGACGTGGAGCACATTTTGTGCTTCGGCCAGGTTGTGATTGAACCGCAGCCCACGCCCGAGCTGCTGTATCACGGGTTCGCGGCTGAAGACGGCATCCAGCTTCAGCAGCACCGAGACGGTCGGGGCGTCGAACCCTTCGCTGGCCTTCTTCACCTGGATGAGCACGTCGTAACGGCCTGCGTGGAAGTCACGCAAGCGTGCCTCTGCCTCCGATTGCGCGAGCTCGGGCCCACTGTGCACCACGGTGCAGCGCAGCTGCGGGTGATGGCGGGCAAAGACGCGCGCAAGGTGGTCGGCGTGCGCGGTGGTTGCAGCGAACACAAGGCCCTGGTGCTGGCCGGGCGCGAGTCGCATCTTCTGCTCAAGCGTGCGCGCAAACTCCCGGACCAGCGGTTGGACGTAGTCGTCGTTCCAGCGGAGCTGCTGGCGCACGCAACGCTGATCGAAATCGGGCAGGTCGGCCATTTCGGAGGCCGTGAAGGTGTACACCTCGCCGTCGACACCGCGAAGCTCCACGGCGTAGTCCTTCATCTGCATCGCCAGCCGTTTCAGGATGCGTCCCTCGCGCCAGGCCTGCCGCATGGTGACGTGCACGAGCGGGTCGATGACGAGTCCCTCGCCATCGTCGGCGGGCACGTAGCGGGCGCCGGCCAACGGTTCTCGATCGAGGCGAACGGGTGTGGCGGAAAGTAGCATGGTAGAAGCGACCGGCAGGCTGCCCAGCGCGGCAGCCCACTGCCCGCGCTCGCCCAGGTGGTGCGCCTCATCGCAGACCATGTGCACCCGGCGCCCGGCGGCGAGCCTTGCGTACCGGTCCGGCGCAGCGGCCACCTGCTGGTAGGTGGCCACGATGAAGTTGGCGCGGTTGGCGGCAGCCCGGCGGAGCGTGGCGTTCTCGGCGAGGAACTTACGCAGTTCGGCCCGGCTCCCCAGGACGCCGAGGGCGCGCTCCACGCCGTGGTACACCTGGGTGCGCAGCACATCGGTCGGAGTCAGGTAAAGGCAGGTATCGGCGATACCCTGCGTGAGCGCTATCACAAACGAACCGACGCCGATGACGGTCTTGCCGTAGCCGACCGGGACGACGACGAGCTCGCTGCGAGACCCCGCCCGGAGCGCTTCCGCCCACTGGCGCAGCGCTTCGCGCTGACCGGGCCGAAGCCCGGGGTTGTCGACCCGGATGCCTGGTGCTGTGATTGGTGCTCCGCCCACGTCGTCTCAGGGTACGGATGGCAGGCGCACCGCGCAGTCTTCCAAGCGGCGACGATTCGTCATGCCCGGGGCGGCGGTTCAGTCGGTAGCAGTCAGGGGGACGACGGCACGGTACTGCAGCAACGGTCGGGTCGGCCCCTGGGCGCTGGGGGCCGCAGCCGGCGAATGTACCTTCAGGAGGAACGAGCTGGCCATCCAGCCGGTGCCCGATGGGGTCGCTGCTCGGTACCACTCGATGCCCAGGGCGCGAACAGGGCCCTCGAGAATGGTCACCTGGGTGCCATCGGCCAGGCAGGCGACGATATCGCCCCCTGGGGCCGCCCGCAGGCGCAGACAATCGCCCGGGGTGTTGACGCGGGCACTGTCGCCAGGATTGAAGCCGGTCGCCGGTGGCGCGCTGAGCGACGGGCCGTCGCCACTCACCGGGAAGCGGTAAATGCGGACCTGCAACCCGTGCGCAGCAGCCTGGGCGTACGGGTTGTAGCCCTGGCGCAGGCGCACGATGCCGTCCCACTGCTGGTTGGAGTCGATGGCATCGAAGACGCCGTCGCCGTGATTCGCAAGAATGATCGCCGTGTGGAGTCCCGGGTAGTCGGCATCGGGCGAGGTCCAGGAGTCGAGCGCCACCTGGATGATGTCGCCGGGGCCGGCCTCGTCAGCGGTGACCTCAAAGGCGCCGGCCTCGAGGAAACCAAACCGGTAGTCGAAACCCATTTCGTAGCCGGCTGCTTCACGAACGACGCGCTTCACCCATGGCCAGCAGTCGCCCTGGTAGGTGCCGAGGTCGCGCATGGCGCGGGCCACGATCGGATGGTCGCTGCTGGCGCGCGCCGACGGGAGCACGGCGAATAGCGCAACGAGGACAACCGCGAGGACCGCGAGGGGCTGCCGGTGGCGGGGTATCGGCATGGCTCCTGCTCCTGGTGGTTCCCGGGGGCTCTGGCGACCGTACCCCACAATGCACGCCTGTGACAACCCTCGCCATTCCAGGGAGCAAACCAAGGCATCACGTTTCAGCGGTTGCCGTCACGGTGGTGACCGCCAGCCTTCGCCCGCGACACCGTGCCCGTTCCGCGGAGTCCCGTAAGATCGCGGCATGAACGGCGAAGGGCCCCTTGCCGGGGTGCGCGTCATCGAAGCTGCTGGCTGGAACGGTGTCCTGGCCGGACGGCTGCTTGCCGAAGCCGGCGCCGAGGTGGTCAGGGTCGTCCCGCCCGCCGGGGACCCGCTCGAAAGCGAGCCGCCGTACTTCGGAGATTCCGGCGTCTCCATCCAATCGACCTTCTACAACGCGGGAAAGCGCATCGTTGAGCTGGACCTTGAAACCCCGGCGGGCGCGCGGCTGTTCCTGGACCTGGCCGCCGGAGCGGACCTGCTCATTGAGGATTGGCCCGCCGGGTGCCCACCTATCGCCCACGAGGCACTGGAGAGCGCAAACCCGGGTCTCGTTCACGTGTCCGTGACGCCGATGGGTCAGGACGGCCCGTGGCGAGACTGGCGGGTCAACGACCTGGTCGCGAACGCCCTCTGTGGGTCGGCATGGCTCACGGGCGACAGCTCGAGCCCGCCGATTTCCGGGTACGGCAACCAGAGCCACCACACGGTGGGGCTGTACGCCGCGGTCGTTGCACTTGCTGGGCTTCAGTGGGTCCGCCGGGCAGGTCGCGGCGTTCACATCGACCTCTCGGCGCACGAGGCCCTCGTGACCTGCACCGAACAGCTCCTCATGCAATGGTTCTTCCCGAACGGGACGTGGGATAGCCCCATCGCCCGTCGTCAGGGCAGCCTCCACTGGAGTGGCGCATACGAGGTGTACCCGGCGCGCGACGGCCACGGCGTGATGGTCACGGCCTCGCTGAAGCTGACCGAGGTGCTCGTTCCGTGGCTCGTCGAGTGCGGAGCCGCCGGGGATCTCGCCGACCAAACGAAGTACCCGGACGTCATCGCGATGGTGAAGAACCTCCCCTACGTGATGCAGGTCCTCCGTGAATGGGTAGCGACCTGGGACGGGGAAGCGCTGTTCTACGAAGGGCAACGGCGCCACCAGCCGTTCGGTGTGGTCTGGAACATCGAGGAGGCCCTGACGCGGAGTCCACAGATTAGCGCGCGAGGCTACCTGTACACCGCAAACGTTGCGGGCGTTGGCGAGTGCAAGCTTCCCGGTCGCTTCTTCCGCACGAGCGCGGATGGCCCACCACCGCCGCCACCCGTCCGCATCGAGCCATCGTCCCTGCGCTGGGAGCGACGTCCCGCACCCACCGCGTCGGGGGCCACTGGTGGGACGCCGTCGCGACCGCTGGAAGGCATCCGCATCCTCGACTTCACGCACGTGCTCGCTGGACCGTTCGGAACGCGAATTCTTGGCGACCTCGGGGCAGAGGTCATCAAGGTGAGCAGTGCGAAGCGGAGCGGCGGTGCGAACTCCCCCGACCACCCGTACTACGTGTGCTGGAACCGGAACAAGAAGAGTGTTGCGCTCGACATGAGCCGACCCGAGGCGCGAGCAATTGCGCGCGAACTGGCGCTCGCCTCGGATGTCATCGTCGAAAACTTCTCGGCGGGCGTGCTCAGGCGCTGGGGCCTGGACCGCGATTCCCTTGCCGCTGACCACCCGGGCATCACCGTCATCTCGATGGGCGGCATGGGGCAGGACGGGCCGTGGCGGGAATTCGTCACCTACGCCCCGACCATCCACGCTCTCACCGGGCTGACCTATCTCACGAACCCCGAGGGGACGTACACCGACGGCTACGGTTTCTCGCTGACCGATCACCTGAGCGGCCTGGCTGCTGCCCTCGCCGCGCTGGAGGGCACCGAGCATCGGCGCCGAACCGGCCAGGGGCTGGCGGTCGACCTCGCGCAATACGAGCTGGGGCTGGGCATCATGGGGCCGGCGCTGATCGATTACCTGGCCAACGGGAACAACCCAGAGCCGCGGGGCAATCGCCATCCGTTCGATGCCTGGGCGCCGCATGGCATCTACCCGGCTGCCGGGGACGACCGCTGGATTGCCATTGCGGTGCGAGGTGACGAGGAGTGGCAGCGGCTCGCCGGGATGCTGGGCATCGACCCCGGCGGGCGATTCGCAAGCCACGCGGGGCGCGTCGCAGCGTGGAGAGAGCTCGACGAAGCGATTGCCTCCCGCACCCGGGGAGAGGACGCCTTCGAGCTTGCTGAGCGGCTCCAGCGTGCGGGCGTGCACGCCGGCCCCGTGCAGCATGCCGGCGACCTGGCGAATCGCGATCCACAGCTTGTTGCCCGCGCGTTCTTCGGGTCAGCGGTGGCGGAAAAGTGGGGAACATACGGGCTCGACCGCTTCCCGGCGCGGTTCGCTGGCGAGCGACCACCTGTCTATGAAGGGGTGCGCCAGGTCGGCGAGGATACCTTCGAGGTCCTGAGCTCGGTCCTCGGCTACGATGACGAGCGGATCGCGCAGCTGATGGCCGACGGCGTCCTCACCTGATAGTTGCGAAGAGAAACCGACGCTCTGCTACGCTAGCCAGAGCCCTCGCGAGGAGCCGCCTCCGTGCCGTTTCGCCTGTTTACGTCGCTCGGCAACGAAGCCAGGGAGTTTCGAACCGTCCGCCCCGGTGAGGTGGCCATGTACGTGTGCGGTGTCACGCCGTACGACGTCACCCACCTGGGCCACGCCTTCTCCTACGTCCAGTTCGACGCCCTGCGGCGGTACCTGTCGTGGCTGGGCTACCGCGTCCGGTACGTCCAAAATGTCACGGATATCGACGATGACATGATCATGGTGTCGAAACGACAGGGTGGGCGTCCCATTGCCGAGATTCGCGATGAGAACGATGCCATCCTCCGGGGCGACCTCGACCGGCTCAATGTCCTGCGACCGACGGTGTACCCCTTCGCGACCGACCACATCCCTGAGATCATCGACGTCACCGAGCGCCTCCTTGCGCGAGGACACGCGTACGTCGTCGATGGCGACGTGTTTTTCGACGTCGCGAGCTTCCCGCGGTACGGCCGGCTCAACGGGCTTTCCCTCGATGCGCTGGGAAAGCTCGAGAATCCTGAATCCAAGCGGGCCCACAAGAAGCGGGGTCACCTCGATTTCCTCCTCTGGCAGCAGGTCGAACCCGGCGAACCTGCATGGGATAGCCCGTGGGGCGCTGGACGGCCCGGATGGAGCGTCGAGTGCACGGCGATGGCGGTGAAGCACCTCGGCACGCAGATTGACATTCACGGCGGCGGGAGCGACCTGAAGTACCCGCATCACGAGAACGAGA
>FWWM01001831.1_pt1 | contig 61722 bp, 60 predicted proteins | sample 2228351 | NCBI WGS metagenome assembly FWWM01 (sample SAMEA103939774, study PRJEB20133) | metagenome
CGAAACTTAATATACTTTGCGGCAACGCTCAGGCCTTTGTTGACCATTTGTTCCGACTGCCGCTGTCCATATGACAAACCTTGAGGTGCCCCCGACTCGCTTGCCGCGATGGCGATCGACTGGGAAAAACTGGGGGCGGCGGTCGGGAAAGCGGAAATTCTGGTCGCGCCGGAGACGACCGATCGTACCGCCGAGCTGATCGACCGGCATCGCTCGCTGCGCCCGGTGATCGGGCCGTTCCTCAACGCCTTCACCTTCCAGGGTGCCGGTCCTGTGCAGGGGCTGCGCGATGCGGTTCGGGTCGTCGGTGAGGTTTATCGGACCGGCAGGCGACGCCTGCCCGACAATCCGCCGCTTCGCTTCGTGCCGCCATCGTGGCGGCCCTTCGTGCTGCGCGACGGGCAGGTCATCCGCGCAGCCTATGAACTATGCGTTCTCACCCAATTGCGCGAACGGCTGCGCGCCGGTGACATTTGGGTGGAAGAAAGCCGCCAGTATCGCGCCTTCGACAGTTACCTCCTGCCACCCGCCACATTCGCGGCGCTACGCGAGCGCGGGCCGTTGCCTCTGGCGATCGACACCGACTTCGATACCTTCATCGCCGGTCGCCGCGCCCGCCTCGATACCGCGATCGAACAGGTCACGGCGCTCGCCCGGCAAGGCGAACTGCCGCAGGTGCGGCTCGACGCTGATGGCTTCGTCATCTCGCCGCTGAAGGCCGAAACCCGGCCAGATGCGGAGGACGTGCGGCGCATGGTCTACGATCGCCTGCCCCGCGTGAAGATCACCGATTTGTTGCTGGAGGTCGATGGCTGGACTGGCTTTTCCGAATGCTTCACTCATCGCCGCTCCGGTCGACCGGCCGATGATCGTAACGCGCTTCTCACCGTGATCCTGGCGGACGGCATCAATCTCGGTTTGACCCGCATGGCGGATACCTGCCAGGCGGCCACCCTGCGTCAGCTCGCGCACCTGCATGACTGGCACGTCAGCGAAACCGACTATGGTGAGGCGCTGGCGCGACTGATCGACGCGCATCGCGCCCTGCCGCTAAGCAGCCTGTGGGGCGACGGCACCACGTCGTCGAGCGATGGCCAGCTCTTTCACGCCGGCGGGCGCGGGGCTGCGATCAGTGACATCAACGCGCGTAATGGCAACGAACCCGGGGTCAGTTTCTACACCCATATCTCTGACCAGTATGACCCGTTCGCGAGCAGGGTGATTGCGGCGACAGCGGGCGAGGCGCCCTACGTCCTCGACGGGCTGCTCTACCATGCCACCGGTCTGTCGATTGAAGAACATTACACCGATACCGGCGGGGCCTCCGACCATGTGTTCGGCCTCATGCCGTTCTTCGGTTACCGCTTCGCGCCGCGTCTGCGAGATCTGAAAGAACGACGCCTGCATCTGCTGCCGCAGCAGGATGCCGGGGCGCTGCTCGCCGGGCTGACCGGCGATCCGGTCGCGGTCGGCCACGTCGCTGACCATTGGGACGAACTGCTCCGGCTCGTCACCTCGATCCGCAGCGGCACCGTCACCGCCTCCGCGATGCTGCGCCGGTTGTCTGCCTACCCACGCCAGAACGGTCTTGCCCTGGCGTTGCGCGAGGTCGGGCGGATCGAACGATCGATCTTCATGCTCGACTGGTTGCGCGACATCGACCTGCGCCGACGCGCCCAAGCCGGACTCAATAAGGGAGAGGCGCGCAATGCTCTCGCGCGAGCCCTGTTCTTCAACCAGCTCGGCGAACTGCGGGACCGCCGGTTCGAAAACCAGACCTACCGCGCCTCCGGCCTCAACCTGCTCGTCGCCGCCATCATTCTGTGGAACACCCGCTATCTCGAACAGGCCATCTCTGGCATGGCGGTGCCGCCTGAAGCCGCCCGCCACATCGCACCGCTCGGGTGGGAGCATATCTCGCTCACCGGCGACTATCGATGGAACACCGACGACCGCCCTCCTGTCGGCCAGCTCAGGCCGCTGCGTACACCCGCATCGTTGCTCGCTGCATGACTTGGCTTCGTGTTCGCCTATCGTTCACGCTTGGCGTACGCTGGTCACACTTTCGTGTCGTAGCCCCTAGATGGGCGGTCCTGAGCTGTGATTACGAGCAATCTTGAGAGAGAAGCTCGCCGAGCAAAGCCACCGGATCGATGCCGATCGCCAAGGCGACCGCGACATATTCATCCACGCTCAACTGACGCTCGCCAGTTTCGTAGCGCGATACATAGGCCTGCTGCCATCCAAGCCGCTTCGCGAGGTCGACCTGACGAAGCTTGGCGTCCCGCCGTGCCACGGTCAGCGCAGCGACGATGCGAGCATGCAGGTCTGATGAGACAGGAAGGGCGGGCACCCCGGAGCATCTAGACCGGCTTGAGCGATATACGGAAAGCGTATATCGTGCAGACTTCCGATCGGGAGTGCTGACATGAGGCTGTTCGAGCGCATCGCCACCTGGTTCGACGACTGGACGCTCCCGGGCCGCTCGGGAATTGGCAGCGACGGCACGGATATCAATCCGGCGACCGGATTGCCGACGATCGCTGGAGCGGGGAGCCCCGACGTCGCCGGCAATCCCTACGGTTCTACCCGGTCGCACGATTACGAGTCCGACTGGCAGCGCCACGATCGCTGGGACAGCGGTACTCATGACCACTTCCAGCATCACGATAGCTGGTCGGCCAGCAGCCATGATCCCTGGCGTGACTGAGCGCGTCCCGGTGGGTGACCGGCTGATCGCACGGTGGGAGGTAAGCCAGCTGAACGTCGTCCCTTATGCGATCAGCGTCATGGTCTTCCTGCCGATGCTGATCGTGACGATCGGTATCGCCAAGGCGATCGGCGCCAGACCGGTCGTCGCCGGACGGGGCATGCTCGTCCTCTGGGTGGCCCTGCTCGTGACCGAGATGGGGCGAGGGATCTGGACGCTGCGGCACCGTTACGCCTCGCCGCGCTGGCTGCGCGCGGTTCACGCCGCAATCGGAGACGACCTCGCCGTTCACACGCTTGCCGAGCTGATGCGCCAGCATCGGTACGAACCCGATTACGTCCTTCTGAGATCCGACATGACCAGCGCGGTCCAGCAGGAGCGCGCCAGGCGCAAGGACGTGGTCCGACGTGCCAAGGGAATCCGGATGATGGAGGAACCCGATCCTGCCCCCGGTTTGGAGGTGGAAGGCGGTGATCCCCGAATAGGCGAGGAGCGACGCGCCCAGGCGCGCGAGCGTCGTGCCGCTGAGAAGATTCTGGCAGCGGCAGCGCCGGTGACAGGCGATATGTCCCGCAGCTCGCGCTGAACCGCTACCGCACCGCTGAAAAGGCGAGCTGCGTAGAATGACAGTTCGCTTGCTGGCCGGCTGACACGCCGGCCCGGGTGCCCCGCCGGAAGCCGGAATGAATACCGGAGCACCACGGCATCGATACGCCAGCATCCGGATCGTGCAGGGAAGGAGCACACACCACGCTATGGATAGCAGCCGTGTTCAGAGCATAAATTCGTGCATTATCATTGATGTAGCAGGATACCGGCTGTGCTGCGGGTTTTGCGGAAGCTGCCTCGTGACGTGCTACAAGGGTGCTACGGCGCTACGGACGCCGTGATTTACCGGCTGCGCAGCGACATGAGGATCGCAAGCAAGCGACCCGTGCGCCGATCCCTAAAAGACACGGCCCATCTCTCGTCGGACGTCATGGACAAGACCGATGCGATAGCACCGGCGGATGTCGGGTTCAGCGGCGCGTGCTTGCTCCCGCGCGGTCAGAACGTACCGGGCGGCCGTACCCGGAAGCGGCGCGGGTCGAAGAACCAGATCAGCATGACCGCGCCGATGACAGCTGCGGCGACCCAGCAGGTAGCCGCAAGGGCAGGGGCATAGCCCAGCAGACGGGCCGCCAGCCCTGCCAGCAGTAGTCCTGCGCACAGCGCCGCCAGTCGGCGCACGATCAGCCAGTTGCGCCGCTTGAACCCGACCCGCCGCGTCTCGGCCGTCCAAGCCGCCAGCTGTTCATCTCTGGATCTGCCCATCTTCAGTCCCCCAGCGACAAGGCGAGCAGCGTACCGCGCAGCTGCTTGCGGTTGGCGGCGCCCGCGTCCGCGCCTCCATCGTATAGCACGCGGGCGAGCGCCTGGCTGCGTTCGTCGGGCAGCTTCAGCCCGACGTCCCTGCAGACGGCGTCCACGTCGTCGCGCAGGCGATCGAGCCGGTCCCAGTCGACCGGCCCGAAATAGCTCCGGGGCACGGTGTCCTCGCCCAGGATCACCCATTCGGGATCGACATCGTAGTCGCGCCGGAGCTTCGCCATCAGAACCACCGGCGGCTCGGCCCCGCCCAGCTCCCAGCTGACCAGCGCGCGCTTGGAATAGCCCAGCGCCTTCGCGAACGCGTCCTGTCCCAACCCGGTCCTGAGCCGTACCGCCTTGATCCGCTCGCCGATAGTGGATGCGCCGCTCACGTCGCCATGACCTATTGCTTTATCCTGCTCATTATGGCGCAATCGTGCCACTATGCTATCATGGCACGGGAGTGGTGCCGGCGACCAGTATTACGCCGGACAGGGGCAGGGAATTCATGGGCGGTCAGGTCAATGTGCGGCTCGGGGACGATGACGATGCGGATCTCACCCGTTGCGCGGCCGAGCGCGGCGTCGAGCGCACGACACTCGCCAAATCGTTTGTTCGGGAATGTCTCGATGCGTGGCGGGAGGGGCGGGCCGTATTCGACCGGCCCGAGCCACTGGGCCCCGGTGACGTCGTCGCCTTCGGCACCAGGCTGGACAAGGCGGTCATGGAGATCGACCGCATCGCCCAAAGCTGGGCGGCGCATGAGAGCGACATGCACAGGCTCGAGCGCGAGGACCAGCTGGCGCTGACGCGGGCCCGGACCGAGTTCATCAAGGGCTTGCCGGAGCGCATCACCGCCAGCTTCAATCCGATCAGAGCGGAGATGCGGCTGCTTGCCGAACGGATCGACAGGCAACCTCGTCTGGATGCCATCGACGAACGGCAGCGCGATCACACCGAGGCGTTGCGGGAGAACACCGCCGCCATCAGGAGCCTCGAGCAGCAGCCCCGGACGAAGGTCAGCTACACCGTCTGGGACAGGGACTGGTCGGGTCGCAAGGTCGGTGCGGCGCTGTCGGTCGTCTGGTTACTCTGCGTCGGCAGCTACTTCCTTGCGGCGATGGCGCTGCCGCTATCGTGGGTCGCCGTCCGCTCGGCCAATTTCCTGCTGGGTGGCGGGGATCAGGCGGTCTGCGCGCTGGTGAACTACCGGCTGGCGACCGATAGTTGTCGGACGCAGTTCGCCGGTCGACCGGGCAAGGTTGTGGTGCGGGCGAGGTCCGGCGCCCCGCAGGGCCGACCGTGATCTCGGTTGCTGCAGTCGGTTCGGCCTCCGACGCAGCCGCCTATTACGCCCGGGACAATTACTACACCGCCGATCAGGCAGAAGGTGCCAGTGCCTGGGCAGGCGAGGGAGCGGTCGAGCTGGGCCTGTCCGGTCCGGTCGACACCGACCGGTTCGAACAGGTGCTCGCCGGCGAACTGCCTAACGGCGTTGTACTCGACGCCAAACGGGGTGAGCACCGGGCGGGATGGGACGTCACCATGTCGGTGCCCAAGTCGGTGTCGATCCTGGCGCTGGTGGGCGGTGACACGCGGTTGGTGGTCGCAGTGCGCGAAGCGGCTGCGGCGACCCTCGCCTGGACGGAGCGCAACATTGCGGAAGGGCGGGTCTGGAACGGCAGGGGCCAGGTGCCCGAGGTGACCGGCCGGTTCGTCGCCGCAACTTTCCTTCACGACGTGAACCGCAGCGGTGAGCCGCAGCTCCACGTCCACAACGTCATCGCCAACGCGACCCGTACCGCCGACGGCAAGTGGCGGGCGCTGCACGCGGACCAGCTGTACGAGCGCCAGCATGTCATGGACGCGGTGTTCCTGTCTGCGCTCCGCAGCCGGGTCGAGACGCTCGGCTTCGCCACCATCCCCCGGCACGACGGCCGCAACGGCGCCTTCGAGATCGCCGGCGTGTCGCGTGCGGTGGTGGAAGCATTCTCCGGCCGCTCGGCCGAGATCGATGCGTACATCAAGGCGCGCGGATTGGAGAACACTCCGCAGACGCGCGAATATGCGGCGCTGGCGACCCGCGACCCCAAATCAACCGATCTCGTGCCGGAGCAGCGCGCGGAGAGGTGGCGGCGGCTGGCCGCGGAGAAGGGGCTGGATCCGGCAGCGTTGGTGAAAGGTGCGCTGGCGGAGGCGGGACGGGGGCATGATGTGTGGACGCGCACAGTCAGGGGTGTGCGCGGGATAGGCGAGCGCGGTCTTGCTATCGCCGGCCGCATGGGGCTGACCCCGCGCAACGGCGATCCGCTGGTTCCTGAGCGACTGGGACGACTGGAGCCGCGCGCCTATGCCGCGGCGCAGGCGGTCGCTTCGGCGGTGCGCGACCTGGGCGAGCGGGAGGCGGCGTTCGACCGGCTCGAGCTCATCCGCGAAGGCTTGTCGCGCGGCGGACCGGTGACGGTTGCCGATATCGAGGCCCGGTTGGCGCTGCTGCAGGCGAAAGGCTTGTTGCTCGGCGACGGAGATCGGATGGTGACGACGCAGGGCGCCATGCGGCTCGAGCAGGCGTACCTTGCCACTGTCGATGCGGGGAAGGGGCAGTCTGCCCCGATCGTTCCGCCGGTCGATGCCGCAATCCGGGTGCAGGAGGCGGCGCGCGAGTTGGGGCTTCATCGCCTTAACCCGGGTCAAGAAGCTGCGGCCGTGCTGATGCTGTCCTCGTCCGACCGGGTGGTGAACGTGCAGGGCGGGTCGGGACGCGGCAAGTCCACCGCGATGGCGCCGGTGACGGCGGTAGCGAAGGCGGAAGGCCGGCCAGTGATCGGCCTCGCCATCGCCAGCGTGAAGGCGAGTGAGTTCGGCCGCGACACCGGCGCCGACGTGAGCACGGTTGCCCGCTTCCTGGCGCGTCATGCTCGCGTGATCGACGGCACGGCCCGACCGGAACAGGTCGCGCGCGTGAAGGCGGAACTGTCGGGTGCGATCGTCATGGTCGAGGAGGCCGGACAGCTCGGGACGCGTGACATGGAGCGGATCGTGCGGCTTGCCAACATCACCGGCGTCGCGCGTGTCGTGCAGACCGGCGACACCCGTCAGCTAACCGCGATCGCGGCCGGCAAGCCGTTCGAGGCGAGCCAGAAGGCCGGCGTCGCTACGGCCCATATCACCGAGAACCTGCGTTCCCGGTCCGATCAGATGAAGGCGGTCACCGCTGCGCTCGACCGCGGCGACGTGTCGGGTACGTTCGAGATACTTAAGCCCGCCACGACCGAGGTGCCGGGGAACGCGGTGGCGACTACGGCCGCGGCGCATTGGGCAGCGCTGCCGCAAGATCAGCGCGACGCCACCCTTCTGCTCACCGCCGGCCGCGCCATGCGCAGCGAGGCCAACCAGGCGGTGCAGGCCGAGCTGAAGGCGAGCGGCGAGATCGCTGCCACGGGCACGGCGTTTACCGTGCTCGACCGGGTCAACGCCACCAGGGAAGGCGCGCGGCTGATGCGCGCCTATCGGCCCGGCCATGTGGTCGAGGTCCGCACCAACCTACCCAGCCAGGGCCTGGTTCGCGGCGATCGTGGTGTCGTGACCGGTATCGAGGGCGACCGGGTGCGGCTCGGTATGGCGGACGGGACCGAAAAGCTGTTCCGCCCCGGTCGATTGGCCAAAAATCTCGACCGCGATGCCGTGTCGATCTTCGCATTGAAGCAGGTCGAGCTGCACGTGGGCGACCAGATCCGCTGGAGCGACAATGATCGAACCCGCGGGCTCGATAACAGTGCGATGGCGCGGGTCGAGGAGGTGAGCCCAGGCAGGCTGGTGGTGTCCTCGCGCATCGACGGCACCGTGCACGAGATCGGGTCGGGCGATCGCATGGCCGAGCGACTGGACCTCGCCTATGCGATCAACGTCCATGTCGCGCAGGGGGTCACTACCGAGCACGGCATCGTGGCGATGCGGTCGTCGGAGCGAAAGCTGCTGACCGAGCGCTCGTTTCTGGTCGCGCTCACCCGCGTGGCGGACAAGGTGGCGCTGGTGGTCGACGACGGGCAGAAGGTCGAACGGCACGTTACCCGCAACACCGGCGACAAGACTTCGGCGCTTGATGTGGTCGAGCGTGGCCAGGCAACCGATACCATCCAGCTGCCGGATGCGGGCTCCCTGCTCGACCAAGCGTTGGAGCGTTACGCTCAGTTGTTCCTGGCGGCCGAGCGGACGCGCGAGGATGGACGGGAGCTGTCGCTGTCCCAGGTGCGCGAACTGGACGCGGCCTCGGCGGCGCTCGACCGGGTCCGGCCCTATGCGACCGAGGATCTGCGGATTGTGCTGGACCGCAGCGCTGACCCGATACGTAGTCTGGAGCATATTGCTCCGGGAGAGTTGCGGCAGGTCTGGGCGGAGGAGGGGCAGGCGCGCGCCGATCCTCGCGCCTATGCCGACCGGTTCGTGGCCGACTGGCGCTCGGCGTCGGGTGACCGGGGGGCGGGCGAAACGCTGCGGATCGAAGACCGGGCGGAGCGTCGCCTCGAGCGGCTCGAGGACCGTATGGCGCGGCAGCCGACGCTGGAGAAGGCGCTCGACGCCCGCATTCCCGAGCGGCAGCTACGCCTCGATGGCCCCGGCATGAGTGGCGGCAGCCGCGATCGGGACTACGGTATGGAAATGTGATCCTCGGTAATTTGCAGGCTGCACCGGCAGCATGGCAGCTAGCCGCTTTCCCGCATCGAACTGCTCTGGCACGTATCGCCTATGTACGGTTGGGGTCATCGCCGCGTCGCGCTTGCCGACCTGATCGCATTCGCCTGGTCGGCGCCGATGCGCGACCTTGCGACGCGCATGCAGATGTCTGACGTGGGTTTGAAGAAGCTGTTGCGGGCCCATGGCGTGTCGGGGCCACCGCAAGGGCACTGGAACCGGGTGCACGCGGGGCGGCCCGTCTCCGAACCACCCGCGGCACCGGCCCGGAGACCAGGCGAGAAGCCCTATATCCACGTAGACGGACGCTTCGTCGATCTGCCCGAAGCGCCGCTCCCGTCATCGGCCGGGCCGTTCGCGTCAGCCAAGGTGCCCGAGAACCTGGAGGAGCTGCGCACGCAGGCGTTGAAGGCGGTCGGCCGCCCTGCCTCTGCCACGAAGATCACGGTAACGCATCCGGCAATTGGTAAGTTACTGGCGGGAGACGAGAAGGAACGGGAGAAAGCGGAGAAGAGCCGCTGGCATACGGCCATCACCCTCTACGACAGCCCGTTCGAGAAGCGGCGTCTGCGCATTCTCAATGCCGTATTTCTGACGCTGAGCCGTATGGGTCACGGAGGTACATCCGACCGAGACAGTTACCATACGAGCTTTTACGCCATCATTGGCGACACCAGAGTGTCGCTGCATCTCGATGAGGCCGGCAGAAAGACCCCTACTTACAACCGCTACACTGCGCCTCGGCCTGACCCGAAGCGCCCGGCTTCCGTTTCGCTCAGACTGACGGCGGGATCATCGACTTGGCAGGACGATGCCTCGGGGAAGCTGGAAGGACAAATCGCCGACATTGTGGCCGGCCTGATCGTCGAAGGTGAACGATCCTATCGGACGCACTTGCGCGAACTTGAGGAGCAGGCGGAACGCGAGCGGATTGAAGCGGAACGGCGTCGCCAGGAACGCCTGCGGAAGGCCAACGCGGATCGGGTCGTTGCGCTAGTCGAAAGCGGTCGTCTACTGGCGGAAGCCGAGAACCTGCGAAGCTTGGTAGCCCGCGTGGGCGAGGCCGTCATGGACGGACGATTGGACATTTCTGCGGACCAGTTCACCGAGTGGCGTCAATGGGCCGACCGGGAAGCCGACAAGCTGGATCCGGTTCTATCGGGGCAGGTTCAGGCGCATCTGCTCCCGCCAAATTGCAGCTGATCTTGTGGCAGTGCCGGTGTCATAACCGCTCGGTTGTGACACCTGCATCCATTACGTCCGCAGCCGGACAGAGCGCGCACCCCGGGGGCGAACGGCTGATGATCGTGGGGATGTCTGAAGTCCGCCGACATGGTTCTTTTGCCCATGCCAGCGGAATCGCACCCTAGGCTAAGCGGGCGAATACCCACTGGCCCCCGACCTTCCATGAGCTAGCAGCTCCGCGTCGGACCAGTCGGTTGGCCGCGCGGTTCGTGTCCCAGACCAGCTCATCGATGGCGTCCGCGAGCTGAACCGCGCTGCGAGGCTCCTCGACGTCCATCGCAGCTAGGACAAGCTCCTCGATCCCCGCGTCGTAGTCCGGCTCGAGGTTGTCCCGTTCGAACCGGTCGCACCACAGGATGTGACCGCGCCAGACGATGAAGTGGCTGCCGCAGCCGCCGTTCCGCCACACCGAGGGGAAGAGCGTCAGCCCGCCGCGGCGCATGTCGAAGCGCCATGCCTTGCCCGCGCGCCCGTCGAGGTTCACGACGAGCGTCTCGCCGCAACCGTCAGGACAGGCCATCACGATCGCCCGCGGCCTGCCCCTAAGGATCAGCGACGCGTCACCCGGCTGGCCGAGGTTCGCCTCAGCCTGGTCCCGGTATTCGGCGTCGCCGACCATGCGCACCTGCCGCGCCGGCGAGCTCATCGCCCACCTCCGCCGCTTACGCCTGGTCGGACCGGCAGGCTCCACGTCGCGCCCTTCGCCAGCGCGCCCGCGTGGGAGCACACGACGCAGCCCGGCTGCGCCGCCACGGCCATCTCCCGAACCCTTCCGCGGATGCCGTCGTAGGTCTGGTGTCGCGGTTTGACGGGCACCGGCGTAACCGCGCCGAGGACCATCGTCATCGCGAGCGAGCTGACCGTCGAGTTGATGGAGAGCACGGCAGGCTGCGGCTCCCGCACGCCATGGACATACGGATCGACCGCGCGCTGCTCCGGTGTCTGCATCTCGCGACGGATCGCGTCGGCGTCGAGCGCGCCGCAGCAGGTCAGGCACGGGAGGCCGGGGGAGAGCATCTGCACCCGTCCGGTGACGTGGCTCACCGCCCCGTTCGCGACCGTGATGCTGACGCCCATGTCGATAACGGGCACCAGGTGCTGGTAAGCGGCCTGGTTCACCACGGCGCGGCTAGCGTGCGAATCCGTGCACAGCAGGATGAAATCGAACGTCGCCAGGAGGGCTGCAATATGCTCGTCCACGATGTCCGCCTGCATCGGTATCACCGTGGCGGCCGGATTGATGGCCCGGATCATGCGCGCGGCGACATCCACCTTGGGCCGGCCCACGTCCGAGGGGATCGAGCCCACGAGGCGGTTGAGGTTCGTCTCCTCAACGAGATCGGGATCGACGACGGTGATCCACGAGGCGCCGAGGTGGGCGAGCTGCTGGCATACGAGCGATCCGGTGCCGCCAGCGCCGATCACCGCGAAGCGGAGTTGGCGGAGCAGGCGCTGCCCCGGTTCGCCGAAGGCGCGGACTTGGCGGTCGTCACGGTCGTGGGCGGCCCCGTCCGCGAGCGGCGAGTGGAGGACGAGCTTCTCACCCACCTCCCACACCGGCACCTCCTCGTCGTCGCCGAGGATGCGGGCGCGCGCGCCTTCCGGGCCGATCACCAGTGCGACGTGGGGCACCGGCGCGCCGCGCCTGCCGAGATAGGACGCGAGTTCGGCCTCACCGTCGTTGTCGGTCGCGGAGAAGTGTGGGTTGCCGCGGCTGCCGGGATGGGTGTGGATCGCCACGACCGCCATGCCGGTGATCCGACTGCGATTGGCCACGTCAATCAGGAACCCGGGCTTGAGGATGGCCGAGACGCAGTCGCGACGTTCGTAGGCGTCGTCCGGCACGGGAGCGGCGTCGGCGACGATCCAGGACCCGCTCGCGGGATCGTGGTGGGCGTAGCCGATGGCGCAGCTCTCGAGACCGTCGGCGTCGAGCAGGCCGGAGGCCAGCGCCGAATAGGTCGGCCCCGCGAAGCGCAGGCCGCTCATCGGACCTGCCTCAGGCGGTCGATCACCACGTTCATCCATGTCGACAGGGTGTCGCGGTTCGGGTTCCAGGCGCTCGCGAGGTGCCACGAGAACCATATGCCCTGCTGCAGCGTCTCGGGGATGACGTTCAGCGCCGCGTTCTGCGGCGTGGCCCCGTGGGCGAGGAGGAGGTCGGGATCCGCCCAGAAGCAGTCGAGCTGCGCGAAGGGGTAGCCGGGCGGGACGAGGAAGCGGATGGTGGTCGAGGACCTCGACCACCCCTCCGGCAGGCGCACCCCGGGCACGGTGACGAGCGTGGTGCCGCTCGCCATCGTGCTGGCGTGCGCTTCGCCGAAGCGCTCCCGCAGCTGCTCGAGCTGCATGCTGAGGATGCCCGACATCAGCCGAAGTTCGCCTTGGGGACCGACGAGAAGCGGCGAACGCTGTGCTTGGGGTCGAGGCTGACCGTCTCGTCGTCGCCGATGATGCGATCGGGATCGTCGCCAGCGCCTTCGAGGGAGAGGTCGTGGGTTTGATCCCAGTCGGGCACCATCGCCTTGATCTGCGCGCCGGTGACCTTTTTCTTGTCGGTCTCGTAGGGCTTGCCGTTGACGAAGAAGGTGTAGGTGACCTTGTTCAGCGCGGTGATGAACTTCTCGACGCCGTCGGCGGCGAGATCGGCCTCGCTGCCCGGCTCGATCAGCTTGTCCTTGCCGCCGCGCACCTCGAGAAACACCGCCTCGTCGTCGCCGATGCCGGCGAGCGAGCGGAGCACCGCTTCCGGGATGAAGGGGCGGCCCCACACGATGCGACTGTCGTTGAGCTTCACGCGGTAGAGCGGATCGGTGCTGAAGGCGACGAACCGGTGGGCGGCGCGGTCGCGCAGATCCACCTCCTCGTCGGCGCGGACGTCCTCGAAGTCGCCTTCGGGGGTGATGACGAACAGCGCGTGGCCGTCCACGTCCTTGATGCCACCCGCCTTCAGGATCTGGCGGCCGAGGGGCACGGGATCGTCGAGGACGATTGGCTGGTAGTTGAGGTCGTCGAGTGCGAAGGAGACGCGGTAGCGTCCGGGACGCAGCGCGCGACCCTCCTGAACGGCGCTCTCGACGTCGTCGATGTCGGGGTGGTCGATAATGGTCATGGTGTTGTTTTTTCCTCTTCGGACCTCGGCGGATCTGCGTCGGTCTCGAAGGGTCAATCCCGCCAGCCCGGGCCGACCGGTAATTCCGGTCAAAGATTTTTTTGCAGGTTCCCGTCGGCGAGGGGGCCGCAGGTGAAGAAGGCGGGGCAGAAGGGACAGGTGCGGTCGGACCGCTCGGGTTCGAACCGGCCCGAGGCGATCGACTCCAGCGTCTCCGTCAGCTTGCCCAGGCTCCTGCCTAGTGCCTTGCCGTCGAAGGCAAGCGCGATGGTCGGCTCGTCATCGCCGAGGTGGATGATCTCCACGACGCAGCCGGGCAGCGACGCCGCGGCGGCCATCTGAAAGGCCGCGTCGGCGAGCGCCTTTCCGGTGGAGGACGACTTGTGCCCGGTCCTGATGACGCGGGCCACGTGACGACCGCCTGCAGTGACGACATCGTCGGCGACCGCGGTCACCTCGTCGCCCCCGATCGACGCCACCAGCGGTCCCGCGTCGGCGCGGGCCCCTCCCGCGCGGATCGTCACGAAGCGTCGGAGGAGGAGCGTGGCGACCTCCCGATGGAGGCGATATTCCTCGCTGGCGAGGGGACCCTCGGACCAGCGCAGTTCGAGCAGCGCCTCCATTTCGGCCATCGAGGATGCGCAGGGCTCGGTGGCGGCGAGCTCCCTCACCACGCCTCGCACCAGGTCGTGCATCCTGGTCATCGTGGTCGGCGTGCGCCGCCCGCCCACGTCGAGGACGTGCGTGTAGAGGAAGCGGCGGGGACAGCGGGAGTAGAGGTCCAGCTGCGCGGTGGTGATGCGCACGGGCGGCCCGATGCGGATCGGAAGCGGCAGGGTTTCGGGATCGGCTGCCCGTTCCGCATGCGCGATGGCCGGGCGCGCGTTCGTCACCCCCAGCCGGGCGATGAAGGGGGAGGCGTCGCGCCGGGCCCCCTTCGCCGTCCTGGTGGCCGAATACAGCAGCAGCCGGTCGCGCGCGCGGGATGCGGCGACGTAGAGCAGGCATTCCTGCTCGAGCGCGTGGTCGGCGGCGGCGAGGGCGACGGTGCCGCCCTGTCCTCCCTCGATCATCCCGTCCGGGACCGGGCAGGCGGGTTTGCGCGCCGTGCTCGGCATCGCGTTCTTGTTGAGGCCCATGACGTGCACCGCGGGGAACTCGAGCCCCTTGCTGCCGTGGATCGTCATCAGCCGCACGGCGTCGATGCCCTGAGCCGCCGCCGGGAGCTGGCGGAGGTCCCGCTCGTCGGCGAGCTGGACGAGGCGCCTGATCCCGTCGAGCGTGCGCTGGATCGGGAGGCCGGGTCCCGATCGCTCCGCGCGCAGGAAGCCCATCATCTGCCAGATCGCCACGCCCATGGCGCGGCTCGAGACGTCACTCGCCGAGGCAAGCAGCGCGGCCGTCCGCGTCCGGTCGAGCAGGAGGTGGGCGAGCACCGTCCAGGGCCTCGCGTCGATGCCGAAGCCGGCCAGCATCCCGGCGGACCGATCGAGCGCGTCGGCGTCGCTCTCGCCGAGGTGCGGCGCTCCGGTCGTCGCGGACGTCCACGCCATCGGCGCCGCATCGGTGGCGCGCAGGTGCTCGACGACGGCCGACGCGCCGGCGAGGCTCAGGCCCGTCGCGAGCCCTTCGAGCGTAGGTTTCCGAACGAGGCCCATCGCGCGTCGGTCGACCAGCAGCGAGAGGACGGACAGGAGATCCTTCACCTCGGGGCGCTCGAACAGGTTGCCGAGGTAGAGCACCGGGATGCCGCGCCGCTCCAATTCGCGGCCGACGCGGGTGAGCCGATCGTTCCCCGGGCAAAGCACGGCCTGATCGCGGAACGGCACCTGCGGCGAGACGCGCAGGATCTCGTCGGCGAGCGCGTCGGCCTCGTCGTCATTGTCGCCGAAGGTGACGTGCTCGGGTGCGATCCCGATGGACGCGCGAAAGGCGTCGAGCGACGCGTAGCCGGTGCCTGCCTGCATGCTCCCGCCGAACCCGGAGAACGCGCCGACGATCTCTGGCGTCGAGCGGTAGTTGACGCGCAGTCGGCCTCCCGATGCGCCCGGGAAGTCGTGGGTCGCGAACCGGGACATGTTGAAGGACGAGGCGCCACGAAACCTGTAGATCGCCTGCCGCGCGTCTCCCACGGCCCAGAGGTTCCGGCCGGCGTCGGTTAGCCTCTGGAGCAGCCGCACGCTGCTGCGGTTCACATCCTGATACTCGTCGACGAGGATGTGAGAGTAAGTGGCGCGCAGCGCGGCCGCCGCCTGTGGATCGCCGTCGAGCAGCTTGACCGGCAGCGATACGAGGTCGCCGAAGTCCACGGCGCAGGCCGCCTGCTTCAGCTCCTCATATCTCCTGTAGACGAGCGCGACCTCGGCGCATCGCTCCCCCGCCTCGCGGGCGTCGGCGTCGACGGCGTTGTCCACCATCTGCTGGGCGAGGGCGGCGAAGCGCTCGGCGTCGGCGACTTCGTCCTTCGCCCGCGACATCGCGCCGAGCATATCCTTGAGCGGGCGCGCCGGATCCATGAAGTCGCGGTGGTGCCGGAGATCCAGGACGAGGTACTCGCGCTCCATGATGGCGATCGCCTCGCTGCGATCCATCATGCGGGGCTCCTTCGCGAAGCCCAGCTGGCGATGGTGGCGCCGCACGACGTCCAGCCCGAACGCGTGGAAGGTGCCGATCCACATCGCCGGCGCGGCGTCGGGGCGAAGGGCTGCGATGCGGTCCGAGAGCTCGCCCGCGGCCTTGTTGGAGAAGGTGAGCACCAGGATCGAGCGGGGATCGACACCGTCGTCGACCAGCCCGGCGACGCGCCCGACGAGCGTCTGCGTCTTGCCGGTCCCGGGTCCCGCCTCGAGTAGGTAGGGGGCGCCGCGATGTCGGGCGGCTTCTGCCTGTTCCGGGTTGAGGGGCTTGGGTGGGGACGCCGGCTGCTGTGGAGGGGCGGCTTCGATCTCGGGGAGCAGCAGGGCGTCGAGGAGCTGCATCGCGACGACGTCGAAGGGGGCGCCGAGCCGGTCGGCGATCTGGCTGGCGGTCATGCCGCCGAGATGCAGGGATCGCGCACGAGCGCGGGGAAGGATCAGTTCGCGGCCGAAGAGATCCATCTGGACCTCGCGCCGCTGTCGTCGGCTGTAGTCAACGACCCGGTCCTCCCCGACCGGCGCCGCCTCGGCCGGACGGGCGGGATCGACCTCCAAAGCGATGTGCTCCGTGCGGTCGTCGCCAAGGGTGGCGTGTCCGAGCTCGTGACCGATCAGGAACGCCCTCGCGAACGCGTCGCCCGCGTCCTCGTGTCGGATCGCCCGGTTGCTCGGATCGAAGTGCGCGCGGCCGCCGGCCAGGATGGGACTTCCCGCTTCGACCGGCTCGACGTCGAGGCCTTTGTCGGCGGCGACGGCCATGACGATTTCGATCGGATCCCACGGGTCCGCGCCACCGGCGATGGCTGCATCGTGCATGGCCGCGGCGCGCTGACGCGCGAGTTCGACGGCCTCCACCGCTCAGTCCCGCGGGTTCAGCAGCTGCTTGCGCCTGTCCTCCGGGACCCTGCACTGCTCGAGCAGTGCCTCGAAGGTCACCTTGTCCCCGTCCGCGCTCGGCGCCTCGTCGGACTTGTAGCTGAGGCCCGGCGTCAGCCTCGGCGGACCCGCCAGGGAGGCGCTCAGCTCCTCGACCCCGGTGCGCAGGCCGCGGGCCAAGTCCGCTAGAAAACCGACCGGGACGCTGGCGATGTCGACCGCCCGGGAGCGGAAGCCCTGTATCACGCCGCTGGGGACGTCGAGCGAACGCCTGAGGGTGACGAGTTCGCCGGAGGAGAGCGTGGCGAACGGATCGGCTGCCTGCGCCGTCACGCGTGCCGGTGCCGCGGCATGGAAGTCGGCCAGCGACGCCTCGATCCAGGCCTCGTCGACGGGCGCCGAGATGCCGGCGGTCGCGCGCTGGAGCCGCAGCTCCATCGACAGGTCGACGAGGTCCTCGGCGAGTTCGGGGTGGAGGCGCAGGTATCGTTCCAGCGTGACCCGGTCGTGCTCGGGCTCCATGGCAAAGGCCATCAGGACCTCCTCGGCGTCATGGTGGGCCTGGTCAGTCATTCCGGGCTCCGATCCCGAGCTGCTCCCGTATGGTCTCGATGGCGGCGTCGCGTCTGTTGCGCACGGTTTTCTCCGATCTCACGCCGAGAACCTTACGGATCGTGAGGACGTCGTCGTCGATTGAATCGATGGGCATGTCCTGGAGGATCATCTCGATAACTCTGCGTTGCTTGTCTGGTAGTGTCCTGATCGCCTTTGCGACCTTGGACCGGTAATTCGGGTCATCGGAAAGCAGCTCCTGTTTGACGTCGAGGCTGCCGACCGCCTTCTCCACCGCGATAGAGGGCTCGCCGCTCTCCTCGTCGTCGATGGCGTCCTTCCTCGCCATCTGCCGTCGCGCCCGGCCCATGGCTGTTTTGCGCAACGCCGCGACCGCACCCGAGAACATGATTTCGAAGTAGTCGAGCGAGGATCCAGGGGCCGCACGATCTTCGATTAGCTTGGCTTTGAAGATGTCGCGCACGCGATCCCGTGCGTCCGCCCCGTAGACGTTCTCAGGACCGCCGGCCCGCTCGCCCTCAACGCGGGGAAGAGCGGACGCCAAACGCCGCATGAGTTCTCGGTAGAGTTCGTTGAAGTACCGCTCATCGTTGTCGTTCCGCGTGGCACGGATCAGGTAAACAATGCACTCTGACTGCACATGGTTCGGTGAGGTCGGGTCTCGCACCTTCAACCTCTCGAGGATATCCTCGCGCGACAGGTTGACCAGCGATGCCAGTGCGGTCTCAACCTCCCCACGTCGAGCGTATGGAGTGCCATCCCGTTTCCGCTTGGTGAGCCCCTCTACCTGTGTCTGCAAGATCATCCTCTGAGGTTTTTGCCCGTTCGACGTTCTAGTTATCCAGATACCCGAGTGGCAGGCCGGAATGGCCGACTACTTCCACACAGATCCCTGCCGAGCCGATTTATAGAGCGAGGCAAGTCTTGGACAAGCGCCGCTGTCCGAGAGCCGGGGTGCGAACCCCTTGTTCAAGCCTTGGTTCATTGGCTCTTGGTGTCGCAACCGGTCGGTTGTGACACTGGCGGCGCCAGAACAAGGGAGGCTATACGCTATCAGAATAGCCGGTTCAGCAGACGTGGCTCGCTGCTCTTCAGGCGATCAAGCATTGTGTTGACGTAGAACATGTCTGGGCTAGCGATGGCCGGAAGTACAATGACGCTGTAGTCGGGTTGGCCTATACTTAGGGTAAACACTACTAAACCAACGCCGTGTATGCTGCACAGCGAGGTCAAGCGGTTCATGTCGTCGCTGGTGGTGGTGCGCGGCACGACGATATAACTTTTATGGCTGAACAAGCGATAGGCAACCGCCTGGCCGAAGGCGACGACAGGCTGGCCAGGCGTTGCCTTGACCTCGGCGGTTACAATCTGTGGCTCGAACTTGAAAATGTCCTGTGCGCGAGGGCGGAGCACCCCGAGGACATCGGGAGTGCCCCATTTGCCGCCTAGACTGCTGCCGCCCAGCGCGCCCGCAACAGTCACTTCGTCATTTTCCTCCAACCATTCGGCGAAGCTAGCGTAAAAATCCTGCTCCGAGAGCATCGTCGTGCCGGACATGCCTGTTTCGGATGCGACGGGCATGGCCGCGATTGCCTGATCCTCGGCGATGGCGATCGCAGCATCAGCATCGGTATGGACAGCAAGCTGGTAGGTGCCACGTGCAATCTTCACAATCTCGTCGCTACCGTGGAACAGCTGGTGAGTGGCACCGCGAATAGTGTTGGGTGGGGTTTCGGGATGAGCAGCGCCGATTGCCTTTAGCACGTCCGCCCAGCGCAGTCCCTCGGGGTGCGCGTTAAGCACGGCACGTGCCTCGGTTTGGATTTGTTTGCCGGTCAATCGTGCCATCGTATCGCTTTCGTTCTAAGGCGTTTCACCGCTAGGTTTTTTAACGGAACCTGGGTCTTGTGTTGCGCGCTGGCGCAACAAAGCGACGCTAAATGTAGCAAGGGCCTCGCGAACCTCGAATTGGTTTATGGCAAGCTCGTATAGGTCAGCAATGGCCTGCGCCCGCTCGCGAGCCCCGTCGCATTGAGCGGCGAGGCTGGCCAACTGTCTGCTTGCTCGCCTCGACAGCTGCGCCCTGCCAGTGCGCACTCGCCATATGGTTGTTCTGGACATTCCAAGCTCCCGCGCAAGCTCGGTGTCACCCGCCGCGAGGATGGCAAGCAACATGCGATCGTATACGGGGCCAGTCTCAACCACGCTTCTCTGTTGCATGAAGGCGCGACAGGTGACAAGGTCGCCATATGAGTTTGGACGATCAAATCCTGGCACAGGCGAGCGAACAGTCGCGTCCGTCCGCACCTGTGAACGAGATCGGGATCGTCGCGCCTAAGCGCGACACAAAGTCGACCGTGCCTGCGCGGCCGATCTTCCGACCTGTTCAGTATCTCGGTAGCAAGGTACGCGTAATAGACGCGATTTCTTCGCTAATCCGGGACGTGACGCCCGTAGGGAGCAAAGTCGCCGACCTGTTCTCCGGTTCGTCGGTGGTCTCGCAGGCGATTGCGTCGTCAGGACGTGTCGTAACTGCCGTCGATGTGCAGCGTTATTCCGCCGTCTTTGCGCAGGCGCTACTTGGCATCGGGCGGCGACCCGGCGAGCGGGTGCCAGTGGACGCGTTGCTTGCCGAGGTTGGGGAGGACACGCCGAGGACGTGGAAAGATTTGCGAACCCGCGAAGATGACCTTGTCGCGAGACGCGATGCCATTGGCCTGCGCGCGTTCGAACGCGCGCTGCCGCTGGCTTGGCGCTCAGGGTATGACCAAGCCGACGAAGAAGTCCCTTTAACTTCATTCTACGCCGGAACCTATTTCGGCGTGCGACAGTCCTTGACGCTTGACGCAATCCGGCACCAAGTGCTCGCTGGTGAGCGAGCATTGCAACCCTGGACGCGGGCGGCCGCGCTAACCGCCTTAATGCATGCTACCTCCATGGTCGTGCATTCCGCTGGCAAGCACTTCGCACAGCCGCTCAAAGAGCGAGCAGCCAACGCATCGTTCCTCAATGGTAGGCTGCTGTCGGATCGATCGCTGAGTGTGGAGGCTGCTTTCCGTTCGGCCTGCGATCACATTGAGCTGACAGCGCCAAGCATCCATGAGGGGCATATGGCTGTGCAGGAGGAGGCGGAACGTTGGGTCGCAGCCGGCAGCCGAAGCGACGTTTATTATCTCGATCCGCCCTACACTGCGCAGCAGTATTCTCGCTTTTACCATGTGCTAGAGACGATCGTGACGGGAGTGCTACCTTCGTTGCCGGCCGGCTCTATTCCGAGCTCCGGCCTTTACCCCGCTGATCGATACAAGTCGGCGTTCTCGTCAAGGAGCCGGGCTCCCATCGCGTTCCGGCGGCTATTGCGAGACATCGCCGGGTTGGGGGCCACCGCCATAATCAGCTACTCTGTGTCCGAACGGGGATCGGACGGGAACGCTCGCATGCTGAACTTAGACGAGCTCATGGCCGCCTGCCATGACGCGTTTGGCCGCCGAAAGGTCGAGCTACTTCCCCTAGAGCACCGCTACCGGCAATTTAATAATGCTGGCAACGCGAACAAGGGGCGGGATGACAGGGAGGTATTGGTGCTGTGCAAGTCGGCCTGATCCAAAGGTACCTAGGCAATAAGTCTTCTATTGCCGACGAGATCGTATCAGTTGTGCGCGGGCTTACCGAACCAGGCGACGTCGTCGTCGACGCGTTCGGCGGCTCCCTGGCCGCAGGCTTTGCAATGCGGCGGGCGGGGTTGAGCGTCGTTTCTAACGACATCAACCATTTCTCGTGGCTGTTTGCCAATGCGTTCATGGGAGGCAGTCAGCCGTTCGCGCCGAATGGCCGTTGGGCGGATGCAGGCGAGCGACGGTTGCAGTGGGCACTGCTTGGTCGCGACCTCATCGGCGCCGTTGGGGCGGTCAAAGACGACGACGATGTCCTGTTCCGCACGGACATCCACGATCACTACTGCGAGCAGGGTCGCAAGAGCGCCTTCCACAGCGCGCGGGGCACCACGGGTCGTCGCCGCTTCTTCAGCGCCGCCAATGCTGCGACGATCGACCGCGCTTTGTCGCGGCTGCGCCAGTGGTGGCGTAGCGGTCGCGTCGATGATCGCACTAGATGCGTGTTGGGCGCGATGCTTATCGTTGCGGTAGAAAGGGTAAGTAATACCCAAGGCACTTACCATGACTTTCCCCGCGATTTGACTGACTCGCGGGCGCTTCGCCCGCTTTCTATTGAAGTTCCGCCCGACGAAATATTTATCGGTCCTGCTTCGCCACTTATCGGACGCGAGGAAGACTCATTGGAATTTGTTAAGAGAGCGCCGCGACATAAGGTTCTATATCTAGATCCGCCCTATAATTTTCGCCAATACACGTCATACTACTTCATGCTAAACCTGTTATCCAAACATGCAGAGATTGAAGACCTCGATACTTTCTTTAGAAAATTAGAATTTGTTCGGGGGCAGAACATGGCCGATGATTTTAAGTCGACATTCTGTAGCAAAGGAAAGTTCGTTTCTTCATTGCGCACGATTGTTGAACGCGCCGACGCTGAATATGTTGTAATTAGCTACTTTGACGGCCGTAACCACTGGGGCTCCTTCAAATCGGATCAGGCCGATAGTGAGGGGCGCGTTGTGTTAGAAAATTTTTTGTCTTCAGACCTGTTCGAACCCAATACGGTAGCCTGCCTGCCGGTCGACCGGCTCAACTATCAAAGCTACGGTGGGCACAAAGCGAAGACCGTTAGCGAGTTTCTTTTCACCGCCCGCAAGGCTAGTCGTCTACGACAGGGTCAAAGGGATGGTGCTTCGCAGTGGATTGGGACAGCATTGGGCTAACGTCGGACGTCCTGCGCTGGCTGGATGAGACCGGCAAGCGAACGGCGACGCGGGAGAGGCGGCTTGATCCGTTCGCGACCTCGATGCGCGATTTTGATGATGTTGCGGCGAACCTTGACAGGGCCGGGCGCAACCTCACCATCGTGCATACCGACCCCACGCAACGCGTGGCCGATCTGCGTTCAGCAGCGCTAGTAGAGACGCTGGATGGCCCAGCGAGGCTCACGGCGCTCGGACAAGCTGTGCTGGTCGGCTGGCGTGCGCGCGGCGTGGCGAATGCGGAAAAGCTCGACGAGACGGCGCGCACGCTGATTGCCTACGGCATCGGCCGGCAGTTGCGAGTCTCTCCATACATTGAGTTTTTCGCATACTGGTCGGAACTTAGGGCTGTCTTTGACGCCGAGGCGCTTATCGACAGCTGGGATGCACTGTTCACACTGAACTACTTGGATCATCGTATCGATAGCTTCGCGCCCGGCGATGCGTACAGGGATGAGGCAATCCCGGTTGCCGAGATCGAATATGATCTTGACGACTTTGCCGCCGATGCAGCGGCGGGCGATCGTGCTCGCAAGGGCGCAGGACAGGTAGCGAGGGGTATCCAGGGTAAAGTACCCCGAGGTCGCGCCAGAGCTACCGCCTGCTTAGCAATGGAGTTGCTGCTGCGGGCACCGCCGGATCGTGCGGCGCTGCTGACGCGCTTCGGCATCCCACTTCGGCCAAGGCAATGGGAGCAGTTAGACGACCCGAGGCGCGCGCAACTGCTCCAGATCGCAGCCTCCTTCGACGTGGCACCAGTGACGGCTGCAGCCAAAGCTTCAAACGCCACCACTCCGGCGGTTGCAGCCGCGGATCAAAAGTTGGCCGAGGTCGACTTCGCGTCGACACTTAAGCCTGTGCCGCGGCCGATCAAAGGTAAGGGCACAAAAAACAAAGGCGGTTCGAAGAAGACGGACTACAAGCGTCGGCAGGAGCGCAACGGGGAGGTCGGCCGTTTGTGCGAGGAGTTCGCTCTAGCCTACGAGCGCTGGCGGCTAAAGGATCATCCGAAGCTCGCTGGAAAGGTCCAGCAGGTGTCCCTCGAAGACGATACGCTCGGCTACGATATCAGATCCTACGAGGCCGATGGGAGTGATCGCTTCGTAGAGGTGAAGGGCACCGAAGGCCCGTTATCAACTCGCTTTTTTCTAAGTGCCAATGAATATGACACATCGAAAGTGAATCAGGGCAGCTATGTCTTAATGCGCGTAGCGAACATACGCGCAACTCCGAGCTGCTGCGAGCTCCGGCCACCTTTTGACGAGATAGACCTTAAGGCTGCGGTTTATGAATGCACTTTCAAACGGGTAGAAAAGGAAAATTAAGCAAGGTGACTACCGAGTAGAATGACAACGTATATACGTACTCGTCAATTTCCGCTTCGGATGATGCTTGATTGCAGATCGATGCGATCGTTATCGTAAGACGTTAAAATTCTTGAATGTAGGCGTGATCCAGTCGGCTCCCAGGATCGGGTAAGGGCCGTAGAACAGGTCGCCGAGTGCGCGTCGGTAGTGCGCGTTCATCCAACGCCGGCGCCGATGCTCCGGGCCGTCGTGGATCATGTGGCAGCGCTGGCACAACGCCGCGAGCTGGTGGAGCGCACTATCACTGGGGTCATGGTTGAGGTGCGCGCAGGCCAGTACCACCGGCGTCCAGGCACCGTGCGCCAGAATGTTTTCGGTCGGTCGTCGCACGCGCCGGCCCTGACCATTGCGCCAGCAGCGCTGGTTCCGGTCCCACCATCGTCCATCTCGCAGATGGAATACTTTTTGCCCATGGGGGCGTCCGCAATGCTCGCAGCAGCCCCCTGCTCGCACGAAGCGCACATAGTGCGAGAGCTGCGGCCAGTCGATCGGGTATAGGAACACATGCTCGGGACGGATCGGCATCAAGCCTCCCCCTGCGGCACGTCGGGTTGCGGAGTGGCCGGCATCACGGGGCCAATGCCGCGGCGGTCAGTGCTCGGTAGAGCGTGGCATGGTGGCACTTGAGCAGCTTGGCGGCTTCGCGCACCGATGTACCTTCGCTTACCAGCCGTTCGCCGAGCGCGATCTGATCGGAGGTGAGCTTGGGCGGACGGCCGAAGCGCACTCCCCTCGCCCTCGCGGCTACCCGCCCGCTGCTGGTGCGTTGTTGGATCAGCTCGCGCTCAAACTCGGCAATGCCGGCGAACACGGTCAACACCATGCGACCTGCTGGCGAGGTCGTATCCGCCCAGGGTTCCGCCAGCGATCGGAGCCCTGCCCCAGCCTCATTCAGCTTTTCGGCGATGTCTAGCAGGTCCCTAGTCGATCGCGCGAGCCGATCGAGTCGCGTCACCATCACCGTGTCATCGTCGCGCAGCTGCTCAATCATCTTGGCCAGCTCGGGCCGGTCACGCTTCGCACCCGAGATCTTCTCCTCGAACGCCCGCTTGCATCCGGCTTCCTTCAACGCAGCGCGTTGCAGCCGCAAATCCTGATCGTCAGTGGAGACACGCGCATAACCAATAAGCATGTCGCAAATATGCATCTAAATTAGGTGTTTTAGCAACCGACTTTTGCGACAGTGCCGTCTCTGGTGAGAGTAGCCATCACGCGATTGTCGCGAAACTTAGCATATTCGCGACTTCGCGGCGTTCCCATGCATCGCTGTGTGCCCGTTTCGAGAAAGCGCAATCGGGAACAGGTTTTGGGAAATGGTACCGCCCGAGGGGGGAGGTCCCCTCCCCTCACCTTCTGAACGGTCAGCTATCGGGCTTCGACCGCTTGAAGCCGTAGCGAATACCCTCGCCGAGCATCTCGATCACGCCGGCGGCCTCGTCGCCCAGCGGATTGGGCAACACGTCGATCTGCATCGCCCCTGAGTTTCCGGGGTCGGCCACGTACACAACGACGTACTTTTCTCGTGACCGTGGTCGCGCCGCTCGGCGCGCTTCCCGAACCTCGCTCTCACCCATCTCGAAGCGGCAGCTGTCGCCCTGGCTTGCCTTCACCTCGATCAACCAAGTGCGGCGATCCAGTTCGAGACGGAAGTCGAAACCATAACCGTCGGACCCAGACTTGGCGTGCTGGTCGGTGGCATTGCCCGATACCCAGGCTTTGTCGATATCCTGGCCCGGGTAGCGCTCCTTGAGCCAGTGGTAGACAACCAGTTCGCCCAGTCGACCGATCATCTCTTTCTTTGCAGCCGGAGTTCTGTCGGTCCCACCGATCGCCTCGCGAGACGGCCGTTCGCCTGGTCGCCGCGGCGGGCGCTTGGCCGTCTGCGCGAGGCTTGCCAACGTGGTCAGGCGCGCGCCCTTTATGCGAGAAGGCAACGTCGCCGCGATCTCTGCCGAGATTTCCGACCAATCGGCCTTCACCGGATCAATGTCGCGCCCGTTGAACCGAACCGATCGGGCCGCGGCCGCACGCTCCTCTGCCTCGCGCTTAGCAGCTGCTTCGGCAGCACCCACCGCCTCCTCACCAAGTCCGAGCGTTTCCCGGTCGAGCGACGACGGCATCGCTGACGGCCAGAGCTTCAGCGCCGTGCTCCAGGCCAGTAATGCTGCCTCGTCGAGAGGCGAGACGTCGAACGCGCCAGCGGCGTCTAGGGCCGCGCGGAGCTTCTGCTCGGCCGGTCGGGCGTCGCGCCACCAATCCGGAAGGCTGTCAGCCGGCCCCTTCCACCACGCGCGCACCAGTGGGGCAGCGGCGGCGACAAAGCGGCCGAGTGCCCTGCCGTTCGCCGTCCGTACCTCTGCAAGTGGCGCGAGGCGGCGCGGATTTGCGCCCAGCGGCGGTGCGTCGAGTTCGGCGAGCCAACCGCCGACCCGCCCGGCGAGCATGTCGTCGGGCACCATGTGGTAGAGCGGCAACCAGGCTGCATCGGGTGCAAGCGCGCGCAGCCCATCACGCCACTGCTGATAGCGAGGTTCGGGCTGCAGGCGTTCCACGCGATCCATCGCCACGTTACGCAAAGCTTCGAGGATCAGCACCTCGTGATCGACGATGTAATTTGCGAGCTGCGATGCGTGCAGTTCCGGATGCGCGACCACCTCGCTGCCGGTCGCGGTAAGGCTATCGTTGAAGCGCGCGAAATCGAAGTCGAGAAGTTCGCGAAACTGTGCCGTCGAGAGGGCTCGCCGGGAGGCGGCGAACAGGTCTTCGGGCGACAGGTCATGCTCCAACGCGAGCCGCGCGATATCGCTCACCAATCCCGCGGCATCGCCTCCACGAGTGAGTTCGCATGCGTGCAACGCGGTCAAGGCATTATGGCCGCCGGCATAATGGAGCGCAGCGCGCACCCACGGAAGCCGGGCATCAACTCTGGCGCCCACGAGGGATCGCACCGCCGCCTCGCCGGAGGGCTCGAGCCGCAGGGTTCGGCAAAGCATCCCTACGCTCTCTGCATCCACTTGGGCCTCGCTGATCTCCTCGCCTGCATCCCGCAGTACCCAGGCGAGCAGGCGCATGGATGTCACGACGGATGGCAGTTCGATCGCATTGCAGATCGCGGACAGGCAAGCGTCGACCGTGGACCAGTCGAGCGGGCCCGTCTCCAGCGATACGACTAAAGCGCCTCCGCCACGTGACCTGAACAGGTATGCGCGCTGATCGGCGGGGCGTTCGACAGCCGCATTGGCAATTTCGAAGGTGATGCTCCGCGCGGAGCGCAGGGTTACGCCCGCGAGGCGATCGAGCACCCCGCCGCGGTCGGCGGGCAGCTGCCATGCATCTGTGCCCCTCAACCCTTCCATGGCAGTCGCAAGCATGGGGCGAAGCCATGGGCACGCCTCTGCCACGCTCTGTGCCTCATCGAGATCGTCCAGCGGCTGCCCGTCGATGCGCACCAGATACTGCAGCTTGGACAAGTGCGAGACGCGCCCGCCGAACAGGCTCTCCGCAGCCCGCCCCACCCGGCTACGATCCGCTCCCTTGATATCGAGCAGATGGGCGTCGATCGCGGTCACCAGTCCGACCGCAAGCTCGTCGTCCGTGTCGCGGACATAGGTGCGCGGCTGTTCCTTGGCGCCGGGCACCACCGCGATGAGCTCGCCCTTGCGCCTTGCCAGAACGCGCAACTCGGAGGGCGCGGGCCCTGGCCAGGCTGGCTCGGCCGCGTGACGGTCCGCGATCGCCCGCCACGTCGCGCCGTAAAGGTTGGAGAGCTGCGGCTCATAGTATCTGCCGACCCCGCCTGCGGCGAACTGGTCGGCAAGGAAACCGAGTTGTTGGATGAGGCAGTCGCGCGAGTTGAGGACTCGTAGATGGCCCCATCGCACCAGCTTCTGAAAGGCGTCCGGCTGCCGGCGCTCGATTGCACGACCGACGCCGATCGCCACCTGTCGCAAGTAGGGCGGGAAACGCTCGTTGCCCGCCGATATCCAAACGTCGCATGGTCGGTAGTGCGCCCGCGCAGATCCGCCCGGCGTTGGATCATCCGCCGGGATCCAGCTGGCCGACCGAATGAACGCGCCCGCCGGCGTGGGCCAGACCCGCGTGTCCGAGCTATAATAGTCGTGCGTCAGCGTAACGCGCAGCAGGTCCTTGGTCGCGTGAGCGAGCCACTCGACGACCAACGCAGCGTAGATCTCACGGCAGTCGTTGCTGAAATTCTGATGATGTCCTTGGCCGGGTAGCCACCACAACAGGCCAGCGAACCTGTACATCGTCGAGTAGCCGAGCCGGAGGCTGTCGCTGAGATGATCCTTGAGATCGCGCCGCCAGTCATCGACCGCTGCCTCGACGACGCCAAGCGAGGAGGCGAACGACAGGCTAGTGACTTCCCACGCCCGCGTTCGCGGCATGTCCGGAAGCGCGATGGCCTGGAGCCCGCGCTTGACTCCGAGCCCTTCCAGGAAAACCACCCATTGCGGAATCCTGGCGTTGGCGAATGCACGGTGGCCCACCGGTGCCAAGCGACGAGCGCGTAGCACGGCGAGGTCCGGCAAGTCGGTCGGAGCGGCGTTCAGAAAGGCGTGGAGCCGTCTGCCGAGGAGAGTTTCCGGCCAGCTTTCCGAGAAGATCGCCTCAGTTGCTGGAATTAGGGACTGCTCGGTACTTGGCACCAGCAGTCGGTAGGTCTGGTCCACTTTGATCGGGCGTCCGGCGTCGCCCGCGCGACGCCAGATCGCGAACGCCCAGCGAAGCCCGGCAACCGCCTGTTCGACGGTCGCACCGGCGTTGACCACCTGCGATATGCGCCTGAGTACCGCCTCGCCGTCATAAGCCGTGACTGACGCCTTCTCGAGAAACTCGCGAGCGGGACGCAATTGGCCATGCCAGGAAAGTGCGCGTGCGGCGAACGCGAAATGTTCCGCTAGCTGCTTGGGCACCTCGAGCTGCTCGGGGGCAGTTCCCTCATCCTCGCCCGCGGGTCGCGGCGCCGGTGGGAAGAAGAGCGAGGGCTCGACGGCTTCACCGCGGCTCCTTCGGCGTCGCCGCCCGGGTTGCGCGCCATCCTCCGATTCCGCGACCAGCCCGCCGCGCACGCTTCCGTCGTCACACAGAATAATTCGCTTGGTGCGCAACGCGCCCGGAGTGTCCGCCAGGAATGTCGCGAGATCGCGGTAGAACGCATCCCAGCGAGGTAGGTCGGGCCGGCGACCGGCCGGGATCGTTGCGGCGACGGCGGCGGCAATGGAGGCCCGCTCTTCCGCCGACAGCCGATCGCGGAAGCCGGTCTGCGATCGTCGCTTCAGGAAGGCAGCGAGGCGCCCCGCCCGTTCGCGCCCGAGACCAGGCCAGATGACAGCCGCACCGGCCGCCGCTTCATGAGATGCGATCGCCACCATGTCGAAGGTCGGCGTCTCCTCGATTGTGGCGCGAACCCGTCCCGCGGGTCGCCAAGCGACGCCGGGATTTGCCGCGACGATTGCAGCGCAGGGAACCACCGCGATGCCATCGAAGCCGGTTTCCGCTGCCTGCTCGAGCGCATCGACTGCCAGCCGCCCAAGGTCGAGCTGTTCGGCGACGCTCCCGGCGGGGGCAATCAAGCTCGGCGGGGTCTGCCACGCCAGGAGGTCGGCGCACGCGCGGGCGCGCTCCTCCCGCGTGAGCAATGCCTGATCGTCGTGCACCCCCTCGTCTGCGAGCCAGAGTAATGCGCGCGCGGCAAGGTGCGCCGACCGCCCGAGAAGGAGGCGGTTGAGCTCCACCGCGGCGTCCAGCGCCTTGCGGTTCGAGGTCGGGAAGAAGGTGCCGTGCAGGTGGCCCGAGAACGGGGCGACCGCCCCCTCCCCCATCGGCAGGTGCGTGTAGAGGCGAGGCGAAATGACATCGGCGTCCAGCCGGACAGCAAGCGCCACTTCGCCCTGTCCATGCCAGCCCGCCCAACTCCCATGAAGCTGCTTTGCCTCGACCCCTGCGGTGATCGCGGCCTGCATTGCTTGCGCATCCACCTGGTCGCGCAAAATCAGCCAGCGCGAGGCTTCGAGGTCGCAGATGCAGACGCTCAGCTGCGTGGTGCGAACCTTTGTCTCATCACGAGTTAGGCTTGCGAGGGGTGTCGTGGTCCCATCCAATCCGGAAATGCTCGCCTTGAGCGTTGCGATGCGATCGAGGAACAACAGCAGCGGCGCACCATCCCGCGCTAGTGCAGCGATCTCGTCGCGTGTTGCCTGGAGCGAAGACCTGTCGCGGAGCGGCAGGCGGATCGTCGATGCGAAGTCTCGTGCAGCGAAGGCCCGGATGACGTCGTTCTGGTCACCCAGCCATTGGGGCAGGAAGAAGATCGGCAGATCGTTTCGTGCAAGCTCGAGTGTCCGGGCGTCGGCGATCAGCGCGGCCAGGTCGCCGCGGTCGGCGAAGGTGAAGCAGAAGCCTTCGAAGCGCGATGCGCCGGTCGAAGCGGCTGCCTGCGAGTAGATCTCGGGCGCATCACAGACATGGCTGACGCTGCGAAAGCCAAGGCCCTTGTTCCCGATCGCCTCGCCGGGCGGTTTGCTCGACATGCCGATGCGCGACAGCGCGACGACATCGTCATGGCGGAATGCATTGCCTCGGTTGGCCACGTAAAGCGTGCCGTACTCGCCCTCGTCTTCCACGAGCAGGATCTCGATGGCTCCGTCGCGCCGATCGGAAGGATGCGCGTCGTTGCCGTTCTGGACCAATTCGATGAGGAAACGCCCGTGATAATCGGCTGCCACATGCTCGGAGAGACTCTTGTTCTGCGCATAAACGTCGTCAAGGTAAGCTCCAGTCGTCGGGTCGATCGTCCCGGCAAACGCCTTCAGCTTGCCCGCCGCCAATGCAGCGACCGCATCGGCTGGGCTAACAGCTGACTGCACTTGGCCTGAAGCTGTCCCTTGAAGTGTCGCGAGCACGCATTCCCCCACGCCGTCGGTTCCGGCGTGTTTGATGCTAGCGGCTCAGGTGAGTCTTGTCCTCATCCGGAGCCGTGTGCTTCCGCCTTTTCCAACCGGGCTTTCGCGGCATATCCGGTCTAGTGGTGGCGAACTCCTTTGAGACAGGGATGTGTACCCATCGTCGGGCGTGGCATGGGTGAGGCGGGCAATCAGCGAGGTGGATTGGCGCGCATGAGCAAGCTGGAGAGCGTCTACATTATAGAGTCGCTGAAGCCGGTCGACTTCTACGAACGCCAGCTCGATGGCTATGCTGCCAACGAGATCCTGCGCGTCCTGGGGATGCGATCCGAATATCGGATCGCCTTCACCAAGTCGCTGATCGGGCGCTCTATCGCCGAAGCAGCCGCGGGCGGCTTCGAGGTACTGCACTTCTCCTCGCACGGGAACAGCGGCGGTATCCGGCTCACCGACGGCACGCGCCTGAGCTGGGCCGAATTCGCCGAGATCGTCCGCCCCGCCTCGGGGCCCGAGAAGGCGCTGGTGATGGCAACCTGCGGTGGCGGCGACAAGGAGCTGACCAAGGCGCTGACCTCTGCCGGCGTGGTGTTCGGCTGGGTGTTCGGCTCGACCGTGGAAGAGGTCTACTTTGTCGACTCGTGTCTCGCTTGGTCGATCCTCTACAACCGTCTGTTCGACCACGGCTTCAAGCGCGAGGACCTCAAGGTCACGCTAAAGGCGATCAATGCCGCGATCAGAGGCGACTTCGTCTATCGTCGCTGGACCGGCAAAAAGTACCGGCATTTTCCGATCAAGCGCTAATCGCTTAATCGCTTAATCGCTTAGGATTGTGTTGGCGCATCCCATGCAGGACCGCGCTCTATCTTCGCTGCGCTCCGATCGAGCCGCCGACCGGCGTCGCACCCTAGCGGATGACGATTGCTCGCACGGGGCGAGCGCGCCCGCCTGAAGGGCGCCAGCGAGCTGGCAACGTCGTTTTATGAGGCAAACTGGGGGCACCGCCCTCCTTTCCCAGCAACGGGAATTAGCCGGGCCGTGGCTCGCGGCGCTGCGCCCGCACCACTCCGGCAGATTTCCGTCGCGCCCTCACGCCCCGCTCTTGCCACGAGGCAGGCGATTTGGCGGGAGAAGATAATGGAACAGGACAAACGCGAGCTGGCCGAACCGGATGGCGACCGGCATGGCCCCACTGTTTGAGGCGCTGGATGCCCCCTGCCCTCCCGCGTGCGCGTCACGCTCAGCTTCACCAGTCGCGGTGTCAAGAACAAGGCGATTGGCGCGTGCTGGAACAATCGGTGCAGCGGCGACGGGCATTTTGGCGCGCCGCTTTGCCCGCATTGATTATCAGCCGACGCGTCACAATCCGCTCAACGCTGACAAAGACGGTGTAATGGCGACGGTGGCTAAGCGACTAACTACCTTTACGAATAAGCTGCTAAGCTGTATAAGTCGCTTAGCCGCTTAGTGGGAGTAGCAGTCATGCAGGTATGGGCCGTGATCGCGCAGAAAGGGGGGCAGTCCAAGACGACCCTTTCGACCGGCTTCGCCGTCGAGGCGGCACGTGAGAGGGCATCCGTCGTGATCCTCGACGCCGACGATCGGCAGGGCTCGGCGCTCTACTGGTCGGAGCGCCGCGACATGGACGACGTGATGGTGAAGGACAGCAGCGTCGCCGGCCTGCCGCTCCACGTCTCGCGCGGGCGGGGCAGCGGCAAGATTGACCTCATCATCATCGACACGCCGGCGAACTCGAAAGACATCGCCATGCTCGCGGCCGAGCAGGCAGATTTCGTCATCATCCCTGTCGCGCCGCGCGGGCTGGACGTTCATTCGGTGTTGCAGACTGTGAAGCAGGTCCAGCAGGCGGGCACGCCGTTCGCGGTTATCCTGACCCAAGTGCCACACCAAGGCGGGGAGGGGCAGGAGGCCCACGCCGGTTTCGCGGCGAAGGGCGTGACGCTGTTCGACAGCCGCCTCCATTTCCGCAAGGACTATTACAAGGCGACGCCGCTCGGACGGACAGCTGCTGAGACGGAGCCCGGCAGCAAGGCGGCGGCCGAATTGCGCAGTGCCTATGAAGAGGCTAAGCGACTAAGCGGATTTACTACTAAGCAAGTAAGCGAGGTGGCATAATGGCGAGGAAGCCTTCTGCGCTTGCCGGCATTTTTGAGGACCAGCCCGAGGAACCGACGCTGGCACCTGCCGTCGAGCCTGCCCCAATACCCCAGCAGTCTTCGCCCGCGCGTCGATCGCGTCGTGACGCTAGCGCGCCGACGTCGGCAGCACCGGCCAAGCGCAGCAGCCATCCCGGCAAGAAGCCGGTGCTGATCCATATTCCTGAAGACATGCATCGCGCGTTGCGTCAGCTCAGCGTCGAGGAAGGCGGGGAACCGCTTACCGTCATCACCGAACGCCTGCTCCGCCAGTATCTGGTCAAGCGAGGGCACACCAGGTTCGCGCCATGAGCAAGCGGCGCGATCCCAACCCCGAGTTCGACCTGTTCATCCCGGCGCTGGGCGACCTTCCGCTCCGCGACCAGCGCGAGGTCATGGAGCGGCCATTCTTCTCGCTCCAAAAGCGCAAACGGTTGAAGCCGATCGAATATAGAAGCCCGGACGGCGAGGCATGGGTGCGCGTCCAGGCGATCCCCGACTATGGCATGGCGACGATCTGGGATGCCGATATCCTAATCTGGGCGGCGTCCACGCTCAACCGCATGAAGCAGCAGGGCTTGAACGACCTGCCGCGTACGCTGACGACGACGCCCTACGATCTGTTGCGGGCGATCAAGCGCAGCACCGGGGGCAGGGACTATCAGGAGCTGCAAGCCGCGCTGCTCCGGCTTCAGACCACCTCCATCACGACATCGATCCGGGCGACGAAGCGCAGACAGAAGGCGGGCTTCAACTGGCTCGATAGCTGGACGTTCGATACCGACGCCGACACCGAACAGCCCCGCGGGATGACGCTGACCCTCTCCGACTGGGTTTACGAGGGCATCGTCAACGAGAAGTCGCTGCTGACCATGCACCCCGATTATTTCCTCCTGTCCGGGGGGCTGGAGCGGGCGCTGTATCGCATCGCGCGCAAGCATGTCGGCTCGCAGCAGGGTGGGTGGTTGTGCCGGGTCGAGGTGTTGCGCGACAAGACCGGCAGCGACGCTCAGCCCAAAGAATTCAACCGGATGCTCCGGCGCGTGATCGAGGCCGATCAGCTCCCCGACTATGCGATGGAGCTGGCAGAGACGACCGACAGGAGTCCGGCCGTCCAGTTCAGACGCCGCGGTGAGGCCGAGGCGCTGGCGCTGGCAGAGAAGATGCGGGCAGAGGAGGAGCGGCGTGCGCGCTTCGACGCCGATCGCCGGCGCACCGAGGAGGTAGATGCCCGGATGGACCAGCTCGCCGGCCGACGCTGACTATCGGGGTTTCACCCACCGCTGACCCGGCTATCGGGGTTTCACCCACCCAGCACAGTCTTCCAACAGTCGCTGGCGCACCGCTTCTGATGGCGAACAGCCCTTTAGTCCGTGGATAACCGATCCGAGCACGCGGTTTTTGGAAGCGTCTGACTCGGGGTATCACCCACCATTGCTTCGGGGTTTCACCCACCGCACTATCGGGGTTTCACCCACCGAATCACGGGGTTTCACCCACCGGACATTCCCGTATGGTACTGAGAACGCAGCAAAGATTCTGCTTTTTGAACCCCTTAACCTTCTTAACGATTCCTATTTAACAGAATCACTTAACCTCACAGCACTGATCAAACAGGCTGAAGGGAGATGCGGAATTGCCCAAGGGCAATACGCTTTGTTGCGTGCCGGCTGTCGCCGTCACAAGAGCGGCCTAAAGGCCGCAGACTTCCGAGAGAAGCCAAGCCGATCCGGCGGTGTGTACCTGTCAGCGTGACGCCCGTTGGAAGGGTAGGCTGGGGAAATACCCCGAACCGATCGTCGGTTCGCCGGTGTGTGCGATCACTCTGGATCGTAGAGGCCATCGAACTCGCGTTCGGCATCGTAGCAGATGTCCGCGACGTTAATCGGGTGAGCGTTATCGTCGGCAGATGCGCCTAGGCACGCCTAGATGGGGTGACTACACGAAAGTGCATTCTGCGTACGGCAGGAGCGAACGAGCAGTGAACGGCGGGGTTCAGCCGTCTGCCGTGCTGTCCTGATCGATCGCTGCTGCCCGTACACCGAGCAGCCAAGGCACCCAAGCCAACCCATATGCGGTCCAGAGGTATTCGTACCACGGCATCGCCTGACCCAGTTGAGCGACGAGGCCGAAGACGCACAGTACGGCAGCGCCTCCGAACACGAGGCTGGCCGCGACCGTGCGGATGGGGCGATCCCACCTGATCGTCGCAAGGCGGGTAGCTGGATTATAGTGTCGGAGACAAAGCCACGCGATGATCAGCACGACGGGCGATGCGACAATCGTCACCAGAATGCTGCCGTACATGGGGATGCCGATGCTGTCGCCATCCGGGGGCAGTACACCCGAGCGGAGCACCTGCGGCCAGTAGATGAAGTTCAAAACCGGATAGAAGGCCAGCAGCAATCCGGTCAGGATCCACAGCGGCCTGGCGCTTGTCGGCATCGTCGATCTCCTGATCTTGCGTTGCTGGCTGGCGCACTCAACGCCGAAACGGGATGACGACGGCCTGGTCGACGAAGGCGCGCATGCCCTCTTCCTCGACGGTACGGCGGAAGGCAGCCCATGCGGCATCGTCGGTGGCGAAAGGATCGTCCCACACCGTCGAGGTGCCGCTGTGGTTGACCACCTCCAGCGTCCAGTCGGGGGCACCTCAAGGTTTGTGGCACGGACAGCGGTAAGCTGAACAGGTGGCGAACAGGGCGGCTCAGGCCACCTTGGCTCCGGGTCCGCCGGCGATGTTGAGTGCGCGGTAGCCGTCTTGATCGAGCTCGGCAGCAGCATCCTGCCAGAGGTAATCGCCGGTGAGGCTGATGTGTCGCCAACCAGGCCTCTGTGCATTATTCGGACACAGATTCACGGTAGCGACGACGACCGCCTCGGTTTCCGGCGTCGTTCAATCGGGATGGCCGTCGCGCCGGAGTATATTCGTGAACCGCACCGGCAACATCCTGCGATCCCCATTACAAAAAGGCCGGCACGATGGCCGGCCATAGTTTTAGGAGAGGATGCCTGAAAGGCCCCATGATGCTGCACCTGCGAGCAACCGTGTGCAAGTGCAAATCTCGCAGGCGGCGCTGACAAAGGCGGGTGTGGGTGCCTGTCAGGCGGCGAGCTTATCCTTCACCGTCTTCGCAGGCGCAAAGGTGAGTTTTCGGGCGGCCTTGATCGTAATGGTTTCGCCGGTCGCGGGATTGCGGCCTTCGCGCTCGGGCGTGTCCTTCACCTTGAACTTGCCAAAGCCGGGAAACGACACGTCTTCGCCCTGTACCGCAGCTTCGACGACGACGGCGAGGAGGGTGTCGATAAATTTGCGGGCGTCAGCCTTGGTGATGCCGTGCTCGTCGGCCAGCCTGGCCGCGAGATCGATATTGGCCATGTCTTGTTCCTCTTGTTGGGTGGAAAGGGGTGACGAACCTATCGATGCCGGGCCGAGCCGTCACCGGCGCAGTTCCTCGATCCCGAGTTCCTGCCACATCCACGCGAAATCGTAGGTCGCCATCGGGTCGTCGGGATCGAGCTGTCGTCCGCTGAGATTTTCGAGATGCTTGAGCCATACAGCGAGCTGGTCGCGCCCCGCCTTGCTGCGGGCGCACTGGCGCGGCGTCTTGTCGCCGAGCATTGGGACGGACTCATTGAGGAGGGTCCGGTACTGACGATCGAGCATGCCATGCACGAGCGGGGTGGCGACCTCGACGGGAATGTCCGGCGCCGGCTCAGAGGAGGTTCGTCCCTCCTGCCGCGCCGCCATCGCCTGTTCGACCGTCTCGATCTCGGTCAGTGGTGCCCCCACCATGTCACCAAGAGTCTGCGTGATAAGCGCGACCCCTCGTTCCGCACGCTCGGCCGAGGTGACGGAAAGGTTCAGAGCGCGACCCTTGAGCTCCAGATTCCCGAGGACCGGCGTACCGTCCTCCATCGTCACGCCCCATGCCATCCGGCCGGTGCCTTTCTTGCCCGGTGTTGGTTTCGTCCCGAGCCAGTTCCAGAAATGGGCTGTTTCCCGTTGCAGCGCCGGGACGGTATCGAGTCGCTCCGCGACAAGAGCCTGCGTCGTGCCACGCGCGAAGGGGAAGCGGACACGGTGAAAAACCACCTCCTCGCCATCGGCATTATGCAGCGTGGGAATGGTGGCAGGCTCGAGCATCCTGGGCAGGATGTCGAACAGCCAGACCATCGAGATGAGCGGCGCCAGGTCGCGCAGCTGATCATCGCCGATCATAAGCTTCGTGCGGGCCGCGCGCTTGCCCTGTCCCATGCGTAATGCCTCGAGAAGGGCGCTGGTGGCTTCCGCAGTGAAGGACAGCAGGCCGCCTGCCAGGATCATGTGGCCGCCTACGGGCACGATGCGTGCGCCGATTCGGTCCCATTGGCCCAGCGTCTTCGAGGCGGTACGCTCGCGGACCTGGACAGGCTCGCCGCCCCGGATCAGATCGCGAGCGAGGAAGCCGACGCCGGGCTCGATCGCGCTGACTTCGTAGACGCTCATGACGGAGGCCTTCAGCGCGCGCATGTAGATCTTGTTGGGGCCGGTCTCGTTCCATCCGCGGCGCTTGAGATATTCGTCCACGAGATTGCGGCCATCGGGTTCGAAGACGCGGGTCGCCAGATCCTCGAACGCGCAGCCCCACAGGGTCATGGCCCAGTGATCTCCGATGATGCCGGGCAGCTCGTCGGAATCGATGTCGAACTCTGTCAGCGCCGGTCCGAGATGATCGTCGAGCGCGTCATTCAGATCGTCGGCCCATTCGGGCCGTGTCGCGAACTTCATTAGCCCGGTCAGGTCGTGGCAGCGTTTCATGCCGGTAGCTCCATAGTCAGTCGGTGCGCGGCGACGATGCGCGAAACGGTCGGCTCGCTGACATGATAGAGCCGCGCCATCTCGGCGCCGGATTTTCGTCCGGAGATGACGGACTCCGCAATCTCGCGCCGTTGCTTTTCGCCGAGCTTGCGCCGGCGTCCGCCGATCCGCCCTTCGGCACGCGCCTGGGCAAGGCCGGCGGAGGTGCGCTCGCGGATCATGGCGCGCTCGAACTCGGCGAAGCTGCCGACCATCTGCATCATCATGCGGCCGGCAGCCGTGGTGGTGTCGATCGCCTCGGTCAGTGACCGAAAGCCGGAGCCAGCGGTCTCGATACGATCCATGATGTGCAGTAGATCCTTGAGGCTGCGCGACAGCCGGTCGAGCTTCCAGACCACCACGACATCGCCGTCGCGAAGCTGCTCGATCATCTCCTGCAGCTTGGGCCGGTCCCACCGTCCCCCGCTGGCGGTCTCCTCGAACACGCGCTTGCAACCGGCCGCATCGAGCGCGCGGCGCTGGGCGACGTTCGACTGCGCGTCACCCTTCGATACCCGCGCATAGCCGATCAGATAGGGTGCCTTGGCCAAATCGCGCCTTTCAAAAACGGCCGTATCCGGAGGTCAGCGCGGCAGTGACGGATTTCTGCGGCCTCTTGTCTTTCATAATCCTCTTTCAGAATCATGCCGAAAGGCAAGAGGTTTTTGGAGGCTAAAGGGTGCCAGGACGAATTCCGATGACGGCGAGGCAGCGCGCCGCGTTGCTGGCCCTGCCCGACGACGAGGCGGCGATCGTGAAGCACTATAGCCTGTCGGACGAGGACATGGCCGCGATCGACACTGCGCGGACTCCTGCCACCCGGCTCGGCTACGCGCTGCAGCTTTGCTGCCTGCGCTACCCGGGCCGGCATCTACGCCAGGGGGAACTGCTGCCGGCGGTCATGCTCGACCATATCGCCGAGCAGGTCGGGGTGGATGCAAATGTCATCGCGGACTTCGCCAGGCGCACGCCCACGCGTTACGATCAGCTCGCCGCGATCAAGACGCGCTTCGGCTTCAGCGATCTGAGCCGACCACACCGCGTTGCATTGAGGACATGGCTCACAAGCGAGGCGGCGACCATCATCGACGGACGCGCGCTGCTTGGCCGACTTCTGGATGAGATGCGTGCGCGCCGTATCGTGATCCCGGGTGTCAGCGTCGTGGAGCGCATGGCTGCCGAGGCGATCAACCAGGCGGAAACGGATCTCGTGACCGCGATCGATGGCGGCCTTGGCGCCGAGATGCGCCAGCGCCTTGATGCGCTGATCGATGACAAGGTCCATGACCGGCAGAGCCGTCTGTCCTGGCTACGCGAGCCGGAGCCTCGGGTCGCGTCCGCCTCGCTCCTGGAAATAGTCGAAAAGATCACGGTGATCCGTGGGACGGGCATATCGGCTTGCTCCCCTGATGCTCGCCACGAGCCGCGCCTGGCGCAATTCGCCCGGGAGGGCGTGCGCTACACGGCGCAGGCTTTCCAGCAAATGCGCCCGGCCCGCAGGCGGGTCGTGCTGCTCGCGACGCTGCGCGAGCTGGAGGCGACACTGACCGATGCGGCGATCGATATGTTCATCGCGCTCGTGGGGCGGGCACATCTGCGAGCCCGCAAACGGCTCGAACAGCGCGTGGCCGTCTCCGGCCGCGAGGGGCGCGAACGGATGTTGCGCATCGCAAGGGTTCTGGAAGCAGTCAGCCACGCGGCCCGGGCGGGCGGTGATGTCGCGGCGGCGGTCGGTGTCGTGGCATCCCTCGACATCATCGACGCGGACGCCGCGATCATCCGGCGTACCGCCTCCCCTCACCGGGACGAGGTTCTGGATGAGATCGCAGTGGAATATCGCGCCTTCAAGCGAATGGGTCCTTTGTTCGTGCGCGCTTTCGATTTCCAAGGCCGCTCCGGGGTGCAGACGTTGCGCGAGGCGATGGCGATCCTCGCCGATCTCGACGGGGACTGGCGCAGGCCGCTGCCCGACAATGTGCCAACAGGCCATATCGAGCGCCGCTGGCGTCGCCATGTCATGACGGCAGGCGGAATCGATCGCACCCATTGGGAGATGGCCACCTACAGCGCGCTTTCCAACGCATTGGCGTCGGGCGGTATCTGGGTGCCGACCGCACGCGTGCATCGCGCCCTCAATGTATTGCTTGCGCCGCGAGGTGGCGGTGCCGTGCCGAAGCTCGCTCTCTCGCTTGGCGATCCGCACGTCTGGCTCGACGAGAGAGCGGCAAGGCTCGATAGCGCCTTGCGCGAGGTTGCCTGCGATCTGGACAAGCGCGATCCCGCGCTCTTTTCCGGCGAGCGGTTGCGGTTTCCAAAAGAGCCGAACGAAGATCCCGGTCAGGATGAAGGGCGGCAACTCGCGCTCGCCTGCTACGGCATGGTGCCTGCCACCCGCATCACGGACGTGCTGTCGCAGGTCGAACGATGGACCGGCTTCATCCAGCATTTCGGCCATGTCTCGACCGGTCTGCCTCCGGGTGACGAACGCGCATTTCTTGCCACCCTGATCGCCGAGGCGACCAACCTCGGCCTGTCGCGCATGGCCGAAGTTTGCGGGGTCGCCTCGCGTCGCGCGCTGTTGCGCATGCAGACATGGCATATGCGCGAAGAGACGTTTCGTGTGGCGCTCGCCTGCCTGACCGACGCCATCCATGCCGAACCGCTTGCCGCCTGGTTCGGTCCGGGGCATCGCGCATCGGCCGATGGGCAGGCCTATTGTCTCGGCGGTGCCGGCGAAGCCGGCGGAACGATCAACGCGCATTACGGCCGCGATCCCGTGGTCAAGATCTATACCACCATCACCGATCGGTACGCGCCGCTCCATCAGACGGTCATCGCCGGGACCGCGGGCGAGGCGATTCACGCACTCGACGGCATCCTCGGCCACGAAAGCAGCGCGGACCTCACCACCCTGCACACCGATGGAGGTGGTGTCTCCGATATCGTGTTTGCGGTCATGCACCTGCTCGGCCTCGATTTCGAGCCGCGCATTCCACGCCTGTCGGATCGACGGCTCTATGGCTTCGAGCCCGCACGGCGCTACGGCCGCCTCGCGCCGCTGTTCGGGCGCCGCCTCAGCCGGGACCTGATCGTCAGTCATTGGGATGAGATCTCTCAGGTCGTCGCGGCGATGCGCGACCGCACCGTCACTCCGTCGATGATCCTGAAGAAGCTCTCCGCCTATCGTCAGCAAAACAGCCTTGCCGCGGCACTTCGGGAGGTCGGGCGGATCGAGCGCACGCTGTTCACGCTGCGCTGGTTCGATGACACCGATCTGCGCCGGACGGTCACGGCCGAGTTGAACAAGGGCGAAGCGCGCAACAGCCTCGCCCGTGCCGTCGCCTTCCATCGCCTCGGGCGGTTTCGTGATCGTGGCCTGGAAAACCAGCAAACCCGCGCGGCAGCGCTCAACCTCGTCACGGCCGCCATCATTCTCTTCAACTGCCGCTATCTTGGCCGTGCCGTCGATGAACTGCGGCGCCGGGGCACGCCTGTCGATCCTGCCATGCTGTCCCGATTGTCGCCGCTGGGATGGGACCGCATCAATCTCACCGGCGATTATATCTGGTCCGAGAGCATCGACCTCGATGCCGATGGCCTCATGCCGCTGCTCATCAAGCCACTACCGTGAATCTGTGTCCAAATAATGCACAGAGGCCTAACCGGCCCCCTCATTGATCAGTTCGTGTTGGTCCTTGGGATCGACTCTGTACGCGCATTTTTCGCGGTCAACCTCGCTCATAACCACATGAGCTACTTCGACCCCAAGTTTCAGTCCGCTTGCTCCACTACGCTCTCGTTCTTCGAAAATGTGCTGCACGAGTGTGGGTACAGCGGCTTCGAGGATCTGGCGGTCAGTGGCTCGCTTTCGACCGCTAAGGTCGACTTTGCCGCTCAAGCCGCTGCCGCCACCCTCGCTGGCTCCTTCCTCCGCGCCGGACCGACCGGCCAGGGCGTGTCCTAGCGGTCTAGCTTTCGATATCGCTGGTCCTGTGGTTACAGCGAGCCATGACACAGGACTCCGAGCAGCCCCGGGCGCTCAAATACAGCACAGCCTCCATGCGTCGCCGGAAGCAGCGCGAGCACGCTGCCGGCTATCGTCGCTCCACCGTCGCACTCTCCCCCGTCTCGCTCGACGTGATCGAGCGCATCCAGGCGAATTTTCGGCTCCCTTCCCGGGAAGCAGCCATCAACGCGGTTCTGGAGATGATCAACAGCGACATGTTTCTCTGGCACGAGTTCATGTCACCCCGCCCCGCGGCAATGCCGGCCACCGACGACGCGGAGCATGACACTGATCGGAAGTGCTGATCGGGCCCGACGGCTAGACGCGGGTCTCGGCCCGCAGAACCATACGGACGTAGAGAATCATCGAGCCATCGTCTCCCTCGCTCTATCTCGCGCAGTCGCGTTCAGATTGACACTTGCGTCCGCCCTACATCGAACGAGCGTAACCGATCGGGTCCCTGGTCCGTAGGACCGGTTGTTACCAACACCAGGGAGGATCCAATGCGCCACGTATCGCCGCTCGCTATTCTAGCGCTTTTTGCCGCTGGCGTTCCAGCCATCGCCGTAACGGCGCCCGCTGCGGCCGCTGCTGCTCCGTCCGTTCAGCCATTCAATCAAGCAGCGTTCGACGCCGCCCAGAAGGCGGGCAAGCCGATCCTCGTCTGGGTTCATGCGCCCTGGTGTCCGGTCTGCCGCGAGCAGGCGAAGACGATCGCTCGAGTTACTGCCGAACCTGCCTATCGCGACATGCGGGTGTTCCGCATCGACTATGACACACAGAAGCCGCTTTGGCAGAAGTTTGGCGCGACGATGCAGTCGACGGTGATCGCGTTCCACGGCAAGCGCGAGACCGCCCGGATCGCGCACGAGACTGATGACGGTAAGGTCTCCGCCGTCATCCATAGCGCAATCGCCTGAAGCCAGCGGTGGCATCTGCTCTCAATCCCGCGCTCGCCTATGCGGCGGGCGCGCTCACCATATTGTCGCCCTGCGTGCTGCCGCTGGTGCCGATCGTGCTCTCGTCGGCGGCGCAGCGGCATCGTTTCGCGCCGCTGGCGCTGGCGACGGGGCTTGTGGTCGCGTTCACAGCGACGGGCTTCATCGTCGCCGCGTTCGGTAAGGCGTTGGGGATCGACACGCTTGTCGTTCGCGCGGCCGGCGCGATTATCCTTTGCGTCGCCGGCGTGGTCCTGCTCGTGCCGAAGCTGCAGGACGTGCTCACTCGCATTGCCACTCCGCTCGCCGCTTGGGCGAGCCAACGGCAATCGGCACTGGACGACAGGGCCGGACTATGGGGACAAGCGCTGGTCGGGGCACTCCTCGGTGTCGTCTGGGCGCCCTGCGTCGGTCCGACGCTGGGCGCTGCGGTCGCGCTCGCGGCCGAAGGGAAGGACCTGGGCGAGGTCGCGCTCGTCATGGTGGCATTCGGACTCGGCATCTCGACGGTGCTGCTGGTCATCGCCTTCGCGGCTCGTGGCGCACTCGCCCGGTGGCGGGGACGCATGATGGTTGCCGGCGGCCGCGGCAAGGCGGTGCTGGGCGTCCTCCTTCTTTTGGTCGGCATCTTCATCCTGACCGGGTTCGATCGACAGGTCGAAGCCTTCGCGCTCGATCATTTCCCGGACTGGATGACCGAATGGTCGACCCAGTTCTGACGTCTCCTTTTCCAACAGCCTTACGGAGATGAAACATGAACCTCAGCGGAAAGCGTGCCCTGGTGACGGGCGGTTCGAGCGGCATCGGCCTCGAGATCGCGCGCGAGCTGCTGAAGGCCGGCGCGAGCGTCGGCATCACCGGCCGCCGACAGGGGGCCATCGACAATGCTCTGGGTGAACTTAGCAGCCTGGGCAAGGCGATCGGGGTCTCCACTGACGTAACGACGACCGGTGGTCGCGCCTGGTTCCTCGATCTGGCATCGCGTGCGCTCGGTGGCCTAGATATCCTCGTCAACAATGCCGGCGGTGTCCGGGCGGGGCGCCTCGAGGCGATCGAAGAAGATGAGATCCGCCAGATGGTCGAGGTCAACCTGACGGCTCCCATCCTGCTCACGCGGGCGGCGCTCCCGCTGTTGAAAGAGAGCGGGGACGCGCTTGTCGTGAACGTCAGCTCGGGCATCGCGCTTGTCGGCATGGCGTTCTACACGCCCTATGCTGCCGTGAAGGCCGGCATCGCGCATTTCGGAGAGGCGCTGCGCCGCGAACTGGACGGGGAAGGCGTCCGTGTCCTGACGGTCTATCCGATCGCCACCGAAACGCCAATGATGGCCACTTCCGGTCTCGGTCGGGATGGCGGCCGCGAAACACCTTGGGAGGTCGCGCAAGAGGTGATCGAGGCGATGGTCCAAGACCGCCTCGAGGTTGTGCGCGGCGGCCCTGACCGGATCAGATTAGTCAAAAACAACCGCGCCGATCCGGCCGCGCTGGATGACGAGATGCGCCCGATGAAGGCGGTTATCGAAGCGGCCGCACGCGATCACCGGGCGCTGTGACCATGGTGGGTCTGGGGCGGAACCGTTCGGTTGCGCGCCGGCCCTGATCGGTCAAGGAGTCGCTCATGAGTGCTCTCGTCATCGCATTGCGGCGAGAAGATCATCGACGTGCGCCGTCGCGAAGGCGGTGAAGCTGTCGGCCACGCCATAGGGGATCAGCAGCTCGCGACCGTGTATCATCGAGCCGCAGCTATAGACGACGTTCGGCACATAGCCGTCCCGCTCGTCGGGGCTGGGCTGCAGGATGGGCTCGGGCGTGCGAGCAAGAACGCGTGAGGGATCGTCGCGATCGAGCAGGCAGGCCCCCATTGCGTAGTTGCGCACCGGCCCTACGCCGTGGGTGAATACCAGCCAGCCCTCCTCGATTTCGAGGGGCGAGCCGCAATTACCCATCTGGACCGTCTCCCAAGGGTAGCGCGGCTCGATCAGCTTGGCGCCGCCGTTCCAGGTGAAGGGATCGTCGGAGAAGAGCAGCCAGATGCTCTCGCTATCCTGTCGGCCGAGCATGGCGTAGCGACCACCGATCCGGCGCGGGAACAGCGCCATCCCCTTGGCCGCCGTCGCGTCGCCGGCGAGCTGGCGCATTTCCCATGAGCGGAAGTCCGTGCCGACCAGCATCTCGGAGCGCGCGGTCATTCCATCGAACGCGGTGTAGGTGCCGTAATAGGTGACCTCGCCATCATCCTCGACGAAGCGGACCAGCCGAACATCCTCGATGCCTTGGTGCTGGCTGGGGAGTATCGGGAAGAGCACTGTCTCCGAGACGACGCGGCTACCCCCACAATGCAGTTCGAGCCTCGCCGCGTCTGCCCGGACAGCCTCGTTGTCGACGATCGGCGGCTGGGTCGTGCGACCGACCGGATCAATCTCAAGCCCGCTTCCCGGCGTCCATAGGCCGGTGCGGAAGCTGACCGAGGAGACATGGCCTTCACCGATGCCTCGGAGCGACATGACGAAGCGCAGGCTACCGTCCGGCACGCCGGCCTGGTCGGGGTGAAGCACGGCGCTCGGGTTGAACAGCGCGGCCGCCTCAAACGCATATTCCTCGGTGAAAGAGGCGGCGAGGAGATGCTGTCGGGGTTCGTCGAGCGGTGGAACGCGGTCGAGCATCGGGAGCAGCTCGGCGAAGCGACGCCGAAACGTCGCTTCCACATCGCGATGGCGGCCGTCCATGGACGCGAGGACGCCGCGCAGCGTCGCGGCGACCTGGGCGTCGTCGTAGCCGATGATGCGTTCGGCGATCACGCGCAGGCGCGAGCGGCCCTCCCCGTCATGCCCGGCGGGATAGCCGGGTGCGAACGGGCGAACCACCGTTCGCGACGGGTCGGGCTTCAGCATCGCATCATGATGGTGGAGGAGCATCAGGTCCCCGGAGGGGCGCCAGCCCATGAGAAGCCAGCCGAGATCCGTGAGCCGCATCGATCGCTCCTTTGCGAGTGGTCTAAGATCAGGCGCGATCGGCAGGGGCGAAGCGCATCGCGACGCCGTTCATGCAGTAGCGCAAGCCTGTGGGCTTCGGCCCGTCGTCGAACACATGGCCGAGATGGCCGTCACAGCGCGCGCAGCGCACCTCGGTACGCTCCATAAACAGGCTGGTGTCGCTCTTCGTGGAGATCGCGTCGGGGAGATGCGTCCAGAAGCTCGGCCAACCGGTGCCGCTGTCGAACTTGGTACGAGCCGCGAACAGCGGCAGCGCGCAGCCGGTACACAGGAAGGTGCCGTTGCGGTGTTCCGCGTTGAGCGGGCTCGAAAACGGGCGCTCGGTCGCGGCTTGCCGGAGCACGGCATAGGCTGGCGGCGAGAGACGCCGGCGCCACTCCGCGTCGCTCAGGCGCAAGGGGCGCGGCGCTGCCGCGAACGCCGGCAAGGCAGCGCTTGCCATGGCGGCGCCGGCGAGCGCGAGGGCGCTGGTGGTGAGAAAGGTTCGGCGATCGGATGTCTGGGTCATGCCCCTCCTACGCCGGATCGCGAATGGCGGTTACGCGTAACCTGTCGGCCCCACGCCGCGTATGTCCGGCTAGCAAAAGGAGTTTTCCGGCTATGCGTTCAGTTTCCTATCTCGGCTTCGGCGGTGTCGTGGCGCTTGCTATGATCGCGGCATCCTCGGCCGTCGGCGCGTCCGCCGAGACGTTCGTCAACGCGCCTCAGCCGCGGGTCACGGCGCCGGCCGCGGGCAAGACCGAGACCGCGATCTTCGCGGGCGGCTGCTTCTGGGGCGTCGAGGGCGTATTCGACCATGTAAAGGGCGTGGTGTCGGCGACGTCCGGCTATGCCGGCGGCACGACCGGTTCGCCCAGCTATGAGCGGGTGTCGACCGGCACCACCGGGCACGCGGAAGCGGTTCGGGTTGTGTTCGACCCTGCCAAGGTCAGCTATGCCGAGCTGCTGCGCATCTATTTTTCGGTGGTCGCCGATCCGACCACGCTAGACGCGCAGGGACCAGACCATGGCTCCCAGTATCGCACCGCGCTGTTCCCGCAGTCGGCCGGTCAGGAGCGGGTCGCGCGGGCCTACCTTCAGCAGCTCACGGCCGCACACACCTTCAACCGCCCGATCGTCACCCGGATCGAGCATACGAGCCGCTTCTATCCGGCCGAGGGCTATCACCAGAACTTCATGGCGAAGAACCCGACCCATCCGTACATCGTCATCAACGATGCGCCCAAGGTCGACGCGCTTCGCCGCATGATGCCAAACGTCTATCGGTCGTAACCATCTGGTCGACCGCCGCTCGCAAGCCCGGCTTCGCGGGCGACGGGCTGCCCGATAAGGCGAAAATCGGCAGTGTTGTAACCGCCCGCGGGTCGGCCGCGTAAGACCGGAATGAGGATGGCAACGAGCGAAGCCGAGCTCAAAGCGCTGATGATCGGCAGCCTGGACGGCGATGCGCTCGCGCATGGCCTGTTGCTGCGCGCGCTCGTGCCCCTTCTCCAGACATTCTATCGTCGCCGAGTGGCAGATGCCGACGTCGACGATCTCGTACAGGACACCTTGATCGCCGTGCATACCCGCCGCGAGACCTTCGATAGGGAGCGCCTCTTCACGGCGTGGCTCTATGCGATCGCACGCTATCGGGCGATCGACCACTACCGGCGCCGTCGACAAACCGTGGCGATCGAGGACGTAGAGACCATCTTGGTGGCGGAGGGTTTTGAGGACGCCACCAACGCTCGCATGGACGTCGACAGTCTCCTGCTTACGCTCTCCCCCAAACAGGCGCGCGCAATCCGCGACACCCAGGTTGATGGCAAGAGCGTCGCGGAAGCCGCTGCCGGCGCCGGCATCGGGGAATCGGACGTGAAGGTTTCGGTGCACCGCGGCCTGAAGGCGCTCAGCGCCCGGATCAAAGGCTCATCACGATGAACACCGAACAGCTCATCCAGTCGCTCAGCCGGGACATTCGACCCGTGCCGCGGCACGCCGTCGCAAAGCGGATCGGCCTGGGCATCGCGGCCGGCTGCGTCGTCGCGATGCTGCTGGTGACGGCAACGCTCGGCGTCCGCCCGGACCTCCAGGTCGCGATGCACGGCTTTTCCTTCTGGATGAAGTGGACCTACACGATCTCGCTCGGGCTCGGCGCGGTGTACGGGATCTCGCGCCTTGCGCGGCCCGCGCCGGGATCGCTCGGCGGTCTGTGGTTTCTGGCGGCGCCGGTGCTGGTCCTGGCCGGGATCGGGGTGGGCGAGCTCGCCCGGACACCATCGTCGCACTGGCTGGCGATGTGGCTCGGCCGGAGCTGGATGGTCTGCCCTTGGTTGGTGCTTGCGCTGGCGGCGCCGATCTTCGCGGGGCTGCTGTGGTCGTTCCGCAAGCTCGCGCCGACGCATCTGCGGGCGGCCGGGGCGGTTTCCGGCCTCGGCGCGGGCGCCTGGGCCGCGACGATCTACTGCGTGCATTGCCCCGAGGTGTCGGCGATCTTCGTGCTCACCTGGTACAGCCTGGGCATCCTGTTGGCGGCAGGGCTCGGCGCGCTGCTCGGGCCGCGGCTGCTCCGCTGGTAGCGAAAGCCGGGCCATGGGAGCTGCTATCCCCGGCCTCAGGTGCGAAAAGCCGACGGACAACGCATTACCGGCCGACACTTCTCGCCGGTGATTACCGCAGCATCTCGTTGAACTCGATCACGTTGAGGTCGGGATCGCGGATGAAGCAGGTGATGCGCCGATCGTGCCCCAGCCTGAGCGGCCCTTCGCTGATCCAAATCCCTTCCTCGCCCAGCCAGCGCACCAGCTCGTCCATGCTGTCGATGACGAATGCGGCGTGGGTGTAACCGGGCCGCTTCACAGGAGCATCAAGGAGGACGTTGCCCTCGCTTGCCGGCTCACCATTGTAAATAAGGTGGATGCGCAAGCCGGTAGGATGCACCAGGCCGAGTGCCGACACGTCGGGTGCATCCTCGTCGGGATCCGGGACAAAGCCGAGCTTGGCGTAGAAGCGCTCCGCGATCTCAAGATTGGAGACGCGGATGCCGATATGGTCGAGGCGTAGATTGTCGAAGTTCACGAGCTGGGATCCCTGTCTTCGGGCTGGTGAGGTCAGAGGATCGCTTCGAGGCCCGCCGGGGTCCGGCGGAACGGGACGAAACCGGGCAGCGCCTCGATCCGGCGAAGCCACTCCGCCACGGCTGGGTAGCCGGATGTATCGACGTTCCCCTCGGGCGCCCGCTCCACATAGCTGTAGAGCGCCACGTCCGCGATCGTGGGTTGGTCCGTGCCAGCGATCCATCGGTTCCATTCAAGGGTCCGCTCCATCACTTCTAAAGTGGCGTGGGCTCGGCCGATGACTTCCTGGGCATCGAAGGAGGCGCCGAACACGGTGATGAGGCGGGCGGCGCAGGCGCCGTATGCGATCTTCCCGGCCGCGACCGATAGCCAGCGCTGGACCCTGGCTTCCCCGACCGGGTCGGCCGGCAACCAGTGCGACGGACCTACCTTGCGGGCGACATAGACCAGGATGGCGTTCGAATCCGCGATGATGACGCCATCGTCGTCGAGCACTGGGATCTCGCCAAAGGCATTGAGCGCCAGGAACTCGGGCGACTTGTGCTCCTTCGCGGCCAGGTCCACCTCCACCAGATGGTGCGCCGCGCCGGCGAGCGAGAGAAACAGATGGGCGCGGTGGGCGTGCCCGGACAGTGGGTGATGGTAGAGCTTCATTCTGGTTGTCCTCGTTCGGCGCGGCATCGAGTTCGGCTAGGTGCTGGCGCTAGATCGCGGCGAACCACTGATAGTCGGCCGAGTCTTCCCAGTAGCCGCCCTTGCCGGCGCCGACCCTGGCGAGGCTGTCGACCGCCTCGACGCGCATAACGTACTTCGCCTGCTTGTAGCCGAGCTGGCGCTCGACCCTGAGGCGGAGCGGCGCGCCGTGCCCGACCGACAGCAACTGGTCGTTCATGCCCCAGGCGAGGATCGTCTGAGGATGATAGGCGTCGATCAGGTCGATGCTCTCGTAATAGGGATCGCCGTCGAAATCGTCGGCGCAGTGGAACACGACATAGCGGGCGGACGGCAGCATGCCGGCCGCGTCCAGCGCCAGCTTGAGCGGCAAGCCGGTCCACTTGCCGATCGCGCTCCAGCCCTCCACGCAATCATGGCGGGTGATCTGCGTGCGGGCGGGCATCGCCCTGATCTGCGCCAAGGACAGCTTCTGCGGGCGACGCACGAGACCGTCGACCTGCAGGCGCCAATCGGCAAACCGGTTGGCGGCGTGAGCCTGATAAGCGTCGCTCGCCGGCATGGTGTTGCCGTTGGTGCGGAAGACGGGCGACATATCGGAGGCGGCGAACTCGCGGGCGAGCGCGGTGCGATCGGTGACGAGCCGCTGGGCGCGCATCGTCAGGCCCTCACCGACGCCGAGCACGTCCTGCACCTTGGGCGATGCTGCGATCCGATCGCAACCCGACAGCAGGAGACCGCCCGCTCCCGCGCCGAGCGAGCCGATGAGGCGGCGTCGGGTCAACAGCGTCATTGGTCGCGCTCCCTGGGTAGGCGATACCAGCCGGTGATGATTGAGCGCAGCTCGTTGAGCGGTCCGGCAAGCAGCACCATCACGAGGTGGACGACGATGAAGCCGGCGAGCAGGCCTGCGCAGATGAAATGGATCGAGCGCGCCGACTGACGGCCGCCGAACAGGTCCAGCAGCCACGGCCAGGCCGCGTCGATGCCGGGGGACATGGTGAGACCGGTCAGCACCATGAGCGGCAGCAGGCCGAAGATCACGCCAACGTAGCTGAGCTTCTGGAGCACGTTGTAGCGGCGTGCCGCCTCGCCGGTGTGGAAGCGAAGGCGAGCGTGATCCTTGACGTCCTGCCACAGGCTGCGTGGCCTGAGCTCTTCCGCGGTAGGCGCAAGGTCGCGCTGGATGTGGCGTGACACGAAGCCCCAGAGCCAGAACAGCAGCCCGGGCACGACCAGCAGCCAAGCGAAGAAGAAGTGCCACTGGCGAGCCGCGGCGAGATTGTAGCCGGACGGGATCGTCACCAGCGGCGGGAAGGCGCGCTCCTCCCCGCCGGCGAGCCCCAGCACGCCGGTCGTGGGGATGGTGACCGGGCCGACGCGCAAGAAGCCGCGTTGCCCGTCGCTGCCGATCTCGAGCCAAGGCATGTCATGGTTCGCGCCGTACTGGCCCCAGTAGAGGTGAGGGTGCGCGTTGAAGATCATCATCCCGCTCATCAGCAGGACGATGACGGCGAACGCATTGAGCCAGTGCCAGGCGCGCACCGGACGACGCTGGCGATAGATGAGGTCACCGCCCGCGGAGGGCTGGTCGATCGGGAGGGAAGCCATCAGTCGCTCCGAAATTGCGGGGCGCCGGCACTGGGCACGGCGCCCCGGAAGCCGATCAGTGGCCGGAGCTCATCATCGCGTCACCGTGCTTCATCTTGTCGGGATGCGCCTTCATCGCGTCGTGCGCCATCGCACCCTGCGCCGAGGACTTCTTCATTGCATCGGCTGAGGTTTTCTTCCCCGATGCCATATGGTCCTTCGTGGCCATCTTGTCGTGCGACGCCATCTTGTCGTGGGACGCCATTGCGTCCTGAGCGAAGGCGGGAACCGCAGCGCCAAGCGCCAAGGTGGACAGGGCAACCATCATGATTTTGCGCATGGGAATTTCCTTGTTTGGTGTGTCTGGTCGGATGCCTGCCACGGAAGCGAGGCGAGCATGGCGGACGCGACTTGACCCCGGCTCGGGGGTTGGGGGCTGCGGGAGAAGCAAGCCGCGTCCTGCTGCCCATCCGCAGGACTTCCCCGATCGGTTACACCGGACCTTGTCTGAAAATTTGAAGGCGCTGACGGTCGCAGCGGCCCTCGCGCCTGTAACCGCTGGCGATCGCAGCTCGTATGTCGCGTTGCTGGACCAACGTGCGGGACGCAATCGTGTTTGCCGCCCGTTCAGCACTCCACGAAATGCCATAAGGAACGCGACATGCACGACATGAGCAGGCTGAAGTACCTAAAGAACCTGGACGCGGCCGCGCCCGACGCGATGAAGGCGTTCTGGGAGTTCGACAAAGCCGTGTTCAAGGAGGGCGAGATTTCCGCTCTCAACAAGCAGCTTATCGCGGTCGCAGTCGCGCTCACAACGCAGTGCGTCTATTGTATCGAGATCCACACCAAGGAGGCCCGCGCGGCGGGTGCTACCGATGCGCAGCTCGCGGAAGCGACGACGGTAGCCGCGGCCATCCGCGCCGGCGGGGCGATCACCCACGGGACACACCTATTCTGAGCCGCTCGAGAGGCTGACGAAAGCAAAAGGCCGGTCCGCCAGGCGGGCCGGCCTTCAATCGTGTTGACGCTCAGCGAGCGTTGCTGATGAGGGCGCGCCGCACGTTCAGCCTCGATCCGTCCACGATATCGCGCTTTGCGCGGAGGCGCTCATCCACCGACAGTGGGCCGGCCCCGCCGATGCACAACGCGATCAGACCGGCGATGTAGAGCAGGTCGGTCTCGTAGCCCGGCTGTCCGAAATGCGCGCCGGCCGCGTCGTAGGACATCAGCTTGATCGAACTGAAGCCGTTGGGAAGATGGACGGTGAAGATGGCCACGAGCAAAACCACGATCATTGGAACCGTGATGAGCGGCACCAGCGCGCCCGCGAGGATCATCAGCCCGCCGACGAGCTCCACCACCACGGTTGCCCAGCTAAGAAGGTCGGCCGCCGGCATCCCCATGGCCTGCAAGATGCCGCCGAAATTCTCCGGTCCTCGCGCGAGCTTGGCCCACCCATGCGCGAAAAAGCCGTAGCCGACGATGAGACGCAGCGGGACGGCATACCACCCCGCGGCAATCGGAAGCGGCGAAACCGCGAGTTTCTTGAACAGAGCTGTCATCGTCGATCGATCCTTGTCAGTGTTGGTGATGAGCAGAGTCGACACGGCGGCGGAGCAGCCGATCGAAGGAAAGCGGACTGTCGCCGCCAAGTGCGAGGGCCGCGAGCCCGGCCAGGTAAGCGAGGTCGGTCTCGAAACCGGGCTTTCCGAACTTCAAGGTTCCATCGGGCGCGAACCCCATCAGCTTGATGCCATCGAACCCGTTGGGAAGGTGGACGGTAACGATCGCGACCAGAAGCACGAACGCCATCGGCAGGGCGGCGAGGGGCACGAGGGTGCCAGTCAGGATGGCGAGGCCGCCTGTGAGCTCTGTCACGGTCGTAAGCCACGCGAGAAGGTCGGGAACGGGCATGTGGAGCCCGGCAAGGATGTGACCGAACTTGTCCGGCCCGTGGCTCAGCTTCGCATAGCCGTGGAACAGGAAGCCGAAGCCGATGGAGGCGCGGAGCGGCAGCGCCCACCAGCCTGCTTGCGAAGGGCGCAGGAAGCGAGCGTAGAGGATAGCAGGGTCAGCCATGCCTGCCATGCGACACGGCCGTGATCGCGGTTACACCGCCCAGATCGAGCTTTCTCTGCTGTAACTTGGCGACCCCGCCCGGCGTAGGTCGACGTAATCAGTCGAACCAAACGGAGCCTGTTATGCCGAGTCGATACTGGATCGCGGCCACCTTCTCTTTGGCAGCCGCCGGCGCTGTAAGTCTTCTCGCGACTCCCGTCTTCTCAACGCCAGCTTCCGGTTCGCCGGTCGTTGTCGAGCTCTATCAGAGCCAGGGCTGCTCATCCTGCCCGCCCGCGAACGCGAACCTCAACGCGATCGCCGACCGGCCGGACGTTATCCCGCTTTCCTTCGCGGTGACCTATTGGGATCAGCTCGGGTGGAAGGATACGTTCGCTCGCCCGCAGTTCACGGCTCGCCAGTGGGACTACGCTCATAGCGCTGGCCGCGGGCAGGTCGCGACGCCGCAGATGGTCATCAACGGCGGGCGGCAGACGATTGTTGGCAACAATCGGCAGCAGCTCGAAGCAGCAATCGCGAGCGCCCGGCACTCGGCTGGTCCGCAAATCACGCTGACAGGAGGTCGGGTCTCGATCGGCGCGGCAAGCAGCGCCAAGCCATCAACGGTATGGGTCGTCCGGTTCGATCCACGCGTCAACAATGTGCCAATCCGCGCCGGCGAGAACGATGGGCGCACGCTGCCGCACCGCAACATCGTCCGTCAGCTTACGGCGGTCGGCGCCTGGTCGGGTGCGGCGTCCAGCTTCGCGCTGCCGGCGAACCCAAATCCTATCTACCGTACAGCCGTTCTCGTGCAGTCCGGCAGGGGTGGCCCGATCGTCGCAGCAGCGCGCTCGTGACGAACACCGGGGCGAGATCTGCCCTCCGAACCGCATGGATCGTTTGCCTCGACGCTGGGCGAAGCTAATTTACAGGCCACTCGTGTAACCTGCCTATGTCGCGCCGCGTATGCGGGGTTTCTCAGCCAGGTGAGCACCCGATGATCCGCTTCTATTACCACCCCACCCCAAACCCGGCGAAGGTGGCGCTCTTCCTTGAAGAGGCAGAGCTCCCCTATGAACTCGTGCCGGTCGATACCAGCAAAGGCGAGCAACACCTCCCCGACTTTCTGGCCGTCAATCCGAACGGCAAGGTGCCTGCCATTGTCGATACCGAAGGAGCGGGGGGAGCCGCGGTCAGAGTGTTCGATTCCACCGCCATTCTCCTTTACCTCGCGGAGAAGACCGGCCAATTTCTTGGCGAGCCGGAGGATCGGGGCGAGCTGTTATCGTGGCTGATGTTCATCGCTACAGGGCTCGGGCCGTTCTCGGGACAGGCGGTTCACTTCCAACTGATGGCACCGGAGAAGCCCGCCTATGCGGTCAATCGCTACCGTCGAGAGGTGGAGCGGCACTACGAGGTGCTCGACCGACACCTTGAAGGCAGGACCTGCCTCGTCGGGCAAGGATTCACGATTGCCGACATATCCGCGTGGGGGTGGATTGCCCGCGCGGCCTTTCCGCTCACCGGCTCCGACGATCCTCTTGGTCCCTACCCCCATGTGAAGCGCTGGTTCGCCGCGATCGACGCCCGCCCGGCCGTAGTGCGCGCGCGGGCGGTAGGCAGCGAGATCGAGTTCAAGAAGCCCGGAGACGACGCCTCGTTGCGCGCCCTGTTCCCTTCGAACTACGACAAAGCCTGAGGGGCTGGGCACCGATGATCGCAATCGAGCGCTTCGTCGTTCACGTGCCGGAGGCCACGCTGGCCGATCTTGCAGGCCGTCTGGAGCGGACCGTCTGGCCCGATGACCCTGAGAACGAGGATTGGCGTTACGGGGTGAACGCTGCCTATTTGCGTGAACTGGTAGACTACTGGCGCGCCGATTTCGACTGGCGACGGGTGGAGACGGCGATCAATGCCTTCCCCAACTTCCAGACGGTGATCGACGGGGTGCCGATCCATTTCATCCATCGTCGCGGCGTTGGGCCGAAGCCGGTGCCGATTATCCTAACTCACGGCTGGCCCTGGACCTTCTGGGATATGCACCGGATTATCGAGCCGCTGGCCGACCCCGCTGGTCATGGCGGAGATCCGGCGGACGCTTTCGATGTCATCGTGCCGTCCCTTCCCGGATACGGCTTCTCGGGGCCGGTGCCGCGAGCGGGCATGAACTTTTGGAAGACTGCCGACCTCTGGCACCGCCTGATGACGGAGGGGCTCGGCTACGATCGCTACGCGGCGAGCGGCGGCGACTGGGGAGCGCTCGTTTCCTCTCAGCTCGGCCACAAATATGCCGCGAGCCTCCATGGCATTCACCTGATGCACCCGATGCTACTGGATCAGTTCAACGGGCCGCGTCCCTGGGATGTGACCGCTCGCGCTTGGGACCAAGGACAACCAGTTCCGGCCTCAATGCTGAAGTTCGCTTCGCACTTTGCCGTGCAGGTGCTGGACCCACAGACGCTGGCCTATGCGCTGGCGGATTCGCCGGTCGGCACGCTCGCCTGGCTATTGGAACGCTGGCGCAGCTGGGGGGATAGTGGGGGTGATCCCGAGCATGTCTTCTCCCGCGAGCACATGATCGCGAGTGCGATGATCTACTGGATCACCGGAACAGTGGGCTCGTCGATGCGCGCCTATGCCGATGCCGCTCGCGATCCATGGCGGCCGTCTCACAATCGAGCACCAATGGTTCAAGCACCCACTGCTATCACCTTTCTCAGTGGCGAGAACCCGCCCGGTATCAGCACCTCCGACCGGGTCGCACTATTCCAGGAAGGTCCGCGAGCCGCGGCTTTTAATGCCGTGTACCTCCGCGCTCACGAGGGCGGCGGTCACTTTGGCTACTACGAAAATCCGCAGGCGGTAATCACAGATCTCCGCGCCATGTTCAGGGAACGCCGCTAGCGATGTGACCAGGAGGTTGTCGGCTAATCGAAAGAATGGCGAGACCTGTCACCGAGCTGACGGGTACATCGCCGGCACGTTTCCGGGTGCCGACGCTGCCCCGCTGACGCGCTACCTTGCCGCGATACTAGGGACTCTTAGCGGAAGCGATCAGCGCGGCGCAGGTATAACCGAGGATGCAAGCCCCGCGAGCGCTGATAGGAAACAGGCTGCGCACTGACGGAGCCCTTGCCAACGCACGGGAAGTACCAACACACTTGACCTACTGGTCAAAAGTGTCCGGGCAACCTCTTGTATCCGGCCGTCGAGCCGCGTACATGGAGGCTGCAGGGAGATCCTGTAAGGCGACTTGTCCCGGCCGCGTGTTGGGCGAGCGCCGTGGCTACCCAAGGTCTACAAGCCTTGGTTGCCGGCCACCACTCTCTGCCAAGATCGCTGAGCCGCCCTTCGGGGCGGCTCTTTCTTTAGAGAAGTTCGATCCCGAAGCGTTCTCGAAGCCCGCGGGCGTTGAACTCCTCCGCGACAATCCACTTACGGGCATAAGCGACAACATCGGCAAGCTGGAGCAGGCGAGACGCCGCGGAGTCCAGCCGGACGACACGATTGACGCCCCGAAACCGCCCGTCGTCCCGCCGTGCGCGCTCAAGCTCGGCTGCGAAGCTCGCATGATCGTTGTGTTGGTTCACGTCGGTGATCACATCCACATTCGAGACGCTCTCCCTCCCTAGAACCGGCCGAAACCGCTTGAGACCGATCTTCACTGTCTCCACCACAGCCTGTGCGTAGAGGACCGGCGGATCACCTTCCTGGACGGGGAACTTCTGATTGACCATGACCACCCGATCAAGGTGCGACCCGGCACGCAGCCGATCGAGCAGGCCTTGCAAATAGCCGTCGGTCAGGTTCACCGCGTGGATCTCGTTGGCGTTCGCCTCGAGGAGGTCGCTAAACGCCTTGTCCAGACGGCCAGCCTCGCTCGCCAGCACGAACACAGCGCCGAGATGGAACGGCGCGGTCCCAGCCGTCCCATATTCATCGATGAAGCACAGGACCTTCTTGTTGAGGCGAACAGCCACTTAGGCCTCTTCTGAAGCGGCAGTAGCGACTGGCTTGCCCCGCCGGCGCAGACCTGGCCGAGCCGCTGCATCGCGCTTCGCCCGCGCATCCTCGGCCGCCTCCCGGAAGTCGGGTTCGATCTCGGCCAGCTTGTCGACCAAGCCCTGCAGGTCATACTCGTTCGAGATCTTGCCACGGTGCGAGGCACGCCGCTCGATACGGCGCACAAAACCCGCCTCTTCCAAGTCCGCGATGTACCGCTGCACCTGCCGTTCGCTAAGGCCGAGGCGCTGAGCAAGGTCCGCTTTCTTTGGAAATGGCTTGCGGCCAGCATCCCACCAGAAGTCCGCAAGCTGGATCAGCACCGCGAGTTGGGTCGGATTGAGCCCGAGACGGCGTTGCGCGCGCAGGAGCAAGGAAGGCAGGATGCAGAAACCCAAGGCGATTACCTTAGCGCCCCATTTGTTCGCCGACCCGCCGTTCCCCTTCTTCGGCTTGGCCGCGGCTTCAGGCGCCGCTGTTTGCGTATTGTCACTCACGTCAGATCTCCTTAGACCCCACATGAGCGGCCGCACGCTCGTGAACAAGGGCAAGCGACCGGTCATCTTGACCCGGTACCCTCCCGTCATTAATGACCAGTCGGACCAGTCATCGGCGTCCTCTCTTAATAAGGACGCAGGTAATCCGGATAAGCTGGGAAGCGGATTAACCGAGTATCAGGAGTACCGGGCGAGGATGACCGGTCGGTCAAGCCGCTGACGTGGTTCGATCAGCCTGCCAAGGGACTCGGTTGGGCAGCACGATGCTCAAGTCACATGAAAAATCGGAACTGAAACGGTGTGCTGCCCAATTTAGGCATTCGTTTGAGCACCCGAGCCAGCACCTTGGCGTAACTCATGGTCACGGGCAGGGGGTCGTAGAGCCCGTCATTGTTCCAGTTCATTTTGGACAGCGCCAGTGCCGCCATGGCCGTGTCATCCCACGAGCCGTGCCCGGCGTGGCGGACCAGGCGAATCGGCTTGGGGGTGCCGCGTCCGCCCTGTAGGTGTGGACGCTTGCCCAAGCCATCTACCGCGCCGTGGATCCAGAGCAGCGCGTCACGGGGGCCGAGCTGCACCAGCGTTCCGCGCTTCACCGGGTAGGCAGCCGCCTCATTGCGGCGCGGGTTGTTGGGGTCCTGCTCCCACCAGACACCCCGCCACCCGACCTCATCGACGACCTGGATGAGATCAACCGCTTCGCAGACCGGTAGCGCCTCGAAGCAGCCGGCGACCTCGTCGTTTTTGAACTCGGTCGTCTTGTGGATCATCACGCGCCGGGGTGACCGCCCGCCGTGCCGCCGCCTATAAAGCTCGAGCGACCGCGTGATCACACGAAACATCTCGGCACGCGACAAAAACGGGTTCTCGCGTTGCACCTGGATATCGTTGGTGTCGAAAGCGATAAATTCCAGTCCAGCCCCGTCTTCGTCGAAAACCTGGCTGCAGCAGGTCACGAAGCGTGGGCTGCCGCTGTCGTCGTTACGAACGGCGTAGGAGATGCCGATGAAGGCCGTCTCCGCCTTGGTGTCGGCCAACTTCCAAGGGATGCCGCCAGCCTTGGCATAGATCGCAAGGCCGATCCGCCACATCACGCTTGCTCGACATGAATAGGAGAGCGCGCGGCCTTCGCGCACGATCTGGATCGGCATTCCACGGACGGCTGCAAAGGCTTTGAGGTAGTCGTGCAAATCGAAGTCATCGTCCTGGCCGAAAAAGGCGGCCTCCCAGCGATCGGGCAGGTAGACGAACAGAACGTCGAACTCGGTGCGGAACGCCTCCAAGGAGCGAACGGCTTGGATGAGGCGGTCGGCGAGCAGGGTATGTGGCGCCTGGCTCGCGGCCAGATCGGCGTCCAGTGCCGGCTCAAGCTCGACACGGCACTTCGCCGGCGCGGCGGTCACCCGCGTGTTGAACACCGCCGAGAAACCCGGCCATTCGGGGAGATAATCGGTCCGTTCGCGTGGCGAGAAGGTCCGATGCAGCTCTTGCATAAAGCCGAACAAACGGGCCGACTCTCCGGCCGGTGCGATGGTGGCAACACGGATGGGGCTCGGCACTTGCGAGGCCGAGTAGGGGCCAAACCGCTTGAGGCCGCGGAGCGGATGGATGTCGCGGTCGCCGGTGCGCTCAGGATGAAAGAGGAGCTCCGGCTCCGGGTACCAGACGTGGGGCGAGACTTCGCTGCTCATGGCGTCACCCTGTACGAGAACGCAGTCCGTCGTCCCACGGTGAAGGAAGCGTCGATCCCATCGCCGATCCCCAGTGCCCGGACGTTCTCTCCGGCAAACAGTCCCGTCCAGAAGTCGATGAGCTTGTCCGCTTCCCGGTTATAGCGGCGCGCAGTTCGCTCACGCGCAAAGTCGGCAGCCTTGGCCCGGCTCGCCGCAGAGCCATCGTCGTCCGTATCGATCCGGGGATCAACCAAAAGCCACAAGCGATCGTCCGCCCAATCCAGGCGGACCGCTAGCCCCTCCCGCCATCGTACCTTGCCGCCGTCGATCTGACCTCGAACCGGTCCCACCAGGCTGCGAAGCGGCGCCCATTGATCATCATCCGGATCATGCGGTGCCAGAACATGGATGTTGCGTCGCCGCTGGGCATCAAGCCCGTGCGCATTGCACAGCCCACGAACCAGCGCCTCTCGCAGCAAGCCTCGTTCCCCGGAATCGTAGCGCAGTCGCCGATCCTCGAAGACGGACAGGTCGAAGTCCGTGATATCGTAGGGTGCGAAGACGCGGCGGAACTCCTGGTCCGAGCCGAACCCGATGACGCCCCCGCTGGTGCGGGTGGCTATCAGATCCGCTTTTGCCTCGAGTACGGCATCTCGGACGTCTGCCGCTCCCCCTATCCCACAGACGACACGGCGGGCATTCGCTGGAATGGATTCCACCTCGATCCCATTCAATCGCACGAGCGGCCAGTTGTGCTTGCCGGTCAGCGCCGGCGCGGCCGTCCACCAGCGTTGCTTCTGACCCAAGCTGTCGAGCGCTGTCGTGTCGAGGTCAGGCAACAGGCGCACCAGATCGCGGAGCGCTTCGTCCAAATTCTCGATCCGGACGAGCCCGCAATCAACGCCAGCCGTCTGGGCGCGTTCGAGCAGCTGCCCGACGCGCTCAAACGGCGGATCCTCGCCGCGATGAAGCCAGAATAGCCCGCCGGGAAAGGCGCCGGGGCGCTCGAGTGCGGCCTCGAGGGCGTCCATGATGGACGCATCGCGTCCGCTATAGCCGCCGATGACCAGACCGTACCGGCGGCAGGAGTCGACGAAGATTTCTCTTAGTTGTGCATCCTGCTGCCGAAGCTCGTCGGGCGTGTTCTTGAGCCGGCGTGACCTGAAATCGCCGTGCAGCTTGACCTCGATAGGCCATTGCTGCGCTGCAATCTGCTCGGATGCTAAGTTAGGTGCGTCGAGGGCCACGACGCTGAGCGACTTGGTGGTGCCATAGGTCTGCGCGCAGGCATCCGCGACGAGGTGATCGAAATTCGTGGTCCAGACCAGATGAGCATGGTCCGCCTTCAGCAGGGCCGCAATCGCCAAGTGACCATAGGCGGGCTTTGCACCGCCGATCATGCCATCGATGAACGTCCTACGGTCCTTCTCGGCCGGATAAGCCGCTTCAAAAAGTGCCGCGTACTCGTCCGGAGCGCCGGGCGGCGGTAGGCTGCCGGAGCCGCTGACATGGGCATCGAGCAACGCGCGCACGCTCGGATTGCTGGTGTCGGCAATGGTCGAAAGCGGCACCCGTCGTTGCGCCGCATAGAGGATCTGCTTGAATTGCCAGATCATGTCCCAGGCAGTGGGCACGCCCGCGGAAACAGACGCACCCGCGCCCAAGAACCACATGAGCTGACCAGGTCGCAGCGCGAAGCGTCGTGCGAAGTCGTCACTATCTATCTCAGGTGCCAAGCCATTCCCCTCCGGGCTACGCTAGCCAACTCAGACTGGCTGTAAAGCGGAGGCAGGCAGCGAAGCGAGCCCGGCCGGAACGGATCAGAAACAGCCGTTCCTCGGACTGTGCCGGTCTCGTCAGCGGCGCGGGGTCCATCAGCTCTGGGCACTAGGCACAGGCCGTCGCATATAAGGCGGCTATGAGCACCTTTCTGCTGCCGCTATCCGACTTCAACCGCATCCATCAGGTGGTCCACGGCACGATCAAAGATGAGGGTAACCCCGGCAAGGCCTGCACGCTCTTTGCCTGCATCGGCGCGTTGATCCTGAACAAGCATTACAAGATCCCGGCCAGGGCGGTAGCCGGCGGCTTCGCTCTATGTGTCGAACCCGAGAAGGTCATGTTCTTCGGCCGGGATGGAGGCGGTACGGTCGAGTTCGACGAGGACGGCTTTCACATGTGGGTGCAAACCGAAACCCACGTGATCGACTTCATGTCTCCTCTGTACCCGGAAGCGTTCCAGGACGTGCAGCAGGAGGTGGTGATCCCGCGCCGAATGCTGCAGAAGCGGCTATCCGATGAAGCACCCGATCTGAACCAGCTCAATAAGGCTGGCGATTACTTCACGATGCCCGACCCAGAGCTGAGCGAGCGCTTGATCAATCGCGTCCTCGCCCGGCCCATCAACACCGATATCATCCACATCGCTGAAACGTGGTTCGGAACGCGGCGGGGTAAGCAGAAGCCATCGCTGACGATCGGCAGCAATGATGGCTTGGTTCGTGACCTGCGGCTGCCGGCGACCACGGCACGGGGGCCTTGGTAAGCCATGGGAGCTGCGCGATGCTGCTCCGCCTCGCCTGACCCGCGGCCCCTGTCATGACCCTGATCGGAACGATCGACCCCACGTGGAAGGACATGTCCAAGTACGTGGTCCACTTCGCCAAGGAGTCCGAGGTCGGATCGGCTTACGATAACGCGATTGCGATCCTGTACGAACGTCGCATCGCCGCGAGGAAGGCTTTCGGTGCCGGGCGCCACCTTCCGCATGCCAAACGCTCGGTCTGTTTCAGCGAGTGTCCGCCGTCAGCACCAATGGCACAGATTTGAGGTTGTGATTTAAGGAGGATCTGGGCTTCGTCGTAGTGACGAAGGAA
>FWWM01001832.1_pt1 | contig 61681 bp, 61 predicted proteins | sample 2228351 | NCBI WGS metagenome assembly FWWM01 (sample SAMEA103939774, study PRJEB20133) | metagenome
CTCGGCCAGCGTCTCGGATGGCAGTCATGAGAGCGTACGATTTCGACCATCCTCTCACCGGACCCCTGTCCGTGTCACAAACCTTGAGGTGCTCCCTAAAGCGGCGCTCGAATAACGTGGTTGGCCGCCCCCTAGCGCAATTAGCGCAACTGGCTGTCCTTGCTGCCCCGGCGATTGATGCCGGTGAAGGTCGGGCGCTTATCGCGTTCGCTTTGACAGGCGACACAGGTTCTTACGCCGGGTATGGCCGTGCGGCGTTTCGCCGGGATTTCGTCGCCGCACACCTCGCAGTCGGTGCTACCCTCGCCGGAAGGCAGACGCGATCGGGCGGCGAAAACCGCGTCCATGATCGTTGCATCAATCTGGTCCTGCACCGCACTATCGGGTGCCCATCCATTTGCCATCGCCACAAGCTCCTCGATTTTGACCTTGGGGGTCAGATAGTCGGGGGCGCATGGGCCAAGCACGCGACTATCCAGCACAGCACCCGAATATAGGGTACTCCCTACCAGTATCAAGGAGTGTGCAAATTTAGCTCAGGACAGATTTATGGGGTTCCAGTGGCGGGGGTAGATCCTCTTCGCCAAGCAGCGACAACATATCCCGCTCGATTGTCCGCTTCATCGCATACAGCGGCAGACAGTTTGGCTCGACGCCGAACGGGTCTTCCAGCTCGTGACCCAGCGCATCGAGGCCGAAAAAGGTATAGGCGGTGAGGAGCACCGGCAGGAGCGTCCACCAGTCGAGTGATCCTGCGAGCGCGAAGGGAAGCATCACGCAAAAGATAAGTGCGGTGCGATGGAGCAGCAGAGAATAGGCGAACGGCACGGGCGTCGTGGATATCCGCTCACAAGCGCCCTGAACCTTGCCGAAGGATCGCATGTCTTCTGCCACGACGGCATAGTGAATCGGCGTAATGACGCCAGTCTGCTTTAGCTCGAGCAGCCTGCGCCCCATACGATCGAGCACGAGGTTCGTGACGTTCGGGCTCTTTGTCGCCGGGCCGATATCGACCCACGGCGCAATGGCGGCGATTTCATCCTCGCCGCGAAGGCGTGCGGTGAGGCCGCAGGCAAAGCCACATATGCTATGGAGCAACGCGCGCCGATCCTCGTCAGGGAGAAGCGATGTCTCGCGCGCGAACGAACGGGCCGAGATAATTAGCTCGCCCCAAAGCTGCCGCCCCTCCCACCATCGCGCATAGCAGGCATTGTTGCGGAAGCTCATGAAGATCGAGAGCGCGATACCGATCAGGGTGAAAGGGATCGTCGAAATCCGCGCGAAAATGCCGGGATGGGCTTGGGCGGCCAGGATGGCGATCACACTGACGACCGCGATCGCCGCCAGCCTCCGTGCGATGCGCGGCAGGATCGAGCCATGCACGGTGAAAATGATATCTTGGAAGCTCGGTTGCGATCGAACGATCATATTCCGTGGAATGTCCTTCGCCTGTTTGCCAGCATTTCCATCGGCAGCTCGTCGAAACGAGCTGCCGTCAGGGTTTGAGGATGAAGCGAATGACCTGCGCGACAGCCCCCAGCGCCAAAACGCTGGCCGCCCAGATTAAGACCATCCAGGCGAGCCGTCGACCGAGAGGTTTAGGCTCGTCCATCAATGATACCCATGCGTGCCGACCTTACCGCGGAACACCCAATAGGCCCACGCGGTATAGCCGAGAATGATCGGAATGATGACGGCCGCACCCGCCAGCATGAAGAGCTGGCTTTGCGGGGGAGCGGCTGCATCCCAGATCGTGACGGCGCGGGGAACAACATAGGGGTAGATACTGATCCCCAGCCCAACGAAACCGAGAAAGAACAGGCCAAGCGCCATAATGAAGGGCAGGCGCTCCGCGCCGCGCTTCAGGCTCCAGAAGAAGGTTGCAGCGCAGATCGCCACCAGCAGAGGAACCTGCGCGGTGAGAAGCACGCCGGGCATCGCAAACCAGCGTCGCCAATAGTCATAGGTCAGGAACGGCGTCGCCGCACTGACGGCGAAAAGCGCGAGTAGCGTCGCCCCGCCGAGCCAAAATGCCAGTCGACGGGCGCGTTCCTGGCCCGGCCCTTCGGTTTTCCAGACCAGCCAGGCCGCGCCTAGAAGCGCATATCCGATCACGACTGCCGCGCCGGTCAAGAGGCTGAACGCGCTCAACCAATCCAGCCATCCCCCTGCATAGGCATCGGCCTCGACCCGCACGCCTTGCAGGATCGCGCCCAGCGTGATCCCCTGCGAGAACGCCGCGAGAACGGACCCAAAGCTGAAGGCGACATCCCAGAAGGGACGATGGCGCGGATCTCGCCAGCGAAACTCGAATGCGACCCCGCGAAACACGAGACCGAGCAACATCGCGATGATGAGCGGGTAGGTCGCGGGAAGGATGATGGCGTAGGCAAGAGGAAAGGCCGCGAAGAGACCGCCTCCGCCCAGCACGAGCCATGTTTCATTGCCATCCCAGACCGGCGCGATCGAGTTCATTGCCTGATCGCGCTCTCCTCCGACCGAAAGGTTCGGAAAGAGGATGCCGATCCCCAGATCGAACCCGTCCATCACGACATAGGCGAAGACAGCAAAGCCGATGATACCGGCCCAGATTATGGTGAGATCGAGGTGCTCCACGTTCATGCCTCCCGTCCGGTTGATGCCACGACGCCGCTTGCCGGCGTGATGCCCGCCGCGCGTTGCGGCACCTTGGACGGTTCCGGTTCACCGGCTGCGGGCGGCTTTGCCATCATCCGGAGCAAATAATAGGTGCCGGCCCCGAACGCGCCGAAATAGACGAGGATGAAAGCGACGAGGGACGCCGCGACAGCCGGAGCGGCCAGGGGGGAGTGGGACTCCGCGGTTCGCAGCAGGCCGTATACGGTGAAGGGCTGTCGGCCTACTTCCGTCGTCACCCATCCTGCTATGACCGCGACAAAGCCTGACGGACCAAGCGCGAGAGCGGCGCGGTGCAGCCAGCGCCAGTCATAGAGCTTGCCGCGCCAGCGGGCGAGCAGGCTCCAGAGGCCCAACCCAAGCATGGCGAGGCCCATCGCCACCATGATCCGAAACGACCAGAAGACGATCGGCGTGGGCGGCCAGCGATCGCGCGGGAAGTCGTTGAGGCCGGGGAGGGGCGCTTTGGGATCGTGCTTGAGGATCAGCGATCCCAGATAGGGGATTTCGATCTTGCCGTGGACCACCGCATCCTTGTTGCTCGGGAGGCCGAAAAGGATGAGCGAAGCGCCCTCGGGGCTGGCCTCATAATGACCTTCCATCGCGAGAACTTTTGTCGGCTGATGCTCAAGCGTGTTGAGGCCGTGCTGATCGCCCGCGAGAATCTGGATCGGCGCCACAAGCGCCGCCATCCACATCGCCATGGAGAACATCTTGCGCGCGCCGGGATTCGCGCGGTCGCGCAGAAGGTGCCATGCTCCTACGGCCCCGACGACCATTGCCGTGGTCAGGTAGGCGCCGATGACGGTATGGACGAGGCGATAGGGAAAGCTCGCGTTGAAGATGATCGGAAGCCACGAACCTGCGGGCACGAACTGGCCCTTGGCATTGATCGCATAGCCTGCCGGCGTCTGCATCCAGCTATTCACGGAAATGATCCAGGTCGCCGAGATGAGCGTCCCGACGGCGACCATGCAGGTCGCGAAAAAATGCGGGCCCCTGCCTACCTTGTTGATGCCGAACAGCATCACGCCAAGGAAACCGGCTTCAAGGAAGAACGCGGTCAGAACCTCATAGGCCATGAGCGGGCCGATGACCGGACCGGCCTTGGCCGAAAATACCGACCAGTTCGTCCCGAACTGGTAGGACATCACCACGCCCGAGACCACACCCATGCCGAACGCGACGGCGAAGATCTTGAGCCAGTAGCGATAGAGGTTCGCATACACACCGCTGCCGGTCTTCAACCACAACCCTTCAAGCACCATGAGATAGCTTGCCGTGCCGATGGAGAAGGCCGGGAAGATGAAGTGGAATGAGACCGTGAACGCGAATTGCGCCCGGGCCAGGATTACCGGATCGAGATTCTCAATCACCAACATTCCTCCCTGTTTTGTCCCGCCGATGTTCGTCCGATTGTCCTCTGCAGAGGCTTTGCGATTCGAACACAGGGCTTGGGGGCCGGACGCGCGCCATTTCCTTTGGTGCAGCGATCCGATCGGGCCGGCAATATATCATACTCCCCACCAGTATCAAGGGGGTAGGAACCCAGGTCTGGCGTTCGATGTTTCTGGAGGCGTAGGGGAAGGTTCAGGCTCGCTTCGGCCGAAATTTGAGGTGTCAGCGCGGCGCAAGGCACAGGATAGGGTTGAAACTCCCCCCCTGTATAGTATGTGCATATCAACAGTCAGGAAAGCGCGATGCCACATTCACCAGAAGAGAAGAAGCGGGCCATAACACGCCTGCGTCGCATCAAGGGGCAGGCGGAAGCGCTTGAACGCGCGATCGAGGCCGGAACGGATTGCGCCCCTTTGCTCCAACAGATTGTGGCGATGCGGGGCGCCACCAACGGGTTGATGGCAGAAGTGATGGAAGGCCATCTCCGTGAGACCTTCGGCCCCGCCAACGGCGCGCATGGGGAAAATGGAGCCAGCCCATTCGACGACGACATGGAGGGTATAATGCGGATATTGCGAACCTATCTTAAGTAGGTCTTAGAAACCGCAGTACCTGTATATAGATTTATAAGAACAATTTTTTACCGATCGGCAATATAATGACGGTGCGCCCAATTTTCGCGTGGTACGACTTATGGGTTGGTATTTTCATAGATCGCCCTAAGCGGCGTATCTACATTTTTCCAGTTCCATGCTTTGGTATTTTCATTCAGCTTCGCGTGCCACCGGCATCATAACTTGATTGCGGGACTGCAATTTGTGGTTCCACTGGAAAATCGCAACTGGATGAGAACACGTTATGATCGTCAAGAATTTCGGATATCTGATTGCGCTCGATCAGGAAGGCCATTTCGGTAGGGCAGCCAAGAGCTGCAACGTGTCGCAGCCCACGCTTTCCGCCGGCATCAAGCAGCTCGAACAGGACTTGGGTGTGGAGATCGTGCGGCATGGCCGGCGTTATGACGGACTCACATCGGAAGGTGAGACTGTGCTGGCCTGGGCGAAGAAGATCGAGAGCAACTGCGAGGGGCTGGAGCGCGACCTTTCGGCCCAGAAACGTGGGCTGGAAGGTCAAATTCGCCTGGGCGTGCTGTCGGCCACGTCGATCATGGCATCGATCCTCAGCCTTGCCCTCGCTGAAAGGATGCCGCTCCTCGAACAGTGCATTTGCACAGCGCAAACCTCGTCGCTGACCAAAGCCTTGCTGACGCATGAAATGGACATGGCGCTGGTCTATCTCGAAGACATATCTGAGGAGGACTTTGACACGCACCTTCTCTACCGGGAGCGGATCGTCGTTTTCCAGGCATCCGGCGACCCGCTCCCGCGACAGGTTTCATGGGATCATGTCGCCGAGCTGCCTTTGTGCATCTTGGACTGCGCGCTACCCAAAGCCGCGCGTTCTAGACTCGGGCACCGTGCCGCAAAGTCGATCAGGACCAACAATGTCGATGTTCTCGCTGCCCATATCGCAAGTGGGCGATATGCCACCGTCCTTCCGCAATCTCTCGCAACCTATTTTGCTCGGATTTCCGACATTCGGGCGGTTGAAGTCGCAGGTGAGGGCGCAGATGCCGCTGTTGGATTGGCCATGCCCAGAAATGGGGTGAAATCGACACCCACAGCCGCGCTGTTCGAAATAGTCCGCGCACCCGAGACAATGGCCTCGATAGAGGCCGCTCTGGACCTGTACCGCCAGTTCCAACCCGAAGGGGGCTGACCGTTCATGCCGTGCTATCGCAGCATGAACGGTCGCGCGACCCACTATTCGACGTAGATCATTTTCTTGGTCATCCCGCCGTCGACCACAAGCGTTTGCCCGGTAACAAAGCCGGCGGACGCCAGATATAGCACGGCCTCGGCAATGTCCTGGGGGCGACCGACCCGGCCAACCGGATGCTGCGCCTCGTCCTCGGCGCGCAGATTCGTGTCATTGGTGATCCAACCAGGTGCGATTGTATTGACCCGGATTTTGGCGCCAAGTTGCACCGCCAGCGCCTGCGCGAGTGCCACCATGCCACCTTTCGCAGCGGCATAGGCAAAGTCGATGCCTTGGGACATCAACGCGCGGGTGGAAGCCATCATGACAATCGAACTGCCATCGGTGAGCAGGGGCAATGCCGCTCGCGACATCAGAAAGGCCCCGGTCAGATGGCTGCCAATGGTGCTGTTCCACTGGTCGAGCGAGGTGTCACCGAGCTGCATGAATGTGTCGTAAACAAGCCCACCATTGTTGACGAGCAAGTCCAGTCGATCCCAGCCAAGGGCACGAAAAGCCTCGGCTACGGACTCTTCGCTGGCAAGATCGCAATGGATCTGTTGACCGATCGCTCCTTCCTTCAAATCGAAGGATGCCACCTCCCAACCTTCATCCAATAAGGCGGAACATATAGCCTGACCGATTAGCCCCGATCCTCCTGTTACAATAGCGCGTTTCATAAGAACTCCTTTCTGTCAGAGGATGATAGAGAGACCGGCACCATTGCGCCAACACAACTCAAGTCCAGAGAACGGGCGCATAGGGCGTCACCCTGATAGACTTCAACTGCGCCTTGTCTTCCAGAAACATTATGCTTGCTGCAATGGAATATGATATATCATCTTGTTGCATTGCGGCAGTCATTCTCCTGTAGCTTGGTCATAGGAATTTCCGATCTTGGGATAGAATCTTCGAGTTTGCTCCGAAGGAGAAGCGCCGCCATTCTGCCAAGACGGTAATGATGAGACTGGCAACGACACTACTATGCTGCGCTGAATTAATTCGGTGCGGCATGTTGATCCGTGTCAAGTCCTACTCTCGTCAATACTTGGGGGGGCGTGAAAAAACGCAGGAGATATCTGATGGCTACAGGCAACCGGATCGTAACCTTCGAGAAACCGATGGAAATGAAGGTCAACACCTTCAAATTCCCGGAGCTGATTACTCCACAGGGCAAAAAAGCTCCCCACGGCGCCATTCTCAAGATCGTCACCACGAACATCTGCGGCAGCGACCTTCACATCTACCGAGGTTCGTTTGAAGTCCCCAAGGGGATGACGATGGGCCACGAAATGACCGGCGAGGTGATCGAGGTCGGCTCCGACGTCGAATATATCAAGGTCGGCGATATCGTGTCCGTTCCCTTTAACGTCGGCTGCGGACGCTGCTACAACTGCAAGCACATGCGCTCGGACGTGTGCGAGCACACCAACCCCGAAGTCGACTGCGGCGCCTATGGCTTTAACCTGGGTGGATGGACCGGGGGGCAGGGGGATTACCTGTTCGTGCCCTATGCAGACTTCAATCTGCTGGCTTTCCCCGACAAGGACGCGGCCATGGCGAAGATCCGTGATCTGACGCTCCTTTCGGACGTGTTGCCGACCGCGTTCCACGGGTTCGCCGCTCCCGACTGGCCGGCGCAACCGGCCTATATCGTCGGCGAGAATGTGCTGATCTTCGGCGCGGGGCCTGTCGGCCGCGCGGGCGCCGCCTGTGCGAAGCTCCTCGGTGCCGGCGCCATCATCGTCGCCGACTTCATTCAGGAGCGGCTCGATCTGCTCAAGCCGCACGGCGTCGAGACCATCAACCTGTCGGACGGCATTCCGATCGAAGATCATCTGGAGCGGATCACCGGCAAGCGCGAGGCCGATCGCGTCATCGACTATGTGGGCCTCGACTGTCGCGGGTTCGGGGCGGAGTCCGACCAGATCGTCGAGAACGCCGTCACCAACGCCCTGCTGAAATATGTCCGCTTCGGCGGGATGACCAGCACGGTCGGCGTATATTGCCCCAATCCGATCTCCAAGAATCGGGACAACAAGAAGGGCAGCATGGAAGTCGATTGGGCCAGTGGCTGGATCAAGTCGCCGCGGATGTCGGCAGGCCAGTCGCCGACGGCCAATTACAACCACGCCCTCATGCGGGCCATCCTGAACGATCGGATGCCCTATCTGACTCCGATGATGAACACGAAGATCATCAAGCTGGAGGACGCGCCGGCGGCCTACAAGGAGTTCGATGACGGATCGGCGTTCAAGTACGTCATCGATCCGCACGGCTCTGTGGCGGCCTGACCATCTAACCCGGAATGCCCCCCGGTCATGTCGGGGGGCATTCTGAGCCGTTGGGGGCGGACTGCTTGCCGCACGCACACCCCCTTCCGGCTTGTCGATCTAACACCCCCCCGGATCGGCAAGCCGCCCCCTTCTGGAACGCAGCATCAGCCATGGCGCTGCGCTTTTCCGAAGCCGTAACGCCCTGTCGGGCGCTTTCACCACCCTCAGACATTATCCCTCTTGCATACTGGCTAGGAGTATCTTATACATACTCCCAGCCAGTATGCTTGGCTCCGAATCGAGATATCGAAACGGGGACTCGCAACCGGCGGTCCGGTTCTAGAAAAGAGGGAGATCCAAACATGAAATCTCGCGCCGCCGTAGCCTTCGAGGCAGGCAAGCCGCTCGAAATCGTCGAGATCGATGTCGCACCGCCCCAGAAAGGTGAAGTGCTCATCAAAGTCACGCATACCGGGGTATGCCACACCGACGCTTTCACGCTGTCCGGCAACGATCCGGAGGGCATTTTCCCGGTCGTTCTCGGCCATGAGGGCGCGGGCATCGTCGTCGAGGTCGGCGAGGGCGTCACCAGCGTCAAGCCGGGCGATCACGTCATTCCGCTCTACACCGCCGAGTGCGGCAAGTGCGAGTTCTGCCTGTCCGGCAAGACCAACCTGTGCGTCGCGGTTCGCGAAACGCAGGGCAAGGGCCTGATGCCCGACGGCACCACGCGCTTCTCCTACAACGGCCAGCCCCTCTATCACTATATGGGCTGCTCGACGTTCAGCGAATACACCGTCGTCGCCGAAGTCTCGCTCGCCAAGATCAACCCCGAAGCGAACCCCGAGCATGTCTGCCTTCTGGGCTGCGGCGTCACCACCGGCATCGGCGCGGTCCACAACACCGCCAAGGTGCAGCCGGGTGACTCGGTTGCCGTGTTCGGTCTGGGCGGCATCGGTCTCGCCGCGATCCAGGGCGCGCGTCAGGCCAAGGCAGGACGCATCATCGCGATCGACACCAACCCGACGAAGTTCGAGCTGGCGCGTCAGTTCGGCGCGACCGACTGCATCAACCCCAAGGACTATGACAAGCCGATCCAGCAAGTGCTGATCGAGATGACCGGGTGGGGCATCGACCACACGTTCGAGTGCATCGGTAACGTCCATGTCATGCGGGCCGCGCTGGAATCCGCGCATCGTGGCTGGGGCCAGTCGATCGTCATCGGCGTCGCTGGCGCGGGCCAGGAAATCTCCACCCGTCCGTTCCAGCTCGTCACGGGCCGGGTCTGGAAGGGGTCGGCCTTTGGCGGTGTCAAGGGACGGACCCAGCTTCCCGGCATGGTCGAGGACGCCATGAAGGGTGAAATCGATCTGGCGCCCTTCGTCACCCACACCATGGGTCTCGATGAGATCAACGAAGCCTTCGATCTGATGCACGAAGGCAAGTCGATCCGCACCGTGATCCACTACTGATCCCTCAACTCTAACCTTCAATTTCAATAGTTAACCTCAAGGAAGAATATCATGGCTGATCCCGTTATCTCCGGCAACGGCGTGTTCTCGCACGTCTTCATCGGCGCGGCCGATGTCGAGCAGTCGGCAGCGTTCTACGACGCCGCTCTGGGCGCCCTGGGCGTCAAGAACCTCGGCCCCTTCGGCAATGGTTGGGTGCTCTACGGCCGCGAAAAGCCTGCTTTCATCATTGCCCGTCCCGGCAATGGCGAAGCGCCCTCCAGCAACGGCGTGACGGTCGGCTTCGCCGCCGCGACGCCCGCCGAAGTGGACGCTTTCCACGCGGCCGGCCTCGCCGCTGGTGGCACCGACGAGGGCCAGCCCGGCCCGCGGGGCCACCTGCCGGGTGCCTATGCGGCCTATCTGCGCGATCCGGCGGGCAACAAGGTCTGCTCGTACACCTTCATCTAAAGCCGGAAGGTGAGGGCGATACCGGCAACCCTATGACTGGCTGTCGCCGGCGCTGGAACAGGCGCCGGCGCTTCCCCCCGCACCACAGCCAGGAAAAGGGCGCCTATCACCACACCGTCCACCAACCGTCGAAGCAAGGAAACAAAAATGGAACGTGTCGAACATCACGCCAGCTTCGGCGGTTGGCAGGACGTCTATCAGCATGACTCGATCAGCCTGGGTTGCCCGATGAAGGTCGGCGTCTATCTGCCTCCCCAGGTGAAGGACGGTCGCGTGCCGGTGCTGTATTGGCTGTCCGGCCTGACTTGCACCGAACAGAATTTCATTACGAAGGCTGTCGCGCAGCGTTTCGCTGCCGAGCACGGGATCATCCTCGTCGCGCCGGACACGAGCCCGCGAGGCGAAGGCGTGGCCGACGATCCCAGCTATGATCTGGGACAGGGCGCCGGCTTCTACGTCAACGCGACTGAGGAACCTTGGGCTGCCCACTACCGCATGTACGATTATGTCGTCGAGGAATTGCCGGCGCTGATCGAAGCCACATTTCCGGCCGATGATCGCCGGGCGATTGCCGGTCATTCGATGGGCGGGCACGGCGCACTCGTTGCCGCTCTGCGCAATCCGGGGCGCTATCGCAGCGTATCGGCCTTTTCGCCGATCGTCGCGCCGAGCCAGGTGCCTTGGGGCGAGCGCGCTCTGACGGCCTATCTCGGAGACGATCGCGCCGGGTGGAAGCATTACGACACCATCGAACTCATCAAGTCCGCCAGCGAGCGCCTGCCGTTGCTCGTCGATCAGGGCATGGATGATGAGTTTCTGGATCGCGAGCTGCGCCCGGATCTGCTGAAGGCGGCCTGCGAGGCTGCGGGGCACCCGCTGATCCTCAACCTGCGACCCGGCTACGATCACAGCTATTATTTCATCGCTAGCTTCATCGGCGAGCATATCGGCCATCATGCCAAGGCGCTGTTCCAATGAGCGCGGCGGCATCCTCGGCCATGCGCGAAATCGCGTCCAGCAATGACCCCGCCTCCGGTCGCCATCGCGTGGTGGTCGTGGGCGCGGGCTTCGGCGGCCTCGAAACCGTCCAGCGGCTCGCGGGGAGCGGCGTTGACATCACCCTTGTCGATCGCCGCAACCACCATCTTTTTCAGCCGCTGCTCTATCAGGTCGCGGGCGCGTCGCTGTCGCCATCGGAGATCGCCTGGCCGATCCGCTCGCTCTTCGCCAAGCGCAAGGACGTTCGGACTCTGCTCGGTGAGGTCGAAGGCGTGGACACGGGCAACCGGCGCGTCGTTCTCGAAGACGGCTCGACGCTTGGCTATGACACACTCGTCATCGCGACGGGCGCGCGGCATTCCTATTTCGGGCATGACCAATGGGAGCCTTATGCTCCGGGCCTCAAATCGCTCGAAGATGCGACCACCATTCGCCGGCGCCTTCTCGTCGCGTTCGAAGAAGCCGAGCGCGAGAGCGATCCCGCGCGCCGTGCGGCCTTGCAGACCTTCGTTATCATCGGCGGCGGGCCTACCGGCGTCGAACTGGCCGGCACGATCGCGGAGCTTGCCCGTCTGACACTGGTGCGCGATTTCCGGTCGATCGATCCGCGCGCGACGCGGGTGGTGCTGGTCGAAGCCGGGCAGCGGCTCCTGCAGGTCTTCCCGGAAGATCTGTCGGCCTATACCGCTCAGGCGCTTGAAAAGCTCGGTGTCGAAATCAAGCTCGGCAAGCCGGTCACGGAATGTTCCGAGCATGGGGTCGTGGTCGACGGTGTGCCTATTCCCGCTGAAACGATTTTGTGGGCAGCAGGCGTTCAGGCCTCGCCCGCCGCGCGCTGGCTGAACGCTGAAGCCGATCGCGCGGGCCGCGTGGTCGTCGGGCCGGACCTGACAGTGCCAGGACACCCCGACATTTTCGTGATCGGCGATACCGCAGCCTCGAACGGGTATGACGGCAAGCCGGTGCCCGGTCTCGCGCCGGCTGCAAAGCAGGCCGGACAATATGTGGCCCGGCTGATCCGCCAGCGCTTTAAGGGGCAGAATGCTTCGGAACCGTTCCGTTACCGGCATCAAGGCAATCTGGCGACGATCGGCCGCAGCCTTGCGGTCGTCGATATGGGCGGGTTCAAATTGCGCGGTGTTCTGGCGTGGTGGATGTGGAAACTGATCCACATCTACTTCCTGATCGGGACGCAAAATCGGATGAGTGTTGCACTAAGCTGGATGTGGACCCACGGCATAGGATATCGTGGCTCGCGTCTGATTACTTACAGCGATCTCGCTCAGCACGATGCCGGGCAGGACCATGACAAGGGGAGGGAAGGCGATTGAGTGAAGAGGGCAGCGCCGAGAACAGCGGTTCAACTGTCTATGGAATGCCCACCTATGAGAATAGGCGGGTTGCCATCGACGAGGTTCATGCGCGCCCTTATTTGCTGATAGATGCGCCGCGTGCCCTGGTGCAGCTCGCCTTCATGAACGAGGGCAATCTGACGAAGGACAAGGCGACCCTCGCGGAAATATCGAGCCGGATGGGCGCCCCGCTGCCGGATCAGGACACACCTCTTCATGGCCTGACCTGGGATCAGGGTAAATTGCACTGTGAGAAGCACACCGAGTTCTCGACCTACTTGTGGAGTGCGCCCCTCGATCCGGGCACCGGGGAGCTGGCGGGTGAAGATCCGTTCAAGCACGGCTTTACGCCGCCCGGGCCGGTCATTTGCGGCGTCCGCCTGGACGTTGTTACGTGGACCGAAGAGACCGCGACCTATATCGATCGCTTCGACCCGATCAGCCGGTGTCATTCGCTCGTCGAGGATGGCATGGCCGATATCGTCACCGATTTCCGTCAGGACGCCGATGGGCTAACCCGCATCCTCATCCTCGATCGCGGTTTGACGCCGATCCGGCTTGGCGCGCTGGCACAGCGGCTCCTCGAAATCGAGACCTATCGGACGCTGGCCCTGCTCGGCATCCCACTGACCCAATCGCTGGGGCCGCATCTGCGCAGCATAGAGAAGCGCCTTGCCGCCATCACCAACGAGATGCGCAAATCTGCACGCCGCGACAGCGAGGGGCTACTTTCCCGGCTGACCGACCTTTCGGCCGAGCTGGAGGCGGACACGGCGTCCAGCCTCTACCGCTTCGGTGCGAGCCGTGCCTATTATGAAATCGTCGAGGAGCGGCTTGCAGCGCTCGGCGAAACCTTCGTCCCGGGCTGCTATCGCTGGCGCAACTTCCTCCATCGCAGGATCGCGCCCGCCATGCGGACCTGTCGCGTGATCGAGGAACGGCAAGCCAATCTCTCCGACAAGCTGGCGCGCGCGACCACGCTGCTGCGGTCGTGGATCGATGTGCAACTCGAACGCCAGAACAGCGATCTGCTGGCCTCGATGGACAATCGGGCGAAGCTGCAATTGCAGCTTCAACAGACCGTGGAAGGCCTGTCTGTCGCGGCGATCTCCTATTATGTGATCGGCCTGCTCTCCTATCTCATCAAGGGCATACCGGGGATTCACGACATGGTGGCGCCCGAGCTGGTGATCGCCGCTCTGGTTCCCCTTGCCGTCCTTGGTGTCTGGTGGACCGTTCGACAGATCAGGAACGCGCACAGCGACCATGGACCGCCGCCCGCAAAAAAGCAGATATGATCCCTTTATCGCCTCCGTGCGTCTAGCGCGCGCCGGGGGCGAAACCGGCAGGAGGATTTCCAGTGTCGACCGATGTTTTCATACTGCACTCGCAATACACGCCGGCAGGCGATCAGCCCGAAGCGATCGCGCGCCTGATCGCCGGCGTCGAAGAGGGGGCACATCACCAGACCCTCAAGGGCATCACGGGCTCGGGCAAGACCTTCACGATGGCGAACATCATCCATCGTCTGAAGCGCCCCACCTTGATCCTTGCCCCCAACAAGACGCTGACATCGCAGCTCTATGACGAGATGCGGCGATTTTTCCCTGAAAACGCCGTGGAGTATTTCGTCTCCTATTACGACTATTTCCAACCGGAAGTGTATCTGCCGGGCCGCGATGAGTTCATTCCGAAGGATTCCTCGATCAACGAGCATCTGGAACGGTTGCGCCTGTCGACGACAAAATCGCTGATCGAGCGCCGCGATACGATCGTCGTCGCCTCGGTATCGTCGATCTACGGCATGGGCGATCCCGACAATTATCGCGCGCTCCAGGTTCCGCTGACCGAGGGCGCGCGGTTGGGACAGGAAGAGCTTTTCCGCAGCCTGGCGCGCCTGCAATATGATCGGGCCGAGCATAAGCTGAAGCGCGGCACTTATCGCGCTGATGGCGACGCTGTTGAGATTTACCCGGCGGATTCGGAATATAAGGCGCTGCGCGTCGGTTTGGCAAACGGCGTGATCGCGTCGCTCCAATGGTTCGATGCGGCGACCGGCAAGCCGATGGAAAGCGCCGATCACTATCTTGTCTCGCCCAAGACTGTTCTGGCGGCGACCGCAGATCAGGCCCGCAAGGCCGCCACGGCGATCCTCGAAGAGTTGGAAACGCAGGTCGAACGGCTGACCAGCGAAAACCGCCTGACGGAAGCGGCGCGCCTCTATGATCGCATCACCAACGATGCCGAGATGTTGCGCGAGGTCGGATATTGCTCGGGCATGGAAAATTACGCCTGCTATCTGAGCGGTCGTGACCCTGCGCTCCCGCCCATAACCCTGCTCGACTATCTGCCCAAGGACGGGCTGCTGTTCGTCGACGAATCGCATGTGATGATCCCACAGATCTCGGCGATGTTCCGGGGCGACCAGGCCCGCAAGGATACGCTGATCGATTATGGCTTCCGCCTGCCGTCTTCGAAGGACAGCCACCCCCTGAGCTTCCACGAGTTCGAACAGGTCAAGCCGCAGACGATCTTCGTGTCCGCCACCCCCGGCGCTTATGAGGTAAAGGCCTCGCAAGGCAGGGTGGTTGAACAGATCGTGCGGCCGACCGGCCTGCTCGATCCGAAGGTGGAAGTCCGCCCGTCCCAAGGCGCGCGTGACGATTTGCTACGCGAGATCGCGCAGCGCACGCAGCGCGATGAGCGCGTGCTGGTTACGACGCTGACCAAGGTTGCGACCGAGGAGCTGCACGCTTTCCTCGAAAGCGAAGGCATTCGCGCGCGTTACATGCACTCTGACATCAAGGTCGAGGATAGGGTCGCGATCATCGAGGGCCTGCGCGTGGGCGAGTTCGACGTGCTGATCGGGATCAGTTTGCTGCGCGAAGGGCTCGACATCCCAGAAGCGTCGCTGATTGCGATCTTCGATGCAGACCGCGCGGGCTTCCTGCGCTCGGCCCAGGCGCTGATCCAGATGATCGGCCGCGTCGCGCGCAATGTGAACGGCACCGCTGTCCTCTACGCCGATATGGTGACGCCGGCGATGCGGGCCGCGATCGATGAGACCGAGAGCCGGCGACAGCGCCAGATCGCCTTCAACGAGGAGAACGACGTCACACCGCTCTCGTCGGTTCGCGGCCTGGCGTCGGCGCAGCCCTACGGGCAAGAGCCGTCGGTCCATTCGGAAGCCTTCTGCGAGAACCTGTACGAGCTTTGCGACCGGATCACGGAGAAGGAACAGGCGCTGCTCGCGGCGGTGGATCACGGCCAAGAGGATCGGGCCGAGACGATCCGGGGCGAGCTGGACGGCCTCTACCGTCAGTTCATTTATCTGTGACGCGCCGGGTGAAAGTGACCGAATGAGCAAGGATCAGGAGCCTCAAACCACCCCCGGCAAGGAACGCGCGCCGCGATCCGGCTTCGTACAAGTGCGCGGCGCGCGGCAGAACAACCTCAAGAATGTTGATGTGGACGTTCCGCGCGATGCCTTCGTGGTGTTCACCGGCATATCGGGATCGGGCAAGTCGAGCCTCGCCTTCGGCACCCTCTATGCCGAGGCACAGCGCCGCTATCTGGAATCGGTCGCGCCCTACGCCCGCCGCCTGATCGATCAGGCCGGCGTGCCGGAGGTTGACGCCATCGACGGGTTGCCGCCCGCGGTCGCGTTGCAGCAGCAGCGCGGCTCGGCCAATGCGCGGTCTTCGGTTGGCAGCGTGACGACGCTCTCCAGCCTGGTGCGGATGCTCTATTCGCGCGTCGGAGAATATCCGCGCAATCAGCCGATGCTCTATGCGGAGGACTTCTCCCCCAACACCGTGGCCGGGGCCTGCCCGACCTGCCACGGCATCGGGCGCGTCTATGACGCGACCGAAGAGACGATGGTGCCCGACGACAGTCTCACCATTCGCGATCGGGCGATCGCGGCATGGCCGCCGGCGTGGCACGGCCAGAACCTGCGCGATATCCTTGTGTCGCTCGGCTATGATGTCGACACGCCATGGCGCGATCTTCCGAAGAAGGATCGTGACTGGATACTCTTCACCGACGAGACGCCGACGGTGCCGGTCTATGCGGGTCTGACGCCCGAACAGACGCGCGTTGCCCTCAAGCGTCGTATGGAGCCGAGCTATCAGGGCACCTTCACCGGCGCCCGTCGCTACGTGCTGGAGACCTTCGCCAACACCAAAAGCGCGCTGATGAAGAAGCGTGTCTCGCAATATATCATCGGCCGCGATTGCCCGACCTGCGACGGCAAGCGCCTGAAGCGCGAGGCCCTGTCGGTGAAGTTTGCCGGCCTGGACATCGCCGAGTTTGGCGACCTGACGGTGCTGAAGCTCCGGGACTTGCTCACGCCCGTCGCCCATGGCGAGTATGGTAGCGCCTCGACGACCCTGAAGGGCCATGTTCTCGGCAAGGCGGCCCGCGATGCGGCGGTTGAACGTAGGGTCGCGGCGGGAGGCTCGGCACACAAGGCAGCGCCTGACGTGCGCCGCACGCCCAATCTTTCCGATGAGAAGCGGGTCGCCGCGCAGCGTCTCGCATCCGAGCTGCTCGAACGGCTAGGCCCGCTGATCGACCTTGGCCTTGGCTACATCTCGCTCGACCGCAGCACGCCGACGCTTTCCTCCGGCGAGCTGCAACGCCTGCGCCTTGCCACTCAATTGTCGTCACAGCTTTTCGGCGTGGTCTATGTGCTGGACGAGCCATCGGCGGGGCTGCACCCGGCAGACGGCGAAGCGTTGCTGACCATCCTTGAGCGGCTGAAGGCGGCGGGCAACTCGCTGTTCGTTGTCGAGCATGATCTTGACGTGATCCGCCATGCCGAATGGCTGGTCGATGTGGGGCCAGGTGCCGGCGAAAAGGGCGGCGAAGTGCTCTACAGCGGCCCGATCGCAGGGCTTGCCGGCGTCGAGGCGTCGATCACCCGTCGCTATCTGTTCGCAGAACCTGACGCCCATGACCGGACCCCGCGCGAAGCAAAAGCATGGCTCCGTCTTGAAGGTGTGACCCGCAACAATCTTCACGGGCTCGACGTCGCGCTACCGATTGGCTGCTTCACCGCCGTCACCGGGGTTTCAGGATCGGGCAAGTCCAGTCTTGTCAGCCAGGCACTTCCGGAGCTTGTGACGGAACAACTCGGCGGCACGCCGGCTGCCGAGGAGGAGGATACCGATCCGCTGCTCGATGTTGCGCGGGAAGAGACCGAAGGCCGCATCGTTGCGGGCATGGAGCATGTGCGCAGGCTGGTGCGGGTCGATCAGAAGCCGATCGGCCGCACTCCACGCTCGAACCTCTCCACCTACAGCGGCCTGTTCGATCATGTGCGCAAGATCTTCGCGAACACCCCACTGGCGCGCCGGCGCCACTACAGCCCGGGCAGGTTCTCCTTCAACGTCGCACAGGGCCGCTGCCCGGTGTGCGAGGGTGAGGGCTTCGTCATGGTGGAGCTGTTGTTCCTGCCCAGCGTCTATGCGCCCTGCTCGACCTGCCATGGCAGCCGCTACAATCCGCAGACGCTCGAAGTCGAATGGAACGGCCGCAACATCGCCCAGGTGCTTGAGCTGACGGTGGACGAGGCGTGCGACTTCTTCGCGAGCGAACCGTCCGTCATGCGCTCGCTCGATGTGCTGCGGGAGATTGGCCTCGGCTATCTGAGGCTTGGACAGCCGGCGACGGAACTGTCGGGCGGCGAGGCCCAGCGCATCAAGCTCGCGACCGAGCTGCAACGCGCCCAGCGTGGCAACACCATCTACATCCTCGACGAGCCGACTTCGGGGCTTCACCCTTCCGACGCTGATCGGCTGATGCGGCACCTGCAGGGCCTTGTCGATGTCGGCAATACGGTCGTCGTCGTCGAGCATGACATGCGAGCTATTTCACAGGTGGATTGGGTGATCGATCTGGGGCCTGGCGCTGGCGAAGATGGTGGCCGGATCATCGCGAGCGGCGTCCCTCACGATGTTGCCGAAGCGCAAGGCAGCCTGACCGCGCCTTATCTAAAGGCGGCGCTTTAGCCGCTTGGACGCCGGCGACAGGGGGGAGTGGGACTATGGTGAGTCTTGTCGATTGGGGTGTGGCGATCCCGATGATCGAGCACCGGCCATGTCTTGCTGGGATGTGATAGCGATGGTCCTGCCCGACCATTCAGGGAGTTGAACGTGCCTTCTACCGTCTCTCAAGATGTTACCGCTCGTTCCCAGGCCGTCGATGCCCGGCTTACCCGCGCTGCGATCTTTCTGGTCGTCTCGATGGGCGCCGGGGAGAAGCCGGAAGCGGGGGTGCGGGGTCTTTGCGCCATCCTGTCGTCGCTGGTTCGTGGCGTGGGCTTCCGGGCGGCAGACGGCGGACTTTCCTGCATCATGGGGATCGGCTCCGATGCTTGGGACCGGCTATTCGGAGCGCCGCGGCCGAAGGAACTGCATCCGTTCCGGGAAATCCGCGGCGTCCATCATGCGCCTTCGACGCCCGGCGACCTGCTGTTTCACATTCGCGCCGCGCGTCAGGATTTGTGTTTCGAGATGGCGGCGCAGATCGTGAAGCGTCTCGCCGGCTTCGCCTCGGTGACGGACGAGGTGCATGGCTTCCGCTACTTCGACGATCGCGACCTGCTGGGATTTGTCGACGGGACGGAAAACCCCGTCGAGCAGGGAGCCAGAGATGCCACGGTGATCGGGGCGGCGGACGATCCGGTCTTCGCTGGCGGCAGCTATGTGATCGTCCAGAAATACCTCCACGACCTCGACAAGTGGAACGCGATTCCCGTGGAGCAGCAGGAGAAGATCGTAGGGCGCGAGAAGCTGTCGGACATCGAGCTGGACGAGGCGGCCAAGCCGAGCTTCGCGCATAACGTGCTCACCAACATCGAGGAGGACGGCGAGCAACTCCAGATCCTGCGCGATAACATGCCGTTCGGCGATGTTGGTAAGGGCGAGTTCGGCACCTATTTCATCGGTTACGCCCGCTCGCCGACCCGCATCGAGCGGATGCTCGACAATATGTTCATCGGTTTGCCACCCGGCAATTACGATCGCTTGCTCGATGTTAGCCGGGCCGTGACCGGCTCGCTTTATTTCGTGCCGTCGGCTGATTTTCTGGACGAGGTAACGCCGGAGCCAGCCACGGCCGATGGCGATGAGGCGGTAGCCGAGGCGCCCGCATCCACGGCGCCGGCACCGGAGCCCTCGTCAGCATCGGATGGATCGCTGCGCATTGGATCACTCAAAGATGAGGCAGGACATGAATAACCTCCATCGCGAACTCGCCCCCATCTCCGACGCCGCTTGGGCGCAAATCGACCAAGAAGCGACCCGAACTCTCAAGCGCTATCTGGCCGCGCGCCGCGTCGTGGACGTGCCGGAACCGAAGGGGGCCACGCTCGCGGCCGTGGGAACGGGCCACACCAAGCCGATCGATGCGCCCAGCGATGGCGTCCAAGCCGTGCGGCGTGCGGTCAACGCCGTGGTCGAACTGCGCGTGCCCTTCACGCTGACCCGCGCGGCGATCGACGATGTGGAGCGCGGCTCCGAGGATTCGGACTGGCAACCGCTCAAGGAAGCCGCCCGCACGATCGCCTTTGCCGAAAATCGCGCGATCTTTGATGGCTATGCCGCTGCCGATATCGGCGGCATCCGTCCCGGCGCGAGCAACGAGCCGGTGCCGCTGCCCACGGCCGTCGCCGGATATCCCGCCATCGTCGCCCAAGCCGTCGATCGGTTGCGCCTTGCCGGGGTCGAGGGGCCTTATCGACTGGTGCTGGGCGATGATCCGTTCACCGCGATCAGCGGCGGCAGCGAGGAGGGCTATCCGGTGCTCCAGCACATCAATCGTCTGGTGGACGGCGATATCATCTGGGCGCCGGGCATCATGGGCGGCGTCGTCCTGACAACGCGGGGCGGCGATTTCGAACTCGATCTCGGACAGGATTTGTCGATCGGCTATCTCAGCCACACCGCCGAGGCGGTCGAGCTGTACCTGCAAGAGAGCTTCACCTTCCGGCTGTTGACGAGCGAGGCGGCTGTTTCGCTCCCGACAACGGAAGCGTCGGCGCAGCCGGCGTGAAGGCGTTGCCGGTTGCGCCGCCCGCACGCGGGCCGCAGCGAGGGGTGGGACAATGATAAGTCTCGTCGGTTGGATCGCCACGATCGCGACGATGATCGCGGCGATGATGACGGCTTCCAACCTGGGCGCGCGCGTGACGGGCTGGGGCTTCGTGGTGTTCAGCATCAGCTCGGTTTGCTGGACCACATTGGGCTACGCCACAGGACAGACAGCCTTGGTTGCCACCAATGGATTCCTGATGCTGACGAACCTAGTTGGTATCTGGCGATGGTTGGGGCAGCAGACCAAATATGAGGATGGCGGCCGATCGGCCGAAACAGCCAGCCAAAGATCCGATACGCCGAACCTGTTCACCGCGACCGGCCTGATCGGCATGGCGGTTGATGACAAGAGCGGGATGAATCTGGGCCGGGTTGTCGAGGCCCTTATCGAATGTTCGACCGGCAGGATAAACTATGTGGTGATCTCGGACGAGCGATATGCCGGTCTTGAAGAGACATTGCGAGCGGTGCCGCTCGAATCCCTCAGGATCGGCTACACGCGCATGACGCTGTTGCTGGACGGCCCGAGCTTCCTGTCACAGCCCGGCCTCAAAAGTCGTGACTGGCCCGCCTTCGCTCCGATCAATCCCTAGCAAGCGATCGCTCACACCAATTGGAGCGCGCGATCATGATCTTGACCGGGGCCAAGAAAGCGCAGGATCAGGATACGGTGGGCTTCTGGCCGGTAGATGTAGGCGCTTGCAATCGTAGCGGCGTCTGCTCGCAAACAGCCGGTTTTTCTGCTCACGCTCTCTGCCACTGGCAGGTGGCATCCTGCTCGAATTATCTGCCAATGTGCTCGCCATCATCCGGCGCTGCTTGCAAACGGGGCGTCGTGCTCACGCTTCCTGCCAATGGGTTCTCCAAACCCGTCGCCGGCAGCCGCTTTTGCGAAGAAGGTTTTCAGAACAGTTTTGACAAGCAGCAGGCCGCAGAAATGCGTTGCGGTCATGGCCCGCCGGCAAGGTCGTCAGAAAGGAAGGTTTTCGCGAACAGAGGACGGCGCATAGAATGGGCACAGATATACGTTTATGACCGAACCCGTCGAACTGCGCTGGCCGCGATCGTCCCGTTTGGGATCAATGGTCGGGATAGGATTCTCTTCATGCCCCAGCCGGTATAAAGGAACCGCCCCGATCGTAGCGGCTGCGTCGTTATCCCGCCTACCCAACCCGTGGGCTCGACCTTCGGCCCAGCCGGGCCCGCCTCAACGTGGCCCGTCGACTGCGATGACCGCGGCGTCGTCTAGCTGGAACCGGCCAAAGTCGTCGTCGCCCCATAACGAACGCTCCAGCCGGCCGACAAGCCGGATCGGCTTCCCGGTCGGCATTGACCCATAAGGCAGCGAGTATTCATGGTTTTGCGTCGAGGGAGCCGATCATAGGCAGGAATACGGCACAACCCGTTTCCTTGCAGGAAAGATCAAGCACCAGGTTCTTCCCCGATCCGTCGTTCCGCCCAGCAAACGTCCACAGAAGGCTGCGGCGCTCGGGATAGTTCGGGTCGGCGACACGGTAGGAAGCTACGCCTGCGGGGCGGCCGTCGAGCGTGAGCTGATCCGCTTTGTAGTTGGTCCCGGAGCTCGCGATCGGCAGCGCCGATCCTCGGCCTGTCACTGTGAACATGCCTTCGTAGCCCGGCCCACGCAGCAGGAACACCGGATCGTCTACCGGGTCCTTTCCCGCCTTCAGAGTCGCATCTGATGGAATGGCGACCGTGCAGCACGAAGGGATCCCGACCGACTTCCAGCCGGCCGGGACCTCGGGTTGCGGTGCGTTCGGCGAGCAGGACACTAGCAGCAATCCCGCTACCGACCACACCGCGACCCTCATATCACCGCACTCCGTAGGCGTTGCGAAGCGCTGTCGTCTCCGTCGAGCACGGGGTGCGACGCACCACGCCCGCCGGCTGACTATAGTGCATGACGCACGCCGTGTTGTTGGCTTCACCGAAGCCCAAAGCATGGCCGAGCTCATGCGTCATGGTCGACTCATAATCAAACGAGCCGGAAGGAGGGCTCGACCGAGTAGACGGGCAATGGAACCGCCCACCCGACTCATCGCCATAATACCAGAGGTAATCGGCCTTCACGATCACGTCTGCCTGGGTGATGGTCGATCCGCTGGTCCACAGGTTGGTCGACGCGAGGGCGGTCGAGTTGGTGGGATAGCCGTCCTCCACGGTCACGATCTGAGCCGTGGTCTCGGTCCCTCGCGTGGTGGTCAGGTTATTCGCCGCGTCCCACTGATAGTAGAAGCGCGACCCTTGAGCGTTCCAGTTGCTGACCGCTCGCCCGAGGGCAGGGTCGCAGCCCGCCGGCATGGCGATGTGCAGGTACACCGACTTGGTAGTGGTCGGCCAGCGCGGGCCGATCGTCTGCGCCGATGCGGAGCCCGAGCTGATGATGGCGGCCAAGGCCGCGATGAGCGTGATCTTCTTCACTGTACCGTCTCCTGCGCCGGCGCGGCGTCATCCGCGGTGTTCCGAGCCCGCGCGACCGGCGCGAGCGTTGCCTTGAGTTGCGAGAGCGTCGTGGGGGACACCTCGCCCGTGTCGACCGGCGTCAGCGTGTCGCCCTGGACGAGGTACGTTGGCCCGAGCTGGACATAGTTCCTGGCCGCACCCCGTGCGGAAGCAGCAGGATTTCCAGCTCCCTCGGTGGCAAGCTGGCCATAAAGCCCCGCGGACAGCATCACGAGGTAGCTCTGACCATCGACGGCCTGAAGCTCGCTCGTTACCCGCAGCGTCTGACCATTCTCATCCTCGCCCGAGCGCTGACGAAGTGCGATCGGCCGATTGGGAGCACGGCCGAGGATCGAGTCGGTGATCTCAAGGAGCACCGTCGAACGGAAACCGTCGCCCAGCCGCTCGTTCCGTACTTCGACAACCCGGGCGACCGCGACAACGTCGGACAGCAACGCGTAGTCCGTCACACTCGCTGTCCCACGCGTATAGGCTGCGGCCGCCTGAAGCGGGTTGAGCCCGGCATCCGCGAGGCGACGCACCCGTGCCGGCTTGAAGTCGAGCGACTGGAGAAGCTGGATCGAGTCAGTCTCGAAGCTCTCCGCCAGCGCCGACTGGTTCGCGGCCGAGATTTGTGCACGCGGGTTAGCACTACTTTGGCAGAAGCATGAGTTTAGGGATTCCCTCACCGCTGATTGCGTGATTCATGGGGAGCCAGCTTTGACGGAGGCTGGCGATGGACGAGGACTGGCAGACGGATCTGGAGCGATGGCTTGGGCCGTATCTGGAAGGTCTGGGTAACAAGACGCGTCGTCGGATGTGCCCAGCCTACATCGCGGGCCTGATTGGGCCAGGCGATCGCAAGAGCATCCAGCCCATGGCAGCCCGCTCAGATGCGATACCCTATGACCGACTGCATCATTTCATCGGGGCAGGCCTGTGGGATAGCAGTCCGCTGGAAGCGACCTTGTGGCAGCAGGCCGACGAATTGGTGGGCGGTGACGGAGCCTGGCTGATCATCGATGACACAGCCCTGCCGAAGAAGGGCAAGGCCTCGGTTGGGGTTGCGCCCCAGTACGCCACGGCGCTGGGCAAGAATGCGAACTGCCAGACCATGGTATCGGTGACGCTGGCCTCGGGCGAAGTTCCCCTCATGCTGAGCTTGCGGTTGTTCCTGCCGGAAAGCTGGACGAGCGATGTCGCAAGGATGGACAAGGCGGGCGTGCCTGCCCCTTTACAGCAATGCCGGACAAAGCCCGAGATTGCGATCGAGGAGATCGACCGTGTCATGGCTGCCGGAGTACGCTTTGGCTGTGTGCTGGCTGATGCCGGTTACGGGCTGTCCGCTCCGTTCCGGCAGGCGCTGAGCGCACGTGGCCTTTGCTGGGCCGTCGGCATTCCCCGGCACCAGAAGGTCTATCCCGCCGACGTGCAACTGATCTTCCCAGTCGCGGGGCGTGGTCGCCCAAGGGTGCGTCACGTGCCGGACGTCAAATCCATGGCTGCGCATGCCATGCTTGAAGGCGCGAAGTGGCGACAGGTCAGTTGGCGAAAGGGAACGAAGGGACGCCTGACCGCCCGCTTTGCTGCCATGCGTGTGCGCATTGCGGATGGCGCACCCCAGCGGATCGGCTCCGCCGGAGCTCAGCACATGCCGGGCGAGGAAGCCTGGCTGGTGGGTGAACATCGCTCAAATGGCGAGCGCAAATATTATCTTTCCAATTTGCCCGCTGACACCCCGATCAAGGCTCTCGCCGGCGCAATCAAGGCGCGCTGGATCTGCGAACAAGCCCATCAGCAACTCAAGGAAGAACTGGGGCTGGATCACTTCGAGGGCCGATCATGGACCGGACTTCACCGCCATGCCCTGATGTCGATGATGGCCTACGCCTTCTTGCAATCCCGAAGGCTCGCTCAGGCGGGGCGGAAAAAAAAGAGCACTCGGCCCGCCTCCTCATCCCAGCCTGCCAGCAGTGCGCCAGGCCATCCTTGACCGCCTGTTCCGCTCACCGCCGCACCACTGCCCTCACTGTGGATGCAGCCTCAACAGACCTCCCCACGCTCTTCTGCCAAAGTAGTGTTAGGACGAGGGATGTTGAGCGCACGGTAGAGACGACGCAGCTCCTGCTGGTCCCCACCGGCACCACGGCGACCGAGAGCGGTTTCACGGCGGGCTTGCCGCTCACGCTTGCGATCGAGAAAACCGGCAACGGCTTGATCATCGGTTCGGTTCTGGCGGGCGTTGACCACAGCCGGGTCAGCCTGAGGAACGGCCTCGTCCTGTGTGGCGGGCGGTGTGCTCGTTTCTTGGGCGGCCACGCCGGACGTGAGCAGCGACAGAGCCGCCACGCCGCAGGCGAGAGCGCCCGACGGGATTAAGCGATTACGCATACATCCTCCTGGTTCGTTACATTCATCATCCCCGCTGGAGCTGGAGCGACCCGTTCCCCTGCGAAGCCCGACTCACCATGAGTATGGAACAAAGGGTGAACGATTTAGAATCCTACATTGCAAGCCTTTTTTGCCCGGACACTCGGATTGTTAAGGACGGTTGTTCAACAAACGGCCGGGGCTGTTGAAAAATGCGCCGCTGGTGGCTGGGTCCGGTTGGGGGCGGAATGACACCCCAACGCGTAGCGATCCCGTCTCGCATGGGATCCCTTGCGAGACAGGCGGCCGGGGCAGTGTCGGGCCTTTTTCAACAGCCCCGGCCGTTTTCTGAACAGCGGTAATGCGCCGGGTTGTTCTTGCGATCTGCCCGGCATAGGGGAGGGGGGTATATGGCTCATCTCTCCGGTTCCAACGCCGACCTGATCGCACGCGTGCGTCGTATCGCCGGCCAAGTCGGGGCCGTCGAACGCGGCCTCACGTCAGGCGACTCCTGCGCGACGGTTCTGCACTTGGTCGCGGCCGTCCGCGGCGCGGTGAACGGGCTGATGGACGAAATTATCGCCGAACACCTGGAAGCGCACGTTGCTCGGTCGGGGCTGACGGACGAGGAGCGCGCCCACGGAGCCGACGAGCTGCTGGCGGTGATCCGCCGTTACGCCAAGTAGGATTGTGCTCGATGCCTACCGCTTCCGAAATCGACCGCTTTGCCCACGATCACGTTTTCCTGGGCAGCTCGCACGACGAGAACGCCCGCCGAACCCTGTGGGTGGTCGCACTCACAGCCGTGATGATGGTCGGCGAAATCATCGCCGGATACCTGACCGGCTCGATGGCGCTGCTCGCGGACGGGTTCCACATGGCGACGCACGCCGGCGCGCTCTCGGTCGCTGCGGCGGCTTATGCGTATGCCAAGCGTCACGCGCGCAACCCGGCCTATAGCTTCGGCACCGGCAAGGTTGGCGACCTCGCCGGTTTCGCCTCGGCCATGGTGCTCGGCCTGATCGCGCTCGGGATCGGGGTGGAATCGGTGCTGCGCCTGTTTCAGCCCATCACGGTCGCATTCGGGGAGGCCACGATCATTGCCGTCGTCGGCCTAGGTGTGAACATCGCCAGCGCCTTTCTGCTCTCGAGCGGTCACCACCATCACGGGCACGGGCCCGGGCACGATCATCACCACGGGCACGATCATGCGCACGCCCACGGCTCTCACGGCGGCGACAACAACCTCCGCTCGGCCTATGTTCATGTCCTCGCCGACGCGCTCACCTCGGTCCTCGCCATCGCGGCGCTGCTCGCCGGCCGGTATCTCGGCTGGGTCTGGATGGACCCGGTCATGGGGATCGTCGGCGCGGTCGTCATCGCCCGCTGGTCATGGAGCCTGATGCGCGACACGGCCGCCGTCCTGCTCGATCGCACCGACGCGCATGTCGCCGACGAGGTGCGCGAGCTGGTCGAAGCTCCCGGCGACGCCCGAGTGACCGACCTGCACGTCTGGAAGGTCGGACCGGAAGCGCACGCGGCGATCGTCAGCGTCGCCGGCGTTCGGAATGGCGAGCTGGTCCGCCAGCGGCTCGCGCCGGTTCACGAGCTGGCGCACCTCACGGTCGAGGTGCGCTGATGCTCTACCTGCTTCTCAAGGCCGGCATATCGGCCGTCATCATCGTCGCCGTGTCGGAGATCGCCAAGCGCAGCCCCGGTTTCGGCGCGCTGATCGCCTCGCTCCCGCTCGTCTCGGTGCTGGGCATGATCTGGCTCTGGCGCGACACGCACGATCGGGCGCGCATGGCGGCCCATGCCGGCGCGACCTTCTGGTACGTGCTGCCGTCCTTGCCGATGTTCCTACTCATTGCGGCGATGCTCAACCGCGGCGCGCCGTTCTGGCTGGCGCTCGCCTCGGGGTGTCTCCTCACGGTTGCGCTCTACCTCGCGATGACGTGGGTGGGGCCGCGCTTCGGGCTCCAGCTCTAAGCGAGCCCGGACAAGCGAAGCGCGACGCCCGCCGCGGCGCACGCGCCTAAGGTCGGGATCACGCCCGACTTGAACCGGAACATCGCGACCAGGGCCGCGACGGTCAACGCTAGCGCGGCCGGGTCGAGGGTGGACAACACCGGCACGTCCAGCGTCCTGCCGGCGATCGGCAGGGCGCGGACCTGGTGAAACAGGGTGTGGAGCGCGAACCACACCGCCAGATTGAGCACCACGCCGACCACGGCTGCGGTGATGGCGGCGAGCGCGGCCGACAGCGCCTTGTTACCGCGCAGCTTCTCGATGAACGGCGCGCCCAGGAAGATCCAGAGGAAGCAAGGCACGAACGTCACCCAGGTCGTGAGCAAGCCCCCCAAGGTGGCGGCGAGCAGCGGGGGCAAGCCGGTCGCTTGCCGGAACGCGCCCATGAAGCCGACGAACTGCGTCACGATGATCAGCGGCCCCGGCGTCGTCTCCGCCATGCCAAGTCCGTCCAGCATCTCGCCGGGACGAAGCCAGCCGTAGTTTTCGACGGCCTGCTGAGCGACATAGGCGAGCACGGCGTAAGCGCCCCCGAACGTCACCACCGCCATCTTGGAGAAGAACAGCGCGATCTGCGTGAACACATTGCCCGGTCCGACTGACGCGAGCAGCGCCGCAATCGGCGCGAGCCACAGCGCGAGGAGCGCACCGCTGATCCGGAGCGACCATGCGAGGCTGGGGCGGGCGTGGTCGGGGACGTGCTCGCCAAGCGCGGTTTCGGCATCGCGGACGATCTTGCCGCCCGATGCACCGTGGCTGCCCCCGCCCATGAAGGCGGGGTGGCGTGCGCGCCCGCCAAGGAAGCCGGCGATGGCGGCCGCAAGAATGATGATCGGGAAAGGAACGCCAAGGAAGAAGATCGCCACGAACGATGCCGCCGCGATCCCGCGCATGACGTTGTTCTTCAGCGCGCGCGAGCCGATGCGCACGACGGCCTGAAGCACGATTGCGAGCACGGCGGCCTTCAAGCCGAAGAACAGCGCCTCAACAAAGGGGACGTTGCCGAACAGCGCATAGACCCAGCTCAGCGCCATGATCGCGACCAGGCCGGGGAGCACGAACAGCGCGCCAGCGACAAGCCCGCCCTTGGTCTTGTGGAGCAGCCAGCCGATGTAGATGGCGAGCTGCTGCGCCTCGGGGCCGGGCAGCAACATGCAATAGTTGAGCGCGTGAAGGAACCGCTCCTCGCCGATCCATCGCCGCTCCTCGACCAGCACGCGGTGCATCATCGCGATCTGGCCGGCCGGGCCGCCGAAGCTTAAGGCGGCAACCTTGGCCCAGACCCGCAGCGCTTCGCCGAAGGGGATGCCGTGATCCCGCGGGCTCGGGCCTGCGATCGGCGCGGTCGCGGTCGCCTCCATCGTCATTCTCCTCGTCGCCTGGTGAAGTGGGCGTAGAAGCCGTCGAGCGCGCCCGCGCCTCGCGCGAGCCGGTCGGGGTCGTCGGGCGTGGCGGCGCATATCCCCTCGATCAGCGCGCTGACGCCGGCCGTCTCCGGCCGGCCGAACTTGTCGTCGGCGATGTCGAGGTCGTGGATGATCTCCGACAGCGCGACGAGCGCCGGGTCGCCGTCGAGCCCTCGGCGGAACACCAGCGTCTCGAAGGTGCAGCGGTCGCCTTCGTGCGTGAACTCGGCGTCCGCCATGTCGAAGCGCAGCTCGCCGGGCTCGGGGGCGTAACCCTTGCCCTCCACGAACTTGAAGGTCGCGTCCGGGTCGATGAAGCGCCGGATCAACCACGCTGACGCGATGCGGTCGACGTGGATGTGGACGCGCGTGACCCAGGTGCGCCCGCGAAGCTCGGCCTGGGCCAGCTCGGGCGCGCCCGGCCCGGTCACGTCGGGGTGCTGGCCCGCCCGGGCTTCCGCCGGGGCAAGCGCCGCCTCGGCCGTTTGCCGCCCGTGCGCGCCGAAGAAGTCGATCGCGGCGATCTCGTCCAGCCGGCGGCGCAACCGGCGAACCTCGCCGGGGGGAACATACTCGCCTTCCGCCAAGGTCCGCGCCTCGCGCGCCAGCTCCTCGTAATCGGCATCGCGCGCCGCGTCGAAAGTTCCGCGAAGCTCGGGGTCACCGATGCCACCTACCAGCCGCGCCTCTAGGATCAGCGCCTCGCCGCCATTGTCGGCAATCTCGCGGTGCAAATCCTCGAACAGCGCGCGAGTGTCGGCGCGGTTGGGGAGCGCGTGGACCGCGTTCTTGAGCGGCGCGGCCCCGATCGCCTGCAAACGCCGCCACACCTTCACCCGCAAATAGGCGGGCTTGGCGGGAAGCTGCGGGATCAACAGCAACCAAGGGCTGGGTTCGGCGTTCGTCATAACTGTATCATCCGGATTTTGGAGTGTAACGGTTGCATCATCGTTCATGCAACCATAGACATGCTTGGGTTGGCGAACGCGCGAGGAGAGGGCGATGTCACGTCTGACCGGGACCATGCTGGCGCTGCTCGTCTCGGGCGGGATCGCTCCTACCGCGGCGCACGCGCAGCGCGGGGAGACCGTCGCGTTGCGCGAAGCCTATCCGTGCCGGCGCTGATGATAGGAGAGATTGGATGATGAAACCCCTTCTGGCCGGCGTTCTCGCCGCGCTCGCCGCCCCGGCCTGGGCCGCGCCCGACTGGAACAAGGTCGATGCTGCGCTCGGCCGACCGGGCACCGAACAGGCGGGCGGTGTCCATCGCTACGGCTTCCCGCGCTCCGACCTGCACGTCACTCTCGACGGCGTGGCGATCAAGCCAGCACTGGCGCTCGGCTCCTGGGCGGCGTTCCAGCCGATGGGTGACGACACTATTGTGATGGGCGACCTGGTGCTGACGCACGAGGAGGTGAACCCGGTGATAAGCCGCCTCTTGGCCGGCGGCTTCACGATCACCGCGCTCCACAATCACCTGCTGCGCTCCGCGCCCGCCACCATGTACCTGCACATCGCCGGGCATGGCGACCCGGTGAAGCTCGCGACCGCGTTGCGCGCCGCGCTGGCGGAAAGCCGCACCCCGCTCGCCGCGCCGTCCAGGGACTCGCAACCGCCCTCAGCCGGGGCCGGCAGCTCGCCGCCCGTCGATCTCAACACGGCCGCACTTGACGGCGTGATGGGGGCCAAGGGCAAGCCGAATGGCGGCGTCCTCCAATACAGCTTCCCGCGCGCGGAAAGGTTGATGGATGCCGGTATGGTCACGCCGCCCACGATGGGAACCGCGACCGCGATCAACTTCCAGCCGACCGGGGGCGGCAAGGCCGCGATCACCGGCGATTTCGTGCTGGTAGCGAGCGAGGTCGATCCGGTCATGCGCGCGCTGCGCGCCAGCGGGATCGAAGTTACGGCACTGCACAATCACATGCTGAACGACGAGCCGCGCCTGTTCTTCATGCACTTTTGGGCGAACCAGGATGCAGCCAAGCTCGCCCGCGGCCTGCGCGCTGCCCTTGACAAAATGAACCTGCAACGAAGCTGACGATCAGGCGATCGGCTTTTCGGGCCGTCATCGCCGCCCGACCCCGACCACGGCCCGATGGGCAACTGGAACAGCGCTGGCAAGACAGTCGAGCTGTTCGTGACGCCCGAAGGCCAGGTGCTCGGTAGCGAGGAATGAAAATGCGATTGAGGCGTGTCAGCACCTTAAGCTCGGACGCGCCCCTTCACCCGGCCCAGCCGGGTTCGGAAAGGACGAAAACGGTGAAACGTGCAACCATGATCTTGGCGCTGATGGGGGCGGTCGCTCCTCATGCTCCGGCGCTGGCGCAAACCAAACAGTCGGACATGCAAGGTGCCGCGCTTCTCGCGAGCTGCCGCGCCGCGGAGCAGAGGTGTGGAGCATATCTCCAAGGCGTGCTGGACATGATGATCGTCGCGCGAAAGGCCGAGTGCGGCGCGCCGCGCGATGATCGTGCGGCCTTGCGTGCGGCCTATCTGCGCTGGGCGGAACGGGACAGCTATTTTCAGAGTGTCCACATGGTCGCGGGGGCCGAACAGGCCTTGAGTTCGGCTTGGCCGTGTCCGGGGCAAGTGAACCGCTAACAGGCTCCCCTAAAGCTCTCAGCTACTTCGCCTTGATCGTGGCAAGACACTCGGCTCAGCCTGTTCAACAATCGGTCGGGGCTGTTGAAAAAGGCCCGACACTGCCCCGGCCGCCTGTCTCGCAAGGGATCCCATGCGAGACGGGATCGCTACGCGTTGGGGTGTCATTCCGCCCCCAACCGGACCCAGCCACCAGCGGCGCATTTTTCAACAGCCCCGGTCGTTGATGCTCAAGAAGGCGGCAAGCGCCACATCAACTGCTTCGTTCCCGGTGGCCCCTCGCGCACCGACGTAGAAACCGCCGCGCGCGAATATCAGCGTGAATATGGGTATGCGCGTGTTGAGCCGGGATCGATCGTCAGCCGCAAGCCCTGCTAAGGTCGCAGGAACCGGCGTCAATCAACCCGGTTCGTTCATGCTATCTATCTGGCGCATTTGACCCGCCAAGCCGCTCAGACGGCCCTTCAGGCGTTGATCGCCGCTCCCGGGCTGCTGGAGGGCGAACATCGTCTGACGGTGCTTCAGGCGCTGGCGATTGGGCACGACGACCTTCCCGTCGCGAACGACGACACCCGTGATCTCCGCTGGCCGATCCACATAGTGCTTGAGCTTGTGATAGCGCAGCCCTGTCCGGTGGATCATGCGCCGCACATGCCAAACATCTGCTACGGGCACTTTCGCGCCGGAAATTGTCACGTCATCGACATAGACCGTCAGCGTGTAGCCCTTGGCCGTGCAGAACGCCGCGATCTCGGCCCACATATCGTGATAGCTATAATATGCCAGGATCGGGCTGAGGGGACTGCCCGTCGGCAAATGACCCTCGAACGTGCAAAGATCACCAACAAGGCCGGCAACGTCGGCGCGGCATCCCATGATGCTTTGGAAGAACGCGATCACCCGCACACGGGGCGTGTTGGGGAAGAACTTCTTGATGTCGAGGCAGTGAACGACGCGGTTGCCGCGATGGCGCGCGGCATTGCTGACGTAGCATCGCCCCTTCACCGGGCAGAACAGAAAAGATGGCGGCTCGATCCGCGCCAGCATCTTGGCGATACGGCCCTGTACACGCTTGAGCGGCGCGACCGGATCTTCAACCGGACGTGTTCCGCCACTCTTCTTCTCAATCTCAAACTGCCGATACCGATCCGGCCCGGTCGCCATTGCCCGCAGCTCAGCTTCTGCAAGGCCGAGCACGTCAGCGAGGCGGCGCGGACTCGTGAGCTTATAGAGCTGCGACTGATTGAGCGGGATGACCGTCTTATTCGGCATGGGTCCGACCGGACCGCGCCTCAAGGAATTGTAGCAGGCTCACTACCTTACCAGCTACAAACGTCCGTGCCTGGTCGAGCGTGCTCTTCTGATCGAGGTTCTCCGAAAAGAACATGATCGACGAGACAGGCATGTCGAAGACAGTGGCATAGCGCTGGATGATGTCCAGCGTGGGCGTCTTCAGGCCGCGTTCGATTTCCGACAGATACGACGTCGAAACCTCCAACCGCTCAGCCGCCTGCTTTTGCTTGAGGTCGTGATAGACTCGGATCAAGCGAAGAGCTTCACCCAACATTGCATCTCCTTTCAGGAGGCTATTCAGGGTGCGAATTACTGGCGGAAAACCTTGATGATGGAGAGGGCGATGTGGAGCAGTTGCACCACCACTCGCCCCAAGGCCACCACCGTCTTCAAAGTGGACGGACGGATCAGGCGCTTTGCCCAATGCTGCCGTCGCACCGTCTTCGTTCGCGCACGCTTCTCGTTCAGACCAAGCTTTCGCATGGCGTCCTCCTCTGCCAACCCCCACACCATGCAGGGGCGCCGCCGAGGCTTTGGAGGGTGGGGTAGAAGCACGTTAACCCTGAACACCAAGGCGGACACCGGGCCGTCCGGTGGCCGCCCGCGGCGCCGCTCGCTCGCACGCACGGAGCCACAAAGCAGAGAAGGTTTCTTCTCCAGGAGGGGTTTCCCCCTCGGTTGATGGCGACACATCCCCTTTCAAACTGAACGAGAGTGTGATGCCCCAGCGCACTTCGCTAGTCAACGAATAAAATCCGCTCACAGCGAATTTATTGCTCTGCCTAAGCGGCGGCCGACGACGTTCCGCCCTTCCCTGCCATGCGACTGGACGACTCGATGCCAATCTACCGGCGAGCAGGTCATTATGTCTGAAGCTTGCGGGCTGCGTGCCAGTGCCGCAGATAAGCCAAGGGCCGCCCTTTTGAGGCGGCCCCGACCATTTAGTTCCCTCGCGGGAAACGGACACTCCCTAGGGGGAGGCCGCGCGTGCTCCCCATGTAGAAACCCATCCCTTACGATTCAACTAAAATCTGAAAGGACATCAACCGGCCTTACGCGCCGGAACCGGTGGGCGTAGGCGGCACCCCCTGAGGCGGCGACGGGGGCGTCGAGGGCACCGGCAGCCAGGCCAACACAAGGCGCAGCATGTCGTCGAACTCCCCGACCGGCATTCGCATGATGCCGCCTTTGTCAGGGATTAGCCGGCTCACCGCCACGGTCGTCAGCTTGTCGCAGATCGCGAACGCCGCCCGACCGTCAATCGTGGTCTGCAGCGGAAAGGCCCACTTGTTTCCTGGCTGCGCTGCCGTCGAGCACGGAACGACCGTGACCGCGCCATGCAGCGTATTCTTGAACGACACGATGATGACGGGGCGCCGCTTCCAGAACTCCGGGAGCTGGGCGTCTTGCGGAAAGTCACACCAGTAGAGCTGACGGATGCTTGGCGCGGCCGTAACCCTCGGTTCCACCTTCGGGGGTGGATCTTGGATATGCGCGTTCACTCGTCGTCATCCTGTACCAGACGCAGCTTAGGCGCCCCGGCCCGGTTCTGACGGCGCTTCGCCAACTCGGCCTTGTCCTTGATCTCAGCCAGCTTCTCGACCGCGAACGGCGCTACGGCCTTAATCAGCCCATCGAGATGGTAGATGTTGGTGCGGCTGCCAGTTTCGGTCCGCCGCTCCTCGCGACGGATATACCCTGCCCCCTCCAGCGCAGCGATGTGCTTCTGGATCGTGCGCGGATGAACGTCCATCGCCTTCGCCATCGTGGTCTTGGACGGAAAGGGCTTGCCCTCCGCCGTCCACCATTTGCTCGCCAGATACACGATGATATTGAGATCGAGCGGCGACAGCATGAGCTGGCGCTGATTTTCGATGATGACGCTCGGCAATGCAGTCCAGCCCGCATCCATCAGCGGCTTGGTCCACTTCTTCTCATTCGTTCGCAGATCGGCGCTGCTGTCCTTTTGCTTTTTCGCAGCCATATGATTATCCTTTCTGACCGCAAATATGTCCCTCGCGCGAAGGCGATTCAAGTTTGAGGGGGCGGCACTACGGGCGCCCCACAGGGCTCAGGGGCCACCCCCTCCCCAGCCTCTTGGACCGCCCTCCCGGGAGCCGCACGGGGCCTACAAAGCATAGGACATCCCCATATAGGAACCGCTCAGGGTACACTCCTGGCGTATCAACCGAGTAACCATCCAGCGGGAGCCCCCACGGCCTCCCCCTCTGCCCAAATTTTTCTGCGTCGCGTTGCTGCAAGGCAGGTGTGCCACGTGGCACACCCCTATGTCGCGCTACAGGCGCGGCACAGCCTGTTGGCCACCCTGCCCTCCCCCGGAGGCCAGACCGGTGCCGGGGAACACCAAGGGCGGCTGCCCTTTCGTTCCCGAACGACAATCAGGCCCCCCGTGTAATCCGCCAACCGCGGCACCCGACGCCCTACGAAGCGTCGGCCGCGCTAGGCGGCTCGCCCGCGCCAGAGGCCAGATTCTCGCCCTCCCTCCCCATCCCGTTCCTCGCCGGAAAGGCAGAGCCGGTTGCTGTTGCGACCGGCTTTCAGCCTCAAAGGAAAGGAAGACATCATGGGACGGATCACCGACAATCGAGCCGACATCTATCAGGAAATCACCGATCAGATGATCGCGATGATCGAGGCAGGCACCCGGCCTTGGTCGAAATCGTGGAATGGCAGCCCCGCGCCCAATATCCCGCTGCGTTCCACTGGCGTTCCCTATCGGGGCATCAATGTCCTGACCCTGTGGGTTGCGTCGATGACGAAGGGCTATGCCTCCCCGCATTGGCTGACCTTCAAGCAGGCGCTCGCGCTTGGGGGATGCGTCAGGAAGGGCGAGAAGGGCTCTACCGTCGTCTATGCCAACAAGATCGAGGTGGACGCCGACAGGGGCGACCGTGGCGGCGATCAGGGGGGCGAGGACGGCAAGCGTCAGGTGGCGTTCCTCAAGCGTTACACCGTTTTCAATGCCGAGCAGATCGACGGCATTGAGGCGAAATATCCCACCCCCGCGCCGATCATCACCGCGACCAATCCCGACGAGCGGGACGCCGAGCTAGACGCCCTCTTTGTCCGCGTGCCCGTCACCGTCCGGCATCATGGTTCCCAGCCCTATTATCAGCCGAGCAGCGATCATGTCGTCATGCCGGAGTTTGCCGACTTCCACACCAGCGACGACTATTATTCGACCCTAGCGCACGAGCTATGTCACGCCAGCGGCCATGTGGACCGGCTCGCCCGCCCCACCCTCATTTCCACGAAGCGCGAGGACTACGCCCGCGAGGAATTGGTGGCCTTATCTGGACAGTCTGCGCCGCCCGCAACATTGCAGTAAGGTCGGCGATGGACGCCCACGGTAGGCAGTTATCAGGCTGGCCGTAGCGCTGACCCAAGAGCTGGCGGAGGCCAGCCTGATAACTGCCGGGCCATAGGGCGCATCGGTGTGAGGTCAGCTTCCGGGTGGGGGGTCCGGGGGGGAGGGTTTCGTGCCGGTGTCGATCATTACCGTTTGCGAGCGCCGCGACGCCAGGGGGCTCGACGCGCATGTGCCGCTGATCCTGCGGGGAGACGCTCTCTATGATCCCGATCTCGACCGCTTCTTTGTCGACCTGCCGCTAGCGGGGATCCGCTCGCGCCATTCGCTGCGCGCCTACGCCTATGACGTTGCGGTGTGGCTTCGCTTCCTCGATGCCTGCGGCACGACGATATGGGACGCGGCCCGCGACGATGTGACCGCCTATCACCGCGCGCGGCGGCGCGGCGACGCCGCCCAGCGGATCAGCGCGGCAAGCTGGAACCGGGCAGTCGCCAGCCTCGATCGCCTCTACCGCTGGGGTAAGAGCCAAGGGCTGATTGCCGAAGCGCCGTTCAGTCGGCGCGCTATATGGCGACCGGCGCATGGGGGGCGTCGGGGCATGATCGCCGCGCGCAACGACGCCTATGAACGCACTGCCAAGCGATCGGATGTGCGGTTCGTCACGATGGACGACTACCGCATTTTCCGCGACGTCGGTCTGCGCGGCCTCGCCCTTGACGGTACGGAACGCCCCGGCGCTCGCGATCGCAACGGGCTGCGCAACGCGCTGTTCGCCGATCTTCTCGTCACAACCGGCCTGCGTCTCGAAGAGGCGTCGGGCCTGCTCGCCGATGAGCTTGCGGCCATCGATCACGACCACGATCAGGCTCAGCAGCTTTGGCTGCGCCTGCCGCCGCCGCTCACCAAGGGCGACCGCGGACGCAGCGTCCTGGTCCCGCGCCGGCTCCTTCGTCAGATCACCGCCTATGTCGCCGTCGAGCGCGCCGCGGGCGTGACCAAGTTCGCCGCGCGCGACGGTGCGGCCAGGTTCGAGCGACCGATCCACGTCACCCGCGCCGGTCTCGACCGCATGCGCGATGTCTGCACCCCGGAGGAACGATGCCGCCTGATCCTGTGCGACGAGGATGGAACGCCCCGCGAGCCGGTGGCGCTATGGCTGACCGAGGTCGGGCAGCCTGTCCGCCCCAACTCGTGGGAGGTGATCTTCACCCGGGCCTGCAAGCGGTGCGAGGAGAACGGCTTCCCGCTGTCGATCAGCCCGCACCAGCTTCGCCACACCTTCGCAGTCCATATGCTCGCTCTGCTGATCCAGCAGCGACTGCGCGAGGCCGCACTGCCGGTGGGGCCGGTGGAGAGCTATCGGCTGATCCTGGGCGACCCGCTGCAACAGGTGCAACGCCTGCTCGGCCACGCGAGCCTCGCCACCACCTATGTCTATCTCGACCATATCGCGACCCGCGCCGATACGGTGGATGCGGCCGTCGAGGAGCTGCTGGCGCTGTTGCCGGGACCGCAGGGCGCATGAGCGAGCGTCCCCGCAAGGGCCGGCCTGTCGCCTTCGCGCCCATCACGCCGGAGCGACCGCAGCCCGATCCGGTGTTCGGCCTCAAGTTCACCATCGAGGCGCGGCATGGCGGGACGGTCCTGGTCGATATGACCGCGCTCGATCCTCGCCCGCTCGCCATCGCCTTTGCCGGTGCGCTGCGTCGGTCGGCCGCGCTCGGGGGACCGATCGGTGCGGCCAGCGTCATCAAGCAGTATGTCCAGGTCTATCGTCACTTCTTCGCCTGGCTTGCCGACGAAGGACTGAAGGTGGTTGGCGTCAGCGACCTGCGCGCGGTCCATATCGATGGTTTCGCATCCGCGCTCGAACGGCGTGGGATGGGCGCGATCCACCGTCACATGACGGTCAGCAAGATCATCAACACACTGCGCGCGATCGAAGCAGACCGGCCCGATCGGATCGCACCCGAGCTGCATGAGCGGCTGCGCTACACGCTGGCCACTTCGGCGGGCCGCTCGACCCCGCGCGATGCCTACAGCCCCTTCGTCGCCCGCGCGCTGCGCGACGCGGCGCGAGCCGATGTCGAAGCGATGTTCCGCCGTCTCGGCGCCGACGATCGGACCGACGAGGGTGATCCGGCCATCACCGCCGCCCGCGCCGATGTCGAAGCGATCATCGCGCGGCAGGGCTTTATCGTCGCAGACCAGCCCGAGCTGAAGAGCCTTTATTTCATGCGCATGCGCCGCAACCTGCCAACCGCGACGCTCATCGACGACCTGCATGGCCGGCATCATCTGCTCGCGCGCGACCTGCCGGCGCTGCTCGTGCTGCTCACGCTTGAGACGGGCCTTGAGCCCGAGTGCCTGAAGACGCTGACCGTGGACTGTCTCGCCAATGCCCATGCCGGCACGGTGGAGCTGCGCTATCTGAAGCGCCGGGCTCGCGGCGCCGAGCACAAGAGCATGCGCATCCGCGACGGCGGTGGCGGCACGCCGGGCGGGCTGATCCGCCGCCTGATCGACGCCACGGCGGCTGCCCGCGAGCACCTGCCCGGCGATTGCCTGTGGGCCTATCACAACGTCGGCGGCCTTCGCGCCGGCATAGTCGACCTCAAGTATCCGCTCCCCGCCTGGGCTCGCCGCTGTGGCATTGTCGACGATAACGGCAAGCCGCTGCATCTGCTGCTTTCCCGGCTGCGCAAGACCCACAAGGCGCTGTGGTACACCAAGACCGAGGGGCACATGGCCCGCTTCGCGGTCGGTCACACGCGCGAGGTCGCGGCGCGCCATTATGCCGACCTGCCGTCGCTCCGGCCCCTGCACGAGGCGGCCGTCGCCGATGCCTTTCGCGAGGCGGTCGCCGCCGCGATGCCGACCGTCCTCGCGCCCACGGCCGAGCAGGCGCTGCGCGAAGCGCCCGAGCAGGCGGCGCCGTTGATGTCGGCCGATACGGTGGGGCCGTTGCTCGACGGCGAACAGGATGTCTGGCTCGCCGCCTGCTCGGGCTTCCATAGCAGCCCCTTCTCCGAGGCCGGCTCACCCTGCGCGCAGCCCTTCTGGGGCTGCCTCGATTGCCCCAACGCCGTCATCACCGCGCGCAAGCTTCCCGCGATCCTCGCCTTCCTCGCGTTCGTCGAAGAGCAGCGACCGAGCCTCCCGGCGAGCGACTGGGCGGCCAAGTTCGGCCGCGTCCATTCCCGCATCACGACCCAGGTCCTGCCGGTCTTCTCCGATGCCGTTATCGCCGATGCGCGCCGGCAGATGGAGAGCGAGCGGCTCTATCTGCCGCCGGAAGCACGCGCATGATCACGCCCGCCCATGCCCGCGCACCCGCGTTCGACGATCGGCCCGTGCTGGCCACTGCGCCGCTCAAGGCGGGCCACGCCCGCGAAGAGCTGTCGCGGGTCGGCGACTCAAGCTGGGATCTCGGTCCCGCCGTGTTCCGCGAGAACGCGCGGCGCTGCCATGTCACCGTGCATTTCGACGTGCTCGAACATGCCGATGTGCAGGCGGCGATGCGTGCCTATCTCTACGCCCGCCTCAACGTCGATCTTCCCGGCTACCGCCCGAAGCTGCCGCCGGCGAGCATCCGCCAGGCATTCAACCGCGCACGCCGGTTCTTCGCCTTCGCGCGCCTGACGCTTGGAGGGCTCGACCTTGGCCGCATCGATCAGGCGCTGGCCGATGCCTATGCCAGGCATCTTCGCCACGATTCTGCCCGGCGACCCGTCATAGTCGGCCACCTCCTCGAAGTGGTCTCCGATCTCTATCACTATCGTGACCGCCTCGCTGGCGGAGGCCTCGCGTTTGAGCCCTGGGCCGGACAGGCACCCGCCCGCGTCGCAGGCTATCGGCACGTCGTTGAGAACCGTACCCCGCGGTTTCCGGAAGATGTCATCGCCGCACTGCTCGCCTGGTCATTGCGCTACGTCACCGTCTTCGCGCACGATATTCTATCGGCTCGGGCCGCGCTGGATCGGCTCGAGGCGCGCCGCGCCCGGCTGCTTGCCGCCGAGCGCGGACTGCCTGGCGCAGAGCGCCGCCTGCGGCAGCGCGCGCGCCTCGAGCGCCATATCGCGCGTCGAGCCCGGCAAGGCCGCGGCGTGCCGATCTGGACGACCGCGCATAACGGCGTCACGCGCACCGATCCCCGCACCGGAGAAGCGACGCCGCCGATCAACGTCCATCTTCTCCATCTTCATGCCGGTGTCGATGCTGAGGCGGAACCGGCCATGCATTTCGGACTCGCCAAGGGCGTCTCCGCCCTGATCGAAGCCGCTGCCGCCGACCTGGGCGTCGAAGTGGGCGGCATGGACACGCCGATCTCGATTGATCCCGATAGCGGTCGGCCATGGCGCGCACGCTTCGATGCGAAGACGCTCGCACAAGAGGAACGGATGCTTCAGGCGGCCGCCTATATAGTGTGCGCTTACCTCACCGGCATGCGCGACTGCGAGGTGCAGGCGATGCGGCGGGGGTGCCTCTCGATCGCGCGCAGCGAGGATGGCCTGGTCGAGCGGCATCGCATTCGATCGACCATCTACAAGCGTCGGTCGACCATGGGCGAGGCGGCGAGCTGGGTGACGATCGAGCCGGTCGCAGACGCGATAGCGGTGCTTGAACGCCTGTCGGCAAGACCGACGCGCGCCAGCGGCAGCGATACGCTCTGGCCGGTGCTACGCCCCGGCGCCGCCACCAAGACGCATCTGTCGAGCGAGGTGGTCCGCCAACTCAACGCCTTCCGCGACCACCTCAACGCTGCCTTCGGCAGCCCTGATGTGCCGGTCATCCCGTCCGGACCCGGTGGCAAGCCGTGGCGCATAACGACGCGGCAGTTCCGCCGCACCATCGCATGGCACATCGCCAACCGTCCGTTCGGCACCATCGCCGGCATGATCCAGTATAAGCACGCCTCGGTCGCCGCTTTCGAGGGCTATGCCGGAACCAGCGCATCGGGGTTTCGCGCCGAGGTCGAGGCGCAGCGCCGGCTCGGTCAGCAGGGCGACCTGCTGGACTATTTCGACCGGCGGCAGGGCGGTGCCTCACTCGCGGGGCCGGCGGGACCACGCATCGCGCGGACGCTCGACGATGCGGCCGTGCAGCTCGGGCCCTTGCCCGCCATGATCGCCGACCGCTCCCGGCTACGTGTCATGCTCGCCAGCGTCGCGCGAACCCTCCATGTCGGCCTCCTCGCGGATTGCTTCTTCGATCCCGCCACCGCGCTCTGCCTCAAGCGCGTGACCACCCCCGATCCCAAGCAGCCGCTCACGGCGCTGTGCGAGCCGACCCGCTGTCCCAACGCCTGCATCACCGCCCGTCACAGGCCAGCTTGGGAACGCGCGGCCGATGATGCCAGGGCATTGCTGCGCGAACGACGTCTGTCGGATCTTCAACGCCATGCACTCGCCACCGAGATCAACCGGCTCACTACCGTGATCGACGCCATCGGCCCCGCGCCGCCGGAGGCCAACCCCGGCTGACGGCGGAAGCTCTGCGCCGGTCGGCGCGCTGGCGCAACGGCGTTGCCGTCCTCCGCTTCGCTGCGGCCCTACGGGTGCGCAACCGCGCTTGTGCCCGGCGCTAGTCGAGCTCCGCCGCCGGGGATGGCCCCCGACGGGCAAGCGGAGTTCAGATCATGCCAACTCAGGTACGAGCCGACGTCTATACTCGGGTCACCGAGGCGATCCTTGCAGCGATCGAAGCCGGTACGGGCAACTGGCGCATGCCATGGCATCACAGCGGCGCCGATGTCACCCGGCCGACCAACATCGCCAGCGGCAAGCCCTATCGCGGCATCAACACGGTGTCGCTCTGGGCGGCGGCCTATGGCGGCGGCTATGCGAGCGGGGTCTGGGGCACTTATCGTCAGTGGCAGGACCGCGGCGCCCAGGTCCGCAAGGGCGAGCAGGCCAGCCTCGGCGTCCTCTGGAAGGAGATCAGCCGGCGCGACGACGAGCAGGATGACGAAGATGGCGGCAAGGGACGGCGGCTCTTCGCCCGGGCGTTCAGCCTGTTCAACGCCGATCAGGTCGACGGCTACGCGCCCGAGCCCGGGCCGGTCCTGCCCGAGAGCGAGCGCCTTGCGGCCGCCGAGGCCTTCATCGCCGCGCTCGGTATCGACACGGTCTACGGGTCGAGCAGCGCCTATTACCATCTCGGCGAAGACCGCATCTACATGCCGCACTTCGCAACCTTCCGTAGCGCGCATGGATTCTACGGCACCCATATCCACGAGTGTGCCCATGCCAGCGGCGCGGCGCATCGGCTCGACCGGGATTTCAGCGCCAGGTGGACCAAGGACGCGCTCGCGATGGAGGAAGCGACCGCCGAGCTGACCGCCTCGTTCCTGCTTGCCGACCTCGGCATCGCGCACGATCCGCGTCCCGATCATGCCGCCTATATCGCCTCCTGGCTTCAGGTGCTGAAGAACGACAGCCGCGCGATCTTCACTGCGGCCAGCAAGGCGCAGGCGGCGGCCGATTGGATGCACGCCCAGCAGCCGTGACGCTCACGCGGCCCGCACCTCGGCGCCGAGCGCATCAAGCAGCGGACAGCCCGGATCCTGACCGGCATCGCAGGCTCGCACCGAGTCTGCCAGAACCCGTTCCATCCGCCTGAGGTCCGCGATCCGCGCGCGCACATCCTGCAGATGCGACGCCGCGAGCTCGCGGACTTCGGTGCAGGAGGCCTGGCCGCCGGCCGCGAGTCCGAGCAAGGCGCGCACCTCGTCAAGGGTGAAGCCCAGCTCCCTCGCACGGCGCACGAAGCCCAGGCGAGCCACGTCCTCCCGACCGTAGCTGCGGTAACGGCCCCGCCGCGGCGGAACGGGCAGCAGCCCGATCCGCTCGTAATAGCGGATCGTCTCGATGTTGCAGCTGGTACGGCGCGAGAGTTCGCCGATCTGGATCGCGGCGGTTGCGGCCATCTTCAAAATACCTCTTGAGTCTGTAGTCGCTACAGATGGTAGGATAGCTGCATGCCCGCCACAAGGAGTCGCCCGTGACCCAGACACCAAGCCCGCCCAAGGGGATAAGTACCGCCGCGCTTACCCTGGCGGGGATCGCCGCCGCGTTCGGCGTCGCTGCCTGCTGCGCACTGCCGATCCTCTTGGCATCCGCCGGCATCGGCGCGGCCTGGCTCAGCGGCGTGGCCGTCGTCTCCGCGCCCTATCGCACGCCGCTCCTCGTGATCGGCGCATTATGCCTCGTCGCCGGCGCCGCGCTGCTATTGCGCCAGCAACTCGCCGCCATGCGCTGCGGCCCGGACGGCGTGTGCACGCCGCGCTGGACGCGCATCCTCACTCTCGCCGGCCTATTGGTCGGCGCGGCACTGCTCTGGGCGGGTTATAGCTATGTCTGACGTCGTTCCGGAGCTGCACTCGACCCTGACCTGTCCGCACTGCGGACATCAGGCGACCGAGACGATGCCGACCAACGCATGCCAGTTTTTCTATGACTGCCGGGGCTGCGGCGCGGTCCTCAAGCCCAAGCAGGGCGATTGCTGCGTCTTTTGTTCCTATGGCGACGTTCCGTGTCCGCCGATCCAGATCGAGGGCAAGGGCGCGTCCTGCTGCGGCTGAAGACAAGCCGTGACGCTTGCCACCCCCGCTGACGCTGCCCCTGAACCGACGGTTGCATTCCCCGACGGCACCGTCGTCCCGGACTGGACTGCGGTCACCGCGCCAAGCGCCCATTCGGCCCTGACAGCGCTGTTCGCGGCATTTATCGGCCGCAGGTGGCATGGCATCGACAGCACCGAGGACGAGGTGCGGCGTGCCATCCTCCGGGCCTATGTCACCCAGGGCCACGCGCCGGCGCCGGTGGAGATCGCTGCCGCGGTTGCGCTCCCGCCCGGCGACGTGGCCGCAGCGCTCCACCGGCTCGCCGGACGCGATCTCGTGGTCCTCGACGGCGACGGCCGAGTGAGCGGCGCCTATCCTTTCACCGATGCTCCCAGTGAGCATCAGGTGGAGGCCGCGGGTATCACGATGGGAGCCATGTGCGCCCTCGACGCGCTGGGGATCTGCACGATCGCACCGCACGCCAGCCTCATCCGCTCGTCATGCCGCCAATGCCGGCGCTCGCTTGCGATCCATGTCCACGACCGGGGCTGCACCTTGGGCGACGTCGTGCCCGAGGGGATTCTCGTCTGGTCCGGTCATCGCTACACCGGCGGCTGTGCAGCGTCTTCGCTCTGCACTCAGCAGGCTTTCTTCTGCCATGCCGATCATCTTGAAGCCTGGCGTATGGACGGTTCCGTGACCGCCCGCGACGGCATTCGCCTGACCCTGCGCGAGGCCCTCCAGGTCGGCCGCGCGATCTTTGCACCGATGCTCGGAGGGATATTGCCATGGCCCATTACGACCTGATCGTCATCGGCAGCGGAACAGCCGCCCAGGTCGCGATCGGCCAGGTCCGCGCCGCCGGATGGTCCGTCGCCGTCATCGACCACCGCCCGTTCGGCGGCACCTGTGCGCTACGGGGCTGCGATCCCAAGAAGATGCTGGTCAGCGGCGAAGAGGCGATCGATGCCGCCGCTCGCATGGCCGGACATGGTGTCGGCGGCGACCTGGCGATCGATTGGCCGAGCCTGATGGCGTTCAAGCGCAGCTTTACCGATCCGGTCCCCGCCAAGCAGGAACGCCGCTACGCCAAGCTGGGCGTCGACGCCTTCCACGGGCTAGCGCGCTTCGCAAGCCCGGACGCGGTCGCGGTCGACGGTCGGACGTTGCAGGCCCAGCATATCCTGATCGCAACCGGCGCGGGGCCGATCCCGCTCGGCATTCCAGGCGAGGAGCTGGTCAGCACGAGCGACGCTTTCCTCGAGCTGGAGACGCTGCCGCGCCGGATCGTGCTGATCGGCGGCGGCTATGTCGCCGCGGAGTTCTCGCATCTGGCCGCACGTGCCGGCGCCGAAGTCACGATCCTGCAGCGCGCTAGCCGGCTGCTGCCGCATTTCGATCCCGACCTGGTGGGCTGGCTCACACCGCGGTTCACGGCGCTCGGCATTCGCATCGAGACCGGCACCGCGGTCACACGGGTCGAGCGGAACGGGGACGGCCTGCAGGTGCGTGCCTCTCGCCAGGGAGCGCCGGACCTGGAGGTCGCCTGCGATCTCGTCATTCATGCTGCCGGGCGTCGTCCCGATCTCGGCAGCCTCGACCTGTCCACCGGGCAGGTCGCGGTGCAAGACGGACGACTGCAGCTCGATGCGCATCTGCGCAGCATTTCCAACCCGCGGGTCTATGCCGCCGGTGACGCCGCCGGCGTCGGGCCGCCCCTGACCCCGGTGTCGAGCCACGACGCGAAGATCGTCGCCGCGAACCTCCTGCAAGGTCCATCGCGCGAGCCCGACTATCGCGGTGTTCCGAGCGTCGCCTTCACCGTGCCGCCGATCGCCGCCGTCGGGCTTTCGGAAGAGGCGGCGCGCCGCAGCGGCCTCAAGTTCCGGGTTAACGCGGCCTCGACGCCGGACTGGTTCACCGCCCGCCGGCTCGCCGAGCCGGTCTATGGCCACAAAGTTCTGATCGACGAGCGGACGGACCTCGTCCTCGGCGCGCATCTCGTCGGGCCGAACGCCGACGAGGTGATCAACCTTTTCGGCCTGGCCATCCGCCACGGCCTCACCGCGGCCGATCTACGCTCCACCATGTTTGCCTATCCGACCGGCGCCTCGGATATCGGCTACATGCTCTAGGCGACGCCGCGCACGATCCGTCACCAGTGCTCGCCCGCGGGCGGGCGGCAGCCTGTCGCGAAAGACGATAGCGGGCTGTCGCCCGCCTGATCTGCGGACGCCGCTGACGCGGCGGCGCTACTTTTTGGGCCTCCCTTCCGACGCGGAGGTGGTCGGCGCTCCCTGCTAGGCCCGCCACGGCGGGCTGCAAGCCCCGGCTTCGCCGGGCTGCTCCATTTCATTTCGCCCCTGCGGGTGCAGCCCGCCGCTCGAACGGGCCTCTTCGGTCGCTCTCGCCGCCCACCCCCGCCTCGGGGGAGGCCGATGCGGTTTTTGGGCAGTGCTGGAGGCAGCCGATGGTTTTCTTCCTCGAACCCCGGATTGGGGCTGGACTGTCAGGATATGTGGCCGAGATGGCCAGCGCCTTTGCCTGCGCGTCGCTGTCGATCCGGCCGACGGTACGCCATGCCGACTATGTCGGCTCATGGCTCCAGGTGCTGCGCCACGACGACAAGGCGATCTTCCGGGCTGCGAGTGCGGCGAGCAAGGCGGCGGACTATCTGCTCGGCTTTGCGGGGCATGACGGGCAGTCATCATGACGCGGGATCGGCAATTCCAGGCGCGGTGGCGCGCCTGGAACGCGCTGCCGCCGGGTGACCGCGCGATCTTCGCCAGCGTGCGCATCGACGGGCTGGATTATGACGAAGCAGCACGTCGCCATGGCTGCACCGCGCAGGACGTCGAACAGGTCATCGTGCGCGTCCTCGTCGCTGTCATGAACGCGGATGATGACGCCCCACCATGATGCGAGCGCCGGCATCCCATGAGCACGAAGGATGTACGCATCCGTAACGGTTCGCTAGGATAACCGTCATGCGCGACGACGTTGCTCATCTGCCGGACAAGAAGCGCCGCGATCTCGATCGGATCGTGGAAGTGCTGTTTGCCGAGTTCGAGCAGGCGACATCGCTCTCAACGCAGAAATGGCGCCGGCAGGGCCGCATCCTCAAGGTCATCCTCTACGGTTCCTATGCGCGCGGTGATTGGGTCGATGACCCCATCGGCGGCTACCAGGCCGACTATGACATCCTTGTCGTTGTCAGCGACGAGCGGCTGACCGAACCGGGCGAGTTCTGGGCCAAGGCCGACGACCAGTTCGTCTGCGAGGTGACGATCTCCAAGCGCATCAGCGCGCCGGTCAGCTTCATCGTCCACAGCCTTGCTGACGTGAACAATCAGCTGACGCAGGGGCGCCCGTTCTTCATCGATGCCATCGACCAGGGCATCGCCCTGTATGAGGTCGAGGACTTTCCGTTCGTCACCCCTCGGCCGCTGGAGCCCAAGGCTGCGCGAGCGGAAGCGCAGAAGCATTTCGACAAATGGTTTCCGGGGGCTTTGCGCCGCTTCGATATGGCACGAGGTGCCATCGAAAAGGGCTATACGAATGAGGCGGCGTTCGACCTGCACCAGACCACGGAACAGTTGTATCACTGCTTTCTGCTCACGCTGACGCTGTACAGTCCGAAGTCGCACAAGCTGAATTTCCTGCGCAGCCAGGCCGAGCCGCTCGTGCATGAGCTTATCGCCGTCTGGCCGCGTGACACCAAGTTCGCCCAGCGCTGTTTCGAGCTGCTTCGCCAGGCCTATGTCAACGCGCGCTACTCGCCGCATTACAAGGTGACGCCGGCCGAGCTTGAATGGCTCGCTGAACGCGTCGAGCTGCTCCAGCAGATCGTCAAAGAGGCTTGCGAAAAGCGGCTCGCGCAAGCCTGACGTCCGTCAGCCTGCGCCCGCATCATCGGCAAAGGCGCGTCGCCCACGCCGTGTCCAGATCAGCCGGTAACGATCACCTTCCTCGCCGCGCAGCCTGCTCGCCACGTCGATGAGCGCACCGTAGATCAGCGCGCGGTCATCGTCGGTCAGTTCAATGAGACCGGCTTTGGCCACAAGGCCGCCAAGCTCGATCAGCTGGCGGGTGCGTTCGCGGCGCTTCATTTGCCACTCGCGTACGTCATGCCGCGCCCTGTTCAGTTGGAGCCGGGCGCGTAGAATCGCTGTCCGTCGAAGGACAGCTTTTGCCATGCCGAGCGCTTGGGCGTGTGCCGGATTTCGCGCGAAAGAACGCCGCGCCGCGTGCCCGCTGCGCCTCCTTTGCGCGCTCGTCTGTAGCCTCCACCGCCAGCAGCAGCGCGCCGGCCAGTTGCTCGATCGGCAGTGCGTCGGCACCGGTCGCGATGACCAACTCGCCCAGCTGTTCGCGCTTGCGGGACTTTAGCTGTCTGGCCTTGTCATCGAGCGCCTTGAGTTCGGCGTCATAGTCACGAGGTTTGCGCATGGCATCATCCTTCCGTTGTGAGGTAAGGATGATCCAGTTATCGGGGCGCTCAATCAGCTGCAATGCGCCGGGATGACTTGGGACAGTCGCGTCCCGAGAAAGATGAAATCTTCGAAGGGCGCGCTTATACGTCGTGCCGACGTCGCTTGTTTGGTGTAAATGGTTGGCCGCCATGGCGATCTACCATTTCTCCGCTAAGATTATCTCGCGGGCCAACGGCTCGTCAGCGCTGGCGGCGGCTGCCTATCGCTCGGCCTCGCGGCTGCATGATCAGCGGCTCGATCGTCACCACGACTTCTCTAACAAGGCCGGCGTCGTTCATTCCGAAGTGCTGCTGCCCGATGGTGCACCCGAGGCGTGGCGCGACCGGGAGGCGCTTTGGAATGCGGTCGAGGCGGTGGAGGTGCGGAAGGACGCGCAGCTTGCCCGCGAAGTCGAGTTCGCCATTCCGCGTGAGCTCGACCGGGCGGAGGGCATTCGGCTGGCACGTGACTTCGTTAGCCACGAGTTCGTCGCGCGCGGCATGGTCGCCGATCTCAACGTGCACTGGGACATCGACGCCGATGGTGTGCCCGAGCCCCATGCCCATGTCATGCTCGCCCTTCGCGAGGTGAACGCGGAGGGCTTTGGCAAGAAGAACCGCGACTGGAACCGCACCGATCTGCTCGAAACCTGGCGCGAGCGCTGGGCGGGGCATGTGAATACCCGGCTGGCCGAACTCGATATCGATGCGACCGTCGATCACCGCAGTCTGGAAGCGCAAGGCATCGACCTCGAACCCCAGCACAAGATCGGCCCCGCCGCATCGCGCATGGCGGAGCAGGGGCCCAGCAGCGAGCGGCTTGTCGAGCACCACGCCATCGCCCGTTCCAATGGTGAGAAGATTCTCGCCAACCCGGCGATCGCGCTGGATGCGATCACGCGTACCCAGGCGACCTTCACCACCCGTGACCTGGCGATGTTCGTCCATCGCCACAGCGAGGGGAAAGAGCAGTTCGACCAGGTGATGGCGGCGGTCCGCGCATCCCCCGAATTGGTGAGGCTCGGCAAGGACGGGCGCGGTCAGGAGCGCTTTACCAGTCGAGATATGATCGACACCGAGGCACGGCTGCAGCGCGCCACGATCAAGCTCGAGGCTAGCCTTCGTCACGGCCTGAGCGACCAGCACCGCAAGCTGGCGCTCGTGCGTGCCGAGATGTGCAGGCTCACCCTGTCGCCCGAACAGCGTAGCGCCTTTGACCATGTCACCAGCGGCAAGGGGCTGGGGGTCGTCGTCGGCTATGCCGGGACCGGCAAGTCGGCGATGCTGGGTGTCGCGCGCGAAGCGTGGGAGGGCGCGGGATATCAGGTCCAGGGGCTCGCGCTGTCGGGCATTGCCGCCGAGAACCTCGAAGGCGGCTCGGGTATCGCATCACGCACCATTGCCAGCCTCGAGCACCAATGGGGGCAGGGACGCGAACTCCTGACCGACAAGTCGATCCTCGTCGTCGACGAGGCTGGCATGATCGGCACGCGCCAGCTCCAGCGGGTAATCGCCGAAGCCGAGAAGCGCGGCGCCAAGGTCGTGCTGGTCGGCGACCCCGAACAGCTTCAGGCGATCGAAGCCGGCGCGGCGTTCCGCAGTGTCGCCGAGCGTCATGGCAGTATCGAGATCACTGACATTCGCCGCCAGCGCGAAGACTGGCAACGCATGGCGACGCGCCAACTCGCCACCGAGCGTACCGGCGAAGCGCTTGGCGTGTACCAGCAGCATGGCGCGATCCATGTCGCCGAGACCCGCGGGGCGGCACGTGTCGATCTGATCGACCGCTGGGATCGGCAACGCCAAGCCGAACCTGATGCCAGCCGGATCATCCTCACCCACACCAACGACGAGGTGGCGCGGCTCAACCAGGCAGCGCGCGGCCGATTGCGTGCGCGGGATGAACTTGGCGACGATGTCGCCCTGCAAGTCGAGAAGGGCGAGCGTCACTTCGCTACCGGCGATCGGGTGATGTTCGGGCGCAATGAGCGCAGTCTCCGCGTCAAGAATGGCTCGTTGGGGCGGATCGAGAGCGTCACCGCAACCCGCATGGCGGTGATGCTCGACAACGGCACGGCCGTCGCATTCGACCTCAAGGACTATGCCGCTGTCGATCACGGCTATGCTGCCACTATCCACAAGTCGCAGGGCGTGACTGTCGACCGGGTGCACGTGCTGGCGACGCCGGGGCTCGACCGGCATGCCGCCTATGTCGCGCTGTCGCGGCACCGCGACGGTGTCGATCTTCACTATGGCCGGGACGACTTTGCAGGCCATGGCCAGCTTGCCGCCACGCTGTCGCGCGAGCGGGCCAAGGACATGGCGTCCGATTACCCGGTTGCGGACAAATCGGCCGAGGTTGCTACGGCAAAGCCGCGCGACAGGTTTGCCGGTCTCAGGCTTACGCGGACAACAAGCCGCGAAATCGAGCGATCACCGCTTGATCAGGCGGTCGAAAAGGTTGGCCGAGCGGTTGCCGACATCATGCGAAGCCGTCGCCAGGGCTTCGAGCCGCTCCCCCACCAGCAGGCCGCCCTCGATACGGCGGTCTCGACGCTGAAGGCGGTTCGCCCAGACGGTGTTCGCGACATTCGCGCTGTTTTCAACGCCGACCATGGGCTCATCGAGGAGGCCGCCAAGGGCAGGACGACGCAGGTTGTCCGCGCGATGATGCTGGAGGCTGAGATGCGCGATCAGCGCGCTGCTCGCGCATTGGCGCTGGACGAAAGGATGCGCAGCGATCGCGCACTTCGCGCGGACAAGTTCGTCGAGGATTGGACTAGGCACGCAAAGCGCGCCGCGGCATTCGATGGCAACGGCGAGCGTTGGCGCGGCGATGAGGTTCGCGAGGCGATGACCGGCATGGCCAAGAGCTTGGAACGCGACCCCCAGCTCGAGTCGCTGCTACGAAACCGCGTCAAGGAACTTGGAATCCGCCCCTCCGGTGGGGCCTCGTTGTCCCATGATCTCCAGAACTGGCTCGGCCTCTCGCGGGGCCGCGGCCTGGGGCGGTAGGCTGCGGTCATGACCCAGCCCACTGACGTATCCACCGGCGAGACCACGCTCGCCTTCGAAGATCTCCGCGCCGAGATCAGCCTGCTCCGCCGAGCCGTGGAAGGCTTCACCGCTGCCCGCGAACGAATGCCGGACTATACGCCGACGCTTGGATCGATGATGGCGCAGCTCAAAACGACGCAGGAGGCGTTGCATCGGATCGAGCGCAGTCCGGCCATCGCGTTGACGCCCGTCGAACTTACCAAAGAGATCGTGCAGGCTGCCGCAAACGCCAGGGCGGAAGATACCCGCAAGCTCGACGAGGCACGCGACACCATCGCCCGATCGATCGGGCGGATCGAAGGCATCGTGGAACGCGGCCAATCGGTGGAAGGCCAGTCTCGCCTGCTCCGCCGGAGCTGCGCAGCAACCGCGTTGGCGACGATATTGCTCTGGTCGATACTGTCCGGCGCGATTGCCCGGTCGCTTCCTGCTAGCTGGCATGTGCCTGAGTGGATGGCAGCCAGGATCGTCGGATCGGAACACGTCAAATCTGGCGAAGACGGCAAAATGGTGACCAGCCCTGAAACGCAGCTGAAAAGCCCGTAACAGGCCAAATCCCGAAGTTCGCCGGATTGACGGGGATCCTGATGGCCGGCGCTCCATCAGGCAATTCGATGAAAAACCTGGTGGAAAGCGGAATGACCGCTTTTGGGCGCCCTTACCGCGCAAGCGGACGTTCGTTCACCGAGCAAGTGGCGGCCGCTTCACGCCCTCATCGCGGTCATTCCAGGCCCGCTCAAGCGATCCTGAAAGCCGCCGTTGGTTCACACCGGGATGGGCGACCGAGATTGTTCGATGGATCGCTCCATAATTCTATTCAAAACGAAGACGAGTCTGAGATATTACGGAATAACGCGGCTGTTGCGACGGCCGCTCTACAGGCGGGGGTGGTGCACGACTGCGGCTCACCCTGCAGGAGCCCGATCGGCGGCGGGTATTGCCGACATGGCTTCATGGTATTGGCCGGCAGTAACCGGGGAGGTCAGTTGCCCGACGGCGGCTCGGTCCCGGATTCCCGCAAGATGGTGAGGTGTGGCGCTTCGGCATCGAGCTTCCTGCGGGCCTCGAACAGATCGACGCGCTTCTGCATGTCGAGCCACAGATCGGCCGACGTGCCGAGCACATGGGCGAGACGCACCGCCATGTCGGCGGTAATCGCGCGATGACCGTTGATGATCTGGTTCACGGTGAAACGCGATACGTCGAGCGCGTCGGCAAGCGACTCCTGTGTGATCTTCGCGCCGGCCTTGCGCAGCACCCGGTCGCGCAGGAACACACCCGGCAGCTGCGGGGGAAAATCTCGTGTATCAGCCATCAGCCTCATGCCACAGTTTCAGTTCGACCGGACCGAACGGTGGCGTCCAGCCGAACATCAGCCACCATCCATTCTCGACCGGCACCCGCCAGCGGCCCGGGCCATGCGCCATGACCTCGCCGTCGAACAGCAACGTCACGTCCGACCAGATGTGGCAGTCCATGAGGAAATCGGCGAGCGCCGCCACTTCCTCGGCGAAATCCTTGGGCAGGCCGACGACGCAGCCATGCCGCTGGGCCTGTTCGACCCGAAGGTCCGAAATACGCGAAACCATGTGAATTCACTCCAACCCTGAACGATGCGGGCCGCGCGAAATGCGCGGCGACGGCATCGCCCTCGGGCGGCGGACAACCGGTCCAGAGCGCGAAGCTCAGGACCATCGCACGGGTCGAGGACTGCACGCCCGAGGGCGGCGGGAAATGGAAGATCAGCCTGACACGCGCATGTTCGCGAACATGCGCTACGACCTTCTGCGCAAGGCTGGCGAGATGTGCGTCGACATCGGCGAAGCCGTCGTCATTGCGAAAGGGATTGCTCTGGAGACGGGCGACGAAGGCATCGATGAACGCATCGCGCTTCTTTGCCGACATGTAGTTCTGCACCGCGTACACGCGATGCTGGCCGTCGATGATCGGCTGATCGAGCAGGCGATTGAGATTGGAAGGAAGAAACAGCCCGTTATCGATGTCGATGACTGCATCGCCCTCGGGGCAGACGTGCGGACGGATATGCGTTGCTGTCGCAAAGCTGCCAATGGCATTCCAGAACTTGGTCGAACTGCCACGCGCTTCGTCGAGATGATCGATTAGAAGGTGCGTCAGCTCCTTCGCTGCAATGAGTCGGGACCAATCACGATCAGGCGCCAGCCATTCAGCGAGAGCCGGCCAGGCGATCTTGCCCTCTCGCCGCGACCGAAACTGGGGTTCGCTTGCAGGCAGCCGCCCCAGATAGCGCCAGGCCGCTACCAGCGCGGTACTGGTCGAGGCGAACGCCTCGCTGAAGGTCTGCTCAGGTAGAAGCGGCGGCTGCATGATCTACAAATGGAAACAGAGACATTACATTTCAAGGGATGCATTGGAAGTATTTTCCGGCCGCTATTCCAGCAGCTCGCGTGTCAGAATGTCCTCGGTCGGCAAGGCTGAGCGTGCGAGGCAGGCCGACAGGCACACGATGAGGAGATTCCACGCATCGACCCAGTCGCGATGGTCGAGCTTGCCGCCGCTGCCATGTGCCGCGCGCGAACGTCGCCCATAACTGCGCTTCGCTTCCTCATAGGTCTTGAGGCGGTCGGATCGCACCGGCGCGCAAAGCTGGCTCACCAGCAGACCGAGGCGGAACGACACTTCGGTCGAGACATTGGGGAACAGCGCTTCGATCCCTTGCCAGATATGCAGCAGCGAAGACGACAGGTCGGGAATTGCCGGCGCCGTTTGCATGGCAAGCCGCGCGGCCTTGAGCTGCTGATGCGCGGCTTCCAGCGCCGTCCAGCGCTCCGCGGCTTCGACCGCGTCGGTGAATGCCCTCGCCGATATGGTCCGCTCCGCACCCGCGGTGATCGACTGGAAGGTCGGCTCGTGCAGCCAGCCTTCGATCTTGCCGTCCGTCGACACGAACCCGCTCTGCAACTCGAGCGGCAGCTTGGCGCGCATCGTCGCGGAATCGCGATAGTTGAGCCCGCTATAGTCGCGCAATGTATGCGTCATGCCGACCGGCATGATGAACGGTGACACCCATTGCAGGTACAACATCACCTGCAGGATGCGGACGCGCTCCTGCGCGTGCGGAAAGTCGGCTGCGTCCCTGATCTCGATCTCGAGATGGCAAGCGTTCAGGAAGACGTCGAGCAGATGCCAGGAAAATTGCAGCCGGTGCGAGGCGCCGAGCGTCGCGAAATCGAAGGTGGTCGTCTCCCACTGGCGGCGGCGCAGCGCCGCCTGCGGCGTTTCGACGATCAGCGGCAGGTCACCGGGCGCGAGCGCCAGGCAAGGGAAGAAATAGCTTGGCATCACCCGTCATTGCCGGCGGGGCTGCCGGCCAGCGAGACGCCGGCCGCGCGCTCGTCCAGCTCCGCTGCGGTCGGCACGCGGCCGAGTTCGACGCATTTGCGCAGCAGGGTGAGCAGCACCTCGCCCGCGAGGGCGTAGCCCTGTTGCAGAACCTCGGGCTTCGCGCGGCTGCCATGGACGACGCGGGAGCGCACATCATAGCCCTTCTTCACCCGCTCGAAGTAGAGCGCCTTCTCTGACGAGGTGCCATCGAGCAGGATTGCCGCGTGCAGCGCGATCCGGCGACGCAACTCGGAATCGACATCGAGCAGTCCCTCGATCCCTGCCCACAGCAGCATGATCTTGGCGTCGTCGTCGAACAGGTAATGGGCGTTGCCATAGCATCGCACCGCGTTCTGGAACCGATTGTCGTCGAGCAAACCATGGAAGGTATCGAAATGCGCGCTGGCCCAGTTGAGGTCGGCATCGCCGGCCGGCGCGACGCTCGGCAAACGATGGATGACGAGGTTGCGATTGGCGAGCGTGAACCGCGTCCCATGATTGGCTGCGCAATAGAGCGGCATCACCGGACGGCGGCACGCCAGCGCTAGCAGGTGAAAGATCCACAGCGCATTCCACGTCTTCGCCGCCAGCGCCTGGCCACCCCCATCCTGGGTGATGTGAAGCGAGAAATCGGCGAGCGGCTCCATCGCCATCACGTTGAGCGTCTCGCGCAACTCGCCGACCGTCCGGCTGCCGAACGAGCTGTCGTTGGTCGGCGCCTTCCCCGACACGGTGATGCCAGGCGCGATCTCGCATTCGGCCTCGATCGTGATGCCGTGTCCGATCAGATGTACGAAAGGGGCGCTGCCGACGTCGATTCTCACCTGTCGCAAATATTGAGCGCGAGAGGGTTCAGCAAGGAGAAGCGAAGGGTGAAGCGGCATACCGCCTCGCGCTGGCGCGCGACCGCTTTTTACGTTTCTAGGGCCCGGCTACACCGCGCCAGAGCTCTTCCGAGCCGCTCCCCGTCTCGTCCATCCGGTGACGTTCGACTGGCGTGTGGGGCCGGGCTGCGCCCCTCCCTGACGGTCGCGACGGGGTTGCGGCGCGGCGTTTCTCGCATAATTTTCCCTCTCCAGCGGGGTGAGCGGCGCTTCCAGATAGGCTTGCAAACCAGTGAACTCTCAATTCAAACCGTTCAATTTTCATTCCTGATAGTGTCCACTTTTGCATTCGTCGGGCCAAACTCTGCCTAGCTGCAAGCGGCCCAGTTTCAGCCGCCGGGCAGCAGGTGAACCAACGACCGCTTTCAGGGAGCGTTCAAGCAGCGGCGAACGTCCGGAACTGGGTCGTCATGGCGTCCTTGCCGCTGCCACACGTACAGCGGCAGTGCGTCTCACGCGTCCTTGCTGCCAGCCAGTACCGGAATAGGCCAATCTTCGCAGGCATGGCCAACCACGAAGCATTAAGATGATATGGATTGTTAACCAGTAGGTGGGATGGCCGCAGCCACTCTTGCTGCTGCGATGGGCTTCCCTTGATATCCTCCCTGTTGCCCTATTCCGCTTATCTTCTGGCGGTTTCCATCGGCATTTGCCTGACGTCGGGCTGGTTGGTGGCACTGCTTACGGCGGAAATTCGCCATGCCCGCATCAGCCCAATTGGCTGGCGCGATGGAGGCTTGGTGCTGGCTGCGGGGTTGGGGGTGTGGTCAACCCATTTCAGCGCGATGACCGCCTATCGTCCTGATCTGATCCTGACTTATGCACCGGATCGCACCGCGATTTCCGCTGCGGTGGGCATCCTACTGGTCGGCCTGCCAATCGCCGCGCTTGCCAGGGTCGAGCATCGACGCAGGCAGATCGTTCTCGCCATGACGGCAGGAGCAGGCATCTGGTGTATGCATGCCGTTGGCTTGTCGGCACTCGTCGACTGCGGCCACCAATTTTCAACCATTACAAACCTGATCGGCGTGCTGATCGGCACAGCGATCCTGATCGGTTGGCAAATTCGTCGCTCGTCCAATTTTCCACGGCTTGCCACCGGCATCTCTTTTGTTGGCGCTGTGTGCGCCATCCATTTCATCAGCCTGGGCGGGGACACGGTGACCGCACCCCTAGCCAAGATCCATGGCAGTGCCATGTCGCCAGGCCTCATCGCGGCATGCACCGCCTTTGCCGTCTCGATCGCCTGCCTGGGTGGCGTCCTTTCTGCCTCACAGGCACGGTTGCGGCGCGAGCGGGAAGCGCAGACGCTTAAAGCTGTTATCGAGAGTATGTCGGACGGTCTGGTCTTTATCGACAAGGCGGGGCGGCTTCGCCAGTACAACAAGCGTTTCCTGACCCTGTTCGATACGCCGCCCGAAGCGCTTCGAACTGGTGTGACCATCGACACCTTTCTAGACACCATTGCACGGTACCGAAACTGGCATCCCGACAAACGCACCCTCGTTGGACAGTCGATGAAAGCCTGGGTCCATTCCGCTGACGCGTTCGACCGCGAGTGCGAAATGGAGGACGGCCGAACCTATGTCATGCAGTGTCGGCCGGTCACTGAGCAAGGCGTGGTCCTGACGTTCAACGACGTGACGGTCGAACGGCAGGCCAGCCGTAAGCTGAGTTATCATGCGCATCATGACGTCCTGACCAATCTCGGCAACCGCCGGGCGCTTCAAGACCACGTGGCGACCATGATCGACAAGGCAGAGACGTTCAGCCTGCTGCTCATTGACCTTGATGAATTTAAGGAGGTCAACGACACCTTTGGCCATGGCATCGGCGACAAGCTGCTGGTCCACTGCGCGGCAGTCTTGAATCGCTTGGTCGACCCGGACAGCTTCGTCGCCCGTATGGGCGGCGACGAGATGGCCATCGTGATGGGCTTGCCGATCGGTCAAGCCACGACGTTCGCCGCAGACGTAGTGACCCAGATGTCGCATGCCGTGACCATTGACGGCTATCGCCTCCTGCCGGGATGCAGCATCGGTGTAGCGGAGTGGGAGCCCGGGCTGTCGGGTGAGGAACTGATGAGGCGTGCAGACCTCGCGCTCTACGACGCCAAACGTGCGGGCCGTCGTCGCGCGCATCCTTACGAGCACGCCATGACAGAGGCGCTCCGGAAGCGACAGGAGATCGTCGACGGCCTTCATGATGCTGTGAAAGGCGGCGGCTTCCGCTTGGCCTTTCAGCCAATCGCCGACCTCGCTTCCGGGATCACCTGCGGCTATGAGGCGCTGCTGCGCTGGCAACATCCCGAACGAGGATGGATCTCGCCTGAAGTCTTCATCCCCATCGCCGAGGATGCAGGCCTGATCGACGACATCGGGCGGTGGGTGATCGCCGAAGCGTGTCGACACCTGGCGGGGTGGTCGCCCCATCTGTACGTGGCGGTCAACGTTTCGGCGGCGCAGCTGGCATCGGACGCGTTGCTCGACCACCTCACGCAGGCTGTCATGACCAATGGATTGGCAGCCGAGCGGCTGGAGATCGAAATCACCGAAACTGCGCTCATCCGTGACCCTGCGAAGGTCGCTGGCCGGTTGGAGCGTATTCGCAAACTTGGCTTTAAGATCGCGCTTGATGATTTTGGGACCGGGCAGTCGTCGCTCTCTCATTTGCGCGATCTGTGCTTCGACCGGATCAAGATTGATCGCAGCTTCGTGCTGCGTGCGGCGAGTGATCCGCGCTCGATGGCGGTCCTGCGAGCGACCGTCAGGCTTGGACGCGAGCTGGGTGTCATCACCCATGCCGAAGGCGTTGAGACATCGGAGCAACTTGCCTTGTGCCGGGAAATTGGTTGCGACGCCGTGCAGGGATACCACATCGGCCGTCCGCTCATTCCGTTGATTGACATGGGAATGCCCTACTATGTCCAAACCGATAGGGCGGCTTGACGAACGTCGAGGACAGCCTTGGTACATAGGCAACGCCTACATAGCAGGTAGCGCAATTCGATATTCGTGACCGTCACGACATACCCCGCGCATCAAATCAATTTGGCACTACATATTTATCATAGATAATTGATTTACATTGGTTTGTTATGAGGCGAACCATCTAAATGGATGGCCCCATGAAAAATATATCAATCCCGAAAAAGCTTGCCGTTGCATTCCTCATAATCGCTATGGTTCTTTGCGGCGTGGCAGGTTTTTCGGCCGTCCAAATCGGTAATATGAACACAGCCATCGGCTATGTGTCGAATGACCTCATGCCGAAGACAGTCGCCGCTCAGCAGATTGATACTGCGACGTCGGACTTCCGGATAGCGGAAGTGCAGCATATTTTGGCAACTCAGTCCGCCGATATGACGGCTGCCGAGCAAAATATTGCCACTGCCCAAGGTATCGTAGACAAGAATTTTTCGATGCTCGATCGAACCATAGTACGGCCTGAGGCTCGTCAACTTTTGACCGCGTTCCGCCAGAAATGGATTTCCTATCTCGAGCAGCATCAGAAACTCATCACCCTGTCGCGGCTAAACCGCAATGAGGAGGCGACCGCTATCATGCGGGGGCGCAGCCAGGTGCTGTTTGACGAGCTGTCAGATCGTATCAGCGCGCTTGTATCCTTCGAAATAAAGCTGGCGGCACAGCAGCGTCAGGACGCTTCCGACCTTCACACCCACGTCGTTACGCTGCTTGCGCTGGTCGTCGTGATGGCATGCGCTGCCTTGGTTGGCATATTGCTTCTGCTGGTCCGGCAGATCGCACGTCCGGTGGATCAGGTGACTTCTGGTTTGACGGCGTTGGCCAGTGGCGACATGTCCGTCACATCCGTCGATCATGAGCGCCAAGATGAAGTGGGGCGCTTGGCGGGCGCCCTGAACAATCTGCGCGGGCAATTGCTCGCGGCGGATGAAGCCAAGGCAGCCCAGACGACATTGATCGTTGAGAGCATCGGGCGAGGGCTGGGGGCGCTGGCCGACGGTGACCTGACCGCGAGGATCGAAACCGATCTTACGGGGTCATTCGCCAAGCTCCGTACTGATTTCAATCACGCGTTAAGTGCGATGAATGACGCAATAGCTGCGGTAACTGATGCGACAAGCGGCATTAACAATGGTGCGAGCGACATCCGTCAGGCGTCCGACGATCTGTCTCAGCGGACCGAGCAGCAGGCGGCCAGCCTCGAGGAAACGGCCGCTGCCATGCACGAGATCACCGAGACGGTTCGCAAAACCGCCGTGAATGCCAAGCGTGCCAATCAGGTCGTTACCGAAACCCGCACCGATGCCGACCAGTCCGCCGATGTGGTTCGCCAAGCTGTTGCGGCGATGCACGGCATTGAGCGATCGTCGAATGAGATCAGCGAGATCATTTCGGTGATCGACGGCATTGCGTTTCAAACCAATCTCTTGGCACTGAATGCAGGTGTTGAAGCCGCCCGTGCCGGAGATGCGGGCAAGGGCTTTGCCGTCGTCGCTTCCGAAGTTCGGGCACTCGCTCAGCGGTCAGCCGATGCGGCCAGGGACGTCAAGGAGCGGATTACCGCTTCGAGCCAGCAGGTCGATGCGGGGGTCCAGCTGGTCGAGCAAGCAGGCAACGCACTGACTCGCATCACCGGGCGGATCGGCGAGATCAATACGCTCGTCTCGGACATCGCCTCGGCCGCGGCACAACAAGCCACGGGGTTGCAGCAGGTCAACACCGCCGTCGCCGAGATGGACGGCGTCACGCAGCAGAACGCTGCGATGGTTGAGGAAGCAACCGCTGCGGCGCGGTCTCTATCGACGGAAGCGGATGAGTTGTCCCGCCAGGTAAGGCGCTTCAAGGTGGCCAACGGTCGTCCGGTCGCGTCTACCGTGCATGAACTTCAACAACGGGCTGCCACGGCTGGTCAGGCGATCGCTACCTCAGCTTCCGCACGTCATGCTGGCAAGGCTGCGCTTACCGTAGTGCAGGACGGTTGGTCAGAATTTTGATAGAAGTCTGACTGTTTGCGGGGCAGGGGGACGCTCGAGTGTGTTCCCCCGAGCTTCCCCATTCCAGCCATTGCTTGACCGCCAGATTGAGGGTCCCCCAGTTTCTCACCCGGGCATAATGCGAGTTTCCGGTTTGCATCCGTCGGGGTTAACCCCGACGGATGCAGCATATTCGGCTGGCGTGAGCCAGCCAAGCGCCGTGTGAGGACGGCTCTCGTTATAGTCCCGGCGCCAAGCCTCGATCTTGGCACGAGCGTCCGCCAGCGACAGGAACCAGTGGCTGTTCAGGCACTCGTCGCGAAGCCGGCCGTTGAAGCTCTCGACGAAGGCGTTGTCGGTCGGTTTGCCCGGCCGCGAGAAATCGAGCGTGACGCTGTTCTCATACGCCCACCGGTCGAGCGCCTTCGAGATGAACTCCGGGCCATTGTCGACCCGAATGGTCTTCGGCGCACCACGTACTGACGCGATCCGCGTCACCGCCGCGACAACCTGCTCGCCCTTGATGCCCTGGTCGACATCAATCGCCAGCGCCTCGCGGGTGAACGCATCGACCACCGTCAGTGCCCGCAGCCGCCGGCCATCGAACAAGGCATCCGAGACAAAGTCCATCGACCACATCTCGTTGGGCGCCGAGGCCGCAGGCTGGCGTTCGCGGTTCGCCGCGCTGACGTTGCGACGGGGGCGCTTGAGCCGAAGGCTCAACCCGTCCTCCCGGTAGAGCCGATAGACCCGCTTGTGGTTCACCAGCCAGCCCTCCCTGCGTAGCAGGATGTAGATCCGGAAATAGCCATAGCGCACCCGTGCTGCCGCCAGATCGTGGATGCGCAGCCGCAGCGGTGCCTGGTCCGGCTTGTGCGACACGTAGCGCACCGATGAGCGGTCGACCCCGAGCGCGAGGCAACTGCGCCGCTCGCTGACGCCGTGGGACGCCTGGACGTGCGCGACGATCTCGCGCCGTCGCCCAGGCGTCAGAGCTTTTTTGCCAGGACATCCTGCAGGATATGCTTGTCCAGGCTCAGGTCCGCGACCAGCTGCTTCAGTTTGCGGTTCTCGTCCTCGAGTTGCTTGACCCGCCGCAGCTCGCCGACGCCCAGCCCGCCATACACCTTCTTCCAGCGGTAAAATGTCTGCTCCGACACGCCCATCCGGCGGATGACCTCCGCCACGGGCGTGCCCGTCTCCGCCTGCTTCAGCGCAAACGCAATCTGCTCTTCCGTGTACCTCGACTTCTTCATGTCCCAGCTCCTTGCTCGCAGGCTTCAAAGGGCCGGAAAACTCTCATTCAGCATGGATGAAAAAACAGGGAGGACGTCAGGGAAGGGACGAAGAATGCCTGCGAAGAAGCACAAG